>ENA-OPYV01000040-OPYV01000040.1-human-gut-metagenome-genome-assembly--contig:-NODE-40-length-37904-cov-3.195939_pt1 | contig 37904 bp, 45 predicted proteins | sample MGYA00242474_ERZ504485 | MGnify/ENA primary metagenome ERZ504485 (study PRJEB26092, sample SAMD00036263) | human gut metagenome | host: Homo sapiens | study: EMG produced TPA metagenomics assembly of...
TGTGGCACAGCCCATGTTCAATCAGGTAGGAAGCGACCAGACACGCCAGCAGCGCGTTTTTCCGCAAAATGCTCCGATTCACAGCCTTCATTGCTTTTCCTTCCATGTTGGGATTATCGTTCATCGCTCCAGAACTGATTACGATTACCATCACAGCCAAAATGGCTACCAAGCGCACATATCCTGCAAATACTTGCAATAGGTGGCGCATTTATCCCCATTACAGCCCTCTATTCAAACCTTATTATCAGCAAAGGGAAATCCAATATCTTCATGTGGAATACCATCACATTGGGCATCCTGCAATTGATTGCCATGCTGATACTCAGCCCGTACGGACTGAAAAACATGCTGACAGTCTATGTGGCTATTAATATCGGATGGCTGTTTGTATGGCATTATTTTGTGTTCCGTGAGATAAAACTTTCTCTATGGGCCGCACTAAAAGATGTAGTTCCGTATGCTGGTATAGCTCTACTTGCCATAGCTGCGGCCTACTTTATCACTGGGCATATAACTGACATCTATCTGCTCATCCTTACCAAGATAACCGTTACAGCCATACTCTATGGAGGACTGATGTGGATATGCGGTTCAGAAACCTTCAAAGAAAGCCTCAGCTATCTGCTGAAGAAGACAGGAAAAAATAAGATAAGTTTATCTATCTTTATTACTTTTGCAGATAGAAATTACAAATAAACCTTTTATGAAAGAAGCCCTTACGCCACAGGTAAAAGTTTCGGTAGTAATGTGTACCTATAACGGAGAGAAATATCTCCGGGAACAGATTGAATCCATCCTGAACCAAACCTGCCCCGTTTACGAACTGATTATCCAGGATGACCGTTCTACCGATCGTACAGTTGAAATTGTCCGCGAATACCAGCAGAAGGATTCCCGCGTAAAGCTGTTTGTGAACGAACAGTCACTGGGCTTCAACTATAATTTCTCAACCGCTTTCACCCGGGCTACAGGAGAATACATTGCCTCGACCGACCAGGATGACATTTGGCGTACCGACAAGATTGAGGTACTGATGAAACACGTCGAAGGCTACAGCCTGTTATTCCACAATTCCCAGCTCTTCACAACAGACATCACACACTCCCTGGGAATGAAAAATGCATCCAACGTGCTTTATAACCCGCTTTTCCTATTGATGAAACCCTATGTGCCCGGTCATGAATGCTTTTTCAGCCGCACCATCCTTCCGCGCTTCATGGAAGCTGTGGAAAAGGAACATCGTATATCCTACGATTCACTGTTGATGCTGGCAGCCGTGACCTGCGGACCTATAAGATTCATAAATGAAGCATTGGTGTACTGGCGCCGTCATCCCCAAGCCACTTCTTATCTGAGCAGCAGCCACTACAGCTTGCTGAAAGGATTGGTATCCGCAGTACAAACCCTAAGCAATAAGGATAAGCGCAAAATTACCCAACGTTATTTCATGGCTCTAAGCGATTACCCCTTTACAGACTATGCAGCTGCAAAAATTATACGTTGCATGAAAAAAGGGAATTTATGGGGCATTCTGCAAAGTTGTATGCTCTGCTGCCACAACCGTAAACAGCTTTATCCCTATCACAACCCGCTGCAATCATGTATCAAGTCATTTTTCACACCATTGTATTTCATTCGCGACTGCAGCCAATTCATCATCTGTTAAAATCGTAAGAATATGATTCGCTTCACCGTTTTTCCACGTTTGCGCATCCTTCCTCACCAGAAGGCCAATCCTTATATCCGTGATTTTGTAGCTGCATTAGAGCAGGAAAAAGTATCCCAGGTGGTCAATCCGCCACACAAGAACCCATTGTTCAGCCTGCTGCCTCCCAAACGGTGGGGAGATGTATTTATATTTAACTGGTTCGAAAGTATTCCCGATTCCAAATACGGACCATTGCAGTCTGTTGTGGCAGTCTGCTTCGTCATACTGCTGAAACTATGCGGACGGAAAATAGTATGGGTATTACACAACAAAAAGCCTCATGCTGGAGGCCATGCACGATTGAAAAAATTCCTCACCCGCTTCATCGCACAAAAATCGGACCTTATCCTGACGCATGCCACCGAAGGTGTGAAAATGATTGAGGCTCATTATCCCTATGCCGCCGGAAAGATACATTTCCTTCATCATCCTACCAAAAACCGTCTGCCGGAATCACTACCTGCAGAAATGCCGGAATACGACATACTTATCTGGGGAAACATCTCACCCTATAAAGGAGTACTAGAATATCTTTCCTATCTGAAGAACAATCCGCAAGACCTCAAAGTATGTATTATTGGAAAATGTTCACCGAATTCATTAGCCAATGAGATACGCCAGATAGCGCCCCCGAACGTCACTTTTATCTGTGAAAGCCCTTCATTCGAGGAACTGGCACACTATATCCGGAAATCGGCGTTTGTGCTTGCCCCTTATTGTCCTGATTCGGTGCTGAGTTCAGGAATTCTGATGGATTCACTCTCTTTCGGAAGCAAGATTATCGGACCAGAAGTAGGTTCATTTAAGGATTATGCACGTGAAAAGCGCCTGAACGTCTACACGTTTCATGACTACGAGGATATAGAAAAAACGGTCGCCTGCTATAAAACGACTCCCATATCCCTTGAAGACTATCGGAGCTTTCTGAATGAAAACAACTGGGAGCACTTCGGAAACCGAATCATTAAATTAGTAAAATCCCTCAAATAAAATGACGAACACCTACGCACCTATCCTGCTATTTGTATATAACCGTCCGGAACATGTCCGCCGGAATATCCAGGCACTACTGAAAAATGAACTGGCAGCCGAAAGCGAATTGTTTATCTATTCGGATGCGGCAAAAGATGAAACATCACAGGCTGCCGTAAAAGAAGTACGCGCTTTTATCCGGTCAATACAAGGATTCAAGAAAATAACCATTACCGAACGTGCGGAAAACTGGGGACTCGCCCGTAGTATCATCGATGGAGTGACAACCCAGATAAACCGTTACGGTCGTGTCATCGTACTGGAAGACGACCTCGTCGTGGCCCCTCATTTCCTGCAGTTCATGAATGATGCCTTGGAAACTTATCGTGATGAAGAGCGGGTAGGTCATATCCAGGCCTGTGATTTTACTCATGACCCCTCCCTGCCCGATACTTTTCTCATTAAATGGACCGGAAGCTGGGGTTGGGGTACCTGGGACCGCGCCTGGAAACATTTCAATGCCGACGGAAAGGCACTGCTGACAGAACTGGAAAGCAGAAAGCTTACCTATACCTTCGACTTTAACGGCAAATATGGTTACACCCGTAGCTGCGCCGGCAAATTGAAGGTAAAAATAATTCATGGGCCATTCGCTGGAATGCTTCACTTTTTCTAAAAGGCATACTCTCGCTTAACGTCGGGAAATCGCTGGTGCAAAACGAAGGATTCGATGGAAGCGGTACCAACTGCGGCGGAGGAGGATTGTACGCATCCGAATTGTACATGGAGCGACTTCCTGTAAAAAAGATTCCCCTATAGAAGAAAATATACAGGCACGTAATGCCTATGTCCGCTACTATGCCCGCACCAATTCATTCATGGCAAAGGCCATACGACGCATCAAACGTACATTGAAAGGAGACTTCGGCGCATGAAAATATACTATTACCACACCCGACCTATTGCTTCTGCCCTAAAAGAATGGAAGGAGCATACACATCCTGGACATATCCTATACGGACTTACCCACTTCCCTAAAAACGGGATTGACCCAGTGCTTCACCCATACAAACATTTCACCTCACGCTGGAAACTGATGTGGTATAACCTACACGCCATTCTGAGGTGTAAAGAAAATTATGATGTAGTTTATGGCACCTCTTACCGGGGACTGGAACTTCTCATATTCTTACGAGCTCTCGGCCTGTTCCGTAAACCAATAGCCGTCTGGCATCACCAAGCCGTCCCCCAAAGCAAAGGTTGGCTGAAAATCTTCTTTCCCGCCTTTTCTATAAGGGTATAGACTGTATGTTCTTTTTCAGCAAGGCATTAATAGACGATTCCCTGAAAACTGGAAAGGTAAAAGAAAAAGACATGTACCTTATCCATTGGGGGGCCGATCTGGACTTCTACGGACCGCATGCGGAATGAGGCGAAAGACAAAGAGTTCATCTCTACAGGAAAGGAAAATCGAGATCTGGCAACCTTAACTCCAGGCTTCAGCCATACCGGACTGGAATTCGACCTCTATACTTCCCCAGCTAACGGTGACCAGAAATATGAGGAAATCACCAACCGGTTTCAAGGGAAAACAATATCCATATCCACAATAGTAGAAGGTATCATACCGTATCAGTTAGCACTGGAGGTAGCTCGCTCAAAAGTTGTCGTCATTTCCTGCCTTAACTATCCTTACACTGTCGGACTAACTACGCTGGTAGAGGCACTGGCACTCGGGCTTCCAATCATTTCAACCCGAAACACCAAATTTGAAATGAATCTGGAACTGGAACAAGCCGGTATGTTAGTAGATTACGGTGATGTGGCAGGATGGGAAAAGGCTTTACAATATCTGCATGACCATCCGGAACAAGCCCTCAAAATGGGAGAAAACGGTAGAAAACTTGCAGAAACGACCTACAACCTGGAAAATTACAGCCGTGAACTTTCGGAAGTCCTGCTAAAAAGATTTAACCGGTAGCATGCTTTCAAAAAAGAATAATGTACCTTTGCAATAAAATTAAGCCGACAGACTAATGAGAGTACTGATCATCAATACCGCAGAACGCATCGGAGGAGCTGCCATCGCAGCCAACCGACTGATGGAAGCTTTAAAGAACAACGGAATAAAAGCCAAGATGCTGGTCCGTAACAAGCAAACCGATCAGGTGACAGTGGTTGCCCTCAAGAAATCATGGCGCAGAATCTGGCAGTCACATGGGAACGAATTGTCATCTGGGCAGCCAACGGCTTCAAACGGCATAACCTTTTTGCGATGGATATTGCCAACACGGGTACAGATATTACCTCCTTACCGGAGTTCCGTCAGGCAGATGTGATTCACCTGCACTGGATTAACCAAGGCATGCTTTCCTTGAAAGATATCCAGCGCATTCTTGCTTCCGGGAAACCTGTAGTATGGACCATGCACGACATGTGGCCTTTCACCGGTATCTGCCATTATTCCGGAGAATGCGAGAAATACACTGCACAATGTCATGACTGTCCGCTTCTACTGAAGCTCATCATCATGACTTGTCGGAAAAGACGTTCCATAAAAAGCAAAAAGCTCTACGCTACGGCTCCCATTACGTTTATAGCTTGTAGCCGATGGCTGGAATCTATGGCACGCAGAAGCAGCCTGCTGCAAGGACACACCATTACAAACATTCCTAATGCGATTAATACTAATCTGTTCAAACCACGTACCAAGAAATTCGCACGCGAGAAGCTGAATCTACCTGCCGACAAGAAGCTTCTTTTGTTCGGCTCCATGAAGATTACGGATAAGCGTAAAGGAATAGACTACCTGATTGAGGCATGCAAACTGCTGGCTCAACAGGAACCGGAATTGAGTCAGCAATTAGGAGTAGTGGTATTAGGAAGTCAGGCCGAACAGTGCAAATCACTTTTCCCCTTCCCTTTCTATCCCATGAATTACGTAAGCAATGAAAAAGAGCTGGTAGATATATACAATGCCGTCGACCTCTACGTCACTCCTTCCTTGCAGGATAACCTACCAAATACCATTGTCGAGGCAATGGCCTGTGGCATTCCTTGTGTAGGATTTAATGTAGGAGGTATTCCGCAAATGATTGACCATTTACACAATGGCTACGTGGCCCAATATAAATCGGCTGACGACCTGGCCAACGGCATTTGCTGGACGCTGACAGAGGGAGACTACGAAACATTAAGCTCCGAAGCCTATCGCAAGGCTGTGACAACCTACTCTGAAGCAACTGTAGCCAGCCAATACATTCAAATATACAACCACATCACCGGAAAAAATGCATAACATTCATCATTTACATCCGAAGTTTTCCATCATCACGGTTACTTATAATGCCGGAGCCGTACTGGAGGACACTATTCAGAGTGTCATCACCCAGACCTACAAGAATGTGGAATACATCATCGTGGACGGAGGTTCCAAGGACAGAACTTTACAAATCATTGAACAATACAAGGAACATATACATACCGTAATCAGTGAGCCGGATAAAGGACTGTATGATGCCATGAACAAGGGAATCAAGCTGGCCACCGGTGATTACCTTTGCTTCCTGAATGCAGGCGACGAACTGCATGAGGATGATACTCTCCAGCTGATGGTACACTCCATTACAGAGTCCACACTTCCGGATGTGCTATATGGTGACACAGCCATTGTGGACGAAGAAGGACACTTCCTGCACATGCGCCGCTTGGCTCCTCCAGAAAACCTGAACTGGAAAAGTTTCAAGGAAGGCATGCTCGTATGTCACCAGGCTTTCTTCGCACGACGTGACCTTGTAGAGCCCTACAACCTTCATTATCGTTTTTCAGCAGACTTTGACTGGTGCATCCGCATCATGAAGAAAAGCCAGGTACTCCACCACACTCATCTGGTGCTTATCGACTACCTGAATGAAGGAATGACTACACGCAACCACAAAGCTTCCCTAAAAGAACGTTTCCGCATCATGTGCAAGCATTACGGTGTAGTATCTACCGTACTGCGTCATGCCTGGTTTGTCATCCGGGCCCTGAAAACTAAAAAACGTCCCAGTTAAGTGGCCTGAGCCTCTTCACTGGAACGCTTTTATTTCTTCAAACAAACTTCCCGGCCTGTTTACTTCTTATTTTTCTTTAGAGCCAGCACAATGGCGACCAATATTGCCAAGCCCAATATGCCCAATGCAATGAAAGCAATAGTTTCCGTCACATGGAGTGATTGCGGGTCAAAGGTAAATTCTACCACATGCTTTCCAGCTGGTACATTCATCGCACGCAAGATATAATCTGCACGGCCATGCAATACCTCTTCTCCATCAATGAACGAACGCCATCCCGGATAGTAAATCTCAGCAAAGACTACCGTACCGCCCTTCGGAGAGTTTACTTCATACTTCAACGCATTAGGTTCATAGCTGGTCAATACAATCGTACTCAGGCTGTCGGCACCTACAGAAGCTTTCACTTCGTTCTGGAACTTTTTTATCTACCACTGCTACGTGGGCCGGATTTACCTGATGCAACGCTTCTATTTCTTCATTGGCATTGTTCACATACTGCACCTCGTTAACAAACCAGGCATTGCCTAATGCATGAGGATTAAACATCGGAATAGTCTTGCCCTGCTGCAACGGAATGATGAAATAACGTGTATTCAGCATATTCAGTACCGGAGTCAACGTATCACCTACCTGACTTAAATCAGCTCCTACCGAGGGTAAAGTCTTATACAGAGCCGTAATTTCACCCTGAATGTGCTCATCAATCATTTCCTGATAACGGCGAAGCTTCGCTGCATGATACCCTCCAATACTTTTGTGCCAGTAGGCTGTATTGTTCTCATTAAAGGTATTGACCGACAGATTCAATACACGATAATCCAGAGACTTGTCCTGAAGTATCTGCTTGTCTGTTTCCGAAGGTTCCAGGAAAAGGCTGCATTTCTGTACCCTTTGCCACAAACTGCTCGTCATACAAGATAGCGTTTTGTTTACACTCCACATATCTACCAGACAAAGCAAAGCCAGCAAACCAACCAGCAGCTGTGCTTTCAGTTTTCCGGCACAGTATCCCCATAACAACACAGCTCCTATCAATACGACAAAGAAGCTCCTCCAGGCATCCGAAGTAAAGATGGACTTACGTATCTCTTCCAAGTTAATTAAAATCGGAGCCAGCTGATCGGCCGGAATCGCATTCTGCAATGCGTTCATTTCGGCAGAAGACACATACGAAGGGAAGAAGAAGCCTGGCGCCAATGCAAACAGCAAAGAAAGACCTCCCGTCAAAGCAAAAGTAATATAGAAAGACTTACGTGATTCATTCCACAACTGCGGACGTTCTACCACTTCTTTTAACGCCATAATGGCCAGCAACGGTATGGTAAACTCTGCAATAACCAGAATAGAAGATACCGCACGGAACTTGCTGTACATGGGCACATAGTCAATAAAGAAATCTGTCAGGCCCATAAAGTTATGTCCCCAGGAAAGTAATATGGAGAATACGGTTCCACCCACCAGTGCCCACTTCATCGGTCCTTTTACGATAAACAATCCCAGAATGAAGAGGAACATAACAAAAGCACCTACGTATACCGGACCGGAAGTACCCGGCTGTTCCCCCCAATACTGTCCCAACTGACTATACAATCCCATATAGTTAGGGTCGGCCTTCTCCATGGCTTTCTCATTTTGAGCCAAAGGAACAGAAGCACCTCCTTTCACATTCGGAACCAGCAACGAGAAGGTTTCTCCGATGCCATAGCTCCACTGTGTGATGTAGCTTCGTTCCAACCCGCTATTGGTCTGGTTTGCACTGTTCTCCTTTACCAGCTCACTTTTGCCGCGCATGGTCTCCTTGCTGTACTCATACGTATGATATAGGTTTGACAAGTTCACACACACGCCCAACAGGCCGGCAACTACCAGTACCACACTGGCTTTGATAAATTGAGGTATCATCTTTCCCGCCATGCCATCACCCCATACGCAATGGCCATGAACAGCATGACAAACAAGAAATAGTAACTCATCTGCGGATGGTTAGCCACAATCTGCAAGGCCACAAACAAGGCTGTCACAATCCCCCCAGCCAACAGCTTACCACGATAAGCCAGCACCATACCGGCAATGGTAGGAGGAATATAAGCCAGTGCTACAAACTTCCAGATATGACCGGCCGCAATGATGATGAAGAAATAAGACGAGACGCCCAGATAATGGCCCCCAAGGCTGACATCCACACCTTAAAATCAAATGCACGCAAAAGGATGTAGAAACCCAGCAGCATGACAAATACATACCACACGTAAGTAGGCAGGAACAGATGATATACCTGTTGAATCCAGCCCAACGTATCGGTAGAGTCATAGCTCGGAGACATCTGGTAGGTAGGCATTCCTCCAAAAAATGGAGTTTGTCCAGCGCGTACGTTCCCCCGTCTTCTCCAGGTATTCACTCATTTCACGTCCAGAACCGATGCCAGCTACTGCATCATGCTGAGCCAGAATTCGTCCTTCATTTACCGCAGGATAGAAATACGCAAACGAAATAAGGGCAAAAAGCACGATTACCACTACATCGGGTAATAGTTTCTTGAACAAGTTCATATTATTCATAATTAATGTTTTCGGCAGGCAAAGATAACACAATACTGCCTGAAAAAGTCGTAAATTTGCCGCTGAAAATCTTTTTTAACGCATGAAAATAGGAATCATTACGGCCATGTCTTCCGAACAGAAGCAACTGGCTAATCAACTCGAGAACAAGACTGAACGCAAAGAAGGCCCCTTCACCTACATTGAAGGAAACATCAAGCAAAATACCATCATCCTGATGCAATGTGGCATCGGCAAAGTGAATGCCGCTGCCGGAACGGTCGAACTTATCCGCAACTTCCAGCCCGACTGCATCATCAGTACCGGAGTAGCCGGAGGAATCGACACCTGCCTGAAAGTGATGGACGTAGTAGTCAGCCAGCAGATTGTGTACCATGACGTATGGTGCGGCGAAGGCAATGCCTACGGACAGATTCAGGGTCTCCCTACTTTCTTCCAGGGAAATGAAACCCTCTTCCAGTGTGCCCTTTCACTCGATACAGAAACGGCTATCCACGGAGGTCTGATTTGTACAGGCGACAAGTTTATTACTGACCGCAGCGAACTGGACGAAATCAAGCATAACTTCCCGGAAGGACTGGCTGTGGATATGGAATCGGCTTCCATTGCCCAGGTGTGCTACCTCTATCAGATTCCTTTCATCAGTTTCCGCATCATCAGTGACACTCCGGGAGCTGACAAGCACTTTGAACAATACCAGAATTTCTGGGGGGAAATGGCCGACCGTTCTTTCCACGTCACTGAAACTTTCCTGAAAGCATTACCCAACAAACTATAATCGCTTTATGAAAAAGATACCAAGCTTTACAGTAGACCATATTCGTTTGCAACGCGGTATTTTCGTGTCACGCAAAGATGAAGTTGGAGGTGAAATCGTTACCACCTTCGATATTCGTATGAAAGAGCCTAACCGTGAACCGGCCTTAGGTCCTGCCGCTATCCACACCATTGAACACCTGGCAGCGACTTTCCTGCGCAATCATCCGGTATGGGCCGACAAGATTATCTATTGGGGACCAATGGGCTGTCTGACCGGAAACTACCTGATAGTAAAAGGCGATTTACAATCCAAAGACATTGCTCCGCTGATGACAGAAACCTTCCGCTTCATCGCCGATTATGAAGGTGAAGTGCCGGGAGCCAGTGCAAAAGACTGCGGAAACTACCTGATGATGAATCTTCCTATGGCCAAATGGGAGGCAGCCAAGTTCCTGCATGAGGTGCTGGAACAACTCACCGAAGAAAACTTAAACTATCCGGCTTCCCTGTAAAATCAAACCACCTGTTCCAGAAACACGAACAGGCTATCACCCTTATCAGGTGCCGGAAAACAAAGCGTGCCGGCAGGCGCTTTTCAGACAGCCTGCGGCACGCTTTCAGTACTTCTTAGGCAGTACCGTAGTACTTCCCTGGCAGTACTCCAGTACTTTCACGGAAGTACCGCAGTACTGCCTAAGAAGGATTACTCAGCCTTCAATACCACTTCCGCTCCTTTCAAAAGAGGAGAAGTCAGTTTCACACGAATCTCACCTTTCTCACCTGTAGTCTGGATATAAGCCAGCAAACGTCCGTGGAAAGCACGGTGGTGATTATCTGTATAATCACTCATATCTCCGTTATTAGAACCTTCCAGTCCCAACAAACGTGCCGGACCTTCAATCTGACAAGTTACGTCGTTATCGCCTAATTTTACGATAGTACCTTGTTCGTCCACCACTTCGATCGTTACATGTGCAGTAGCCTTATCCGGTGACAAGACTTCCTTATCCACAGTAGCCCGCAAGGCGGATGGACGTCCAGAGGTCTTGATGGCATAAGATGAAAGCACTTTTCCTGTTGCATCACAACCTTCTGCACGCAATTCTCCATCCTGATAAGGAATATCCCAGTAAATGATACCACTCTTATCATCGTAAGGCTTCATCTGGCCCACTTCTTTTCCGTTCAGCAACAAACGAGCCTGCGGTGCATTGGTATAACAAACTACCCGAATCAACTGGCCCGGTTCGTAGTTCCACAAATCCCATGCATCCATTGATACCCAGTCGTGCTTGGGATATGTACCGATGTAAGTCACAGGTTTTTCACTCCAAAGCGAAGCTCGGAAGTATCCGCGTGGTTTAGGGAAGCTGCCAAAGTCCAGCAAACCGGTATACAAACCTCTGGAAGGCCATCTGCCTGATTCACCCAGATAGTCTGTACCCGTCCAGAGGAACTGTCCGAAAATAAATTCCTTGTCGCGTACCGCATGCCAGGCTTCAATTCCCACACCGGTTTCACTACCGTAAATCACACGGTCAGGATAAGTAGCATGATCTTCATCATAACGGTTTTCCGTATAATTATATCCTACTACATCTACTGCTTCAGGATATTCTGTCTGATTCGACATTACCACTCCGGCCAATGCACCGGTAACAGGACGAGAAGTATCTACCGCACGTACACAGGCAGCCAGACGCTTTGCAATCTTACCGATACGCATGGCATCCGGCGCATCAGGCTTGTATCCTCCGAACATAGGCTGATTGATGGTTGTGCCATCCAGAATCGGATGAGAATAAGGGTCATTCGGATAGTCTACCTCATTACCGATACTCCACAAGAATATACAAGGATGATTCCGGTCACGACGCACCATATCCGTCACATCGCGTTCAATCCATTCTTCAAAGAAATCAAATGTTCCGTCATAGCTTGGCTCACCGACATTCCATCCCTTTATCCATTTCCGTTTCGGGAACTCCCATTCATCCGAAGCCTCATCCATCACCAGGAAGCCCATTCGGTCACATAAATCATACAATACCGGTGCCTGCGGATTATGGCTCATACGGATGGCATTCACACCTATTTCTTTCAGGTTTCTCAGACGGCGCTCCCATACCTCAGGAGGAACTACTGCTCCCAGTACACCAGCATCATGATGCAGACATACTCCTTTCACCTTCATCCACTCTCCGTTCAGGGCAAATCCCTTGTTGGCATCAAACTTCAACGTACGGAGACCTACATTCGTCGAACTGCCATCTATCCGTTTGCCGTCACAAAGCAGCTCTGTCTTCAACGTGTACAGATAAGGTGCATCCAGATTCCAGCGGCGAGGTTTCTTCACCTTCAATGATACTGTTTCTTTCGCAATACCTTCAGCCTTATCCGCCACTTTCTTACGGCCCTGTGCTACCAGTGTACCTTCTGCATCATAAAGTGCCGCAGAAACCTCCAATGCACCAGCAGCCTTCACATGTTTCTCTACTTCCATATCGACTGCCACTACCGCCTGCTTATCGGTCAGCGAAGTAGCGTGCCAGCCTATTCCCCATTGGGCAAAATGAATGTCAGGAGCAGAAATCATCCACACATCCCGGTAAATTCCAGAACCGGTATACCAGCGTGAATCGGCATAACGGCTGTGGTCAATACGGACTGCCAGCACGTTATCTCCTTCCTTCAGGTAGGGAGTCATGTCATACATAAAAGAGATGTATCCGTTCGGACGTTTACCAAGCAAGTGTCCGTTCAGATAAACCTCGCTGCGGTTATATGCTCCCTCAAAATAGATATAATGGCGTGCGGCCTTATCGGTAACCTGAAAATGTTTCCGATACCAGCCTATACCACCCGGCAAATAACCGGTACAGCTTGCCAGTGAAGGAGAAAGCTGTCCTTCTACCGACCAGTCGTGCGGTAAATCCAGCTTTCGCCATTTACTGTCATCATACGATGCAGAAGCACCCAGACTATCGTCTGACAAGCTGAACAACCAATTCTCATTGAATTTTTTGGCTTCGCCAAAAGATACTTGGGCTTGCACTGAAAAGCATGCAAGCAGAATGAATGAACAAAACAAAAAGAATCTGTTTCCCATAGAACCGTTTTTATTAATCATACAAATTATTTGCATAAGCTCAGAATAAGCTTACAAGAGTACATTTTTAGAAAAGCTAAAGTTACAGATGTTTTTCTGATAAAGGACAAGACCTATAAACAAAATAATAAAATCTCTATATAAAAATCTTTGAATCAGGAGCATATCCATTAATTATAAAGGGCTGACTCCTCAATGGAATCAGCCCTCCATGTTAAACAGTCTATATCTTAGCAATAACAGACTTATTCAATCTTAGTAGACTGCGTAAAACAATATTCAGATGCCTGTCCAGATTTTACTCCTACTCGTGCAAAGAAATAATCCTCAGAAGCTAAGCTTTCTGGAATATCAATCTCAGCAGTAATTTCTTGATCCAATGTAATGTTTGATCCTAAGCTAAGGTTTGCACGATTCGTATTATTATCTGTGATAAGAGTTTCTCCCAAATATATGCGTACATCTTCCAATGCAGCACCTTCAGAAACTTTCTTCACCGTAAATTTCGCAGTTACCTTAGAACCGTTTTTAGTGAACGAAGCATTCTTTATCACAAAATAAGGAGTAACAGGAATATCCTGTACCGTATTTCCATGTACTCTATAAGAATCGTATCATTTGTAGGGCGTTCCCAAGGAGCATTACCCATACGTACGAGTTTTATATTCCTCCAACAAAAGCACGGCAGAATAAGTTCCATCCTGATTAACATACACAGGAATAGAGTTATGAAGGGCATATCCGTCCTGATAAAGAACGAATTCAGCACCTCCGGCACGTACGCAAACGGGCTCACCATCATAAATGACTCTACCCGTCAACAAAGACTGAGGTTCATCATAATTATCATATCTACAGCTGCTTATTGCTAAAAGGCAGCACAACAAAGTAAAAAATATGTTATCTTTTTCATATTTTTTTTTATTGAAGCGGGTTCTTTACAATTAACGGGGTTATTATTAATTACATCATCTGCAATAGATGAATAGTAATTTGACATTCTGAACATACGGGCCAGGATGAAACGGCTTGAACGATGTTTCACAAAAATATACTTATCTGTATCATTCGTTCCCGGTTTTGCCTTAGCAATTCGATAAGGATACAGGCCATATACCACAGCTGTACTGTTTCACTTTCATCTCCATCCCATACATCATCTGCAATTCTCCAACGTTTCAGGTCAAAGTAACGCTGGTCTTCAAATGCCATTTCAACTCGACGTTCATTCTGAATCTTTTCCAGTGTCAGGCTTGTCAGACTGTTTGCAGGGAATCCAGCACGTTCACGCAACTTATTAATATAGAACAATGCTCCCGGATCCTCATCTCCCAATTCAAAGGATGCTTCTGCTGCATTCAGATAAATTTCTCCCAAACGGAACCAGGGCCACCAGTTTTTCTTCGTAGTTTCTCAATGTAAAGCCAACTTCTTCGCTTATATATTTACGAATATAGAAACCAGTATTACTTACATTCTGTGCTCCATCCAAAGGACCATCCTGACCAACATAAGTCTTACCATCCGTATAGGTACTACCCAGTGTCGGGTCAGACAACAGATCGTAATCCTGTTTTCATCATTCCAAACAGCTACGCCAGCCTGTATGTCTACATCAGAACCTCTATATTTTGTACCCGGATAGATAACGGTTCCATAAAGACGTGCATCCTTATTGGCAAACAGGTCTGCAGGATTATCAAAAACCTTATAGTTATTGTTCTCATCCATATACTTCAGCTTTCCCGGAGTTCCATCCAGGTAATCAAAAGCTTCAACTAATCCCAATGACGGGCCGATGCAAGAAGAGTTTTCATTATCTTCTTTCAAATGCTGGATTACATTATCAAAAACCAAAGCTATGAACCTTAACAGGATTCTTATAATCTTTGGCCCAGATTATCTCCGGATTTTTCTCCTTATCCATAAAGAGCTTATAAAAGTTTACACCTTTATCTGCATTCTTATTATACAAGTCATATCCTCCGTCTTTGATAATCTCTTTAGAAGCAGCAAGAGATTTTCTATAATAATCATCAGCCATACTTGCCGGAATACCGACCTCACCGCCATCTGTTACGAGTGTAGGAGTATATAAGGCATTGTATTTGGCAATTGAAGCAGCATACAACATCGCACGGCTTTCCAAAGCCAATGCCGTGAAATAGTTCGCTCTTGTCTGACTTCCGGCATTTGCCTTCAAGTCATTCTTCACAGCCTCACATTCACTGTAAACGAAGTCATAAACCTCATGTTCCTTCGCACGTGGATGCTGCAGGTAAGAAGGATCACCGCTATAATCATATTCCAGTGTAGAGGTAATCAAGGGAACACCACCCATACGTCTTACCATATCAAAATAAATGTAGGCACGAATAAAAACGGAACTCTGCCTTAAACAAGCTTTTTCCTCTTCTGTCAATTCTGTACCATAAGTTTCCAGATTCTCAATGGACATGTTGATATCGCGCATCAGACCGTAATCCCATAAGCGGCCATAATCATTTCCATATTGGAAATTATTTCTTCCGTTTCCGTCTAACGCACCACACCACATGGCATCATCAATTTCGGTCATACCTCCGGTATTAAAATCTCCGTGCAGATGCGTAATACGGTTATACAAGTTTGCCAACTGCGACTTTACCATATTGGGGTCATTCCATACCTGCTCATTTGTCAGAATATTTTTAGGATCCCTTTCGAACCAGCCATCACCACAACCCGACAAAACAGAAGCGAAGGCAGTTCCTATTATCAATAGTTTTTATAGAATTCTTTTTCATCTTAATGATTGTTTTTTTAGAATGTAACATTAAATCCAACAAGGAAAGTACGCTGCTGAGGATATACAACAGCTGCGGCAGCTGTAATTTCCGGGTCAATGCCATACTGATGTACATTATCAAATGAACACAGATTAGACACACTACCATAAATACGTACCTTCTGTGCATGAATCGGCTTCAGCATCCAGGTCGGTAAGCTGTATCCGATTTCCAGATTTGAGATACGCAAATAATGTACATTATGTAACCAAAAATCACTATTCTTATTATTGTAAGCAAATTCACCGTTACGGATTGCCGGATAACGTCCAGGAACCCATTCACTTTCCGGATCATAAAGATCCAAGCGATGCCAACGGTCTTCCAGCAAATAAGCTGGAGAGTTACCACCGTTATGATATGCATTGGTCAACTCATAGTTCTGTCTCCATCCCTGCATAGCACCTCCAGAGAAATCAATATTCAAATCGATTCCTTTCCATTCCAATCCGATATTACCACCAAAAGAAAGAATTGGAGCCCAGCCTTCAGGGAAACCGATAGGACGTTCATCCATACCGTTAATTACACCATCATTGTTCACGTCTTTATAGATAAGGTCACCCGGTAACAATGTGGTATTACCTTGTCCATCCAAGTTTACTGGATAATTCTTGATTTCTTCTTCAGACTGGAACTGTCCGATAACTTGATATCCCCAATAAATACCTCCCCAGCGGTCTTCAGAAGAGTTCCGGTATTCATCCCAAGAGTTGCTGAATCTCGGCTTGTATGACTCAATATTTCTGTAACGAGAGAAAGTAATGTTACCGCTTACTCTATAGTTGAAATCACCAATGTGGTCTGTCCAAGTGGCCATTGCTTCAGTACCAACATATGCCTGCTTGTTCAGGTTTTCGTTCGGCAAGGAATATCCTACTTCACTCGGTAACAATACGTCGTAACGTGCTGCCGGAACCCTGTAATATCTTTACGGAACGCATCTGCACTGATTGTCAAACGGTTACCAAACATAGTCAAGTCAAAACCAATGTTCTTTGTAGTATTCTTCGTCCATGACAAGTTTGTTACAGGCAAACCTCTCTGATTCAATCCAGTTACATATTCTCCATCCAGAACGGCACTTCCCTGATTCCAGTTATAACCGCTCAGATAACCGAATAAAGATACTCCACTTTCTGTACCAGTCTGACCAATAGATGCACGAATCTTCAAATCATCTACTACTGATTTCAAAGGAGCAAAGAAGTTTTCTTCTGAGATTCTCCATCCGATAGAAGCTCCAGGGAAGAATCCCCAACGCTGACTGGGAGCATAAAGATAAGAACCATCATAACGGGCTAACAATTCAACCAGGTACTTATGAGCATAATCATAGTTTACACGAGCCAGCCAACCAGCACGGGCCTCATAGCTCCATTCATCACCAAAACTGTTGATTTCATCCATCTGCAGCAACGGCAAATAGTCTGTAGAAGGTTCAGTTCCGTAAGTTTTCTTGCTCCAATCATAATCAGAAGCTTCATAACCTAATACTGCAGAAATATTATGATCCTTTATCTGCTTATTATAGTTCAACTGCAACTGCATGTAACGGGTCGGCACGCTACGGTCAATTTGCAATCTCCAGCGACCTGCTGCATTAGTACCATTATAAGTATCAGAGGCTTCATCATAAGTATAAATCTGATATGCATACTGGTAACCGTCAAAACGGCTGTTAGTATAACCATAAGAGAATGTAGCCTTTGCTGTCAATCCAAACCGAATCATACTGAGCGTATGCATTGATATTTGCGTAACGAGTCATGCTATCTTTATAACCGGCAATGTCACGTCTGAATGCAGCCGGGTTATATCCGTTACGATAAGAGTCAATATTTCTGATATAATTAGGATTATCATTTGCATACGGGCTATCAATAGGACGCATTTTAAATACTGCCAAGATTGCAGAGTAATAACCGTCACCACCAGGCAGACCAACATCGTTTGTTTTTTCATATCGTCCACTTACCTGTGCACCGATAGTAAACCGATTGGTAATTTTTGTATCCAGGTTTAACTGGAAGTTAGTACGCTGATAATTAAAATCAGGCATCATGGCTTCCTGACTTGTATGCGCTACAGAAAGATAATAATTAGTTCTTTCAGAACCACCGGTCACACTTGCATTTACATGATACTGCGGTACATTTTTTCTCATGATCATGTCATAATAATCATAGCTTTTATAGCCCTTTTCTGTTCCAGCAGCCCATTTAGCCAGTTCTTCTTTTGTATACACTGAGTTTGGATCTTCTCCTCTATTCTGAGCAGCTTCGGCCAAACCTCTTGTATATTGTTCAGCATTTGCAAGCTCAGGGAAGCGAGTCAAATTCTGCCAGCCATAATATCCGTTTACATTGATGCTGACTTTTTCGTTCTTCTTACCTTTTTTTGTAGTTACCAATACAACACCATTGAAGCTCGCAAACCGTAAATTGCTGCAGAAGCATCTTTCAATACGGTAATGCTTTCAATATCCTCAATATTTAAGGAGTTAAAAACATCATTTCCTGATACTTCTGAATTGACCAACCAGTCATTTCCGGTGTTACCACCATACGGAATACCATCAATTACATACAAAGGAGCACCCATGTTACGTATCTCCAAACTGATTCCTTTACCAGGACGGGCATCTTTTGCACGAGTTGAGATACCTGCAATCTTACCGGAAAGCGCTCCGGCTGTAGTGGTAGATACCGAACGTGTCAATGATTCAGACTTCACGTCACTGATCGCACCGGTCAGGCTTTTTCGATTTTGTGTACCGTAACCTACAACCACAACTTCATCCAAAGTTTCTGTGTCTTCCTGTAGTATTACATTAATAGGTGATTTCCCCCTTAATTGCAGCCTCAGCTGATTTATAACCAATAAAAAGAAACCACAAGAGTACCGTCGGTGGAACCCACCTCCAGTGTGAAATTACCGTCAATGTCTGTGATTGTTCCAACTGTTGTTCCTTTCACTGTGACATTGGCTCCAATAATAGGTCCCCGGTAGCGTCTGCTACGTGACCTGTAACTTGATTTTTGTGCAAATGCTACTACAGACATGAGTAGCATAAAGCAGGATTAATAAGAAATTTTAAATTCCTCATAGGTTATTAGAGTTAATGAATGTGAACGAAAGATATGTAAACAAGGAATAAAAATGAGTAAATAAATTATGCATTAATGAATAAGAAATGATGCAATGTAAGATTAATAACAGTTCAAAAAAGAGCATTATCAAATAGATCTATCCTTATTTATAAAAGGATAAGAATCCGCAGTTTTAATTGTATTTACTAAGCCATACAAAACATACAAGAAGCCCTCTAAGCGCATTATGAGACGCTTGCCCACCTTACTTTGAATCACAAATCAATCATTAAACGATTTCATATCAATCATTCTCGTATCCAAAAGAATTTTATCCAATAAAATATTAGTATTTTTGAATTCACCCTAATTTTAATAAAGCATGAAATACTTTTTTATCACATTCTATTTGTTCTTGTGCATTGCTGAAATATCTTCACAACCTTATACAATCAAAAAAGTTGGGTTAGAAAAGGGTTATCAACAATTATATCAATGACATTGTAGAAGATAAAAAAGGATACCTCTGGTTTGCCACAGAAGAAGGATTGAACAAATTAGAGGGAAATCATTTTACCAGTTTTTATAAGAAAAGCGGTAAAGTGCTAAATCTGACAGGAAACGAATTAAACTGCTTACTTGACGACCCGACAGAACCTATTTTATGGATTGGTACCCAAAGAAGCGGATTAAATGCATTTAATTATCAAACCAACCAACAAATAATCTATCAACATGACAAAAAAATCCAAATAGCATTTGTACAAACGATATAACTGGCATATATCCCACCTCAGACGGGAATCTATGGATTACAACTTATTGGCAGGGAATTGACTATTTAGATAAAAAACGGGGAAATTCACGCACTATAATCAAACGACTATACCTGAACTCCCAAGCAATACCGTATGGACCTTGTTAGATGATAATAAAGGCAATTTATACATAGGACACCATGCAGAAAATGGGATGAGTATACTTTCACTAAAGACCAAGAAGGTCAAAAACTTTACACACGACCCAAACAACAAGAAAACACTTCCCCACAACAATGTTCAATGTATATTCAAAGATAACACAGGTAATATCTGGGCAGGAACAGGAAGAGGACTGGCTCTTTTTAACCCTAATACAGAAGAGTTTATCTGGTTAGGAGAAAAAAATCCATCACTGTCACATCTCGTTTATGATATTCAGCAATTCAATGAGAACCAATTATGGGTAGCTACAGAACTGGGAGGTATTGCCATTATAGATCTTTCAAAAACCCTGTTCAATACGGCAGAAGAGATACATGTAATCCAAGCAGGAAATAATGAACATAATCTAAACAATTCAACCGTTCGTTGTTTATTTCAAGACTCTCATCAAAATATCTGGGCTGGAACCTGGGGAGGAGGCATCAACTTCCTCAGTTCGGATGGTGCTTTATTTAAGTCATTTAGCTATTCGCCCAATTCGCCAGAAAGCTCTCTCAGCACACAAATTGCCAGTGCTGTCTGTATCGATAAACAGGGATTATTATGGATTGGCACAGATGGAGGAGGAATTAATATATTGAAAGACGGACAAAGAATAGCCACCTACACAGAAGAAAGTGGACATCTTAGTGGGAATTCCGTACAAACTGCTCTATGCGACCAAAAAGGAAATCTTTGGTTTGGCATTTTCAACGGAGGAATAATGTATTATAACATACAGACTAAATCATTTCAGCAAATATTCCCAGAAAAAGAATCTACTCAGGATGTACGCTCGCTTTTCGAAGATAATAATGGCACTATATGGGTAGGAACAAGCAACGGCGTATTTCAAATAGACAGAGAGTCTAAAAAGATTCTTCAGCACATGAATGCCAATGCTCCTGACAATTTGGTCCGCTCGGTTATGAAAGACAAAAAAGGACAGATATGGGTAGGAAGTTTCGGAAGAGGAATATTTCTTTATGCTTCCAATGGTAAACGATTAAAAGAATTCAACACCTACCTAAACTTCCCATCCAACACCATCAACCAGATTTTTGAAGACTCAAAGGGATGTATATGGGCTGCAACAGGAGAAGGTCTTGTCCAAATCGAGAACAGTTCACCTTGGAAATATAAGGTCTACCAGCGCAATGAGGGATTGGCCAATACCTTTATCTGGGCCATTGAGGAAGATGAAAACCAGAATATCTGGTTCAGCACCAATCAGGGAATCAGCTGTTTTGTTCGAAATGAAGAAAATATCTACAATTACGATTTCAGGGACAATATTCCAATGGCAAGTTTCACCGGAAGAAGCGTCTGCAAGGGCAAAATGGAGTTATGTATTTTGGCTCCACGAACGGGCTCTGCTACTTCACTCCCAGCTATATTCTGGAAAAGCGACAGGCTCCAAAAGCCATTATCGGAAAGATAACCGTTTTTGAACCTCTTGTTTCCGAAAACAGTAATGAAACCGAAATTTCTTTAATCAACAAAGAAAGTGTACGGTTAAAACACCTGCAAAACAATTTCAATATTTCATTCAGCATACAAGATTACTCACTGAATGAAGAGTAGAATATGCCTATATGCTAAAAGGGCTGGAAAACTCCTGGTACACTGTAAAGGATCCTAACAACGTCACTTTCCGCCAACCTACCCCCCGGAAAATATGAATTCATGATCAAGACTCGTATCCGAAACCAGGATGGTCAGACGAAATATCATCCATAGAAATTATCATTGCTCCCCCACTCTGGCTTTCCTGGTGGGCTAAATTACTCTATGTAATTAGTGGTGTAGGTCTGCTTTTCACCGGACTATGGGCTTACAAACGCAAATTAAAATTTAGAGTATTTATATGAATCCGAAAAGAAAAGTCATGAACAGGAACAAGAACTGAATGACGAACGTCTGCGGTTCTATACCAATATTACCCACGAACTGCGCACTCCGTTGACACTGATTTTAGGCCCATTGGAAGATTTGGTAAAAAGCAATACACTTTCCAGCAAAGACCATCATCGGATTTCTGTTATTCATCAGAGTGCCGTACGATTACTGAATCTGATAAACCAGATACTGGACTTCCGGAAGACAGAAACACAGAACAAGAGACTGTGTGTGACAAAAGGGAACCTGACCAGCGCGGTCTATGAAACCGGACTGAAATACAAGGAACTGAACAACAAGCCGGAGATTCAGATTCTGATAGAGGTGGAAGAGGAAAACATGGTGCTGTTCTTCGACAAGGAAGTCATCACCATGATTCTGGACAACCTGATTTCCAATGCGTTGAAATACACAGAAAAAGGATATATCCGTATCCGCGCCGAATGGGTTACGGAAAATGGCATACGCTATGCGCAACTGTCCGTAGAAGACACCGGCTATGGTATCGGACAGGACGCTTTGGCACATATCTTCGAACGCTATTATCAGGAGAGCGGAGAACATCAGGCTTCCGGAACAGGCATCGGACTGGCACTGGTGAAAAACCTGGTGAAGCTGCACGAAGGGGACATTCAAGTAAAGAGCCTGCCGGAAATCGGCACGACCTTCTATCTGCGCCTGCCGGCAGGCAATACCTATCCTCAAGCCCTGCACGGAGAAGATATACATACAGACAAGCAAGACGGAAAGGAAGAAGAGCCGATTGAGAAACAAGAAGTGGCAGATAAAGATAAAAATGCCCGCCCGATTATCCTGGTGGTGGAAGACAATGCCGACATACGCGACTACATTGCCGACTCGTTTACGGACTTATATGAGATAAAGACTGCTGCTAACGGAAAAGAAGGATTACAAATAGCCACAGATTGTATTCCGGATATTATCGTCAGTGACATTATGATGCCGGTAATGAATGGGGTTGTCATGTGTCAAAAGCTGAAAGCAGACATTCGTACCAGTCACATTCCGGTTATCCTATTAACGGCAAAAGACAGTATTACCGACAAGGAGGAAGGCTACCAGGCAGGAGCTGATTCTTATCTGACGAAGCCTTTCAGTGCCGGTCTGCTGCAAAGCCGCATCAGCAATTTGCTGACCCAGCGGCGACTTTTATCAGAGCGCTTTGCCATCCGTCCAGACAAACCGAAAAAACAAAGCATGGAGGAAAAGAGGGCCATTATCACGGAATCTATGAACAAGTTGGACAAGGAATTCCTAGATAAAATCACCAATACGATTACCGAAGGATTAGCTGCTGCAGAAAATATAGATATTACCGTACTTTCCAATGTGATGTGCATGAGCAGTTCCACACTCTATCGCAAGGTAAAGGCACTTACGGGTATGTCAACTAACGAGTATATCCGGAAAATCAAAATGCAGCTGGCTGAAAAGTATCTGTTGGAAGGAAAATATTCTATCTCTGAAATCGCATTCAAGGTAGGAATCAACAGTAACGTATACTTCCGTCAGTGCTTTAAAGAAGAGTTCGGCATGTCTGCTTCCGATTACTTGAAGCAACTGACAGGTAAATCTATTGATGAGAAAGTCGATGAATAATCAGCTATAAAAAAAAAAAACGTCCTTACGTTTGATTCAAAACACAAGTACATTTGAATCAAAACGCAAGGACGTTTCAAAGCAAACGCTTAGACGTTTTAATCCGACGCCTAGGCGTTTGAAGTGTACTGAAAATAGTTGTCAGTTTGAAGATTAAATTCCTGACAAAGTTGACAGGTTAAACATTATATTCCTAAAAAGGTTGTCAGTTCTGCAAAACTACAACAAAAACTCAATATCCGTATATTTTCTCCCTAAAAACTCATCGCTCGGGGAGCGCCGTGCGGCAAGGGGCGGGAGCACCCGTCCCGACGAGCACATCATTCAATTATACCGATATTCCATAAGAGGGTTTCCTCCTCTGCCTGAGAAAATCTCCATAGGGGTCTTCATTCCCAGTGCCTTGTGCGGTCTGGCATTGTTGTACATCGCAACGGATTTACTGACGGCTTCCTCTGCCTGTCTGAAGTCCATATCACCTTCATTGAAGAGCCATCCGTTCTTCAGGGTGTTGTTCATCCTCTCGGCCAGGGCATTGTGAAGCGGGTCTCCCGTCTGGGTCATGCTGATTCTGATGCCTTGTGAAAGCAGCAGGTCCGTGTACTGCTTCGAGGCATACTGCACGCCGCGGTCAGAGTGGTGTATCATGCCCTCCGTACTGATTCCGTAGGCACGGTAGGTCTCAAGAGCCATGTACATGGCTTTCAGCGGTCCCTCCGCATCCAGACTCCTGCTAAGGCAATATCCCACTATGTATCTGCTGTAGGCATCGGTCACCAGTGAGAGATAGGCAAAGCCTTCTCTGGTGTAGATATAGGTGATGTCCGCCACCACAAGCCGGCCATTGCCCGCAGGTGTGTACTTGGGAGAAGTGTTTACAAGATCCCTGTAAAGACGGTAACCGTGTCTGGAGTCCGTAGTACGCGGACGATACCTTGTCCGCCTGAGCATGAGCGAGTTGGAACGGAGCACATTGTAAAACCTGTCCCGTCCTATGGTAAACTTTTCCCTGAAGTATTCACGGCAGAGTGTGTAGAGTTCCCGGCAGCCCGCTTTGGGAAGACGTTCCTTCTGGCGGACGTACAGGCAGTACAATACAATGCTGGCAGAGAGTATGTCAGCCTCGTTTGAGGCATAGTCATGCTTGTAGTATCCCTGTGCTGATATGCCAAGCAATCTGCAAAGCGGACGCACGCGGTAACGGCGTCCGCCTTGAGACAGGCCCCGGATTACTTGGCACCGGAGTTTTTTCTTACCGGAATGTTATAGGTCTTTTCCGCAAGGTCAATCATGCAGTCGTAGGCGTCACGGGCCATGTTGGACTGCTTCAACTCTACTTCCAGGGACTTGATTTTCCGCTCGAGCTCATGAATACGGTCATGAAGCTCCTGTTCCGTCTGACTTAGTTTCTTGCTCATAATGGGACTTGGTTTATCTTCAATCCCAAAGATACGAAGCCAGCGGCTAATTGTGGTACGTTTCAGACCTTTTTCACGTTCAAATTCACTGTGATTCTGAGAAGAACACATGTATTCTTCCAGATAAGACAGACATTCTGCTTTTGAATACTTTCGATTTTTACGCATGTTACTAAATAAATTGTGTCAACTTATTTAGTACACTACAGTTTTAGAAGAAACGTAAAGGCGTTTTTTTTTATGCCTGTTTTTAAATTAGTCAATCGCCACGATTTCAAACACTTCCGCAGTTCCCTCCAGGCGAATCTTGGCTACGTTCTTGTTGGCCAGTTCGATTCTTGCAAAAGGAGTTTCAATCATGGTTTCTGATACGACCTTACCCTTCTTGTCCAGCTGGATGCACTTCAACGGGGCAGACGGGCGATTCATGAGCAGGGTATATGCCTTGACATTTTCCTTTACTCCGAAAGTCAGTGCTTTAGTGCTCTTGTAAGAAGTCGCCAGGTTGTTATCGAAAGCATAGATGGCCTTGTCCAGGCTGTCCGCTTCAAGTGAGAATCCCATGTTTTCCGGACGTAGCGGGTTGACGTCGAACGAGCGTACAGAGGCATAGTTGGTGCGTTTGGAATCCAGTCGTTTCAGGCGTACGTAGCGTGCTTTTTCCGGAGCTCCCTGCCAGTGGATGATGTATTGCTTGTCGAGTTCTCCGGTCAGTGCCTTCCAGGTTCTTCCATCTGCCGAGCATTCCACGATGGCATGGTCGAAATAGTCCACATCATCCTTGGAATTTCTTCCCTGAAGAATCGAGATTTCTGTCACGTCACGCACGTCGCGCAGGTCTACACCAATCCAATCGTTTGCTTTCTGAGCAATTCCCGAGGTATAGAAGGTAGTAGAATCATTGTCGAACATCAGCTTGGTTTGTACGGTATGCGCACTGCTGAAAGAACCGATACCTCTGTAGTCAGTCGGTACCTTGCCCGACAGCTTTTTCAGGTATCCGTGTGCCATGTCATCCATGGCATTCTCATAGAACGGCTGAAGTTTCAGCGTACCCGATTTGTGAGCCTCATAGCTTCTCCGGTCTTCGGGAGTCATGATATTCTGTATGTATTTTTCCCAGAACAGCGCATCGTCTTTACCTGAGCGGTAGATACGTGCCAGTTCGATGGCCTGCTTGCCGCGTGTACCTAATTTACCGAACTCTGTCAGCCAGGGGCGGAGCTCGTTAATTAGGGCCGCGTTCTTGCAACTGCTTTCCAGACGTGCTGGTGCACTTTCTACTTTCTTGAATTCTTCTTCCAGTGCGTTAGCCGCTTCGTCTGTCCAGTCAGCCAGGCGGAAAGTCTGAGTTTCCCACGACTCATCCCGGCGGTATCCGTTTTCGGTATCACTGGAATGGATGGCAAAGGTGCGGTAGGCATCGGTTGCTTCCGGAACTAGTTCCGCCAGTCCGCGTTCCCAGTTGTCGATGGCATTGTAGTCGGCAATGTTCCAGGTATAATCGGCCACTCCGTATAAAGCCAGCTTGGAGGCTTCTCCATGTTCCATCGGGTTGCTCACGATACCGCAGGTTTCATTAGCCGTGAGACTGGTGTCCAGTCCGTACACCGGACCCTGAAGCAGGAAGTTGCGGATGTAGTCGGTTACCGGATAGTTCCACCAGTAATAAGCCGGACGCTTGATGCGTGAGTTGATGAAGTCGAGTGTTTCGGGTGTCAGGTCGCTGCACACCACGTCGCCCGTCCAGAACACCTTGATTTCAGGATTAAGCGTTTTTCCGTAGATGGCCAGACTACCTTTCTCGGTCGGGTTCGCCCAAAGTTTGGAGTAATCGGTAGGGCAGACCGTAAGCGGAGAAACATCGCCTTTCACCTTCACAAACTCTTCTGTCAATCGGTTGAGCAGTTCTGTCTGCTTCAGCGGGTTGGTACCCTCTCCGGAAATATCGTCAAAGAAGATGGCAAAATGACGTACCCCTAAGTCATACATCCAGTTGAATTTATTGATCAGGTTCTGATAATCTTCCTCGTTCCACTTGATGTCCTGTCCCGGATGGATGGCCCATACAAAATCCACGTAGTTGCGGTTGCAGGCATTCACCAGTTCCTTGATGTGCTGAGCCTCTTTCTCCGGATAAGGCAGTCGCCAGTTCGGACAGCTGTGATAAGGGTCGTCTTTCGGACCATATAAATAAGAATTCATCTTGAACTTTCCGTAGAAATCAATGAGCGACAAACGTACCTCGTGCGACCACGGAGTACCATAGAAACCTTCCACTACTCCACGGTTAGGCAGGTCAGGATAATCGCTTATTTCTACAAAGGGAAGAGCACTGCCGGAAGAAACCGGGCTTTCCACCAGTTGCTTCAAGGTTTGTATGCCGTAGAAAGCACCGCGTTCGTCAAATCCCGTGATGGTGATTCCTTTTTCATTGACAACAAGGGCATAGCACCCGACACTGCTTTTACATTGGCCTTACTGGCAACTTTCTGTCCGAAATCGATGGTTAGTTTAACTCCTTTCTTGTTCGGAGAAAGGAAATCAAGGTAACCCGCAAATTTATCCTGCTTGTCTTTCAGGTTGATACCCTGAGACAGGTTGCATGTTTTTCCGGCCATCGTCACAATCTGATGAGGCTGCGGATTCAGGATAAGTCCTTTGTGGTCTACTTTTTTTCCGGGAACAGCTTGTACATCTTGCTTCTCCGAGCGCTGGGGAAGACAGATCGAATGTGTCTTGCGCGCATACATTGCCGTACATCAGTGAACACACAATGCCGGCGGTTACGCATTTTACATAATGATTCATTTTCATGATATGGATAATTTGAGGTAAATACAAGGTATTTGCTTGATTAAACTCTGATTCAAAGATACGATTTGTTTCTGAATCGTGCAAACGGTAAGAGGATATGAAAAACAAAACACCCAGCTTTACATTGTAATGTATAAGGCTGGGTGTAGTTATTTAAATTTACTGATTTTCATGTATTTTTGCGGAGAGAGAGGCTCTCGAACCTACACTTTCAAGAAAATATCATAAAAATTGCAAATCACTGATAATCATATACTATCTAAAAGTGCAGAGTAAATCTAAATCTTTCTGAATATCTTTTGCTATTCCAAATATTGGGTGTATATTTGGGTGTAGAATTCAAACGCACCCAATTATGAATATCAAACGAACATCATTTTCGCATTGGAGAGCCGAAAAAAGAACGGTGTGCCAATCATAGAGAACGTACCCATCCGTATGCGTGTCATATACGCAAGCCAACGCATCGAGTTTACAACAGGCTACCGGATTGACGTAGCCAAATGGGATGCCGACAAGCAACGAGTGAAGAACGGATGCACCAACAAACTAAAGCAAAGTGCATCCGAAATCAATGCGGACTTGCTGAAATATTATGCCGAGATTCAAAACGTGTTCAAGGAGTTTGAGGTACAGGAAACCATGCCGACCACCCAACAGCTAAAGGATGCGTTCAACCTGCGGATGAAAGATACCAGCGAAGAGCAGCAGGAAGAAACACAGATAAGCTTTTGGGAGGTGTTCGATGAGTTTGTGAAGGAGTGTGGCAATCAGAATAACTGGACGGCATCCACCTACGAAAAATTTTCAGCAGTGAAAAACCACCTCAAAGAGTTCAAGGAAGATGTAACCTTTGAATACTTCAACGAGTTCGGATTGAACGAGTATGTGAATTTCCTGCGTGACAAAAAGGATATGAGGAACAGCACCATCGGCAAACAGATGGGATTCCTAAAATGGTTCCTGCGCTGGAGCTTCAAGAAAGGACATCATCAGAATATAGCATACGACACTTTCAAGCCCAAATTGAAAACCACCTCTAAAAGGTGATATTCCTGACTTGGGACGAATTGAACAGACTGAAAGATTATCAGATACCGAAAGACAAACAATATCTGGAGCGTGTCGAGGACGTTTTCTGTTCTGTTGCTTCACAAGCCTGCGATATTCAGATGTTCGCAACCTGAAAAGAAGCGATGTGAAGTCCGACCACATCGAAGTTACCACTGTCAAAACGGGCAGACAGCCTGATAATTGAACTGAACGACCACAGCAAAGCCATACTTGAAAAATACAAGGAAGTCCATTTTGAAAACCACATGGCACTGCCTGTTATCAGCAATCAGAAGATGAACGATTATTTGAAAGAACTGGGGGAACTGGCTGAAATCAACGAACCTGTACGGGAAACTTATTATAAAGGGAATGAACGTATAGATGAAGTCACACCCAAATACGCACTGTTAACCACTCATGCAGGAAGAAGAACATTCATCTGTAATGCGCTGGCTCTCGGTATTCCGGCACAGGTCGTAATGAAATGGACGGGGCATAGTGACTATAAAGCCATGAAACCCTATATTGACATAGCAGATGATATTAAGGCTAATGCCATGAACAAGTTTAACCAACTATAAAAGTATCAATCAGTTTCATAGATTATCAGCTATTTGAATTATATTTGCGACAACAATAAACATTAGAATGGAAAATAACAGAGAATATCATATAGGAAAAACGGACTTTGACGCATTTGTTCATGCTGTCGGTTCGGAAATAGAACAGGCGCAAGTCCGGCTGATTACCGCAGCCAATGCGCAAATGCTGTTCCATTACTGGAAAATGGGCAACTATATCCTGTATCATCAAAACTTGCAAGGCTGGGGAAGCAAAATCATCAAGCAACTGGCTAAGGCTATCCGTTTCAATTATCCTGAAAAGAAAGGCTATTCGGAGCGCAACCTTACCTATATGTGCCAATTTGCACGGTCATATCCGCTGAACGTACTACGCAGCTTCATTGATACAGATGCAAGACTGTCTGTTCCAAGCATACAGAATGTTACAGATGAAGTCCTGAAACTAAACAACGGACAATTTACGCAGGAACTTACTGCGCAAATACAATCCGCTGATTGTCAGTCCTTAGAATTTACGCAGGAAGCTCCTGCGCAAATTCAGGATGTGGCGAAAAACTGTTTCTGCCATTTACAGAAATTGGAGATTAAGGAGATAGAAAATTCTTGACCTCCCTGTTTGCCAGATAACTGGGCAAGCCAAATGGTTATACTTGACAGTTCGTTGCCGTTAGGTGTGAGATATTGGTACATGAAACAGTCTGTAGAAATGGGCTGGAGCAGCAATGTGCTTAAAAATACAAATTGAAACCAACCTATATAACAGACAAATCAGCAACAACAAGGTAAACAATTTCACAGCCACACTTCCGGCACCACAAAGTGACCTTGCCAATTATCTGTTGAAAGACCCGTATATATTTGATTTGGCAGGAGCAAAAGAAAAGGCAGATGAAAGGGATATAGAGGAACAACTGGTAAAACACGTTGCCCGTTATTTGTTGGAAATGGGCAACGGATTCGCCTTTGTCGCCCGGCAGAAGCATTTTCAAATTGGCAACAGTGATTTCTTTGCCGACTTGATTCTATATTCAATTCCGCTACACGCATACATTGTTATAGAGCTAAAGGCTACCCCATTCAAGCCGGAGTATGCAGGACAGTTGAATTTCTACATCAATGTGGTGGATGACAAACTGAGGGGAGAGAATGACAACAAGACTATCGGGTTGTTGCTGTGTAAGGGAAAAGATGAGGTGGTAGCACAATACGCATTGACAGGCTACGACCAGCCGATAGGTATCAGTGATTACCAGTGAGCAAGGCTATACCCGAAAACCTGAAATCAGCCTTGCCAAGCGTGGAAGAGGTGGAAGAAGAACTGACATCTTTCCTTGACAAGGACAATAATCCCCAAAATTGAAATCTATGGCAGGAGAGATTAACAAACTGATTCCCCTATATGGAGAACTCAACAGGATATATAATGATTGGGTGACCAATTATGCTTTTTCTTTTGACAAGCAAAAATTCATCACCGATTTTTACAGGCAGCATAATGATACAAAGGCTTTTGAAGCCGCTATCCTTGAACTGATACTTGACAAGCAGAAAGAACAATACACATTGATTCTCAATAGTCTGAAAATCGAAATAGGAAAGAATATACGGGCTTATGAAACAAAACCACTGAATGATGACATCATAAAGCGTGTATGTTTTCACTACGCAGACAGGCGTAATTCTGCAATTAGAGACCAGTTGGAGATTACCACCAAGTTGCACGAACCTTTGAATGACGCATACCACAGGTATGATTTCATTGGTTTTCGGGAGCATACGGACGAAGAAGAAATACAGGCAGAAAAGGAATATGAACGCTGCAAGGCTGAATACGACAAGGAAAAGAAAGAATTGGATAAACTCTATGATCTGCAAAAGCAAGACAGGAAAGAGGCTTTCAATAATATCGAAACCTTTCCGGTGATGTTTACCGCCTAAGTCTTCTTTTTATGGAAGTCCTGAAAAAATACCTTCCTGATGATGTGGAAGAAAAAACGACCGGAGGAATTAGTCGAGCAAAATGCGCCAGAAGAAGTACATAATACACCGGAGGAACAGCATGAATATTTTGACATGAAGCCGCTTTCGCCTATTTATGAAACCTGTGTCGGGGAACAGTTTGAAGCCATTACCATAGCGGACTTCTATGCCAATATAAACCTGTACCCCTGCAAGAACAAACTAAAAATCAAGGCAAGGGAAAAGATACGGGTGTGTTACCTGATATTCCTGATGAGCGAGAAACTATCCAAGCAATACAGGGATGAATGGAGGAGCCAAATATTAAAACTGCTGGATATTGACGAGAGTTATTATCGGTCAAAATACAAAGAGCCAGTTTCCGATTTTCCGAGTGACAGCAACCAAAAATTCGCCAAAGAAATGGAAAGCATATTCTGATAATTCGTGATATATCCTGATACTCCACGAAATTACCACTTTTACCACTAAATTAATTTTTTGAGTGGTATTTTTATTGTCTGATATTTTAATAAAGATAGCGCAACATCCTATTTTATATCATCCACATCCTTACCACTTACAGCCATACCTAATTTTGCATCGTTCGAGAACAGAAATAGCAGCCAGTGCGCAGGGCTGATTGTTTAACGACTAAATAGATTGGACGATGACAAATCTTCAAGAGTTATTATTAAAACCCGTCTGGCAGATGACAGGCGAAGAGTTCATATTCCTAAGCAAACACGCTTCCAACCAAACGGAAGCGCAACCGCAACCTGTAACGGACACAGAAAGGAAGTATGTGTACGGAATACTTGGCATTGCCAAATTGTTCGGGTGCAGTCTGCCAACCGCCAACCGTATAAAGAAAAGCGGAAAGATAGACAAAGCCATTACGCAAATAGGGCGTAAGATTATCGTGGATGCGGAACTTGCCCTTGAACTGGCTGGAAAGAAAACCGGAGGACGAAAATAACGGGAGGGGTACTTATGGACTATATGAAAGATATAAAGGAAATATCGGCGGAAGAAGCCGTAATCCTTTGGCAAGCCTCACGTTTGAGCCTGTCGAAAAGTTACGAGAAAGCACCTGAAATTCTCAAAGTACATAGTTCCGTCATAGGAACATTGGGGAATTTCAGCGCATCCATCGGCAAAGCCAAGAGCAAAAAAACTTTCAATGTGTCGGCTATCGTAGCCGCCGCATTGAGGAATGGTACGGTATTGCGATATGTGGCGGAACTTCCGGAAGACAAACGGAAAATCCTTTATGTGGACACGGAACAGAGCCCTTACCATTGTCTGAAAGTAATGAAACGTATTTTGCGGATGGCAGGGCTTCCCGATGACAGGGACAATGAAAATCTTGAATTTCTTGCTTTGAGGAAATACACGCCTGAACAGCGTATCAGGATTGTTGAACAGCTATTTACAATACGCCTGACATAGCCCTTGTAATCATAGACGGCATCCGTGACATGGTATATGACATCAACAGCCCCGGTGAATCGACACGCATCATATCCAAGCTGATGCAGTGGACGGACGACAGGCAGATACATATCCACACGATACTCCACCAAAAACAAGGGCGATGAGAACGCAAGGGGGCATATCGGCACGGAACTGAACAACAAGGCGGAAACAGTCCTCCTTGTGGAAAAGGACAAGAGCAATGGAGATATAAGCAATGTTTCAGCCATGCACATACGGGCAATGGACTTCGAGCCTTTTTCATTCCGCATCAATGACAATGCTCTGCCCGAACTGCTGGAGGGTTACAAGCCCGAAGCCAAGAAACCGGGAAGACCGGAAGAGGAAAAGTTCGATCCTTACAAGCATATCACCGAACAGCAGCACCGAATCGCACTGGAAGCTGTTTTCGGACTGAAAGAGGAATACGGCTACAAGGAACTGGAAGACACCTTAATCAAGACTTATGTGTCGGTGGGTGTAAAGCTGAACCATAAAAAGGCGGTATCGCTCATCACCATGCTTCGGAACAAACGGATGATAGTGCAGGAGAACGGCAGGAAGTACACGTTCATGCCCGACTTCCACTATTAGCCCGCACCTTGCAATCGCTTCACTTTATTCCGATGGTCTATATATTAGGGATAAAGCGAAGTGGTTGCGGAATGTGGCAAACCGCTTCACTTTATTACCGTACTCTATATATACGAGAATAAAGTGAAGTGATTATAGACCGTACTTCATAAAGAGAGGTACGGGCGAAAAGAGAAATAAACCAATTCAATTATCATTAAACCAATCGTTTTATGGATATACAGACAGCGAAACAAATCAAGATAGCAGATTATCTGCACAGTCTGGGCTTTTCTCCGGTCAAACAGCAGGGGATAAACCTGTGGTATAAGTCACCGCTAAGGGAAGAAACGAAAGCATCGTTCAAGGTGAATACAGAACGTAACCAATGGTATGACTTTGCACTCGGTAAGGGTGGGAATATCATCGCACTTGCACAGGAACTTTATTGTTCCGACCATGTGCCATATCTCCTGCAAAGAATCGGAGAACAGACACTCAACATTCGCCCCGTGTCTTTTTCTTTTGGCAAGCAATCATTTTCCGAACCAAGTTTCCAACAGCTGGAGATTGTACCGCTTTCATCTCCTGCCCTGCTTGCTTATTTGCAGGAAAGGGGGATAAACATTACACTGGCGAAAAAAAGAATGCAGTGAAGCGCATTTCACCCATCATGGCAAACGCTATTTCGCCATTGCCTTTCCCAATGTATCGGGCGGATATGAAATCCGCAACCGCTATTTCAAAGGCTGTATCGCACCAAAGGAAATATCCCATATCAGACAATCTGGAACAGCAAGGGAAACGTGCTATGTGTTCGAGGGATTTATGGACTATCTTTCATTTCTTACTTTGAGAATGGAAAGTTGTCCGAAATATCCCGAACTGGATAGACAGGATTATATGGTGCTGAACTCCGTAGCCAATGTTTCCAAAGCTCTCTATCCTTTGGGGAACTACGAGCGCATCCATTGTTTCTTTGACAATGACCGTGCGGGGATGGAAGCACTCCAACAAATCCGTATGGAATACGGCAGGGACTTATACATCCGTGACGCTTCGCAGACCTACAGCGGATGCAAGGACTTGAACGAATACCTACAGAAAAAGATAGAAAGGGAGAAGCTGGTTCAACCTGTCAAGAGGAAGCAAAATGTATCGGCGAAGAAACCGGGAGGCTTTCGGTTATAGCCACTATAACTACACGCTTCGCTTTCGTAGTTGTGGGCTCTCCCGAGGGGCTTATGGCTCTGCCCTAAGAACCCGGCAAGGGCTGTCAGCCCTATGCAACCCGACCAAAGAGTGACCCTCTCTTTGGAAACTCCGCTTATGGGTTAGTACCCCTAAGAACCCTGTGCGGTTATGAGCGGACAACAGAAGATTTCATCAACAATCCAAATCAAATTTTTAAGAATATGGCAACAAAATCAAGCATACATATCAAACCCTGCAGAGTGACATCAAGCGGGGCTCATAACCGGAGAACTGCCGAGTACATGCGCAATATCGGCGAGTCCAGAATCTACATTGTACCCGAACTGACTTCCAATAACGAGCAGTGGATAAACCCGGGCTTCGGCAGTCCTGACCTGCAGGCGCACTATGACAGCATCAAACGGATGGTCAAGGAAAAGACCGGACGAGCGATGCAGGAAAAGGAGCGTGAGCGCAAGGGAAAGAATGGAAAGATTATAAAAGTGGCTGGATGTTCTCCAATCCGTGAGGGAGTATTGCTCATCAGACCAGATACAACACTGGCAGATGTACGAAAGTTTGGTGAGGAGTGCCAGAGACGCTGGGGTATTACACCGCTCCAAATCTTCCTGCATAAGGACGAGGGACACTGGCTTAGTGGACAACCCAAACCGGGGATAGGGAGAGTTTCCAAGTCGGTGAAAAGTGGTTTAAGCCGAATTATCATGCCCATATCGTATTCGACTGGATGAACCACGACACGGGCAAGAGCCAAAAGCTCAATGATGACGATATGATGGAAATGCAGACTTTGGCATCTGACATCCTCTCCATGCACGTGGGCAATCTAAATCCGAGACCGGAAAGGAACATTTGGAACGAAATGATTTCATCATTGAAAAGCAGAGAGCCGAACTGCAACGCATGGATGCTGCAAAACGGCACAAAGAAGAACAGATAGGTCTTGCTGAACAGGAACTGAAACAGGTGAAATCAGAAATACGCACTGACAAGCTAAAGAAAACAGCCACCAATGCAGCCACCGCCATAGCAAGCGGAGTTGGTTCTCTTTTCGGAAGTGGAAAGATGAAAGAGCTGGAGCGAACTAATGAAGATTTGCACCAAGAGATTGCCAAACGAGACAAAGGTATTGACACCCTCAAAATCCAAATGCAGGAAATGCAAGAGCGACATGGCAAACAGATACGCAATCTTCAGAGCATACACAACCAAGAACTTGAAGCCAAAGACAGGGAAATATCACGATTGAACACTCTGCTTGAAAAGGCATTCAAGTGGTTTCCGATGCTTAGAGAAATGTTGAGAATGGAAAAACTCTGCGCTGTCATTGGATTTACCAAAGATATGATAGATTGTCTTTTGACAAGGAAAGAAGCTATCCAATGTAATGGCAAGATTTATTCCGAGGAACATAGAAGAAAGTTTGAAATCAAAAACAACATCTTCAAGGTGGAGAAGAATCCGACCGATGATAGCAAACTTGTACTGACCATAAACAGGCAACCGATAAGCGAATGGTTCAAAGAGCAATGGGAGAAACTTCGGCAAGGTTTGCGACAACCAACGGAAGAACCAAGAAAAAGTAGAGGATTCAAGTTATAATAGAAAAAGAACAACATATAAAAGCACTCTGATAGTTACGAAGTGCTTTTATATTGTATAAATTATATAATGTTTACCATTGAAGCTTCAAAGTAAACGCAACTTAAGGAATTGCCGAATTTTGTATTAATAAAGAATATACGACCTCTGATATATGCGCAACATATTGTGATGCTTGTGATTCATTACCCTTGAAATCCTTAACAAATATCGCTAAAGTATAGCAGACATTATTAGGCAGGCATATATAGGCAACATCATTGTGAGCTGCAAGAATACCATTTTCATTGACACAACCAGAACCCGTCTTATGTGCAATAGAAACCCTTTCTTTATCAAGAAGCGGAGCGACTATTCTATCTGTACCTGTCACACATTCTTTTAATGTATTCTTAATGAAACTTTGCTTCTCACCACTGACAATACTTTCGGTAAACAAACGGTTCATCAACATTGCGGCACCAAGAGGAGATGTATAATTAAAGTAAGCCCTATCGTGGTCAGCCGACATTTCCTCTTCTGTATAAGCTATCTGAAAACTTGAACGAGGAATAAGTGTGGCTATAAAACTGTCAGTTTGAGCAACATTGACCATATCTTTAAACATCAGATTGCTTGCATTATTATCACTTTGAGCAATAGTATAACGAAGTAAATCTCTCACGGTTAATGATATAACCAACTCGGAATAATCTTTCATCATAGGACTCCAAGTCTTTTGAATCAAGTCTATTCCTATCTATCTTACTAAGGTATCAAGTGAAATCCCTTTGTTATCAAAATCATTGCAAAGAGCTAATGCCTGATGAACCTTAAATACACTCATCATAGGATATACACTCTTATCATTAACTTTAACTGTATCTGTGTTATTAATAAATAATTGTCCACTCCAATTTCACCAGGACAAGCTGATACTATCCGAGAAATGCTATCAGTCAAAAACATCTGTCAAAGGTGGATTTGTACTATTATTAGAAGTTGATTTAGAGAACAATAAAAAAACTAAAACTATGATACAAACTAAAGCTATACACAAAATTACAAGGCGTTTTCTTCTACTTTTTTTCATACTACGATTTTTTAAACATTATATATTATCATGACAGACCCTGATTTATTATTTACTGCAAAGATACGAAATCTTACGGAAAATGAATTGGTTGTTTTTTTCGTTTGTTCTGTTTTTTTATCAAATTATTTTCCGAGCGAATATGATTCGTCTTAAATAAAATAAAAACACCCAACTTTACATTCTTGGGTGTAAAATTGGTTGTTTGTTTTATAATTTGCTGATTTTCAGCGTTTATTGCGGAGAGACAGGGATTCGAACCCCGGGTACCTCGCGGTACAACGGTTTTCAAGACCGCCGCAATCGACCACTCTGCCACCTCTCCAAAACTCTTTTGAGAGTTGCCTTATTTTTCAAAAGCGGTGCAAAGGTATGGAATTATTTTTAACTTTGCAAACATTTCTGGATATTTTTTCTCTTGTGGTTAGTGTTTTTTGTCTTGTTTCCGGATAAAGTGCGTTACTGACTATTTGCATTATTTAAAGATAAAAAACAATGTCGAATAACAGTTTGCTATATATTCCCTACGAAAAAATCGTTATCTTTGCACGACTTTTTTACAAG
>ENA-OPYV01000041-OPYV01000041.1-human-gut-metagenome-genome-assembly--contig:-NODE-41-length-37516-cov-7.426436_pt1 | contig 37516 bp, 40 predicted proteins | sample MGYA00242474_ERZ504485 | MGnify/ENA primary metagenome ERZ504485 (study PRJEB26092, sample SAMD00036263) | human gut metagenome | host: Homo sapiens | study: EMG produced TPA metagenomics assembly of...
CGGCGGATTTCCTTATATTCCAACAGAACCCGTACTGTTATGCGACATGCAATAACAGTACGGGTTTTTCTGTGTTACTATTATATATAACAGCTAAACAGTTTGCATCTAACTGTTCAGCTGGGAGATATATCACCTACGAAACATACAGAAAAAAGAGGCACAGATTGAAGCTGATCATCTCATCCGTGTCCGGAGAACCGATTTACGAGCAGATCAAGAACCAAATCAGGTCCGCGATCATGTCGGGTGAGCTTATGGCAGGCGAGGCGCTTCCCTCACTGCGCAAGCTCGCCAAGGAACTGCGCGTCAGCGTGCTCACCGTGACCAGAGCGTATAACGAACTGGCTGACGAGGGGCTCGTGGAGAACGTGCAGGGCAAAGGCACGTTCGTGATGGAACGAGGCAACGAACTCATGAGGGAACGTGCGCGCGAACACATCATGGACAAGCTCCGTGAAGTTTCCATCGAGGCCAAAGCCGCCAACATCAGCCTGCTTGATCTGCTTGGCATGTTCGAGAAAGCATACAGGGAACAATCATGAACGATTCCTCACTCCCCCAAGGGACACGACCAACCTTGGCCTTGAGCGTAACCGGATTGACGAAGCATTATGATTCCGGCTTCACATTAGATGACGTGACCTTCGACCTGCCGTCCGGCTACATCATGGGTCTGGTCGGTCCGAACGGCGCCGGCAAATCCACGTTGATCAAACTGATCCTCAATATGACCACGCGAGACGCGGGACGAATCGAAGTGCTCGGCCTTGACGCGATGGCCGATGAGGAGCGGGCCAAAGAGCAGCTGGGCGTAGTGCTCGACAGCAGCTATTTCATCGAATACATGACGGTCGACGCGGTGGAACGGACAAGCAGCCCAATGTACCCGCTGTGGGACCACAATCTGTTCGACGCATATCTCAGACGGTTCGGACTCGGACGGAACAAGAAGATCAAGGATCTGTCGCGCGGCATGCAGATGAAGCTCATGCTCGCCGTGGCGTTGAGCCACGATGCGAAACTGCTGATTCTCGACGAGCCGACCAGCGGTCTGGACGTACTGTCCCGCGACGAGCTCATGGACATCCTGTCCGATTATGTTGCGGATGGCGAACACAGCGTAATCTTCTCCACGCATATCACCGCCGATTTGGAGCGTTGCGCGGATTTCCTCACGTATATCACGCACGGCATGCTGTATTACAGCGGGCCGAAAGACGAGTTCGAAGACGCGTTCCGTCTGATCAAGGGCGGGCCGGATGAGCTTACGGATGGTCTACAGCGGGCAATGGTCGGCATCCGCACATACGCAACTGGCTTCGACGCGTTGGTCCGCACGCAGGACATCCCACACATCGGCAGCACCGACGGTCTCCTGACACAGCATGCTTCGATTGAGGATGTGATCAGACTGACCAATGCCACGGAACATACGGCAATCAGTAATACCAACGAAGGAGACGTACGATGAATACGACAGCGAACGCGGACGCCATGACCGCCATCCTTAGGCAGATTTCCTTGGACCGGAACCGCACCATCAGCTACGGGCGGTCGTACATAGCCATCTTCTTCGCGTACGTTCCAGGTTTCACATGCCTGATGGCGGCCACAGGGTCCACTCTCGACAGCGTTGCGGGAGCCGCCATCGGCGGGGCGGCCTCCGGCTTCCTGATGCTTAATATCACCCTGTTCTCCTATGAACAAATGAACAACCATCATTGGATGAACGGCATCGTGCCCATCAACCGCAACCACCAGATCCTCGGACGATTCGCATTCCTTATCGCCTGCGATCTGGTGGCGGGATTGGAAGTGGCCGTCAGTATCGCCTGCGCCGGCATCATCATGCACGAGCCAGTTAAAGTAACGGATGCGATCGGCCTCGCCGCGATGACCGTGCTGACCCTCGTGCTACTCAACGCCATCGTGCAGCCGTTCCTGTACCGATTCTCCCCTTATCGTGCCATGGCCGCCATTATTCTGAGCATCGGCGTGATCGTGGGCACGGTCATCGGACTGCGCAAGGCATTGCCGGAATTCGGAAAGACCGTCGAACAGCTGGCCGAGGCGATCAGCCGGCACCAAGCCATTGCATTAGCGGCATTCTTGATCATCGACGTACTCGCCTTGGCGTTCTCCAGCAAGATATCGCTGCATATTTACGGTAGCAAGGACATCTGAACCGAGCCAGCCGGCAGACTCTTATGGAGAACGGATTTGGGGTCTTCCGAATCAACGGAAAGCCCCAAATGCATGTATCCCCGTACGACACCGGTTCCTACAATACGGCAGGCGCGTCGTGGAAGTCGAATATGACACCGTCCGCCAGAGCGCAAATCGCCGGCCAATCGGCATCGGACGAATCGTCATGCATGGCCCACACTCGCATGCCGACGGACTTGGCCGAGCGCATGCCGACGAGCAGATCCTCGAATACGGTGCAGTCGCTTGGTTTGATGCCGAGCCTCGACGCGGCCAGCAGATATACGTCCGGCTCAGTTTTGCCGACGTCGCCCGCGTCGTCGACGCTGACCACGTCATCGAAATAGTCGAAAATGCCGACGTGCTTCATGGCCGGTTCGCGCAGCATCGGCGGCAATGACGTGGCCACAGCCAGTTTCGCCCCGCTCGCCTTCAACGATTCCAGATATTCGCGCGCATACGGTTTGGCTTCAACCACCGTGGCGTACATGACACGTGCCATATGGTCCCACTCCTCCATCAACGCTTCGGGAGTGTCCGACAGGCTGAAGCGTGCGATTGTGTATTCGGCGATCTGGCGGAATTGCATGGCGGCGACCTTCTGCATGTAGTCGTCCGGCACCTCGATGCCGCGTTTGGCAAGGAAGTCGACGTCCACCTGATCCCACACGCCCATGGAGTCGAGTAGCGTGCCGTCAAGGTCGAAGATGGCGCCTTTGCCTTGGTTCGCCTTGGTTTTCTGTGTCATATCGGCTCCTTTGTTTTGCAATTACCGCTTTTACGATTTGCGATTACTTTTTACGATTGAATCCGCCGTCAGTCAAGCACCGACGATTTGAGCAGTTCCTCGGCATGTTCCAGAGATGTTTCGCTTTCGCTGCCGGAAAGCATGCGGGCGATTTCATGCACGCGCTCATCCCCGCGCACCTGGCTGATGGTGGTGGCGATGGAACCATCCTTGGTTTCGCCTTTGGCGACCACATATTGTTCGTCCGCCCAGGATGCGACCTGTGGTAGGTGCGTGACGACCAGAACCTGCGCGGATTGGGCGAGTTTGGCCAAGCGGGCACCCAGCTCCACAGCGGCCTTGCCTCCCACGCCGGCGTCGACCTCATCGAAGATGAACGTCATCGGCGGCACGGTTCCTCCGGCCACGACATGCTTTTCGGCGGCGACCAGTTCAAGCGCGAGCATCAGACGGCTCAATTCGCCGCCGGATGCGCTTTTGCCCATCGGCAGTTGCGGGGAGCCGGGGAACGGGGTGAAGAGGAATTCGATGTCGTCCGCTCCGGTGGCGTCCAACTGTTCGCGTTCGGCCACGCGGATCTCCAGTTTCGAAGTGCCCATGGCCAGCGAATCAAGTTCCGCGGTGACTTTGGACGCGAGTTCCTTCGCCGCGGCTCTACGCCGTTTGCTCACAGCCTGCGCGGCTTTTTTCGCAGCCTCAAGCAGTTGGGCGCGTTCGGCTTCCAGCTGTTCGACCTTTTCCGGCGAGGCGTCCAAATCCTCCAAATCGTATACGGCCTTGTCCCTCCACGTGATCACGTCGGACAATTCCGGCCCCCATCGGCGGGTCAGCTCGTCCAGCTCGTGGATGCGCCCGTTGATGGCATCCAGATCCTCCACGCTCGCCTCATTGTCCACTTCGCCGGACAGGCTGAACACCACGTCGGACAAATCGGTGCTGATGGAGTCGAGCCGGTCGGCGAGTTCGGAGAACACGCCTTCCACATGGATGGCGCGCAACGCCTGCGAAGCATGGTCGATCAAATCGGCCGCGCTGGACGATTCGACATCGTCCACCACCTGCGAGGCGTCCAACGCGCCCAACGCTCGCGTCACGCCTTCGGCGATCTCGGCCGCGTTTTCGATGCGGTCGCGGCGCGCACGCAATTCGTCCATCTCCCCCGGCTGCGGGTCGACACGGTTGATGCGTTCGATTGATTCGCGCAGATAATCCGCCTGCTGTCGCATGGACGATTCCTGGCTGTTGAGCCGTTCCAACCGCTCGTCCATCGCGCGCAACGCGCTCCACGACTTGCCGTAGGCGGCCAAAGCCACTTCGTCTCCCGCATAGCGGTCAAGGAATTCGCGCTGACGTGAGGTAGTCGCTATGCGCAATTGGTCGGCCTGTCCGTGAATCGTCACCAGTTCGGCGGCGACGGAGGCGAGTACGGAACGCGGCACGCTACGTCCCGACAGCATGCTGCGGGATCGCCCGGAAGCGGGCACTTTACGCGACAGAAACAGCTCGCCATCCTCCGGTTCGAAGCCGGCTTCCCGTGCCGCGGCCACCGCGGCCGGCGACGAGGCGACTTCGAACACACCCTGCGCCCACGCCTCCTGAGCGCCCACCGAAACGCGGCCTCCATCGGACGGACCGCCGGAAATCAGTCGGATCGCACTGAGCAGCATCGATTTGCCGGCTCCCGTCTCACCGGTGATCGCCGTCATACCACCTGCCGGGGCGATCAGAGCGGAACGAATCGGACCGAGATTGTGAATCTCAAGCTCTTCCAGCATGCCCGGTCACTTCCCGCTTTCCGGTTTGCCGGTTCTAGGGAACGATTGCCCATGATGTATGCCACCGGTTTTGCGCGCCTGCTCGCGCCAGCCGACGACAGGCAAATCAAATTTGGTGACGAGCCGGTTCGTGAACGGCACGCCAGACAAACGAGCCAATCGCAAAGTGCATTTCGATTCACGCACTTCGACACGTGTGCCTTTGGGCAGTGCGCGTTGACGACGGCCGTCGCAGCAGATCCAGCCATCCGACGTGGAATCCTCGAGAATGTCGATGGCGAACGTGGAGCCGGAACCGATGATGAGCGGACGTGCGAACAACGCATGCGCCGCCAACGGCACCAATTGCAAGGCTTTCACATTCGGCCACATGATCGGCCCGCCCGCGGAAAACGCGTAGGCGGTGGAACCGGTCGGCGTGGATACGATCACGCCATCGCAACCGAATGAGCTCATCTCCACGTCGTCGACACGGATGGACAATTCCACCATCTTGCCACGGTCCGCACGTTCCAAAGTGATGTCGTTCAACGCCCAGTCCTCGATGGGTTCCGTCGCGCCCGGCAGCCATACGTCGACGTGGGCGATCATACGTTCGTCGATGGAATAGTCGTGGTCGGCGATCCGACGGATCGCCTCGCTCATCTGGAAGCTTTCAAATTCGGCAAGAAAGCCGACATGCCCTAGGTTCACGCCGAGGATGGGCACTTCAGTGCAATGAACCAGTTCGGCCGCGCGCAGAATGGTACCGTCCCCGCCAAGCACGACCACGATTTCCGTGTTTTTCGGCACTACTGGCGTCTTGCTGCCGAAATCGGGCGCTTCGATATTGTCGATGATCGTCACTTCGAAATCGGCGCGCCGCAGCTGTTCGACGGCTTCTTCGACCACCGTGCCGCTTTCACGCAGACGTGTATGCGTCACTACCACCGCATGCCGGGTACCGTGCATCGCAAGCCCTTTCCGAGAACTCTCGTACATACCACGTCCTCGACGGACGCCGATGCCTACCATTGTAATCGAACAAATGAACGAATGGCGGTAGCGGGTGTCCGGACACGCCGCAGACGTTTCCGTTCGTTCACGAGCCACGTACATCCCACCCGCAAAACCTGTTCGTCGTTTTCCCACGAATCCGCCGAACAGGCCGAATGGTATGTCTCTGCACCGTTCGTCACACTACCGTCTACAATAGCTCAAGGAAACGAAGACCGTTTATACAGACAAGGAGCGAGGAACAGCATGTCCAACCTCGTCTTCGACGAGTCCTCCTCCAATCGCGAGGCCTCACATGGCTATGCCTGGTGGTTCTCCGGGGACACGTTCGAGAAGGCCATGGCGGAGGAGCGCAAGCCGCGCAAGCGCAGCCTAATGCACAGACTCACCACACATCCCGGACGTCTGACCATCCTGTACTTCATGATGTTGGGCGCATTGTCCACGCTGCTCCTGCTCACGCCCACCGCCACGCCGAAAGGCGAGCAAACGACATTCACCACCGCGTTCTTCACCGCGATCTCCGCGATTTCGACGTGTGGCATCTCCATCGTCAATTCGACGACGCATTGGTCCGCTTTCGGCCAGGCCGTGCTCATCTTCTCCGTGCAGATGGGCGGCTTGGGTGTCATGACGTTCGCTTCACTCATCGCCTTGGCCGTGAACCACCATCTCAAGGCCACGCAAAAGCTGCTGACGGCCAACGAGCTGGGCACCACGAAACTCGGCGAGATCAAGGGCGTGCTCACCGTGGTCATCGCCACCGCGTTCACCATCGAAGGCATCACGTTCGTGGCGCTGTTCCCCGGCCTGTACAAAGTCAATCATGGCAATGTGCGGCACACGCTGTGGGAATCGTTGTTCTTCGCGGTCATGGCATACAACAACGCCGGCTTCACCCCTGACGGCGCCGGCCTGCATGTCAACAATTGGGCTGTTGGCCTGCCTATCCTCGTCAGCGCGTTCTGCGGCACGCTCGGCTTTCCCGTCCTGCTTAACCTCATGCGCTCATGGCGCAACCATCGTCCGCCGAAGCGTTGGAGCCTGCATACCAAGCTCACGCTGACCACCACGTTCTGCATCGTGCTCGCCTCGTTCACCTGGTTCCTCCTCATGGAATGGAACAACAAACTGCTGTTCGCCACCGAAGGCGTGGAACCGCGGTTGTGGCATGCGATGGTGGCGGCCGTCATGCCCCGCAGCTCCGGCTTCGACCTGTCATGGATGCCGGGCGTGAGCGACGCGACGAAGGTGTTCCTGTCCATCGTCATGTTCATCGGCGGCGGCAGCACTTCGACCGCAGGCGGCATCCGCGTCACCACATTCGCCGTGATTCTGTTGACCTGCCGCGCCGCGTTCACCGGACGCCATGACGTCAACGCATTCCATCGTCGCATCCATTCGCAAGCCGTCATGACGGCCGTGGCCGTCACCACCTCATGTCTGGCACTCGTCACCATAGTGTCCATGACATTGATGGCCATCACCGGATGCTCGCTGAGCAACGCGCTGTTCGACACCTGCTCGGCGTTCGGTCTGGGAGGCTATTCGGTCGGCGTGGCCAGCGCTTCTAGTCCAGCGGTCCTGTACATTCTCGCCGCGACCATGTTCATCGGCAGGCTCGGTCCGCTCACCATCGCCTACGCGATCTCCAGGCCGCGCAATGTGGAGCCGGTCCGCTACCCCACCGAGCAGATCGTGGTCGGCTGAGCGGATTCGTCGATACGGTTTCTATACCCGCAACTTCCTATACTTGAATCCGGAACAGAACATCGAAAGGTACGCGAACAATCATGGCTAACAACACCAGAAGCGTTCTTGTGGTAGGACTCGGCCGTTTCGGCAGTTCCGTAGCCACCACATTGGATACGATGGGACAGGATGTGCTCGCCGTCGACAAGGACGGCGAACTGGTGAACCGCTGGTCGTCGCAGATCCCCACCGTGCAGGCCGACATGACCGACGTGATGGCGTTGGAGCAGATCAACGCCTCCGATTTCGACACGGCGGTCGTAGCCATCGGCGACAGCGTCGAAGCGTCCGTCATCACCGCCGGCAATCTGCTGGACGCGGGCATCTCCGACATTTGGGCGAAGTCGGTGTCCAAGGAGCATGCGCGCATTCTGCAGCGTATCGGCGCACGGCACATCATCAACGCGGAGACCGATGCCGGCAAACGCGTAGGGCACTTGGTGTCCGGCAACTATCTGGACTACATCGAGCTTGAAGGCGCGTACAGCGTGGTGAAGATCCACACTCCCCCGCATGTCGTCGGTTACTCCATCGAGGATGCGCGCGTACATGAACGGTTCGGCATCACCGTGGTCGGTGTCAAATCGCCGGGCAAGGAATTCGAATACGGTTCGAAAGAGCTGATTATGCACCGTAACGACGAGCTCATCATCATGGGCAAGCAGGATCAGATCGACAAGTTTTGAGGGGCTAGGCTCACGGAACATGCAAAAAGGCCGGCGGTCCATATGGGATTTTTCATATGGGCCGCCGGCCTTTCATTTTACGCTATCGATTGGCGGAGAACGGTTTACGCCACTGCATACAGCAGATACTCGATGTTGCCGTGCGTGCCTTCGATCGGTGAGACCGCCGTGGCGCGTACATCCAGTCCGTTGGCTTTCGCGCAGGCGGTGACGGTGTCGAGCGCCTGTTTGCGTAAGGTTTCGCTTTCCACGATGCCGTTTTTGCCGAGGTTGCCTTTGCCGACTTCGAACTGCGGTTTGACCAGCAGCACGACGTGTGCGCCGGGCGCGGCGATGCGCGCGATGACGGGAATCACGTATGTCAACGAGATGAATGACACGTCGGATACGATCATGCTTGGCCGGTACGGCAGATCATCCGCTTCGACGTCGCGGATGTTGACGCCGCTCATTTCGATGATGCGCTCGTTGCCTGCGATGCGCGGGTCAAGCTGGCCGTGCCCCACGTCGAGCGCGATCACATGCGCGGCACCGCGTCGCAGAAGCACGTCGCAGAAACCGCCGGTGGACGCGCCGATGTCGAGGCAATCGAATCCTTCCGCGGAACGCAGGCCCGTCTGGGAGAACATGTCGAACGCGCCGACCAACTTGTAGGCTCCACGGGAGACGTAATCGTCTCCCAGATCGGCATCAAGCGTGTCGGCGGCCGTGACTTTGAGCGACGCTTTGGATGCGACGATGCCGTTCACCCGGACCTTGCCGGATTCGATCAGCCGTTGTGCTTTGGAGCGGCTGTCCGTGACGCCACGCTCCACCAGCGCGATGTCGAGTCGGACGACGGCACCGGAATCGTCATTCATGTTGCGCATACGCACGTGCGGCAATCAGGCGATTCGGAATTCCGGCACGATCATGCCGTCGACGCTGTGTCCGCGATCCGCCGCATCCCACATGGCGGCGCAGGCCGCACGAAGACCGTCGACGCTGGTGATGTCGGTGACGTAAAGACGATCGCCGTCGACGCACGCCTGCACGTCGCGGCAGCTCCAAGCGCCAGCCTCATGCACGACTTCGGGGGCCGGCTCGTTAAGTCCGGTCAGGTCCTTGGCGATGTAGGTCGGACGCAGATGCTCCGGAGCGAACATCAGCTCATGCGGATTGGTGACGCCGGTCAGCACGGCCAGGGAATCATAGCCGCCACGATTGCCGGCTTCGATATCGGTATCGAGACGGTCACCGATGGCGAGGCATGCTTCCTTGGCCACTGGTTCGGCACCATCATGCGCGGCAAGCAGTCGGGCTTCGTCATACATGGCGGATTCCGGCTTGCCTGCGGACGAAACCGGTTCCACACCAGTGGCGTTGATGACGGCCATGATCATGGAACCGCAACCGGGGGCGATGCCCAGCTCACGCGGAATGGTCAGGTCGCGGTTGGTCACGAAATACGTGGCGCCCTGTTCTACGGCGTAGGCGATTTGCGCCATCTGGTTCCAAGACATGTCCGGGTACCAGCCTTGGATGGCCGCGACCGGCTTGTCTTCGGCGGAATCAACCACTTCAAGACCCTGCTTGGCGACTTCCTCACGCAGATGCTGTGCTCCGAGCACAAACACTTTCGCACCTTGCGGCACCGCACGGGCCACCATACGGGCAGCCACCACGGACGAGGTGATGACCTGCCATGGTTCGACGTCAAGGTCGAAGCCCTTAAGCTGGTCGGCCACCACGGATTGCAGTCGGGAGGAATTGTTGGTGGTGTATTCCACCGTCATGCCGAGGCCTTCGGCCTTGCGGATGCTCTCTGCAGCATGTTCCACCGGATTCTTGCCACGGTAGACCACGCCGTCAAGATCAAGCAGCGCCAGCTGGTAGGCTTCGCTCAGCGGACGGGTTGTGGATTTCAGCATTGTTTTGCCGCACCTCACTCGTTGTCGGAATCGGCTGCGGATTCGACCTCATCCTCAGTCTGGTCGTCTTCGGAGTCGCCCGCGTTTTCGCCGTCACCGGCAGGCTCGTCGTCGGACTCGGCGCCTTCCTTGGCCGCTTCGGCATCAAGCTGGGTCTCATCGTTGGTCTCGCCGTTCTCGTCGACGGCCTCGGAATCGTCCTCATCCTCGTCTTCCGGCGCATACTGGGCGTCATCTTCGGAAATGCCGAGCTTGTCCATAAGCTCGTCGTTCAATTCCTGCATGTCGTATTCGATGACCAGATCGTCGGAGGTCTCGTCCTCTTCGGCATCGGCGTACTGCAGCTCAAGCTTGTCAAGCAGCTGGTCGAGGGCCACGGCCTCATCGGAGCGTCCGGCCTGCTCGAGGAAGTACTGTTCGGCCTGCACCGCACGCATGCGGTATTCGCCGGCCAGACCCTTGGAACGGCCCAGCGTATGCACGATCTCAATGGCCTTATCCCACAGCTCGAGGTCGCCCAGCGCGCCCGCGTACACGAGGAACATCTCGGCCTTGGATTCGCCGCGCAGATACTTCGCGTCATCGCTCATGGCGGTTTCGATGGCCTTCTTCGGCTCGCCCATACCACGCTCGCAGTCGGCGATGAACGGCAGATAGTCAAGGAAACCGTTCATGCGGAACGCGGTGCGGAACTCACGCAGGGCCAGTTTGTAATCGCCCTGACGGTAGGCCACGAACGCAAGGGTCTCACGCGCGAAATCAATACGGGAAGCCTGATGCGCCACCCACTTGGCGTGTTCGAGCGCCAGCTCCGGATCCCTTTCCTCAAGCGTGTAGGCGGCGAGGATGTGCAGGCCGATGTTCTCCGCATGTTCCTTGGACAGGCCACGCAGACGCTCACGGTCATCGGTGGACAGCATGCTCCACTCGATGCCCTTCGGCATCTTCGGCTCGCCCGGGCGACGATGCGTGTACGGGTTTTGCGACGGGAAGCTCATCGTGCCGTCGGAATTGCGACGTGGCTTCGACAGGTATTCACCACGCTTCGCCTCGCGGTACTCCATCTTCTCTTCACGGGTGAATTCGCGGCGCTCCTCGCCTTCCGGACGCTGGTCGCGATCCTTGTGGAAGTCACGACGCTGGTTGTCACGGCGGAAATCCCTGCGATCGCCGTCACGACGATCATCACGACGGAAATTACGACGCTCGCCATCACGGCGCTCCCCCGCGGCGGTCATCGCGGCGGAAGTCCCTGCGATCGCCGTCCTTGTGGAAATTGCGGCCGCCACGACGCTCACCATCGTCACGGCGGAAGTCACGACGGTCACCGTCATGACGGAAATTGCGACGCTCGCCATCACCATGGCGGTCGTCACGATGGAAATCCCTGCGATCGCCGTCACGACGGTCATTATGACGGAAGCCGGAACGCTCGCCATCACGCTGGTAGCGCGGATTGTCGCCGCGATTGCCACGATAGCCGCCGCGGCGGTCGTCACGACGCTCGCCATCGCGGTTGAACTTGCGCGGACCGTTGTGGAAACGACGCTCCTGACCTTCGCCTTCGCCATCGCGATGGAAATCGCGGTCGCCACGACGGTATCCGCCGCCATTGCCCTTGCGATATCCGCCCTTACGGTCATCGTTGTGGAAGCCGCCGGACTTGTGCCCGTAGGACTTGCCGCCGTTGCCGCGCGGCTTGAATCCCTTGCCACCGCGGTTACCCGGCCTGCCCGAGCCGTAGGACTTGTGGTTGCCGTAGGACTTGCCGCGCGATCCGCGCTGTTCTTCTGCCATGCTGTTCCTTATTGGTCTTGAGATACTTGCGATTATTTACTTACGATTGCCTATGCGTCTCACGCCTGTTCGACGACGCCGAGCGCCTTCTTGCCGCGGCGGATGAGCACGAAACGACCATGCAGGAAGTCACCTTCCTGCAACGTCTGTTCCTCATCCTCCACGCGCGTGTTGTTGAGGTACACGCCACCGGACTTGATGGTCTTGCGCGCCTCGGAAATCGACTTGAACAGGCCTGCCTTCATACCAGCCTCGGCCACACGGTCGCCGGCTGCGACCTTGGCGAATTCCCCATCGACCTTCATGCCGTCGATAGCGGCCTCAAGCGTGGACTCATCGATGTCCGCCAGATCGCCGCCACGTCCGAACAACGCGCCGGCAGCTTCGATGGCCTGGCGAGTGGCTTCCTCGCCATGCACGAAGCTGGTGACCTCCCATGCGAGGGTGCGCTGCGCCTCACGCGCGCCCGGATTGGTCTTGCTTCCCTCGATAAGCCGTTCGATTTCGGCCTTTGGCAGGAAGGTGAACGCCTTGAGCAGGTTCTCCATCTCGCTGTCGGGACGGTTGAACCAGAACTGGTAGAACTTGTAGGGGCTGAGCATCGTGCCATCCAACCAGACGGCGTTGCCTTCGGACTTGCCGAACTTCTTGCCCTGCGCGTCGGTGATGATCGGGCTGGTGAACACGTTCACGTCCACGCCGCGCACCTTGTGGATCAGATCCAGACCGGAGGTGAGGTTGCCCCACTGGTCGGAGCCGCCGATCTCCAGCACGCAATGGTACTCGTCGAACAGGTGCAGGAAGTCGTTGCCCTGCAGCACCTGATAGCTGAACTCAGTGAAGGAGATGCCTTCCTCGGAGTTGAGGCGACGGGCCACGGTGTCCTTGGCGAGCATGGTGCCCATACGGAAATTCTTGCCGACGTCACGCAGGAAGTCGATGACGTTCATCGAAGCGGTCCAATCGTAGTTGGACACGAAACGTACCGGATTGCTGCCTTCGGTCTCGAGGATGCCGCCGATCTGCTTCTTCAGACGATCGGCCCAGCCGGCCACGACGTCCTTCGGGTTGAGCGTACGTTCGCCCGACTGGCGCGGATCTCCGATCAGGCCGGTGCGCCGCCGACCAACGCGATCGATGGTGTCCTGCGGCCTGCAGGTGGCGCATGTTGATGAGCTGAACGAGGTTGCCGATGTGCAGGGAGGCGGCGGTCGGATCGAAGCCGCAATAATAGGTGATGGGCTCTCCGTTCAACGCTTCGGCGAGTCGATCCCTGTCAGTGGACTGGGAAATCAACCCGCGCCATTCCAGTTCATCGAGGACGGAATCGAAACCGGCCTCCTTGAAATCGATGACGTGAGCCATAACTGTGCTTTCTCCCTATCGAATTGTGGACATTACCGCGTTTTACGCACCCTACAGTTTCGCAGAAGACACAGACAGCCGCGTGTGCCGTTTTCCATGTTTTTATCAAAGCGATCACGGAACATGCCGGTTAAAATCGAAAACGGAATCTCATTGACGAGAAGAAGGGAGGCCTGCATGGATCGCAAAGGCATGAAGGCCAATGCAAGGAAAGCCTATAAGAGACACTATTGGATGATAGTCGTCATCTGTCTGTTCGCTTCGGTGTTCGGTGTCGCCTACAGTTCGTCGACATGGTCGGTGAACGCCAGTTCCCCGTCCGCAACCGTGCAGGAGGATGGCACAGCGCAATCCGACAACGTGTCGAAAGTGTTGGAGAACCTGCTTGTCGGCGATGAAAGCCAGGCACGCAGGCAAGTGGAGCACAATCAGGAGCAGATCGTGCAAAACGACACCAATGCCATGATGGGGCGTAAACGCGGCGTGTTCGCGTCTCTGCTCAACTCGTTCTCATCGGGTTCGGTCATTCTGTCGATGGCCGATGCGGCCAATTCCATCGTGCATAATGACGGCGTCGCCGTGGCCGTACCAATCGTCGTATCCCTGGCCGTTTACCTTTTCGTATGGCTGTTCGTCCAGCAGACATACCGGGTGGTCATGATGCGCATGCTGCTTGAGGGGCGGACCTACGACAAACTTCCCGTGAGCCGTTTCCTCTACCCGATCACCACGCGCAAATGGTTGTCGATGGCGAAGGTGATGCTGCTCGAGAACGTGTTCCTGTTCCTGTGGACGTTCACCATCATCGGCGCGTTCATCAAACCGTATTCCTACCGTATGGTGCCCTACATCGTCGCCGAAAATCCGAATATCGGGGCACGGGAGGCCATCAGCCTGTCCAGGCGCATGATGAAGGGTCACAAGTGGGAGTGTTTCGTGGCCGACCTGTCGTTCCTTGGCTGGTGGCTGCTCAATCTGTTCACGCTCGGCTTGAGCGGCATCTTCTATTCCAACGGCTATAACGCGGCGTTTTTTCGTCGAATATTACGTGCATGTGCGCGGATTGTCCAAGGATTCGGGATTGGAGGGAAGCGAGCTGCTCAGCGACGAATACCTGTACAGCAAGGCCTCCGCTGAGACATTGCATGCCGCGTATGGTGATGTTGCCGAAACGGTGGAGCAGTTGTCCAGCAATCTTGTTCCGGTGGACAAGCCAAACGGTTTCGTCGGGTTCCTGTCCGAATGGTTGGGCGTGCGTATCCTGCATGCGCGGTCGGTGACCAAGTATGAGGAGTATCGCGAGCAACTGCACCAGATCGATACCGGCAGGGAGATTCTGGACGGCGCTATCTATCCTGGTCGTCTGGCTCCGGCGCCGATGGCGTTCCGGTTCCGCGAATCCCGCACCGTCAGCTCCGATCGCAGCTATTCGTTGGTCAATCTGGTCATGATGTTCTTCATCTTCTGTTTCGTGGGATGGGTATGGGAGGTGAGCCTCGCCTTCATTTCCGAAGGAACGTTCGTGAATCGTGGCACGCTGCATGGGCCATGGCTGCCGATCTATGGCACCGGCGGAGTGATTATCCTTATTCTGCTGAAGAAGTTGAGGAAGAAGCCCTTGTTCGAGTTCCTGGCCGCCATGGTCTTGTGTGGCGGGTTGGAGTACTTCTCGTCCTGGTATCTGGAGAAGACCCACGGAGGACAACGCTGGTGGGATTACACCGGTTATTTTCTCAATCTCAATGGTCGTATCTGTGCCGAGGGTCTGCTGACGTTTGGTTTGGGCGGTTTGGCGATTGTGTATCTGCTGGCTCCTGCATTGGACAACTTGCTGAGTCGTATCGATACAAGAAAGCTCACCGTTGTGGCCGTCGTGCTTCTGGCGTTCTACTGTGTGGACCAGGCGTATTCGGCGCAGCATCCGAACATTGGTGCCGGCATCACCGATTACAAGGGGTCGGCCACATCGCAAGTGTCGTAGCCCCTATCCGATGTGATGCATAAAGGGATTTTGCCCGTCAGCGTGCGCAACGCAGGTTGGCGGGGCAAATCGTTTTTGGACACATGCTATACGACACGTGTGGCCGGTGGAAACTTACTTTCGGCGCAGCATCTCACGCACGGTTTCCATGATCTTGCTGTATTTGGTGGAGTCCGTGGAACGCATGCGTGGGAAGGAGCGGATCATACGACGTTGCTGCCAATTCAACGCGGAAGAGACAAGCTGACGCATATTGGCAACACGTTCCTGCGACGATTCCGACAAATCATGCATCTTTTCCCGGAATTCCTCTTTGCCCCACTGCCAGGAGTCTCCGGCCTTCTCCGCACGCTCCTGCACCACTTCGCTGAATTTGGCGAGACGCTCGGACAGGCCGACGATGCCCACCACGGTGACGATGGTGTCGATGATAACGACGATGGCGGCGACCGCGCATATCATGTGCACGGCAAGCAGCGGAATCATGGCGGTGAGCCGTTCGACCTGCGGCTGGACCACATCGATGATCAATACTCCGCCGAATCCGAATACGATTGCGCCGAGCAGACAGATGCGGCCTTGGATGTTGAATCGGTAATGGCTGTAATCCCACCATCTGGCGTGGAACAGCTTTTCCATGCCCCAAGAGGTGATGTATTCGAGTATGCTCGCGCCGAATGAGGAGATAAGGAAAATCTCGATGGGATTCGTGAAGTCATGCAACAGCACGATCGCAAGCACCGCGCCGCATCCGTAAATTGGGCACAACGGCCCGTTGAGGAAACCACGGTTGACCCATCGACGTTCCGAAACGGACACGAGAACCGACTCGTACACCCATCCGATAAAGGCGTACAACAGGAACCAAAGGAACAAATATTCGAGTGTGAGCGCCACAGCCATCAGCTCCTGTCCGTCGGTTGTCCGGATGCGGGTTTGTCGAAACGATCGAAAGAGAGCGTTTCCTTCGTGGCGCTGATTTTGTCGGCCGCGGTGACAAGGTATCCTTCGATGTACTTCGGCGGATAGGGAGTCAATGGGAACATGTGATGTTCGATGCTGTCCCGTTCGATCTGGTTGAGTTTGAAATCCCGTATGGCGTTGCGCATGGCCGTTTCACCATGTGTGAATCCGTGTAGCCGATGGGTGCCGTTGTCCCAGTCATGCCAATCGTAAAGGAAGTAATCATGGAGCAAAGCGGCGCGAATCAACGAACGTAGATCAACCCTATTCCACAGGTGCAGTCTGTCTGCCAGCCAGACGGACAGACAAGCCACACGAATGGAATGGGCGAATGTGGTGACCACGCCATGCTGGTAGCAGACCCTTTCGATGGCCATGTGGTCATGTTCCAGAATCTCCCGGCCGTGCGCGTAGACCAGCCGTCGTATCTGCGTGCGCGTCAACAGCACCGCTTTTTGCTCCTTGCTTAATAGGGATTACTTGAGCAGGGATTCGGGCGACTTGTATGCGGAACCGTCGGACACGGAGTTGGCGAAGGCGCGTAGCTGCTCGATGGTGGTCTTAGCGGAAACGATCTGTTCGCGCACGCGCAGCGGGGAGGTGCCTCCCTTGCCGTTGCGGGCGGAGACGGAGCCTTCGGTGGACAGCACTTCACGCACCTGCGGGGCCTTGTCCGCCGGCAGGAAGTCCTTGAACACGTTGATGAAGTCCTCGTCGGTCAAGTCCCACAGCTCCTGGCCACGGTCTTCGGCGATTTTGACGCATGCGCCGGAAAGCTCGTGCGCGTGACGGAACGGCACACCGTTCTTGACGAGCCATTCGGCGATGTCGGTGGCGAGGGCGAAACCGGTCGGGGCTTCGGCTTCGAGGCGTTCCTTGTCGAAGACCATGGTGGCGACCATGCCGGTGAATGCCGGCAGCAGCACTTCAAGCGTGTCCACTTGGTCGAATACGGCTTCCTTGTCTTCCTGCAGGTCGCGCGCGTAGGCTGTCGGCAGGCCTTTCAAGGTGGCGAGCAGGCCAGTCAGGTCGCCGATGAGTCGTCCGGACTTGCCGCGAGTGAGTTCGGCGATGTCCGGATTCTTCTTCTGCGGCATGATGGACGAGCCGGTGGAGTAGGCGTCATCAAGACGCACGAACGCGAATTCCTGGGTGTTCCAGATGATGATCTCTTCGGACAGGCGGCTCAGATCGACACCGGCCATGGCGGCGATGAAGGCGAATTCGGCGACCAGATCACGGCTGGCGGTGCCGTCGATGGAGTTGGCGGTCACCTTGGAGAAGCCCAGCTCACGGGCCACAGCCACCGGTTCGAGTCCAAGGGTGTTGCCGGCGAGGGCACCGGAGCCGTACGGGCTGGCGTCGATGCGCTTATCCCAATCGGCGAGACGTTCCACGTCACGCAGCAGCGGCCACACGTGGGCCATGAGCTGGTGGGCAAGCAGAACCGGTTGGGCGTGCTGCATATGCGTACGTCCCGGCATGACGGTGCGACCGGCTTTTTCGGACTGCTCGATCAGTGTTGCGGCGAGACCGAGCAGCATTTTGGCGATGATGCGGCTGTGGCGGCGCAGCCACATGCGGATGAGCGCGGCGATCTGATCGTTGCGGGAACGGCCGGCGCGGAGCTTGCCGCCGAGTTCGTCACCAGCGATCTGGAGTAGACCGCGTTCGAGTGCAGTGGCCTCGTCCTCGTCATCCTCGATCGGAGCGAACGCTCCGGAATCCACGCGGCGCTGCAGCTCGTCAAGGGCGTCTTCCATGCGCTGCAGCTCATCGGCGGTCAGCAGTCCGGCGCGGCCCAGTGCACGGGCATGGGCGCGCGAACCGGCGATATCGTCATCGGCGAGCCGCCAGTCGAATTGGGTGGACTTGCTCAGCCGTGCGAGTTCCGGCGACGGCCCAGACTTGAAACGGCCGCCCCACAGGGCAAGATGCTCACCATTAGTAGTGCTCTCGGTCATTTTTTTCCAAATCTCCTTGCAGATATGACTGAGGGAGAGCTTACCAGTCAGGATGGTCCCGACGGTACGCTCTCCCCCATTATCAAGACGATTCACAACGTGAATCCGGATGATGCTTACTCGACGCTGTTCTCCGGAACCTCGATGCCGTTGCCGAACTTGACGTCGCGGGCTGCGGCCACGCGGCTCGGCAGACCATAGATGTCGATGAAGCCGTTGGAGGACTTCTGGTCGAAGCTGTCGCCGGAATCGTAGGTGGCCAGGTTGTAGTCGTACAGCGAGCTGTCGGAGCGACGGCCGGTCACGACGGCGCGGCCACCGTGCAGAACCATGCGAATCTCGCCGGAGACGTACTTCTGGGTGTCTTCGATGAAGGCGTTCAGGGACTGGGTTGCCGGGGAGAACCACTGCGCATCGTAGACCAGTTCCGCCCAACGCTTGTCGATGTCGCGCTTGATGCGGTGCTGCTCGCGTTCGAGGCAGCAGTTCTCGAGCTCCTGGTGGGCGGTGATCAGCGCCACTGCGCCCGGAGCCTCGTACAGCTCGCGGGACTTGATGCCTACCAGACGATCCTCGATCAGATCGATGCGGCCGATGCCCTGCGCGCCTGCACGACGGTTCATCTCTTCGATGGCCTGCAGCGGAGTGACGTCATGGCCGTCGATCTTGACCGGGACGCCCTGCTTGAATTCGATGACGACCTCATCCTCGACCGGTGGGAACGCCGGATCGTCGGTGTAGGAATAGCAATCCTTGGTCGGACCGTTCCACGGATCCTCAAGAAACCGGTCTCGATGGCACGGCCCCACACGTTCTGGTCGATGGAGAACGGGCTCTTCTCGGTCTGCACGATCGGCAGCTTGTGTTCCTTGGCGAAGGCGATCTCGACGTCGCGGGTCAGAGACAGGTCGCGAATCGGGCTGATGGCCTTCAGCGTCGGGTCGATGGAGGCGATGGAGACCTCGAAACGAACCTGGTCGTTGCCCTTGCCGGTGCAGCCGTGGGAAATGGTGTCAGCGCCGAACTGGTGGGCGGCTCGCACAAGGTGCTTGGAAATCAGCGGACGGGAGATAGCGGAGACCAGCGGGTACACGCCTTCGTACATGGCGTTGGCCTTCAGGGCCTTCATGCAGTATTCGTTGGCGAATTCATCACGGGCATCGACCACGTAGGCTTCGACCGCACCGCATGCCAGCGCGCGCTGCTTGATGGTTTCGAGGCTTTCGCCGCCCTGGCCGACGTCGAGGGACACGGCCACAACATCCTTGCCGGTGCGTTCCTTCAGATACGAAATGGCGACGGAGGTGTCAAGACCACCGGAGTACGCCAGGACGAGACGATTCTGATCGCTCATGGTTTCCCTTTCTAACATCCAACGTTATTCATCAGTATATGCACAGCTCTGTATATTTATGCATATTTGGTGCGTCGTGTCCACTATATGGCTATTCACGCTTTGGAAGCGACATCAAGCAGCCATTGCGCACGCCGTTTGGCGACATCATCCTCGGAGCAGATAACCATGACCGTGTCATCTCCGGCAATGGTGCCAAGCACGCCTTCGATGGGCTGCTTATCGATGACGCTGGCCACATATTGCGCGGCGCCGGATGGCGTGTGCACGACCACGAGATTACGTGCCGCGGCCACGGATGTGACCAGTCCGGACAGTACCCGGCTAATCTGCTGCTCGGTTTTGGCGTCCGGGTTAGAAGCCGGATGTTCATCAATGTTCTGTTTGCCGACGGCGTAGGCCACGGTTCCGTCGGCAAGACGGGTCTTCGTGGCGTGAATCTCATCAAGATCACGGCTCAGCGTGGCCTGCGTCACCTCGATGCCCTGGTCGGCGAGAATCTGCGACAGTTGCGATTGCGAGGTGACGATGCGCGTCAGCAGCGCCTGCTCAATGGCGCTCAGTCGAGCGGTTCGTGTGGCAGGACGCTGCAACGCGGGAGTGTGGTCAGTCATCAGACCAGCAGGCTTTCATCGCCACGGGCCTTGCCGGCCAACCAGGTCAGCAACGCCTTCTGGGCGTGCAGACGGTTGCCTGCCTCATCCCAAACCACGGACTGAGGACCATCGATAACCTCGGCGGTGACCTCCTTGCCGCGATATGCAGGCAGGCAGTGCTGGAAGATGGCGTCGTCCTTGGCCTTGGCCATGAGTTCGGCGTTCACCTGGTAATCCCAGAACGGCTTGGAACGGACAGCGTATTCCGCTTCCTCGCCCATGGAGACCCACGTGTCGGTGAAGACGCAATCGGCTCCGGCAACAGCCTCATTCGGATCAGTAGTGACGAGGATGGAGCCGCCGGTCTCAGAGGCAATCGCTTCGGCATCGGCAACGATCTGCGGATCCGGCAGGTATCCGTACGGTCCTGCCACACGCACGTTCATGCCCGCCACAGCGCCGCCGAGCAGGTAGGAGTTGGACATGTTGTTGGCCGCGTCGCCAAGATAGGCGATGGTCTGGTTCTTGAGGTTGTCTACACCGCCGCGATGTTCCGCGATGGTCTGGAAGTCAGCAAGAATCTGGCACGGATGGAATTCGTCGGTCAGTGCGTTCACCACCGGATGGGTGGAGTACTTGGCCATTTCCGCAACACGGTCCTGACCAAAGGTGCGCCACACCACGCCGTAGGCCATACGGTCAAGCACGCGAGCCGTGTCGGCCACCGGTTCGCCACGGCCCAGCTGGGAGCCGGACTTGTCAATGACCAGCGGATAGCCACCGAGTTCGGCCACGCCAATGGAGAAGCTGGAGCGGGTACGGGTACTGGGCTTGTCGAAAATCACGGCGATGCCTGCGGGCCAGCGAACGGCTGGTGATAGAAACGGTTCTTGTGGAACTTGATGGCCAGTTCCAGCACCTGCTTCTGTTCTTCGTGGTTCAGATCGTCATCGCGCAGCATATGGCGCAGTTCAGGGGTTGCCATTGGTATAGAGGCTCCTTTCAAATTCTTCGGGTTCGTCCGAGATCAGTCGTTAGGCAGGTCGGACGGAATCTTGGCGAGGATGGACACCGCTTGATCGACGTCCTGAGCAGTGATGACCAGCGGCGGGGCGAGACGCAACGCATTCGGAGCCACCGCATTGACGATGAGACCGTGTTCCAAAGCCCAGTTCATGGCCGCATGCGAGCAGGGGTGGGCAAGTTCGATGGCGTCGAGCAGGCCACGGCCACGCACGGAGACGAATAGCGGATTACCGCAGGAGGCGATACCGTCGCGCAGCTGCTTGCCGCGTTCTTCGGCGTTGTCCACGAGGTTGTCCTCTTCGATGACTCCCAGCGTTGCCAATGCCGCCGAAGCGCCCAATGGATTGCCTGCGAAAGTGGAGCCGTGGGAACCCGGGGTGAACAGCGCGGACAGTTCGGCGCGAAGGAAATCATGCCGCCCATCGGGAAACCACCGCCAACGCCCTTGGCGAAAGTGACGATGTCCGGGGTCACACCGCCGGAAAGATCCTCACGCTGGAAGGCGAACCATGCTCCGGTGCGTCCGATGCCGGTCTGCACTTCGTCGATGATGAGGAGTGCCTTATGTTCGTCGCATAGTTTGCGGGCGGCCTTCACATAGTCCGCTCCGAGCGGCATCACACCGGCCTCGCCCTGGATAAGCTCCATGATGACGGCCGCGACCGGCCCTTTGCCGTACTTGCCTTGGCCGGTTTCGGCGAAAGCGTCGTGCAAGGCTTCGACGTTGCCGGCCTCCACAAATTCGATGTTCGGTACCAGCGGCTCGAATTTCTCACGGATGGCGGGCTTCCACGTTGCGGACAGCGCGCCCATGGTACGGCCGTGGAAACCGTGGGTCATGGAGATGATGCGTGCCGGTTTGCCGCCGATCTCAGGCGACGCGCCCGGCAGGGTGCGCCCGTAGAGCTTGGCGAGCTTCAGCGCCGCCTCGTTACCTTCCGCGCCGGAATTGCCGAAGTAGACGCGGGAACCTTCCGGACGCCCGCGAGCTTGACGAGTTTGGCGGCGAGCTTGATCTGCGGTTCGGTGGCGAAGTAGTTGCTCACATGCGCGGCCTTGGCGGCCTGCTCGCTGACGGCCTTCACCCACTTCGGATGGGCGTATCCGAGTGCGTTGACGGCGATGCCTGCAAGGAAATCGAGATATTCATTGCCGTCGACATCCCAGATGTGGGCGCCCTCACCGTGGTCCATCACGCGCAGGGGCGTGCCAAACACGTTCATATGCACCTGGGAGTACTCTCCCAGCCACTTGGCATCTTCAGTGCCGAGTGTTTCCAGTTGTTCAGTTGCCATAGGAACTCCTCATTTCAATACCGTCCTCGGGCACGACCATGGTGCCGATGCCGTCGGTGGTGAAGATCTCGTTCAGGATGGAATGCGGTTTGCGACCGTCGATGATATGGGCCCGCGGAACACCCCCGTCGATGGCGCGCACGCAGGCTTCCATCTTCGGACGCATGCCGCTTTCCAGGTCGGGGAGCATATCGCGCAGATTCTCCACGCCGATGCGGCCAATCAGGGAGTCGCGGTCCGGCCAATCGGCATACAGACCATCGACGTCGGTCAACACGACCAGCTTGCTGGCTCCAAGGGCCGCGGCAAGGGCGGCCGCGGCGGAGTCGGCGTTCACGTTGAGCACTTCGGTGGCATCGTCTTCATTCGGCGCCACGGAGGAGACCACCGGAATACGTCCGGCGTTGATTAGATCCTCCACGGCGGACGCGTCGACGCTTACCACGTCGCCGACCAAGCCGATATCGGTGGGTTTGCCGTCAATGACCGGTTTGCGCTGCATGGCCGAGAACAGGGCGCCGTCCTCGCCGGACAGTCCGACCGCGAATGGACCGTGCGCGTGATCAGGCCAACGAGTTCACGGGACACCTTGCCGGTCAGCACCATGCGGACCACATCCATGGCTTCCGGAGTGGTGACACGCAATCCGCCCTTGAATTCGGACTTGATACCCAGGGCCTTAAGCATTTGGGAGATCTGCGGACCGCCACCGTGCACCACGACCGGGTGCAGTCCCACCTGACGCAGGAACACCATGTCTTCGGCGAAGCAGGCTTTCAGATGATCGTCGATCATCGCATTGCCGCCATATTTGATGACGATGCGTTGTCCGGCGAATTCCTCCAGCCACGGCAGCGCTTCGATAAGCACTTCCGCCTTCTGGTCGGCGCGCAGGTCGGTGTGCACGTCGAAGTGGAATCCAGGTCCTTTGAGTTCTTTGGCCATTCCTATTCGATCAGCTTTCGTAGTCAGCGTTGATGTGTACGTATTCGTGGGTCAGATCGTCGGTCCAGACGGTCGCTTCCGCTTCTCCGGCGTTCAGGTCGATGTCGATGTGCACCTCGCGTGGGGTCATGTCCACTTCGGAGCGGTCGCGTCCAGCTCCGCCGTTTTCGCAGATGCGTACGCCGTTGACGTCCACCGTGACCTTTTCGGAATCGTATGGTGCGACGTCGGACGGCACGGTGCCAAGGGAGCTGACGATACGGCCCCAGTTCGGATCGTTGCCGGAGATGGCGCATTTGAGCAGATTGGACGCTGCAACCGCGCGGCCGCATGCCAGAGCGGCTTCTTCGGTGGTCGCGCCGGTAACTTTGACACGGATGTCATGGCTTGCGCCTTCGCCGTCGCCGATGATCTGGCGGGCGAGCGAGGCGGTGGCTTGGCCACGAGCTCGTTGAACTCGTCCGGTTCCGGTTCGATGCCGGACGCGCCGGAAGCCAGCAGCAGCACGGTGTCGTTGGTGGACATGCAGCCGTCCACGTCGATGCGGTTGAACGACATTTCGACTCCGGCGTCAAGGCGGCTTGAAGCTGTCCGGCGGTCACGACGCATCGGTGGTGATGACGCACAGCATGGTGGCCAGCTGCGGGGCGATCATGCCGGAACCTTGACCATGCCACCGATACGGAAGCCGTTGGACCTTCCAGCTCGACGGTTTTCGGCTTGGTGTCGGTGGTCATGATGGCGTGCGACGCATCGGCTCCGGCTTCGGCGGTATCGGCAAGGGTTTCAAATGCCTTGTCCGCGCCGGACAGCACGTTGTCGAGCGGCAGCAATTCGCCGATGAGACCAGTGGAACATACGGCCACGTCTTCGGCTTTGGCGCCGATGAGGCTGGCGACCTTTTCAGCGGTGGCCTTGGACTGCTCGTATCCTGGCTTGCCCGGTGCATGCGTTGGCGCCGCCGGAGTTCAGAATCACGGCCTTCACATGGCCGTCGGATACGATGTTCCTCGACCACTGCACAGGGGCCGCGCAGAAACGGTTCGAGGTGAACACGCCGGCAGCGGCGTCAAGCGGTCCATTGTTGACCACGAGAGCCAGATCCTTCTTGCCTTCGACCGCGGAAATGCCAGCTGCCACGCCAGCTGCGGAAAAACCTTGTGCGAACGTTACGCTCACGGTGCCACTCCAATCTTCGTCAATCCTGCATCCTCAGGAAGTCCCAATGCCACATTCAGCGACTGCACGGCCTGCCCGGCGGTGCCTCGGTTGAGGTTGTCGATGGCCGCGAATGCCAGCAGCGGCCGGCATGATGGTCGACGACCACTTGAATGTGGGCCGCGTTAGAACCGATGATGTTGGCGGTGGCCGGCATTACGCCTTCAGGCAGCACCACCATGAAATCCTGGCCTTCGTATGCATCCAGCCAGACCTGGCGGATCTCGGCATCCGTCATGTCAAGCGCTTTGTCGGTAAGTTTGGCAGAAACGGTGGCGAGAATGCCGCGCGCCATCGGCGCGAGAATCGGCGTGAAGGCGAGGGTGTAATCGTCTGCCTCAGCAGCACTCTTGCCGGCCGCGTGCGCGAAGTTCTGCAGGATCTCCGGAATGTGGCGGTGCGTACCGCCTACCGAATACGGCAGTGCGGAACCAAACGCCTCAGCCGCAAGCAGATTGGTGCGCTTGAGGTTCTTGCCGGCGCCGGAATAACCGACCACCAAATCAGCCACGATGTCTTTCGATTCGACAAGACCCTGCGCAATGCCCGGCTGCAAAGCCAGCGTGGTCGCAGTGACGTTGCAGCCCGGTCCCGCAATGCGCTTGGTGCCGGGAAGCGCTTCACGCTGACGGCTGTAGGAGCCGTCAGCCGCGACGCCGGTGATGAGTTCCGGCATGCCGTAGGTCCAATGCTGGTAGAAGTCACCGCCGTAGAACGCGTCCCATGCGCTCTTCTCCTCAAGGCGGTGATCGGCACCCAGATCCACCACCACTGCGTTCGGATCAAGCTGGGAAGCCAGCGCTCCAGAAGCGCCGTGCGGCAATGCCAGGATGATCACGTCATGGCCGTTGAGCACTTCCAGCGTGGTGTCCTCGACCACGAGGTCCGCCAACTGCGGAATGTGCGGCATATGCTTGCCAAGCTTGTCCCCCACCGAAGAATGTCCGGCGACGCAGGTCACTTCGAAATTCGGGTGTGCCGCGAGTATGCGCAACGCCTCACCACCCGCGTATCCAGTCGCGCCAGCCACGGCTACCGTGTATTTGGCCATGTCACGTCTCTTTTCCTTGACTCGTTGAAACACATTCAGCATACACTTTATGCACTACATTGCATAATTATGCAGTTCAATCGTGTCGGATAGTGGTCACCGCCCATAACGGGACCGTTCAGACGAACATAAAAAGATTGGTTTCAGGCGGAAATCGAGCTGGAATCACCACTTTGGCCACTGCCACCGAACATGTACTGCATCATCTGGTTATACAAATCGGCTGTGGAAATGCCGTGAACCGTCATCCAAATCACCGCAATGGTGTACAGCACGTTGATAATCAGCGCTGCCACGCCAAGCGCGTAGCCTTTCATATGCAGTTTTTTGGTACGCCACATGGCGATGGCGCCCATCACCGCAGGGATGACCGGTACCGGCAGGAATAGTGCGAACACGAACGAGATGATCGCATAGCTATCCCAATGGCCGTACAGGGGGTTCTGGCTGGGATCATTCGGGTTGATGGGATATATGCCGGGCTGTTGGTATGGATTCGGCCCATACTGGCTTGGCCCGTATTGATTTGGTCCATACTGATAGCCATTGGGCTGGCCTAATTGCTGCCGTCCCGATGCATCATATGGATTCGCCGGATACCCGTTCTGCATATACGGATTCGTCTGCGGCCGCTGCGCCGTTTGTTGTGCATCGTCCTCCGGCTTGGGCTGTTCGGGAGCCCCATACATGTATGGATTGTAGTTCGCCGGATACTGGTTGGACATCGCGCCATATTCAGGCTGGTTGTACTGTCCGAATTCCGGCTGTGCCGACTGGTCCGACGACGAAGACGACGAAACCGGAGCAGCCCCGGCCGCCTCCTGCCCTTCGTCGGGGTTGATCGGCTGGTTCTGCTCCGGTTCGTTCATGTCGTCCTCTTTATCTTTTTGGTTACTTCGATGGACTTGACGTGTCAGGCACGCAGTTGCGCGCCCAGCTTCGCGGCCGCATCCACGATGCGCTTGCGAATGGCTTCGCTGTCCTCGGAGGTCAGCGTCTTGTCCTCAGCGCGGAACGTGACGGCGTATGCGAGGGACTTCAATCCCTCACCCAGCTGATCACCGGTGTACACGTCGAACAGGTCGATGCTCTCCAAGCTGTTGCCGGCGGCTTCGACGATGGTCTTCTCGAGTTCGGCGGCGGTGACGTCCGTCGACACGGTGAAGGCCAGATCCTGCTTGACCGGCGGGAAGGTGGAAATCGGCTTGGCCTGCACCGGCTTGCCGCTCAAGGTGGCGAACAGCGCGGTCAGGTTCAGTTCGAACGCGGCGGAATGGGCCGGGAAGCCCAACGCCTCGTTGACATGCGGGTGAAGCTCGCCGACCATGCCGACGAACGTGTCACCTGCCATCACACGTGCCGCACGGCCCGGATGCCACTGCGCGGGTACGTCCTCAGCCTTCGGCTGGTCCAACGTGAGCTTTGCGCCGATGCGGTCGGAAATACGCTGCACGGCTTCAACTGCGTCGGACCAGTCCACGGCACGGCGATCGCCCATCCAGCCGGAGTCGACGGCGTTGCCGGTCAGAATGCCGGCGACGTGCATCGGCTGGTCCGGCAGACCTGCGTCAAGCGCGGCCAACTGCTCGTCGGTCGGCTTGACGGCACCCGGCAATGCCGGAATCGCCGGAGCGTTCGGATCCCACAGGTAGACGTGTCCGATTTCGTACAGCGACACGTTTTCCACGCCACGGCGCAGGTTACGCTGCACGGTCTGCGCGAGGGTCGGGATGATGTCGCGACGCAGGAACGGGCGATCGCCGGCCAGTGGGTTGGCAATTTCGACGCTGACCTTCTTGGTGGCGTCGGCGTCAAGTGCGAAGTTCTTGTAGTCTTCGTCGCCCACGAACGGATAGCTCAGGGTCTCCACCATGCCGTATTCGGCGAGTTCGTCGGCCACCTGGCGCTTGCGCAGCTGCTCGGCGGTCAGTCCGACCCTGCCTTCGACCGGTGCCGGCGGCACGGTGACCGGAATCTCATCGTAGCCGACCAGACGGGCCACTTCCTCCACCAGATCGCACGGTTCGTTGAGGTCCGGACGCCAGCTCGGCGGAGTCACGGAGAACTCACCGTTGCCACCGCCGGCCACAGTGCAGCCGATATCGGTGAGAATGTCGCTGATGGTGTTCACGTCAGTGTCCAGTCCCGCCACGCGGGCCACTTCGGACGCTTGAACAGAATCGGACGACGATTGCAGACAGTGTTGTAATCAGTCGGGTGCTCGCTCGGCTCGCCGTTGCCGTATTTGACCAGAAGCTCGGCGGCCATCTGGGCGGCAGCCGGCTGCAGCTGATCATCCACGCCACGCTCGAAAACGACGGGACGCTTCGGACGGAATCTTGTGACGACGTGCGGAACGCGCGATCGATACTTGGTCGAAATGAGCGGATTCCAGCAGGATGTTCTTAGTTTCAGCAGTGACCTCGCCATACAGGCCGCCCATCACGCCGGCGATGCCAAGCACACGAGAGCCACGCTCGCCGTTCGGCGAGTCGGTGATCAGCAGGTCTTCGACGCTCAGGTCATGATCCTTGCCGTCCAATGTGGTGAGCTTCTCACCTTCGTTGGCGCGGCGCACGACGATCGGTCCTTCAATCTTGTCCAGATCGTAGGCATGCATCGGCTGACCAAGATCAAGCATCACGTAATTGGTGACGTCCACCGCCAAAGAGATGGAGCGCATGCCCGCGCGGATTAGGCGGCGGCGCATCCAGTTCGGCGTGTGGCTTGCCGGGTCGAAACCACGCACGCGCGCGCGTAGTAGCGATCGCAGCCGACCACACCGTGAATCGGATTCTTGTCGTCGACAATCACTTCGATGTCGCTCTTGACACCTTCCGGCAGACCCTGAGTGACGGGCGCCTTCTTGCCGAGGGCGGTTGCCGGATCAGTGTAGACGGCGCCAGTGGAATGGTGGTATTCGCGGGCCACGCCACGGTAGGAGAACGCGTAGCCGCGATCCGGGGTGATGTTGATTTCCAGCAGCGGCTGGTCCAGGTGCAGCAGATGCATGGCGTCATCGCCCGGCTGGAGCTTTTCGTATTCCTCCGGGGTGAAGCCGTACTTGCGTAGCAGGATGATGCCGTCGTGGTTATCACCCAGACCAAGCTCGCGCTCGGAGGCGCACATGCCGTTGGAGATGTGGCCGTAGGTCTTGCGCGGTTCGATCTTGAAATCGCCTGGCAGCACGGCGCCCGGCAGGGTCACGACAACCTTCTCGCCGGCTGCCATGTTCGGAGCTCCGCAGATGATGCCGCGTGGCACCTTGTTGCCGTTTTCATCGGTCTCGTTGTATTCGTCGCCGACGTCCACATGACACCAGTTGATGATCTTGCCGTTCTTCTGCGGTTCCGGAGTGGCGTCGACCACATAGCCGACGACAATCGGGCCGGTGACCTGGGAGGTGTGGATCTCTTCCTCTTCGAGGCCGACCTTCACCAGATCCTTGGCAAGCTGTTCATACGTAAGGCCTTCCGGAACCTCGACATGGTCCTTGAGCCAATCAATGTCAACCATTGGCATGGGTCAATCACTCCCCCATCACAAACTGTTCGCTGAATCGCACGTCGCCTTCCACCAGGTCGTGCATGTCGTTGATGTCGTGGCGCAGCAGCAGGGTACGTTCCACGCCGACGCCGAAGGCGAAGCCGGTGTAGACCTCAGGATCGAGGCCAGCGGACTTCAGCACGTTCGGGTTGACCATGCCGCAGCCGCCCCATTCAAGCCAGCCTGCGCCGCCCTTCTTATCGGGGAACCACAGGTCGAGTTCGGCGCTCGGCTCGGTGAACGGGAAGTAGCTCGGACGCAGACGGGTTTTGGCTTCCGGGCCGAACATGGCCACGGCAAGCTTGTCGAGCACGCCCTTCAAATCGGCCATGGTCAGATGCTTGTCCACGGCGAGGGCCTCCACCTGATGGAACACCGGGGTGTGGGTGGCGTCAAGTTCGTCGGTACGGAACACACGGCCCGGGCAGGCGATGTACAACGGCACGCCACGGGTGATGAGTCCACGGACCTGATCGGACGAAGTCTGGGTGCGCAGCACCATGTTGGAGCCGACGAAGCCCGCGGCGTCCTTGGCCTGATTGCCCTTGACGTAGAAGGTGTCCTGCATCTGGCGGGCCGGATGGTCCGGACCGAAGTTCAGCGCGTCGAAGTCATACCATTCGGTTTCCACTTCCGGACCGTCGGAAATCTGCCAGCCCATGGAGATAAAGAAGTCCTCGACATCCTCCATCAGCTTCGGCAGCGGATGGCGGGCGCAAGCGGCTTGCGGTTGACCGGCAAGGTCATATCCACGGTTTCGGCAGCAAGCTCGCGGGCCTCTTCTTCGGCCTTGACTTGCTTTTCCTTGGTGCCGAACGCACGACCGAAGTCGGCGCGAAGCTTGCCCATGAGCTTACCGGCGTCTTTCTTCTGGTCCTTCGGCAACGCGCCGATGGCCTTGCTGGCCTGCGTCATCGCGGATTCCGCTCCGGCGTACTGCGTCTTGATGGCTTTCAATTCCTCCATTGTGGAGGCGTTTTCGATTTTCGCGATGCCCTCGGCAACCGCATCGGTTACCGCTTGGGCGTCGAATACCGCACCCTCTGCCACGAGATACCTTTCTTATCAACCGTTTGTTTTACGCATAAAACGCGCAATTCCAACGTTTTTTACGACTTCACATTCTTTCAACATGACTCGACATAGCCAAGCTCAGCAGCATCACCGCCGCGCTGGTGCCGAGATTGAGCGATTCCGCCTTGCCGTAGATGGGAATCGACACGATTCTGTCGACGCGTTCCAACACATCCTGGGTCAGCCCGCGCGCCTCGTTGCCGAACAGCACCGTCTTGGCTTGCGCAAGTGATTGCGGTACGGCAAGCACGTCCGTAAGCGGTTCCGGCGGCCGTGCGTCGGTACCATACACGTCGGCGGCGTACACGGCGAGTCCACGTTCCGCACACCAATCGAAATACTCGTCCGTGCCCATGGAGACGACCGGCAGATGGAACAGCGAGCCGGCAGTGGAACGAATCACCTCGGGTTGAAGATGTCCACGCAGTCGTCCACCAGCACCACGCCCGCGCAACCGGCCGCATCCGCGGAACGAATCACGGTGCCGGCGTTGCCCGGATCGCGCACCTGCCAGAACGCGGCGACCATCGTGCGTTCGTCGGAATCGCCATCAATGACGGCGGAATCGAGGAAAGCGCGCATGTCGGCGACGGCGAGCACTCCCTGCGCGTCGGAGCTCATGTGCTGCATGACGGCATGCGTCACCTTATGCACGTAAGCACCGGTCTGCATGGCCTTGCCGGCCATCTGCGCCACGGTAGGCGTGATGAAAGCCGCGTCCGGTTCGGCGGAGACGACCTCCACATACAGATCCTCGACGATGTCGGGATGCCAGGAGAGCAGTTCACGTACCGACTGCGGTCCTTCCACCATGAACCTGCCGGACCGCTTGCGGCCTTTCCTGTCGGCAAGTTCGGAGACCCTGCGGACGCGTTCGGCCCTTGGGTTTGCAATGACTTCGGATTTCATAGGCATACGCGTTAGCCTAACACCTTCGAAGCGGTTGGCGACGCGGCCATGTCATGTTTCGAGGCGTCCAGAAAACATCCAGCCACATCCCAGCGCGAACAAAGCGTCTTTCTGTTGTATGCCAGATACAACTTTTACCATCAGCATAAACGCGATCGCGAGCGGCGCGGAACCATCAATCGCTCATATCTATCGAAACACATAAGGAAACAGCCATGTTCGTCGTCAAAAACGCATGGAAAAGCGTCACCCGCAACAAGGGACGCAATATGCTCATCATCGTCATCGTGACCATCATCGCCGCTGCCGCCACAATCGGCCTATCCATCCGGCAGGCGGCCGCCACCGCAAGAAGCAGCGGATTAGATAACACCACCGTCACCGCGCAGATCAGCCTTGATCGCGGCAAACTCATTTCCGAATCGCGCGAGCAGTCCAAGTCGGATTCCGATTCGTCCGATGCTTCCGCCAAACCTGACTTCGACGCCATGCGTTCCGCTTTGGCCGACAAGCAGTTTTCGCTTGCCGACTATCAGAAGTACGCGAAGGCTTCATCCGCGGTGAAATCCACTATTATATGGAGACCACGGGGTTGGCGGCGACCGACGATTTCCAGCCGGTCACCGATTCGTCCGGTTCGGATTCCTCCAGCTCGTCCGGCTCGTCCAATATGAAGGATTCGTCTGATACCGCCGGTACGGATAACGGCACCCGTCAGGATGAACAGTCCGGTGGCCCCGACGGACAAATGGGCGACGTCGCGGGCAGCAAAGACGGCGCGGACATGGTCAGCGGCGATTTCTCCCTAATCGGCTTCTCCAGCGACGAGGCCGTCGCCAACGCCTCCAATGGCAGCTTCACCATGGTGAAGGGCAAGGTGTTCGGCTATGACGCGAGCAGTGATGGCGATGCCATCATCTCCAAATCGCTCGCCGACCGTTCCTGACAATCCAATCGCACGTTTTTCCTGGAAAGGACCTCCCATGACAACGAATTCCGCGAATACCGCCGATACGGCAATCGCAAAAGAAACCGTCGAAGCCAACGGCGCACAATCGCAGCGGACCAATCCGCCCACATTGCGCCTGGACAATGTCAGCTACGCCTACGCCAAAGGCAGCAAGCGTGTGCTGAAGAACATCAGCCACGATTTCCAAGCCGGCAAGGTGCATGCCATCACCGGACCGTCCGGAGCGGGCAAGACCACGCTGCTGTCGCTCATCTCGGGACTGGCGACCCCCACGGAAGGGATGGTGGTGGTCGACGGCACCGACCTGTCGGAACGAGACCGATACCGTTTTCGCAGCCATGACATCGGCGTGATCTTCCAAAACTTCAACCTGCTGCCGACCTTACGGTGGCGGAGAACATCATCCTGTCGATGGACGCGTCCGGCAAAACGTTCGACAAGTCGAAGAGGACGATCGTCGAGGAACTGCTCGAACAGGTGCATTTGCCGAAGGAATACGTGAACGAGCGGATTCTGCACCTGTCCGGCGGCGAACAGCAGCGTGTGGCGATCGCCCGCGCGCTAAGCTACGGCCCTTCCATCATCGTCGCTGACGAGCCGACCGGCAATCTCGACCTGGCCACCCAGGACGACATCATGGGTATTTTCCGAACGTTGGCGCATGATGGGCATCGTTGCGTCATCATCGTCACGCACAGTCCGGAAGTGGCGAAGACGTCCGACGAGGTGTTCGAGCTGGCTCCCATCAGGCGTCGCAGATAAGCGTCGGCAGCTTCTCGAAAAGAAATACGGCATGCGTCCCCATGCAACGGACACGCATGCCGTATTTTTTCCTGTTTCGGTTGGACGGTGGCGTTATGATTGGGCGCGTCGAAGTACAGGGGTGCCGAATACGGCTGAGACGGGCGACCGCCCGGACCCTTGACCTGATCAAGGTAATGCTTGCGTAGGAACAGTACCGGCAAAACGCGTCGCGTCCCGTAGAGACGATCTCCGTTGTATTTCGGCTTGTGCACATACCCAATGGAAGTCGAGAAGGGACACCATGGCCAACGAAAAGCCATCGACGCAGACGCAGCCGCACGGCGATGCCGCAACCAGAAAGAAAACCGAAACGAGCGTGGCGGAAGCCGGTTCGTCAGCCGAAAAGAAGGTCACGCCGAAGAACGCCCTGCTGGGATTGCAGCATGTGCTCGTATCAAACGTGTGGCTTGATCCGGTGTTCGTGGCGGGCGCATCGGTCTGCCGTTGGCATTGTCGTCGAACATGGTGAACGCCATTTTCATCGTCTCCGGCCTGGTCACGCTTATCCAGGCCACGAAACTGGTGCGCCTGCCCATCGTTCAGGGTCCTTCCGCGGCGTTCGACGCGCTGATGATCGCCGCCGGCACCGCCGGATCACTTGCCGCGGCCGGCACGTCCATCTTCATCAGCTCGCTGATTTTCCTGGTGCTGTGCCTGACGCGTGTGATCGAGAAGCTGCGGTTCCTGTTCGCCCCGATCGTATCGGGCGTGATCATCTTCCTCGTCGGCGTCTCCCTGTCGGGATTCACATTGAGCGAGTTCCTTGGCGGCGCGCCGGGAGACAAGGGCTTCGCCGATCCGAAGACGCTGGCCGTCTCCATCATCACCTGCGTGCTGGTGGTGGTGCTTTCCCAGTTCGGCAAGGGCATGGTGAAGGCGCTGTCGTATCTGATCGCACTGGTCGTGGGCACCGCGCTGTCTCTGGCGTTCGGCATGGCCGACTTCTCCGCGGTGGCCTCCAAGCCGTGGCTCGGCCTGCCCAAGTTCATGCCGTATGGCGGTTTCGATTTCAACGCGGCGATTTTCGTACCGTTCTTCATCGCCTATCTGGTGGCCATCATGGAAGCCCTCGGCGTGTATCAGGCGGCCACGGAGATCCAAGGCACGAAGCTCCAGGACCGCCAGGTGCGTTACGGTCTTGCCGGAGAGGCCGCCGGTTCGGCGATCTCCTCGCTGATCGGCGGTTTCACCACCACCGCGTATCCGCAGAACGTGGCGCTGCTCAAAGTCACCGACGAAGGCAAGACCCGCACCCGCGTGCCGGTGATCATTGCCGGCGTGGTGTTCGTGGTGCTTGGTTTCATTCCGAAGGCGGGCGCAGTGCTGTCGCTCATCCCATCCCCCGTGATCGGCGGCATCTTCCTGCCGGCCGCCGCAAGCCTCATCAGCACCGGCTTCAACACGCTGCGCAAGGTGGAAAGCGACGACCGCACCCAAGTGGTGATCGGCCTTTCCCTGCTGCTAGGCATCGCCCTGCCGAACGCGTTGAGCGGTCTTGAAGGAGGAGCGCACGTGTTCTTCTCGAATTCGATTCTGGTCGGCGCGTTCAGCGTCGTGATTCTCAAGGCCCTCATCATCGACCTGCCGAACTTTATCGCACGACACGCAGACGAGCGGACGAAACAAGCGGAATAATCGAAAGCATCCGAATAATCCGACAACCATACGACGGAAAGGACATGGCATGAGCATGGGGCAATCGCAGGAATCCACGAACATCGACGAGACGAAGGAAACCATCAAACGGGAGGTGCTCGACTTCATCGCACAATACGGCTGCGGCAAGGCGCCCGATGAGGCGTTCGACACGCTGGCGAAGCATATCTTCGCCTTTCAATTCGAGCGCAACCTCCCATACCGCGCCTACTGCATGTCCAAACGCGTGACGCCGCAGACGCTCGCCAACTGGATGCAGATTCCCCCCATGCCGGTGGACGGCTTCAAAATGCTGACGCTCACCTCCGTGCCCGAACAGGATTGCGAAGCGGTGTTCACCACCAGCGGTACCACGCATCCCGGTCAACGCGGGCGCAACTTCCACCCCGACCTGCAGGTGTGGGACGAGTCGATGATCGTGCCGTTCAGGCATTTCATCATGCCCGACCGCGAGCGCATCCGCATCGCGGTCCTCTCCCCCGCATGGGACATGAACGAGCATTCGTCGCTGTCCCGATATCTGACCCGCGCCGTGGAGCAGTGCGGCGCCGAAGGCAGCGGCTTCTTCTTCCATGAGGATGGCCTTGATTTCACGGGCGTCGAGCGCTTCCTCGACGAGGCCGCGGCCGACGGCGAACCGGTGATGCTTATGGGCGCCTCCTCCGCCTACCTGTATCTGCTGGATTATCTGGACAAGCAGGGCAAGACCTACGCTCTGGCCGCCGATTCCCGCGTGTTCGATACGGGCGGTTTCAAAAGCACGCGCACCGACATGACGGTCGACGACCTGTATGCGGCGTTCGAACGAGTGTTCGGCGTGAAGCGCTCGCATTGCGTGAACATGTATGGCATGACGGAGTTGAGTTCGCAGATCTACGATCAGAACATCCTGTCCTATTACACGGATGGTTCGTCGAATTATCTCAAAGCCACGCCGTCGTGGGTGCGTTCGGTGTTCCTCGATCCGGCTTCGCTTACGCCGGTCGCCGATGGCGAGCAGGGTGTGATCGCGCATTACGATCTGGCGAATTGGAATTCGTGCCTGGCTATTCTGACGGAGGATCTGGGTGTGCGCACCGAACATGGCTATGTGCTGAACGGTCGTGCGAAGGGCGCCGAGGCGCGTGGCTGTTCGATCACCGTCGACGAGGTGATGGCGGCCAACGCATGAGCGACGTCGACATTTTTCCACGCGCCGCGGGATTTCGAGTTCCATGATTTCGACACACGCAACGTCACGGCGTCCGATGGCGGCACGGCGACGTTGCGTTTCCCCCGTCTCGACGCCGATGCCGTGCATGCGCTGGCGGCGTCGGTGCGGCGGCATCGCGCCGAGAAACTGGCGCGGTATTCCACGGACGGGATCGTCGACGTGATCGCGCGCGCGTAGAATTGTGGACGGATCCGGAATATCCGGAACGTCGGCTTGCGGAGCGGCTCATTCCCGCGGTCACCGGCTATGACGCGTCCATGGTGCGTATCGAATTGAAGCGGTACATGCGCATGTTCCGTCGGCGTGAGCTGCTGCGTTTCGTGGATGACGAGTTGAATTGCCCGCAGATGCTTGACGAGTATCGCCCGAACCGTTCGGGCGGATACACGCGGCTGTACGGTCCGGAATTGTCGTTCCACGTGTTTTCCAGCAATGTGCCGGGCATTCCAGTGTGGAGCATGACGATGGGTCTGCTGACGAAAAGCGCGATTCTCGGCAAATCGTCGTTCGACGAGCCGCTGATGCCGGTGCTGTTCGCCCGTTCCCTGGCAAGCGTCGACCCCGATATGGCGGACGCTTTGGCGATTGTGCCTTGGCGTGGCGGCACCGTGGATTTGGAGGATGCCGCGATTGGCGAGGCGGATGCGGTGGTCGCGTACGGTTCGTCGCACACCACCGAGGCGATTCGCCCGCGCGTACGTGCCGGAAAGCCTTTCCTCAGCTACGGCGCGAAAATCGGCTTCTCGCTGATCGGCCGCGAGGCGCTTCGCGCCGACCTGTATGCCGGCACCGTGCATCGTATGGCGATCGACGTGGCCACATACGACCAGCAAAGCTGTCTGGCGCCGCAAACCATGTTCGTGGAACGTGGCGGCGCGATGTCTCCGGCGCAGGTCGCCGAACTGCTTGCCAGCGAATTGGACGGGCAGCAGCGCAAATATCCCCGTTCCACACCGTCCGAAGAGGAGTCCATGGCGATTCAGCGGTTGCGTTCCACCGCGCAGATGAAAGCGCTGATGCTGGGCGCCGGCCCGATGGCCGCCGCGGCCGGCAACGCGGATGATGCGCCGTCCGACGACCCGTTCGTGGTGCAGTCGCGTTCGGGCACCGACTGGACGGTGCTGTACTATCCGTCCATCGGCATGGCCGACTCGCTGTCCACACCACTGAACCGCACCGTCAACATCGTGGCGGTGGACCATGTCGAGGACGCGCTGCCCATGCTGCGCCCTTACGCGCAATGGTTGCAGACCTGCGGTGTGGCGCTCGCTCCGGACCGGCTGTTCGACGTGGCGCAACGCGTCGGCGAGACCGGCATCGACCGCATCTGCCCGGTAGGCGAGATGAATCGCGCGAAATCCGGCTGGCATCACGACGGCGGCTTCAATCTGCTTGATCTGGTGCATGCCGTCGATATCGAACGCAATACCGACACGTATTGCGACGGCTTCGACATGGACGTCGAATGATCGCGCGAATCTTACGAAACGTTTTTTTCCGAATCGAAAGGAAATCCTCATTATGCAGCAGTCTGAAAACGCGCCGCTTGCCGGACGTGTGGCGGTGGTCACTGGCGCAAGCCGTGGCATCGGAGCGGCGATCGCACGCCGTCTGACGCGTGCGGGAGCGGTGCGTGGTCATCGATTATGGTCAGCAACGACGAGCGTGCCCGGCAGTGCGCGCAACGGATCATGGACGAATTGCGATGCGGCCG
>ENA-OPYV01000042-OPYV01000042.1-human-gut-metagenome-genome-assembly--contig:-NODE-42-length-37454-cov-6.829319_pt1 | contig 37454 bp, 32 predicted proteins | sample MGYA00242474_ERZ504485 | MGnify/ENA primary metagenome ERZ504485 (study PRJEB26092, sample SAMD00036263) | human gut metagenome | host: Homo sapiens | study: EMG produced TPA metagenomics assembly of...
GTGGTGCTGATGGTGGCCATGCGGCTTATCTCCGTGTTTTTCGACATTCAATTGCCGGGGGCTTTGGCCAGGCATAACACCTACCTGCCGAGCGAAGCCAAATATCTCAAACGTCCGGTCATCCATCCCGATCGGAATGATGACGATATCAAGCGTAAGTGAGCATTTTCAACAGAGTACGAAATGTAAAAAGAAGAAGCCCAGCCAGGTTTTCCTGCGGGGCTTCTTACAAGCTGTGAGTTACGAAAACTCAGAGAGCGTTGATGGCCACAGCGAGACCGGACTTGCGGTTGGCAGCCTGGTTCTTGTGGATCACGCCAGCGCCGGCGGCCTTGTCGAGCTTCTGGGCTGCGACCTTGTAGGCGGCTTCGGCGGCGGCCTTATCGCCAGCGGCGATGGCTTCGCGGGTGGCGCGAACGGCAGTCTTCAGGCTGGACTTCACGGCCACGTTACGCTTGTGCGCCTTCTCGTTGGTGAGAACGCGCTTCTTCTGCGACTTGATGTTTGCCACTATTTCTCCAAAACGACGTTTGCTATAAGGACATACAAACGATGATGATAACATGGCACGCGGATAAATCGCCAATGCGTATAAGAGTGTCGCGGAAGGACATGCCGACACTACCAGTTAGAATCGTTTGCGTCGAATATTTCCAGAGGAGGATGGCGTGGGCCAACAGCATAATCAGCCCGGGTACACCGATCAGTCGTTGATCCGCAACTTTTGCATCATCGCGCATATCGATCACGGCAAATCAACGGTGGCGGACCGTATTCTGCAGTTGAGTGGCATCGTGCCGGAGCGCGAGATGCGCGATCGCTTCCTCGACCGCATGGATATCGAGCAGGAACGCGGCATCACCATCAAATCGCAGGCCGTGCGCGTGCCGTGGACGGTTGACGGCACCGAATACACACTCGGCATGATTGATACCCCCGGCCATGTGGACTTCACATACGAGGTGTCCCGAGCGTTGGCCGCATGCGAGGGTGCGGTGCTGCTTGTCGACGCCACGCAGGGCATTGAAGCGCAGACGCTGTCCAACCTGTATATGGCCATCGACCATGATCTGGCCATCATCCCCGTGCTCAACAAAATCGACCTGCCCAGCGCCGAACCCGACAAGCATGCCGAGGAAATCGCCGGCCTGATTGGTTGTGACCCGTCCGACGTGTTGCGCGTCTCCGGCAAAACCGGAGAAGGCGTCGCCGAACTGCTCGACCGTATCGTCGCCGAAGTGCCCGCGCCGACGGGCAACCCGGACGCGCCTGCCCGCGCGCTCATTTTCGACTCCGTATACGACTCCTATCGTGGCATCGTCACTTACATTCGTATGGTCGACGGTGAACTGAAATCGCGCGAGAAACTGCACATGATGGGTATCGGCATGACGCATGACCCCATCGAAATCGGCGTGATCAGCCCCGACATGATGCCCACCAAGGCGCTTGGCGCAGGAGAGGTCGGCTATGTGATCACCGGAGCGAAGGACGTCAGCCAGTCCAAGGTGGGCGACACCATCACCTCCGCCATAAATCCGGCTACCGAGCCGCTCGAAGGCTACCGTGATCCGCAACCAATGGTCTACGCCGGCCTGTTCCCAATCGACAACGCGCAATATCCGGAACTGCGCGAGGCGCTTGACAAGCTCAAGCTCAACGACGCGGCCCTCATCTACGAACCGGAAACCTCCGTGGCGTTGGGCTTCGGCTTCCGTTGCGGCTTCCTGGGCTTACTGCACATGGAGATCGTCACCGAACGTTTGAGCCGCGAATTCGACCTTGACCTGATCTCCACCGCGCCGAACGTGCCGTACGAGGTCACCGCGGAAGACAATTCCGTGCATCGCGTCACCAATCCGAGCGAATTCCCCGAAGGCAAGATCAAGAAGATCGTCGAACCGATGGTTGCCGCCGACATCATCACGCCGAAGGATTTCATCGGTGCGGTGATGGACCTGTGCCAAGACCACCGTGGCCAGATGGGCACCATGGAATACATTTCCGCCGACCGTGTGGAAATGCATTACCGTATTCCACTCGCCGAAATCGTCTTCGACTTCTTCGACCAGCTGAAGAGCCGTACCAAGGGGTATGCGTCGCTCGACTACCACGAGGATGGCGAACAGTCCGCCGATCTGGTGAAGGTCGACATCCTTATTCAAGGCGAGAAAGTCGATGCGTTCAGCGCTATCGTGCACCGTGACAAGGCGTACAGCTATGGCGTGATGATGACCAAGAAGCTGCGTGAGCTCATTCCGCGCCAGCAGTTCGAGATTCCCATCCAGGCTGCCATCGGTTCTCGAATCATCGCACGCGAAACCATCCGCGCCCTGCGTAAGGACGTGCTCGCCAAGTGTTACGGCGGCGACATCTCCCGTAAGCGTAAGCTGCTCGAAAAGCAGAAGGCCGGCAAGAAGCGTATGAAGATGCTCGGCCATGTGGAAGTGCCGCAGGAGGCGTTCATCGCAGCCCTGTCCACCGGCGGAGCGGGCAACGACCGCGACACCAAGGACAAGATTCGCGCCGCGCAGAAGTCCGAAGGTTGAGCCTTTCGTGACGTTCGAAATCTACATTCATGTTCCGTTTTGCTTACGTCGCTGCGGCTATTGCGACTTCAACACCTACACGGCCGTGGACATGGGCGCGGGCGCGTCACGCGGCAACTACGCGAACATGGTTATCCGCGAAATGGCGATTGTCCGCGATTGGCAGACAACGCACGGTATCAACGAGCCGAAGGTGGCAACCGTCTTCTTCGGCGGCGGTACGCCGACCACACTCAAGGCAAGCGATTTGGTCGCCATGCTGGATGCGGTACGCGCCACATGGGGCATCGCCGATGACGCGGAAATCACCACCGAAGCGAATCCCGACACGGTGAATGCCGACTATGTGAAAGAACTCGCAGACGGCGGTTTCAATCGTATTTCCTTCGGCATGCAATCCGCGGTACCGCATGTGCTTGCAACGCTCGACCGTACGCATACGCCGGAAAACGTCGCCGCCGGAATCGCAGCGGCCAATGCAGCAGGCATGCGTTCCAGCGTCGATCTGATCTACGGCGCGCCGGGGGAGAGCCTTGACGATTGGCGCACATCCGTCCGCACCGCCATCGATTTGGGCGTCAACCATATTTCCGCATATGCGCTCACCATCGCGCCGAATACGAAAATGGGACGACGGATCGCGGCGGGCACGTTGTCGAGACCGGACGATGACGACGAAGCGAACAAATACGAAATCGCCGACACGATGTTCACCGAAGCCGGCCTCGAATGGTATGAGATTAGCAATTGGGCTCGTCCCGGATACGAGTCGCAACACAACCTTGGCTATTGGAGGAACGTCGATTGGGCCGGTCTCGGTCCCGGTGCGCATTCGCATTATGGCGATTGCGAAGACGGCAAAGGATTGCGCTCCTGGGATATCGCGCATCCGCGATTGTGGGGCACCGCCATCAATGAGGGCAATGTGCCATGGGCCGGCAGTGAACGCATCACTGCGCCGAGGACATCGAAGAGACCATCATGTTGGGCCTGCGCATTCGTGAAGGACTCGACACCAGACAATTCAGCCACTTGATTCCTGAACAAAAATGGATTGAGCTTGAACACGACGGCTGATCACAATGCTTGATGGCCGCGCCATACCCACTTTGCGAGGCCGACTGCTCAACGACACCATCATCACGGAGCTGTTGGAAACACTGGACTGACCGGGTTAATGAGCATAAGTGAAGTGCGTGCGCATGAGCATGACATGCGAAGTATGCGTTCATGGGCTAAATCCTCTGCGAGGCATTGACAAAAATAGCCATTCGTTATATGGACACGTGCAACGTTGCTGACATACTGGCGCGGTATTCTAAACCACGCATTAAAGAACCGCAAGACTTTTTCTTGCCCAAAAACATTGAAGGTGGTTTCGGTGACTTTCCACGCCCCGTTAGATCTGACGATCCATGATTCCCAAGGTATGTACGATCCTGGAGCCGAGCATGATGCTTGCGGCGTGGGTATGGTCACCACCCTCAACAAGCGTCCGGAACGCAAGATCGTCGATGACGCCATCGAGGTGCTGGTCAATCTGAACCATCGTGGCGCCGTGGGCGCCGAGGAGAACACGGGCGACGGCGCAGGCATTCTCATGAGTATGCCCGACGAATTCATGCGTGCCACGGCCGGTGTGGAGCTTCCTGAAGAAGGTCATTACGCCGCGGGCATCGCCTTCTTGGATCGCGACATCGCCACTTCCGGCCAGCAGGAGCAGGCCATTTCCAAGATCGTGCGCGAAGAGGGCCTCGAAGTGCTCGCATGGCGCGTCGTACCCACCAATCCGGACGGACTCGGCCTGCAGGCCCTGGCCAGCATGCCGGCGTTCAAGACGCTGATCGTGGCCGATCCGGAAGGCAAGCTCGGTGGCATCGAACTCGACCGCAAGACCTTCCGCATCCGTAAGCGCGTGGAACACGAGGTAGGCATCTACTTCGCGTCCCTGTCCGCCCGCACCATCACCTACAAGGGCATGCTCACCACCATGCAGCTCAAGCCCTTCTTCCTTGACCTGTCCGACGAACGCATGAAGGCGAAAATCGCCATCGTCCATTCCCGCTTCTCCACCAACACGTTCCCAAGCTGGCCGCTGGCACAGCCGTTCCGCCAGCTGGCGCACAACGGCGAGATCAACACCATCCAAGGCAACCGCAACTGGCTGTCCGCACGTGAAGGCCGACTGAGTTCCGAACTGCTCGGCGAATTCAAGCCGCTGCTGCCGATCGCCACCCCCGGCTATTCCGATTCCGGCACTTTCGACGAATGCCTCGAACTGCTGCACCTCGCCGGCCGTTCCATGCCGCACGCCATCTCCATGATGCTGCCGCCGGCATGGGAGAACAACGACCAGCTCGATCCGGACGTCAAGGCTTTCTACGAATACAACAACACGCTGATCGAACCATGGGATGGCCCGGCGCACATCATCTTCACCGACGGCACCCAGGTTGGTGCTCTGCTTGACCGTAACGGCTTCCGCCCGGGACGTTGGCAGGTCACCGACAATGGTTATGTCGTACTCGCGTCCGAAACCGGTGTGCTGCCGGAAGTCGCCGAGGAGCATATCGTCACCAAGGGCCGTCTGGAACCGGGCAAGATGTTCCTCGTCGACACCGACGAGGGTCGCATCATCCCCGACGAGGAAATCAAGAAGACTCTTGCCAGCCAGCACCCCTACCGCAAGTGGGTGGAAGGCAACTCCGTGGAATTGAGTCAGCTGCCCAAGCGCGAGCACGTCAACCACTCCGGTCAGTCCGTGCAGCGTCGTCAGCGCGCCTTCGGCTACACCGAGGAAGATCTGAAGCTGCTGCTCGCCCCAATGGCCAACACCGGCAAGGAGCCGCTCGGCTCCATGGGCAACGATACGCCGCTCGCCGCGCTGTCCAAGCACAGCCGCATGCTGTTCGATTACTTCACCCAGAAGTTCGCGCAAGTCACCAACCGCCGCTCGACTGGGAACGTGAGAAGATCGTGACCAGCCTCGAATCCGCCATCGGTCCCGAGCCGAACCTGCTGGCCGATTCCGAACTGCACGCCAAGAAGATCCTCATCCCGCTGCCGGTGCTCAACTCCGACGAGATGGCACAGCTCAAGCGCCTCGACCGCGCCAAGATTCTCGGTGGCTATTACAAGCCATTCATCGTCAAGGGCCTTTACCAGGTGGCCGGCGGCGGACAGGCACTGAAGGACCGTCTTGACGAGATCTTCCAGGAGATCGACGAGGCGATTGAGAACGGCGCCAACTTCCTGGTGCTGTCCGACCGCGATTCCAACTATGCGTGGGGTCCGATTCCATCGTTGCTGCTCACTTCCGCAGTGCAGCACCATCTGCTGCGCCGCCACACGCGTACGCAGATCTCCATGGTGGTCGAAGCCGGCGATGTACGCGAAATCCACCATGTGGCACTGCTGATCGCCTATGGCGCTGCCGCGGTGAACCCGTATCTGGCATTCGAATCCGTCGAAGACCTCTCCCGCAAGGGCTACCTCAAGGTCGACGCGGAAACCGCCGTGAAGAACCTGACCCGCGCACTGTCCACCGGCGTGCTCAAGATCATGGCCAAGATGGGTGTCTCCACCATCATGAGCTACCGTGGCGCGCAGCTGTTCGAAGCGGTCGGCCTCAACAAGGACGTCATCGACGAGTACTTCACCGGCACCACGTCCCGCGTGGGCGGCGTCGGCCTCGACGAACTCGCCGAGGAAGTCGCCAGCCGCCATCGCGTGGCCTATCCGACCCAATGGACCGCCCGCCCGCACCGCAACCTGCGTACCGGCGGCGACTACAAGTGGCGTCGTACCGGCGAGGACCATCTGAACGATCCGGAAGCCATCTTCCTGCTGCAGCAGTCCACCCAGCGCGGCGACTACAACCTGTTCAAGAAGTACTCGAACCACATCAACGACACCTCCAACCGTCTGATGACGCTGCGTGGCCTGATGAAGTTCAAGTCCACCCGCAAGCCGATCGACATTTCCGAAGTCGAGCCGGCCAGCGAAATCGTCAAGCGTTTCTCCACCGGCGCCATGAGCTACGGCTCCATCTCCCAGGAGGCGCATGAGACGCTCGCCATCGCCATGAACACGATCGGCGCACGCTCCAACTCCGGTGAAGGCGGCGAATCCGAGGATCGTATCAACGATCCGCTGCGCTACAGCAAGATCAAGCAGATCGCTTCGGCACGCTTCGGTGTGACCAGCGACTATCTGGTGCATGCCACCGACCTGCAGATCAAGCTCGCCCAAGGCGCGAAGCCGGGCGAGGGCGGCCACCTGCCGGGAGCCAAGGTTCCGCCGTGGATCGCCAAGGTACGTCACGCCACCCCGGGCGTGGAGCTCATCTCCCCACCGCCGCACCACGACATCTACTCCATCGAGGATCTGAAGCAGCTGATCAACGATGCGAAGATGGCCAATCCGAAGGCCCGCATCCACGTCAAGCTCGTCTCCGAATTCGGCGTCGGCACCATCGCTGCCGGCGTGGCCAAGTGCCATGCCGATGTGGTGCTGATTTCCGGCTATGACGGCGGCACCGGCGCGGCTCCGCTCAACGCCATCAAGCATGCCGGCACCCGTGGGAGATCGGCCTGTCCGAAACCCAGCAAACGCTGGTTCTGAACGGCCTGCGTTCCCGCATCACCGTGCAGTGCGACGGCGAGCTCAAGACCGGTCGCGACGTGGTGATCGCCGCGCTGCTTGGCGCCGAGGAATTCGGCTTCGCCACCGCCGCGCTGATCGTCGAAGGCTGCGTCATGATGCGCGCCTGCCAGAAGAACACCTGCCCGCAGGGCATCGCCACCCAGGATCCGGAGCTCCGCGCACGCTTCAAGGGCAAGCCGGAACATGTCGTCAACTTCTTCATGTTCATCGCCGAGGAAGTCCGCGAACTGCTCGCGCAGCTCGGCTTCCGCACGCTGGAAGAGGCCGTCGGCCATGTCGAATGCCTCGACCAGGACGAAGCCATCAAGCGTTGGAAATCCGACGGCATCGACCTGAGCAACGTGCTCATGCAGCCGGGCCCGGTTCCGGGAACCATCCTGCACAAGACGATCGATCAGAACCACGAGCTCGACAAGGCGCTCGACAACAAGCTCATCGAGCTTGCCCAGCCCGCCCTTGACAAGAAGGAGCCCGTGCGTATCGAAATGCCGATCCGCAACGTGTACCGTACGCTCGGCACCATGCTCGGCTATGAGATCACCAAGCGCTACGGCGAGGAAGGTCTGCCGGACGACACCATCGACATGACGTTCCATGGTGCCGGCGGCCAGTCCATCGGCGCGTTCATTCCGCGTGGCGAAACCATCCGCGTCTACGGCGAAGTCAACGACTACGCGGGCAAGGGCCTGTCCGGCGGCCGCATGGTGGTCCGTCCAGAGGACGGCATCACCTTCGATCCGCACGAGAACGTGATCGCAGGCAATGTCACCGGCTTCGGCGCGACTTCCGGCCAAATGTTCGTGGCCGGCCGCGCAGGCGAACGTTTCGCCGTACGTAACGGCGGCGCCACCTTCGTGGTGGAAGGCGTGGGCGACCACGGCTGCGAATACATGACCGGCGGTACGGTCGTGATTCTCGGCTCCACCGGCCGTAACCTCGGCGCGGGCTTCTCCGGCGGCAACGTGTACGTGCTCGACCTCGACATGAAGCAGGTCAACCCGGCGGCCGCCACCAACGGCGCGCTGCTGTTCGAGCCGCTTGACGCCGATGCCGACAAGCTGGTGCATGGTCTCGTCAAGCAGCATGCCGAAGAGACCGGCTCCGCCTTCGCGAAGGCCCTGCTTGACGACTGGGAAAACAGCGCCAAGCGATTCACCCACATCGTTCCGAAGCACTTCCTCGCCATGCAGAAGGCGATGAAGGAAGCCGAGGAGAAGAACATCGATTTCAATACGCCCGGCGTCTGGGAACAGGTGTACGAGCAGGTTATGGAAGGAGCGCGCTGACATGGGAGATCCTCGTGGATTCCTGAAGGTCCGTACCCGTCGCGAACTGGCCGAACGCCCCGTTGAAGAGCGAATCAAGGACTGGTTCGACGTCACACCGAATCCGGCCTGCAGTCCTGGACCACCGAGCAGGCGGCCCGCTGCATGGATTGCGGAACCCCGTTCTGCATGAGCGGATGCCCGCTCGGCAACATCATTCCGGAGTTCAACGATCTGGTCCGTCAGGAGAAGTGGGAGGACGCGTACAACCGTCTGTCCGAAACCAACAACTTCCCCGAAGTGACCGGTCGCATCTGCCCGGCATTGTGCGAAGCCGCCTGCGTGCTTGGCATCCATCAGCCGGCCACGATGATTCAGAACGACGAACGCACCATCATCGATCAGGCATGGAGCCTTGACTACGTCAAGCCTCTGCCGCCGCAGCGTCTGACCGACCAGACCGTTGCCGTGGTCGGTTCCGGCCCATCCGGTCTCGCCTGCGCCCAGCAGCTCACCCGTGCCGGCCACACCGTGGTCGTATACGAGCGTGATGACGCCATCGGTGGTCTGATGCGTTACGGCATTCCGAACTTCAAACTCGACAAGCGCCTCATCGACCGCCGAGTCGAGCAGATGGAAGCCGAAGGCACCGTGTTCCGCACCGGCGTGGAAATCGGCAAGGACATCTCCTGGGATGACCTGCGTTCCCGCTACGACGCAGTGGTGGTTGCCATCGGCTCCACCGTGCCGCGTGACATGAAGATTCCAGGCCGCGGGCTCAAGGGTATCCATTTCGCCATGGAGTTCCTGCCGGACGCCACACGTCGCGTGTACGGTGTCAAGCCGGTCAACGACATCACCGCCGAAGGCAAGTATGTGGTGATCATCGGCGGCGGCGACACCGGTTCCGACTGCCTCGGCACATCCCTGCGCCAAGGCGCTAAGGACGTCACCGTGCTGCAGATCATGCCGCAGGAACCGAAGGAGCGTCCGGCCAACCAGCCATGGCCGACCTTCGCCCGCCTGTACAAGGAAACCTCCTCCATGAAGGAAGGTTTCGAAACGCAGCGCGCCGAATACGTGTACAACACCGACTCGGTCAACTTCGAGGGCTCCGACGAGGACAAGGCCAAGGTGAAGGTGGAGAACTCCACCGCCACCGAAGGCTTCGTCGCCGACGAGAACGGACATGTCACCGGTCTGAAGGTCGTCAACGTCGCTCCAGGGGAGAACGGGCCGTTCACCCGCCAGCCAGGCACCGAACGAGTGATTCCCGCCGATCTGGTGCTCATCTCCGTGGGCTTCCTGCACCCTGACACACCACGCTGGTGGATCAGCTGCCGGTCGACCTTGACGGTCGAGGCAATGTGGCGCGTAACGACAAGTTCGCCACCTCCCAGGACGCGTCTTCGCCTGCGGTGACGCCGGACGTGGCCAGAGCCTCGTCGTGTGGGCCATCTCCGAAGGTCGCTCCTGCGCTGCCGCGGTCGACGAGTACCTTACCGGCTCCACCGAACTGCCGGCACCGATCGTCGCTTCCAAGCGTCCGATGATGCTGCCGCGATAGACAACACTGTTGTAAGGGTATGAACGAGGTGGCCCGGCTCGCGAATAGTGAGCCGGGCTACCTGTTTTTCACCCGAAATGCGGTAAAGTAATCCCAGCACCATGCAACAAAGGAGTGACTAATGCCAAATCGCGCAGAACGACGTGCCCAGGCCAAGCGCAATCGCAGGGGAGTGCCACAGCAATACGACCAAACCCAAGGCCGCGCACGTTCCGGCATGTTGGACGAGTATCAGCTGCAGGAAAAGTCACGTCGTCTGCAGGACGGCACCGATGGGCCATGGAAGCCGAGTGCCAGTACGATCACGGAAACGGAAAACGTGCTGAACACCAATCCTGATTACAAGAATCCGAAGATGTTCAAGGCACCCCATTCCGTCCGCCAATGGTTCCGTGTGGCCAGCTGGGTGCTGATTGCGCTGTCGGCCATCGCCTTCCTCGTGGTCATGTGGCTGCCGTCGCATCCGATGTGGCTCATCTCCACAGTCGCCATCGTCTTCGCAATCGGTGTGCTGAGCCTGTTCTTCACGGCCGGCAACCCGAAGCACAATCCGAATCTCGACCAAAACGGAACAGCCGTCTGATCACAAAAACGATGGAAAGCGGTGAGACAACCAGAAGCATTTGTCTCACCGCTTTTTCTATCGGATTTTAGGTATGCGCTACTTGACTTCGACTAACCGTAAAGGGTATGCGAGAATGCTGTTTCATCGTTTTTCAGAAAAAGAATGGAACTTTCTGAAAAACGATGAAAACAATAAGTGTTTTTCGTGTCTGATGTTTTACAGTAGAACAGGAAACGCTGGAAGACTCGAGGAGGAGATTACAGACATGAAGGTTGACATTCTATCGCGTGAATACCCGCCCAAGGTGTATGGCGGCGCGGGGGTGCATGCCGAAGAGCTTTCCAAGGTGCTGGCGGAACGTGTCGATGTGACGGTCCGCGCATTCGACGGGCCGCGCGCGGCCGCCGACATTCCCACGATTCCCGGAACCGACCCGAAAGGGTCGCTCACGGTCGTCGGCTACGACGTGCCGAAAGAGCTTGAGGATGCGAACGGTGCGCTGAAGACGTTTGGCGTCGATTTGCAAATCGCCAACGACGTTGATGCCGACATCATCCATGCGCATACATGGTACGCATGCCTTGCCGGCTATCTCGCCAAAATGCTGCATGACACCCCATTGGTCATCACCGCGCACTCGCTTGAACCGTTCCGTCCATGGAAACGTGAGCAGTTGGGCGGCGGCTACAATCTGAGCTCCTGGGCTGAGAAAGACGCCTACGAGCATGCCGACCGCGTGATCGCCGTATCCGCGGGCATGCGTGAGGATATCCTCACCGCCTATCCGAACCTTGACCCGGACAAGGTGGTCGTAGTGCATAACGGCATCACCATGAGCCAGTTTGAAACCCCGGCGGATGACGATCCGGGCTGGAAGGTGTTCGAACGTTACAACATCGACCGCAGCAAACCGACCTTGCTGTTCGTCGGACGCATCACCCGTCAAAAGGGTCTGCCGTACCTGCTTCAGGCACTGCACTTCGTGGACCCGAACATCCAGGTCGTTCTGTGCGCCGGCGCTCCCGACACGCCGGAAATCATGGAAGAGGTCAAGACCGCCTTCGCCAAGCTCGACGAGGAACGCGGCAACATCATCTGGATTGAGGAGATGCTGCCGAAGCCGGAACTCAACGCACTCGAACATGGCTGTGACGCATTCATCTGCCCATCCATCTACGAGCCGCTCGGCATCGTGAATCTGGAAGCCATGGCATGCGGTCTGCCGGTGGTCGCCTCTGCGACCGGTGGCATTCCGGAAGTCGTCGTCGACGGCGAGACCGGATATCTGGTGCCGGTCGACCAACTGCATGACCGGCCACTGGCACCCCCACCAACCCTGACAAATTCGTGCACGATATGGCCGACGCCATCAACCGCATCATGGCTGACCCTGAAAAGGCGAAGCGGATGGGACAGGCCGGTTACGAGCGTGCCCGCGACCACTTCAGCTGGGAGTCCATCGCAGACAAGACCGTCAAAGTCTACGAGGACGTGCTTGCCGAACGGAAGTAGAACCGAACCTGTCTGATCGCGGATAACCGATCCGGCTGATCGATAGCCAGAATATTCCTGAAATGCCTCCTGCCGACGCACTATGCTGGCAGGAGGCATCATCGCATCCAAGTGGTTTGTGAAAATGGAGGGGACCATGAACGAACAGAGCATCGCGTTGAAACTGGACGATGTGGAATTCCGTCGCCGCAGCGCGTAATTCTCACCAAAGTCAATCTGGAAGTCAAAAAAGGCGAGAAATGGGTGCTGTTCGGTCCCAACGGCATCGGCAAATCCACGTTGGTGCAGATGATGAGCACCCGTGGATTCCCATCCGAAGGCACAGTCGACATTCTGGGAAACCGTCTGGGCAAAGTGAACGTGTTCTCCTACCGCAACCGCATCGGTTTGAGCTCGGCCGAACTCGGACGTGCGTTCCCGCCGCAGGAAGATCCTCTTGACGCCATCGTGACGGCGCTGACCGCAACCACCGGCCGTTGGCGCGACACCTATACTGACGAGGATTACGCCAAAGCCCGCTCATTGATGCGTGAATTCGGCATCGAATACTTGGAAGGCAAGATGATGTTCAAGCTTTCCGAAGGCGAACGCACTCGCGTGCTTATCTGCCGTGCGTTGATGGCGGATCCCGATTTGCTGATTCTTGACGAGCCGACCACGGGTCTTGATTTGGGTGGGCGTGAGATTGCTTTGCGTGCGTTGAGTCGTGTTGGTGCGGAGCAGTCTGACCGCGCCGTGATTCTGGTGACGCACCGTCTTGAGGAGATTCCGCAGGGCTTCGACCATGTGGCGATCATGGGACGTATCACCGGCAACGAGGCGGATGCGTATGCCGATAACGTCGCCGGCAATGATCCGGCGCCGGGCACTATCGTATATACGGGTGATTTGGAGCATGGTTTTACTTCTGAACGGTTGAGCCAGGTGTTTGGATTGGATTTGAAGGTCACGCATGCGAATGGTCGTTGGAACGCGTACGCGGTGTGATGTTGACGTCGCCGTCACATTGCCGTCGCTTCGTGCCGTCTGCCGGTATGACGGCGGATACGGTAGCATAGGTTCGTTGCTGTCTGTGGAATGCGGTCTGCAATCGTAAGCCATAGTCGTGAAATCGCATACTGAACGAACGTACGAAGGAGCGTAAACCATGCGTCGAGGGCCGCTTGCCGCCGGTGAAAAAGTGCAGTTCACGGACCGCAGGTCGAATAAAATCACCGATCAGCTGGTGCCGGGTGGTGTGACGCAGACCTCGCATGGCATCATCCTGCATGATGATGTGATTGGCCAGACGGAAGGATCCGTTGTCGTGACGGTGAGTGCGAAACGTGAGGCTCAGGTCAACCAGACGCATCCGGAACGCGACGCGAACAAGCCGTGGAAGGGGACGCGTGCCATCGGTGGTTGGGAGTTCGCCGTCATGCGTCCGCGTTTGGCTGACTATGTGCTGTCCATGCCGCGTGGCGCGCAGATCATGTATCCGAAGGACATCGCGCAGGTCATTCAGCTCGGTGATATTCGTTCCGGTATGAACGTGCTGGAATCCGGAGCCGGTTCGGGCGCGATGAGCATCAATCTGCTGGATGCCGTGGGGGAGGGCGGAAGCCTCACCACCATCGAGATGCGTTCGGAATTCGCGCGCGTCGCCGAAGCCAACGCGACGGTTTACTTTGGCAACGTCCCGCATGGTGGGATTTGAGGACCGGCGATTTCGATTCGGTCGCGGCTGGTTTGCCGGAACACTCCTTCGACCGCATCATGCTTGACATGCTTGACCCGTGGAACCGTCTCGAACAGGCGTATCGCGTGATCGCGCCTGGCGGCGTGCTCGTCGCGTACGTCACCACCACCACGCAGTTGAGCCGTCTTGCCGAAGCGTTGCGCGAGGTCGGCTGCTGGACCGAGCCGGACATTCAGGAGACTTTGGAACGTAATTGGAAGGCGCAAGGACTGGCCATCCGTCCCGATCACCAGATGATTGGACACACCGGTTTCCTCATGGTTTCTCGCGCGATGGCTCCGGGCTTCCAGGCGTTGCGTAAACGCGACCGTGCCACGAAGGACACGACGACCGACATCGATTCGTTGACGCTCGAGGAGCGTGCCGAACAGCTTGAGGATCTGGAATTGCGTGACATTTCCGATCGCAAGCTGCGCAAGGTGCTGCGTGACCTCGACGCACAGGTCGAAGCCATAAAGGAGTAGATTTAGAGCGTTTCATGCCATGTCCCAGCGGAAAATCTGAGACAATGGACATTAGACATTTGAAATGCGGCGCTGGAACCGGATCGGAGCGTGCGATTATGGGAACGAGCCTGAAGAAGGTCGCCAAAAAGACCAAGGAATACAAGTATGTGCTGCTGGCGATGCGCCACGCCAAAACCGAGCCGTTCGGCGGCAACGGCAGCGACGTGGGACGTGAGCTCACCGACAAAGGACGTAAGCAGGCCAAAACCGTGGCCAAAGGATTGGCGGCGTTCAAAATGGTGCCCACTCGCATCGCATGCTCCAGCGCCACCCGCGCCCGTCAGACCTGCGATCGCATGCTCAAGGTGTTCGGCGACGATCCGAAAGTCGACTACCGGCAAAGCCTGTACGAAGGCGGCGTGCAATCCGTGTTCGACGAGCTCGCGCAAACCAAGGAAAAGCATCGCACGCTGCTCGTGCTTGGCCACGAACCGACCATTTCGATCGCCTGCCAATGGCTGGCCAGCACCGAATCCGATCCGACGTTGCTTGACCTGCTGAATCTCGGCATGTCCCCGGCCTCGATCGCCGTATTCGGCTCGAACGAGCCATTCAACCAGTGGCAGCTGCACAGCGGCGAACTCATCGCGCTGCTTACCGCCAAAGACTTCGAGTAGGGCTTGCGTGTTCCGGGCTGATTCGGAACGATGAGCATTCCGCAGAGTGCTGTGATTTGACTTCAAGCGGCTTCAAGGCTGTATGGTGCTTTCTGAACCGATGTTCAGAATGATGGATAGGAGAGCCCATATGAACAATCCCAGTGCGTTCCCTCTTGGGGAACCAAATGACGGTTTCGCCCAGTATTTCGACGGACAGAGCTGGCTTGCGCCGGTACTTGACGCGCCTGAAGTGTCAATCCACAATGTGACGTTCGAACCTGGATGCCGGAACCACTGGCATATCCACCATCACGCGGCCCAAATTCTCATTGCGGTCGGAGGGCGTGGCTACTACCAGCTTGAGGGCGAAGAGCCGAAGGAGCTTGAACCGGGACAGGCCGTCCGTGTTCCGCCGGACGTAAGCATTGGCACGGCGCCGCCCCTCACGAAGCTTTCAGCCATTTGGCGTTCATGATTGCGGATGGCACGGGCGACGTGACGAATGAATGGCTGGAACCCGTAGACCCCGACGCATACGAGACATTGCGTTAAATCCGCTTGCCGGGCTGTTCTGCATTATTGATCCATAAACATATAAATGTATGAATATAGACGGCATACGGACTGCGTTATAAGGACAGTTTATAACGACACTCAAATTTTCTTGATGTCTTATAGCTGGCGGTTTTGTGATAGCTTGAGCGGGTTGCATTGTTCATATCAGATGGAGGATTCATGTCCGCTCTTACTTCCGTCTCCGGTTTCCCGCGCATCGGCCAGAACCGTGAGCTGAAGAAAATCATCGAAGCGTATTGGAAGGGCAACACCACCCTCGATGAGGTGCGTGCCACAGCCAAGGAACTGCGCGCCAAGCATTGGAAGCTGCAGCAGCCGCCGGCATCAACCTGATTCCGAGCAACGACTTCAGCTATTACGACCAGATGCTCGACACTGCCATCCTGCTCAACGTCATTCCGCAGCGCTACCAGCGTCTCGCCTTCGAGAACCCGGAAGAGACCCTCTTCGCAATGGGCCGCGGCTATCAGGGCGAGAAGGGCGACGTGACCGCCCTGCCGATGAAGAAGTGGTTCACCACCAACTACCACTACCTCGTGCCGGAAATCGACTCCGCCACCGACATCAAGCTCAACAGCACCAAGCCGTTCGACGAATTCAACGAGGCGAAGGCGCTCGGCATCACCACCAAGCCGGTGCTCATCGGCCCGTACACCTTCCTCAAGCTCGCCCGCAATCCGCAGGCCGAGGAGCTCGACTACGACAAGGGCCTCGTCAACGCGGTCGCCGCGGTGTACGCCGAAGTCGTCGCCAAGTTCGCCGAACTGGGCGTGCAGTGGATCCAGATCGACGAACCGTACCTCGTGCTCGACAAGGAGCCGGGCGATGTCGAACTGTTCAAGAGCCTGTACGCCAAGATCCTGCCCGCCCGCGAAGGTAAGGTCAAGGTGCTGCTCAACACCTACTTCGGACATATCGCCGACGTGTACGAAACCGTCAACCTGCTCGGCTTCGACGGTATCGGCCTGGACCTGAACGAAGGCAAGGACGAAAACCTCGCCGCCGTCGAAAAGTACGGCGTGGCAGAAAAAACCACCATCTTCGCCGGCGTGATCAACGGCCGCAACATCTGGCGCAACAACTACGCCGTGAGCCTCGGCCTGGTCGACGCGCTGAAGCAGGTCACCGCCAACGTGGCCGTCTCCACCGCCAGCTCCCTGCTGCACGTGCCGTTCAGCACCGAAGGCGAGGATGGTCTCGCCGACGACGTGCGCAAGCACTTCGCCTTCGCCGTCCAGAAGCTCGACGAACTGCACGAAGTCGCTGTGCTCGCCGACGCTTCCGACGACGAGAAGAAGGCATCCGCCGAACTCGCAGTCAACCAGGCGCTGTTCGACGGCACCCGCGTCGCCGCCGATCCTGCGGTCGCCAAGCGAATCGCAAGCCTTACCGACGCCGACTTCGTACGTCAGCCGGGCACGCGCCGAACGCCAGAAGGAGCAGCGTGAGGCGCTGAACCTGCCGCTGCTGCCCACCACCACCATCGGCTCCTTCCCGCAAACCAAGGAAGTGCGCGCCGAACGCGCCAAGCTGCGCAAGGGCGAGATCACCAAGCCGAATACGACGAATTCATGAAGGACCAGATCGACGCCTGCATCAAGCATCAGGAGGAAATCGGCCTCGACGTGCTCGTCCACGGCGAATTCGAACGCAACGACATGGTCGAATACTTCGGCCAGAACCTCAACGGCTTCCTGTTCACCAAGAACGCGTGGGTGCAGTCCTACGGCACACGTTGCGTCAAGCCTCCGATCGTGTGGGGCGACGTATCCCGCGCCAACCCGATCACCGTGGAATGGAGCGCCTACGCGCAGTCCCGCACCGATCATGTGATGAAGGGCATGCTCACCGGTCCGGTCACCATCCTCAACTGGTCCTGGCCGCGCGAGGACATCACCCACGAGCAGCAGACCCAGCAGCTCGCGCTCGCCATCCGCGACGAAGTGCTCGATTTGGAGAAGGCCGGCATCAAGGTCATCCAGATCGACGAGGCCGCACTGCGCGAGAAGCTGCCGCTGAGGAAGACCGACTGGCACAAGAAGTACCTCGACTGGGCCATTCCGGCGTTCCGTCTGGTGCATTCCGCCGTCAAGCCGACCACGCAGATCCACACGCACATGTGCTATTCGGAGTTCAACGACATCATCAAGGACATCGACGCGATGGACGCCGACGTGATCTCCTTCGAAGCCTCCCGTGGCGACCTTGTGGTGCTCGACGCCATCCACGACGCCAACTTCGAAACCGAAGCCGGCCCGGGCGTGTACGACATCCACTCTCCGCGCATTCCGTCCGAACAGGAGATCGAGGACCGCATCTACGAGATCCTGAAGAAGATGGACGTCGAAAAGGTGTGGATCAACCCGGACTGCGGCCTGAAGACCCGTGGCAAAGCCGAAACCTGGCCGAGCCTGGAGAACCTCGTCGCAGCGGCCAAGGCCGTGCGCGCCAAACTCGCCAAGTAAGGCCGGCATAGGCATAAACAGGCAAGATTTCCAAGGAATCACATGCATTCGCCAATCTTCTCGCTGGAGGTGTTCCCTCCCAAGCGCACCAGCCCTGTAGGTACCATCTACGATACGTTGGATGGCCTGCAGGGGCTGGACCCCGACTTCATCTCCGTCACCTACGCACCGGCAAATCGTCCGACCGCACGTTGACCGCACGCATCGCGCATACGGTGAACGAATACGGCATTCCGGCCGTGGCGCACCTGACCGCGCAATACCTTGACAAAGACGACGTGGATGAGGCGCTCGATCTGTTCGACCAGGCCAAAGTCTCCGGCGTGCTCGCTTTGCGAGGCGACCGTGTGGAAGGAGCCGAACCGGCGGGAGTGTTCGACCATGCGAGCGATCTGGCGGCCTACATCCGCGAGAAGCGTCCGGATCTCAAGATCTACGGCGCCTGCTATCCGGAAAAGCACCCGCAGGCGGCCACGCTTGAGGAGGATATCGACAATCTCAAGAAGAAGGTCGACGCGGGCGTAAGCCACCTCATCTCCCAGCTGTTCTACGACAACGAGGATTTCCTTCGATTCGTGGACAAGGCTCGTGCCGCCGGCATCGACGTTCCGATCGAAGCCGGCATCATGCCGGTGATGAACGCGAAGTCGGTGCTGCGCATGTCGAAGATGTGCGAATCGCGTGTTCCTGAAAAACTTGCCGTCCTGCTTGACAAGTGGGGGAGCGACACCGCGCTGCTTAAAGAGGCGGGTATCGCCTACGCGTCCGAACAGATCTGCGACTTGGCGGCACGCGGCGTCGACGGCGTGCACCTGTACACGATGAACCATCCATGCGTCAGCCGGCGCATCTGGTCCAACGTCAAACCATTCTTCGTCTGATTCCGGACGATGCAACAAACACGAAAGGGATGGTTTCCGGCAGCTGTCGGAAACCATCCCTTTCGCCATACTTACGGATATGAACGATTACTATGGGAACCATGGCTTCTTCTACGCATCAGTTTGGGGTGCTCGATCTGATTCGGGCGGGATTGCAGGATCTGGACACGGCACGCACGCTGCTTGACGAGTTGCGCGCCGACGGCATCGACGACGACCGGCTATGCCTGCTGATGAAAACATTGGAACAGACCTGCGAGCCCGACATCGCGCTACGCAACCTCGTCGACATCATCAAAGCGTTGCAAAGCCAAGGCGCGACTTCCACCAGGTCATCACCGACGACGCCGGACTCGTACGACTCGTCACCGTGCTCGGCGTGTCCGACGAAATGGGCAAGCTCATGCGCTTCCGCCCCGAACTCGTCATGGCCGCAGCCAGCGACTCATGCGAAAGCCACCTGTACAACCACGCCCAGCGGCGCGCACATGTGCTCGAAGCGGTCGGTGCCGACCCTGTCGACAGCCGCACGCCGAAAGCCTCGAAACCCCTTGCGGAGGCGGCGACTGCCTTGCGACAGACCTACAGAAAACAGCTCGCCGCCATCATGGCGCAGGACACCACCGCGGAAGATCCCATCGAAATCCAGCCGAGAATCAGCCAGGAACTGTCCGATCTTGCCGACGCGGCCCTGGAAGGCGCGCTCGCCATCGCCCGCGACGAAGTGGACGGCAGCGAACACGTGCGCTTCGCCATCATCGGCATGGGCAAGCTCGGCGCACGCGAACTCAACTACGTATCCGACGTGGACCTCATCTACGTGGTGGAACCGGCGGACGTGGACACCAACGGCATGACCCTCAACCGTGTCGGCACCAAAATGGCCACCACCCTGCAGCGCGTATGCCAATCCGTCATCATGGGCGTCGCCGAACCTACATTGTGGCAGATCGATGGCGGACTGCGCCCCGAAGGCAAGGACGGCCCGCTCGTACGCAAACTCGAATCGCACGAAGCCTACTACGAACAGTGGGCGGAAAACTGGGAATTCCAAGCCCTGCTCAAGGCCCGCCCCGTGGCCGGTGACCCCGACCTCGGCCAAGCGTACATGGACATGACCCGACCGTTCGTATGGACCGCCTCCAAACGCGACAACTTCGTCTACGACTGCCAGCAGATGCGCAAACGAGTCGAAGACCTCATCCCCGCGCCCCTGAAGGACCGTGAAATCAAACTCGGCCGCGGAGGCCTACGAGACGTGGAATTCACCGTGCAGATGCTCCAACTCGTCCACGGCCGCGCCGACGAGACCCTGCGCACCAGCTCCACCCTCGAATCGCTGCAACGCCTCGCCGAAGGCGGGTACGTCTCACGCAGACAAGCCAAGAAGCTCTCCTGGGACTACCGCTTCGAACGCGTCATGGAACACCGCCAGCAAATGTGGGCGCTCAAACGCACCCACCTGTTCCCGGACCTCGGCAAAGCCAGTCTCGGCGGCATCGAACGCAAACGCGACACCAACGACGACGAACTCAACCACAACCTCGAACTGCGCAGACTCGCCCGGGCCTTCCACATGCACCCCGAGGAACTCGTCGACAAATACGACGAAACCCGACGTGAAGTGCGCCACCTGCACATGGACATCTACTACCGGCCCATGCTGCCCATCAACGCCGGCCTCGACGACGAACAAGTGGAACTGTCCGCCAACGCCATGCAGGAACGCTTCGCCTCCATCGGATTCGCCGACCCCGACGCCGCCATGCGCCACGTCACCGCACTGACCGCCGGCATCTCCCGTGCCGCGAAAATCAACCGCATCCTCCTGCCCGCCGCCCTCCAATGGCTCGGCGAAGGGCAGAACCCCGACATGGGACTGCTCAACTGGCGCAAACTCGAAGAACACTTTGGCACGGACAGCGAATACCTCGGCTTCCTGCGCGACTCGCCGTCCGCCGCGCAACGCCTGTGCCACATCCTGTCCAATTCGCGGTTCCTGGGCGACGCGCTCAACAAATCCGTCGAATCCGTCACCTGGCTCGGCAGCGACAACGACCTGCAGCCACGCTCACGCGAAAGCCTCGACGTGCAGACACACGCCTCACTCGAACGCAACGCAGGCAGCATCAACGACTTCGCCAACTCCATCCGCGCCATGCGACGCCACGAAATCGAACGCATCGGACTAGGGTGGATGAGCGGCGTCATCGACGACAAGGCGTCGCTCGCAGGTATGACCGACGTATACGACGCGGCCATCGACGCATCGCTCACCTGGGCCATCCGCCACCAAACGCAGGAAATGGGACTCGACGAAGCGCCGGCGGCAATCGCCGTCATCGGCATGGGACGCTACGGCGGCAGGGAAGTGAACTTCAGCTCCGACGCCGACGCATCATCATCTACCGGCCGTCCGATAACGCCGACGACAACCAAGCCAACCTCTTCGCACGCAAAGTGCAGGAAGACCTCCGCGCCATCCTGCAAGGACCGACCACGCTCGAACCCAAAATCGAACTCGACATGGACCTGCGGCCCGAAGGCAAAAACGGACCCCTCGTGCGCTCCTACGCGTCCTGCGAGGAATACTACCGTTCCTGGGCGAGCACATGGGAGCACCAGCGCTCCTGCGTGCGCGTTACGCGGCAGGCGACGCGGCGCTCGCCGAGGATTTCCTGATGACGTCGCCGACCCGCTGCGCTATCCGAAGATCGATTTGACGGAGGCGCAGGTCGCCGAAATACGCAAGCTCAAGGCGCGTATGGAAGCCGAGCGATTGCCGCGCGGCGTGCGTAGGGACCGTCACCTGAAGCTGGGCAAAGGTGGTCTGTCCGACGTGGAATGGACGATTCAGCTGCTGCAGTTGCAGCATGCCGGCGACAACGCGAACCTGCGAGTCAACGGCACGATGCAGGCGTTGAACGAGTTGGAGCGGCGCAAGCTGGTTTCCGCCGGCGACGCCGTCGTATTGCGACGCGCATGGTGGATGTGCACGGCCGCGCGCAACGGCAGCTACCTGTGGAGCGGGCGCGTCAACCAGGCGGATATCCTGCCGGATGACACGTATTCGCTGGGAGGACTCGCCGTCTATCTCGGATACGACGCGAATCGCGGACAGCATTTCGAAAACGATCTGCTTGCCGTAATGCGCAAGGCGCGCGACGTGACGGAACGTCTGTTCTACGGCCTTTCATGAAACGATTCGAGCGGGCGCTCGGTGAACACGCGGTGAACGCTCCGGGTCAGTGTTTCGGGCTATAGTTGGCTAGGTCACTTTCAGTGGCCACCTTCAACCACAAGTTGCATGAAAGGTGAGCCGTTGTCCTCAGTACTCGAACCGGCGGTCGAAACGCCGATGGTCGGAAAAAGCGTCATCACTCTCGATGATCTTTCCATTCGTCAGATTCAGGAAATGCTGCACAAAGCGCAGTACATCGATTCCCATCGTAAAGAAGTGGCACACACCTGCGAAGGCAGGGTGCTTGCCACTTTGTTTATGAGCCGAGCACGCGCACGCGTCTGAGTTTCGAAACCGCCATGCTGCGCCTCGGCGGCAAGGTGATCGGTTTCGCCGGCGCCCAGCTCGCCTCCGTCACCAAGGGCGAGACGATCGCCGACACGTTGAAGACGGTGTCCAACTACGTCGACGTGGTGGCCATCCGCCATCCGAAGGAAGCGCCGCGCTGGTCGCATCCCGCGCCGCCTCCGTGCCGGTCATCACGCGGGCGACGGCGGACACATGCATCCGACGCAGACGCTCGCCGACCTGGCCACGCTTCAATCGCGCTTCGGCCGTGTCACCAACCTGACCGTCGGCCTGTGCGGCGATCTGACCTTCGGCCGCACCGTGCACTCCCTGATCGAAACACTGTGCCGCTTCGGCAACGTCAACTTCGTGCTGATCAGCCCCGACGAGCTCAAGACCCCGCAGTACGTGCTTGACCGCATCAACGCCACCGAATCCTGCTCCTACACCGAAGTCAAGGATCTGGTCTCCGTCATCGGCGATCTTGACGTGCTGTACATGACCCGCGTGCAGAAAGAACGTTTCTTCAACGAGGACGATTATCTGCGTCTGCGTGACACCTACATCCTCGACGAAGCCAAGATGCGTACGCCAAGAAGGACATGGCCGTGCTGCACCCGCTGCCGCGCGCAACGAAATCGCCGTGGAAGTCGACGACGATCCGCGTGCAGCCTACTTCGAACAGGTCAAGAACGGTATGCTCATGCGCATGGCATTGGAAAGCTCGGTGGTCGGTGACGAACTGCCGGGATACGAACCGCTCGCAGCCAAGGAGGTTGAAGCCTGATGGAAGTCACCAGCATTCAGAACGGCATCATCATCGATCACGTGCCCGCCGGAACCGCGCTCAAGGTACTTGAGTATCTGAAGATCGACCCGTCCAAAACCAAGCTCGCGTTGATCATGAACACCGACAGCCACATGTACGGCACGAAGGACATCATCAAAATCGAGGATGAGACCGAATCCATCGACCTCGACGTGCTCGGCCTCGTGGCGCGCACCGCGACCGTCGGCATCGTCCGCGGCGGCAAAATCGTCGAAAAGAAGAAGCCGACCCTGCCGGAACATGTCGTCAACATCATCAAATGCGTGAACCCGCGCTGCGTCACCACCACCGAGCCTGCGGTGCAGATGTTCCATCTGGTGCATTCCGACCGTCAGGAATACCGTTGCGACTACTGCGACGAGGAAGCGAAGTTCTGAAATCATGACCCTCACCCTTCACGACATCAAGGTCTGGAACACCGGCGAAGTCATTGACCTCGTCGTCCCCTCCGACACGGACGCGTCCGTGGACGCCTCGGCGATGACCATCGCCCCCGGATTCGAGACCCGCACGTGCATTTCCGCGATCCCGGACAGACCTACAAGGAGTCCATGATCTCCGGCTGCGCGGCGGCGGCATCCGGCGGATACACGAACGTGCTCATCATGCCAAACACCGTGCCGGCCATGGATGGCGTGAAGGTGGAGGCCGGCCAGCCGGGCGCCTCCGAAGTGCTCGACGCCGAATACGACACGGTCATCGATTACCTGCAGCATTACGAGGCCGCTCATGGCGTGAAACTGCCGGTGCGCTACGACCTATGCGTATGCGCCTCAAAGGGGCGTGCCGGCCATGAGGCCACCGAAGTGGCCGACTGGATCGGCTACCTGCCCGAACATGGCGACGAGCATAAGGACGCCTACCAGCTGGCGCATCCGGTGACCGCCATCAGCGATGACGGTTCCGCGGTGACCCCCAGCATTCTCGAACAGGTGTTCGAAAACGTCAAGGAGTCGGGACTGTACCTCATCGAGCATTGCGAACACCACGACACCGGCGCGGTCAATGACGGTCCGGTGTCCCGCAAGCTTGGCGTTCCAGGCATTCCGGAGGACACGGAACTCAAAATCGTCGAACGCGACATTGACATGTCCCGCAAAACCGGCGTGCACGTGCACTTCCAGCACGTCAGCACCGCGATCTCCTTCGACGCCATCCGCAAAGCCAAGGCCGAAGGACTTCCGATCACCTGCGAGACCGCGCCGCATTACATCGCATTGAACGACGAGGCGCTGCTTAAGTACGGCACTTTGGCCAAAATGAACCCGCCGCTGCGCTCCGAAGCGGACCGCCAGGCCACCATCGCAGCCGTCGCCGACGGCACGGTCGATTTGTTGGCCACCGACCATGCGCCCCACACCATGGAAGAGAAGGAACTCGGCTTCCTCGACGCGCCCAACGGCATCATCGGGCTGGAATGCGCATACGGCGTCTGCCACAAGGTACTTGTCGACGGCGGATTCATTTCCGACGAACGTCTCATCGAACTCATGTCCACCGGTCCGGCCGAACTCATGGGCCACGACAAAACGGACATCACGGCGGTGCTCGACGACTACGCCGACGCCGTGCCGGGAGACGACGACACCAAGCGCGTGCTTGATCTGGGCCGCGTGCCCGAAAGCGACCAGGTGGATCTCGTGGTGCTGAACACCGGAGAGGAATGGACCGTCGACCCGGAGAAGTTCCACTCCTCGGCACGTAACACCCCATTCGGCGGATGGCAGGTCACCGGCCGGCCGCTCGCCACCATCATCGGCTCGAAGCTGGCCTTCAGCCGCATCGACAAGGAGGACTGATGGACCGTCTGATCGAAGCCATCGAAGACAAGCAGAATCCAAGCGTCGTGGGACTCGACCCCACCGAAGCGCTGGTGCCGAAGCAGGTCGTGGCCAGCTTCGCCGAGGAAATCGCCGAACAGGTGGAGGATCCGACGGAAGCGCCGGCAGCCCAACTGTCCGTCGCCTTCTTCGAATTCAACCGCGCCATCATCGACGCAGTAGCCGACATCGTCCCGGCCGTCAAACCGCAGATCGCCATGTATGAGGCGCTCGGACCAGCCGGCATCGACGCCTACAGCATGACCTGCGAATACGCCAAACAGCAGGGACTGTACGTCCTCGGCGACGTCAAGCGCGGCGACATCGGCTCCACCGCAGCCGCCTACGCCCACCATCTGAGCGGTGTGAACGCGGGGGAGCGCGCTTTCGACCCGTGGCATGAGGACGCGGTCACCGTGAACCCCTACCTCGGCACCGACGGCATCACCCCGTTCGTCGAAGCCGCCACTGGTGCCGACAAGGACATCTTCGTACTGGTACGCACCTCCAATCCATCCAGCAGCGAACTGCAGGAACTCGAACTCGCCTCAGGCGAGCGCGTGTACGAGCATATCGCCGGCCTCGTGGAAGGCTGGGGAGCCGAAACCATCGGCGCGAACGGGTATTCCCGTGTCGGCGCGGTGGTCGGAGCCACCCATCCCGAGGAAGGCAAGGCGTTGCGGGCGCGCATGCCGCACACGTTCTTCCTGGTCCCCGGTTACGCGCGCAGGGCGGTACCGCCCAAGGCGTGGCCGGCATGTTCGACAAAGACGGCATGGGCGCGCTCGTCAATTCGTCGCGTGGCATCATCGGAGCCTGGAAGAAGTCCGGCAAATACAGCGAATCCATGAGCGCAGACGATGCGCTCGACTTGGTCGCCGAATCGGCGCGCGAGGCCGCGAAGGACATGCGCGACAATCTGCGCGCGGTACTGCCGTAAGCTACCAGAACAATCGAACGAAACACAGGAAAGGGAGTCATGACCGCCGCAGCAACGTTCATGCCGACCGTCGGCCAGGCGAGGGAAGCGGGATTCTTCCCCAGCAGGCACACGGTCGAAATCGTCGACAACCGCATGCTGGCCGATGGCGTGTACCGATTGACATTCCGCGACGAATTCATCGCGGGACATGCCAAGCCGGCGCAGTTCGTCGACGTGTATTCCAACAATCCGAGCAGACTGATGCCCCGCCCGTTCGGCGTGGCCGAAGTGGATGGCGATGAGGTGAGCCTTATCTTCGCCGTCGTCGGCAAAGGCACCGCCGAATTCTCCGAATTGCGTGCGGGCGACACCATTCGGGTGATGGGTCCTCTCGGCAACTCCTTCAACACCAAGGAGAACGCGAACTACGTGCTGGTGGCCGGCGGTCTCGGCGTGCCGCCGCTGGTGCGCGCCGCGCAGGCCATCGCCGAATCGGAGGGGTCGACGAGCACCGCGGTGTTCGGATACCGCAACGTGCGTTTCGGAGACGGATACGTCGGCCGGTACGCGGACAAGACATACAGCATCGACGAATCCGAAGGCAATGTCGTAACGCTCCTTGACCGTATTGAAAATGAACTGGTGAACGGCGAGCTGAAGCCGGTCATCCTCTCATGCGGGCCGTTGCCGATGATGAAGGCCGTCGCCGCATGGGCGGCGAAACGCGGCATCGAGGCACAGCTGAGCTTGGAACAGCGCATGGGCTGCGGATACGGCACATGCGTGCTGTGCACCGTCGACACCGCCGAAGGACGATTGAAGGTCTGCTCGGACGGACCTGTGTTCACCCGCGAACAATTGGGGATGGGGGGAGTGAGCATGACCGCAGAACAACATGCGAACCTGTACGAACAGCACGAATGGAAGCATCCCACCCAGGTGGCTGGTATCCCGTGGAAGAATCCGGTGGCGACCGCTTCCGGCACGTTCCAATATGCTGCCGTGCGCTGGTTCTATGACGTGAGCCAGCTGGGCGCCGTCACCACCAAAGGCGTGTCTCCGGTGCCATGGGAAGGCAATCCTGGCATCCGTACTGCGGAAGGCCCCTCCAGCAACATCAACGCCGTCGGCCTGCAGAATCCCGGCGTGGACCATTACCTTGAGGACGATCTGCCGAAACTCAAGGCCATCAACGCCACCGTCATCGCCAACGTCGCCGGACACTGCGACGACGACTACGCGGAAGTCGTGTCCAAGCTCGACGATTCCCCGGCCGACATGCTGGAAATCAACGTGAGCTGTCCGAACGTGTCCGCAGGCGGCATGAGCGTCGGCACCGACCCGGTGGCTTTGAGCCGCCTCATCACCAGACTGCGCAAGCTCACCGACAAGAAGATGATCGTCAAACTCACCCCGAACGTCACCGACATCACCGTGCCGGCACGAGCCGCGGTGGAAAGCGGAGCCGACGCATTGAGCCTGATCAACACGCTGCTCGGCATGCGCATCAACATCCGCACCGGCGAGCCGGTCATCACGCACGTCACCGGCGGCGTGTCCGGCCCGGCCGTCCTGCCGGTCGGACTGGCCGCGGTATGGCGCGTGCGCGCCGCATTGCCAGAAATACCGATCATCGGCATCGGAGGCATCGACTCCGGCGAGACCGCGCTCGAATACCTGTATGCCGGCGCCAACGCCGTCGAAGTCGGCGCGGCCGCATTGTTCGAGCCGACCGCGCCGCTGCGCGTGGCCCGCGAACTCGACGATCTGCTCGACGAACGTCCCGAACTCGCCGACAAGCTCGCCAAAGGCGAGACCTGGCGCTGAAATTTCGTAATCGATCAATGTAAGGAGAACAAGCAAATGACCGCATCGCTCGACCATCGTTTCACCGAGTTCCTGCTGGAATCGCAGGCGTGAAATTCGGCGAGTCACATTGAAGTCCGGCCGCAAGTCGCCGTACTTCATCAACGCCGGCGCATTCAACGACGGACGCAAGATCGCCCGTCTCGGCGCGTTCTACGCCGAGAAGATTGTCGAGGAGATCGAGGCGGGCAACCTGCCCAAGGATGTCGACACCGTGTTCGGCCCTGCCTACAAGGGCATCCCGCTGGGCGTGTCCACCGCCATCGCGCTGACGTCCGCCCATGGCATGGATGTCGGCTACACCTTCGACCGCAAGGAGAAGAAGGACCATGGCGACGGCGGCATGATGGTCGGCACGCAGCTTGCGGACGGCATGAAGGTCCTGCTCGTCGACGACGTGATGACCGCCGGCACCGCTGTGCGCGAGGTCATCCCGAAGCTCAAGGCCGAGGCGAACGTCGAGGTCATCGGCCTGGTGCTGAGCGTGGACCGCATGGAGAAGACCAAGGATTCCGACACGTCCGCGGTGAAGGCCGTCGAAGCCGAATTCGGCTTCCCGGTGTTCGCCATCGCCAACGTGAAGGAGCTCTTCGAAGCCGGCCAGCGCATCCAGAACGCCGACGGCACCCCGTACGTCACACCGGAGATCAAGGCCGCCGCCGACGCGTACCTGGAACAGTACGGCGCCTGACTGCGGCGTTCGCGCTGAACCGCGCTCATCGGCTGTTATAATCTCGGATATGACAGAAAGGCACTGTGCTGCTTTCGGACAGTACAGTGCCTTTTCGTTGTGGTTCCTCTGTTCCGGGGTCAGTCGATGAGCGTGTAGCCGTGGCTGGCGACCACCGACTTGAGCTTCTCCAAGTACGTTTCGGCGGCCTTGGACAGCTTCGCGCGCTCATTGGTGATCCATCCGACAAGCATCGTCTCATCGGTGTCGAGCGGCACGGTGACGATCTTCTCGTTGTTGAGATCGCCGTTGTCGATGCCGGTGCACACCGTGTAGCCGTTCAGGCCGATGATGAAGTTCAGAATCGTGGCGCGGTCGGTCACGTTGATCTGCTTGGGGGAGTACTCCGGCCAGACGGCTTCCTCCGCGAAGAAGAAGCTGCCTTCCTCGCCCTGCTCGTATTGGATGAACGGGAACGGCTTCAGATCGTCCATGGTGACCTTCTTCTTGCCGGCCAGCGGATTGTCGCGCGAGATGAACACGTGCAACGGCGCGCGGAACAGCGGATGGAACTCGAGATGCTTCTCGCGCAGCAGCTTGCCGATCACGTCCTTGTTGAAGTCGGACAGGTAGATGATGCCGATCTCCGAAAGCATGTTCGCCACCTGGTTGATGATGTCCTTCGTGCGGGTCTCGCGGATGGTGAACTCGTATTCGTCGGACTTGGTGGAGTCGATCATCTCCACGAACGCCTCCACGGCGAACATGTAATGCTGCGTGGACACGGAGCACAGCTGTTTGCGGGGTTTCGCGTTCTTGTACCGTTCCTCCAGCAGCGCCGCCTGATCGAGGACCTGACGCGCGTAGGTGAGGAATTCCGCGCCGTCCACGGTCAACGCGATGCCTTGGGAGGAACGGGTGAAGATCTCGATGCCGAGCTCGTTCTCAAGCTCCTTCACCGAGGAGCTCAACGCGGGCTGGGATACGTACAGCTCGTGCGAGGCCTCGTTCATGGAGCCGCATTCCACTATTTTGACGATGTATTTCAGCTGAAGGAGGGTCATAACGCCCATTTATACCAGCGTCGCTTTACGAAACGACGATTTATAGCGCTTCGTTTTGCATAGTGGACACGCGGTCGGTGGATGTGCGGCCTACAGCGGACGATGATATGGGCGCATGGCCGAGGCCCGTTCCGCGGGACGCAGGCGTACGTCCGCCGCGCTCACACGCGCACGCCCAAGGATTCCAGGTCCCTGCGCGCCTGGTCGGCGTCGACGAAACGGAAGGCGTGCATGCCGGCCGACCGCGCCCCGGCGACGTTCTTCGCGGTGTCGTCGAGGAACACGCTGCTCTCGGGGCTTAGGCCGAAACGGCTCATCGCCAGTTCGTAGATGTCGGCGTTCGGCTTGTGCATCTTCTCCACGCCGGAGACGACGGTGCCCTGCAGCAGTTCGGCAAGCTGCGGGAACTTCTCGAATGCGAAATGGAACGTCTCATGGGACCAATTCGTCAATCCCCACACGCCATAGCCGGCCGCCTTCAGATCGCGCAGCAGCCGCTCCATGCCGGGCAGCATGCGTGGCAGCGCGTCGTCGTAATGCGCGATGTAATAACGGAAGATCCCGGCGACGCGTTCTCCCTGCTCGGCCACCACATCGGGCCATATCGAATCGAAGTCCTCCCCGGCGTCCATACGGTCCTCGTATCCGAAGAAGCCGCAGGGGTCGTCGTCGGCGCAGATGCGGTCGACGGTCGCGTCGTCGAATCTGCCTTCAAGGCATGCCCGTGTCCGCCAATCCAGCAACACTCCGCAGAAATCGAAAACGACGTCGGTGATGGTCGGAACTGCAACGGTCATCGGGAAACCCTTCTTGTAGCGTGCGTCTGTCTTCCGCCAGTGTACCGTACCCATGTTCGTGAAGGACGTTTTCGTCTTCGCGTGCGCCGGTTCCTGAAAGTCATTGGGGCGGAAAGGCTCGCTTGGGTTTTGAAAAAGGCTAATCTAGACGTTTTTCGGCGATTGTGATGATTGTCATGCCGACCATTTCGAACATACAATCAATCCGAAATTAAATCAACATGTTGTCTGAATAGACGGGTGTCCTAGTGGAAAGCATTAGGAAGGGGCCGACGATGGCATATATCGAAATGGTGCACAGCTTCAAGCGCTACCATATGGGCGACATCACAATCACCGCCAACAACGATGTGAGTTTCGGCATCGAACGCGGCGAGCTTGCGATCATTCTGGGATCATCCGGAGCCGGCAAATCGACGGTGCTCAACATCCTGGGCGGCATGGACACGAATTCCGAAGGCAAGGTCATCATCGACGGCGTCGACATCTCGGACTTCAACGCGAAGCAACTGACCGATTACCGGCGCAACAACATCGGATTCGTGTTTCAGTTCTACAATCTGGTGGCCAACCTCACCGCCAAGGAGAACGTGGAACTCGCCTCCGAACTCGTCAAGAACGCGGCCGATCCAGTGCAGACGCTGGTCGATGTGGGACTTGGCGACCGCATCGACAATTTCCCCGCGCAGCTTTCCGGCGGCGAGCAGCAGCGCGTGGCCATCGCGAGAGCCGTGGCGAAGAACCCGAAGATCCTGCTATGCGACGAACCGACCGGCGCGCTCGACTACCATACCGGCAAGCAGGTGCTCCGCATCCTGCAGGACATGAGCCGCAAACGCGGGGCGACGGTGGTGATCGTGACGCACAACTCCGCGATCGCCCCCATCGCGGACAGGGTGATCCGCATGCACGACGCCCGCGTCAAATCAATCGAAACCAACGAGCATCCGATGGACATCGAGGAGCTGGAATGGTGAAACGCATGCTGTGGAAGGACATCCGGCAAACACTGTCCAAGTCGAAAGGCCGGGTCGTGTCCATCGTATGCCTCATGGCGCTTGGCTCATTCGCGCTGGTGGGACTGAAAGTCACCGGGCCGGACATGCAGGCGACCGCCGCCGACTTCTACGGGCGTAACAACCTCGCCGACATCACCGTGGTCTCCAACTACGGCATCTCCAAAGACGACGAGAGGATCATCGGCAAGGCCGACGGCATCAAGGAAGTCGAATACGGGTACTTCAAGGACGTGGTCATCTCCGGCACCGACAGGAGCATGCGCATCTATTCCAAACCCGATGCCGTCTCCACCTATGACGTGACGGAAGGACGACTGCCGAAGCGGACCGGCGAAATCGCGTTGGACATGAAAGAACGCGACAGATTCGCCGTCGGCAGCACCTTGAACGTCACCGAGAAAACGGACATCGCAGGCGGCACCGTGCTACGCCACCACAAATTCACCGTCGTCGGTTTCGTCCGGGCCAGCGAGACTCTGTCCTGCCTCAACATGGGACAATCCACGGCCGGCGGCGGCGAGCTCAAAGGCTATGCCGTGGCCGTTCCGGGAGAGTTCGATTCCGACGTGAAGATGATCGCCCGGGCGACCTACGAAGACACCGAGGGATTGGACTACTGGAGCGCCGAATACCGCGATGCCGTGCAGAAGCATAAGGATCAGCTCGTGACGTTGCTCGCGAACCAGCCAAAAGCCCGCGAAGCGACAATACGCAGCCAACAGCGCAAGAAAATCGACGAGGCCAAGGACAAAGTCAAAACATCCAAACAGCAGCTTGCCGACGCGCAACGGCAGCTGGACGATGCCAAACAGCAGATCGACAACGCCAAGGACCAGTTGAGCGAAGGCAGCGCCGAGGCAGTGGAGGAGGGTCGGCGGCCGCGGCCTAGCTGGCCACGGCGCAAGCGCAACTGGCCTCGGCCAACGCGTCGGTCGCCTCCGGACAGACGCAACTGCAGGCGGCACAGACGCAACTGGCTCAAGGACAGAACCAGCTCTCCGATTCATGGAACCAGCTGGCGAACGGCAAAACGCAGCTGGACGCGGCGCGAGAACAACTCGAAACAAGCAAAACCGTGCTCGACAAAGTCGGCGCGACGCTCGGCAAATGGGAACAGACCGGCATCACCGGCAAACTCTACGAACAAATACGCGGCAAATACGACATGGCGATCAACCAGTACAACGAAGCCTGCGCCGAATACAACAGACAGCTGAACGCCTACAATGCGGGACTGCAACAATACCAGAACGCCGTAGCGCGGCTCGACCAAGGCTCGCAGGCGTATCGGAGCAATGCGGACAATCTCGCACAGGCATCCAAACAGATAGCCGAAAAACAAAACGAGCTCGGCAAAGCGGTGTCGCAGGCCGGCAAGCAAGTCGCAGACGGCGTCACGCAGCTTATCCAAGGCCAGAGGGACATCGACAAGGCCGAAACGGAATACCAGAGCAAACTCGCCGAATTCAACGCGCAGAAGCCCGAAGCCGAACGCAAGATATCCGAAGCCGAACGGCAGATAACCCTCGCCGAGGAGAAGATCGACAATCTCACCGTCCCGGCCTATTCCGTCAGCGGCCGCCGCGAAGGCCTGACCTCGCAAGGCTACCGCGTGTACATGGTCATCGAAGGCATCGTGGCGAAACTGGCGGACATCTTCCCGATCTTCCTCTACTTCGTCGCGGCGCTCGTCACCTTCAGCACCATGGGACGCATGGTGGACGAGGAACGCACCAATTCCGGAACGTTGAAGGCGCTCGGCTACGGCAACGCGGATGTGATGCTCAAATTCACCGTATACGGATTCGCCGCATCCACCCTGGGCACATGCATCGGCGTGCTCGCCGGCCACACGCTGCTGCCGCTTATCGTCGCCCACGCATACAGCGCGGGATTCACCATGCCGGACATCATGCTCAAATTCCACCCCTGGATCACCATGGCCGCATTCGCACTTGCATGGATAAGCGCCGTCGTGCCGGCATGGCTGGCCGCGTCCAAGGAACTGCGCGAAAAACCGGCGAGCCTACTGCTGCCCAAGCCGCCGGCCAAAGGCTCGAAAATTCTTTTGGAACATTTCCCACCACTATGGAACCGTCTGAATTTCACACACAAAGTGACCGCCCGTAACATCTTCCGATACAAAACACGCATGTTCATGACGATCTTCGGCGTATGCGGAGCGGTATCCCTGCTGACGGCCGGCCTCGCCGTCCAATCCTCGATCGGACAGATAGGAAACCGACAGTTCGAGGAACTCATCCACTACGACCTGATCGTCGCCGAGGAATCCGACACCAACAGCGCGCAACGCGAGGAAATCGCCACGACGCTGAAGGGCAAAACCGTCCAATCCTCGACAGCGGTGCGCTACGAGGAACTGTCGAAAACCACAGGCAAGGAGAACGATAAGCAGTCGATCACCCTGCTGGCCACCGACGACGCATACAACTTCAACGAATACCTGACATTACGCGACCGCAAAACACACCAACCACAGATACTGGTCAACAATGGCGCGGTAATCTCCGAACGGCTCGCCGAAATGCTCAACGTCTCGGTCGGCGACACCTTCACGGTAAACGACGAAAACGGCGCGCAACGCACCATCAAAGTCGCCGGCATCAGCGAAATGTACATCGGCCATTTCATATTCATGAACGCGCAATGCTACGAACACGTGTTCGGCGACCAGTACAGCACAAACGCATACATGGTCAGACTGAAAGACCACAGCAACGCCAACACGGAACGCCAAGGCGCCAAATTCATGAAACTGGCCGCCGTGCGCGGCGTCGTGCAGAACACGACGCAGAAGAACATGGTGTCCACAATCGTGGGATCGCTCAACCAGATCATGGAAGTGCTGATTCTCGTGGCCGTGCTGCTGGCCGTGGTGATCCTCTACGACCTGACCAACCTCAACGTGTCGGAACGCATACGCGAGCTATCCACGATCAAAGTGCTCGGCTTCCACACCAGCGAGACCACGATGTACATCTACCGCGAAACGATCCTGCTGTCACTGCTGGGCATACTCGCCGGATACGGCTTCGGAGAATGGCTGCACCGATACATCATCACCGAAGTGCCACCCGACGAAGTCATGTTCGACCCCGCCATCAGCTGGATCGCATTGGCGGCCCCGGCCATCGTCGTGGCCGTGGTACTAGCCGTGCTCGGCTGGATCGTATACCGCCAGCTCGAAACGGTGGACATGCTCGAAGCATTGAAATCAGTGGAATGACCCTCCACGAAACGGTCAGCGGAGCAGCTCGCCAAAAGCCCGGGGAACAGCCGCGACGACATCACCGGCAACAATCGGATGCCCGATCGCGCTCGCCGGAGTCTTGCCCGCATGTCCATACAGATGCGGACGATGCCATCCGCGCTGCTCCGACCCGCTGGCCATCGCGCCGGCAAGCCCATGCATATACGCGGCGGCCGCGGCGACCTCCGGACCAAAGCCGGATCGTCGGACAGCATGTCGTCCTGCTGCGCCAGCAACGCGCCCAACACGCCGGCCAACACATCGCCCGAACCGGCGGTGGCCATCCAGGCAGGCGCGCGCCCGGACAGGATGATCCGCGTGTTCCCATCTCCATCAGCTCCAACCACAATGGTGACCGCGCCCTTAAGCAGCACCGTGGCCCCCGTAAGCTCATGCGCGCGCAACGCCGCCCGCAATGGCCGGGCCTCCACCCACTGCCTGGAAACAACATCAGCCATATCGGCATCCAACCGATTCAGCAATGCGGCCAATTCGCCGGCATGCGGAGTGATAACGACCTGCGGCACAACATGCACGGCAGCAAATCCACGCGCCGGCATCAACCACAATGGGAGGCATGCCCTCCGCCCGCTCGTTCCGCGAGCCATCGCCATCCTCCAACGCGTAATGATCCAGCAGCGCGGCAATGGTCGCACGCTGCATGTCATCACCGGAAGCAACGTCACCCTCGGCGGGCACGCCGGATCCAACCACCCACGACTGCACCCGGCCCTTGCCCAACACAGCCTCCGGCAACACGGACAATATCATATCCTGCGCACGCTGTGGCCCCAGATAACGCACCATGCCCACATTCGCGCACGCCGCGGCCCTCGCCGACAACACGGCAGCACCCGGATACCGCGCCGAACCAGTCACCAAACCAACCACTCCACGCGAATACTTGCCATCCGCAAGAGACGGAAGACGAACCGAATCCGCCACAAAATCGCCATCCGTCATCTCGGCAAACGGAACAGCATCATCGACATCGAAACCGAAATCGACCAACGTGATCCGTCCGCAAGCATACGAAGCCGGCGGCACCATCGCACACGGCTTCATCGCACCGAACGTCACCGTCACATCCGCAGGAATATACGGCCCCGGCAACGAACCATCATCAACACCCACACCCGACGGCGCATCGACGGCCACCACCAACGGCAAATCAGCGGAAGGGTCATTGTTCGGCAACGCAGGCTTGTCCGGCAACACGCCATCCATACCCAAAGACGAAGCCAACGTGCCAGCGACACCACGCAACGCGCCGACCACGCCAATCCCCGTCATAGCATCAAGCACCACATGCGCACCCCGCGCACACTCGACCGCAGCCTGCAGCCGCTCACCAGCCTCACCCGCGGAAAAACCAGACGTGCACCCAGAAATATCAGCCGCCGGATCCAACACCAACACACGCCCACCCGCACGAACAAACGCCCTAAACGCATCCTCATGCAACGAACGGCCAACAGCAACCGCGGTAACCTGCGCACCTTCACGCGCCAACTCAGCCCCCGCATACAAGCCATCGCCACCATTGTCCCCAGCGCCAGCCAACACCGTGACCCGCGCATCCTCAACATCCAAATCCTCATCATCAAGCAACGACAACGTCACACGAGCCACCGCAGAAGCAGCCATACGCATCAACGGCACACCATCATCCAACAAAGGACGCTCCAACTGCCGGACAACATCGGCGGAATAGGAACTATACAACACGTCTGCAAACGGTCGGCATCATCGGAGACATCCATGGAAAATCCTTCCCCTCGGCGTGGAACCACAAACACCACTTTAGTCGTATATTAAAAACAACAAACAAAAACGGCATGGACGCCAAACAAGAAAACGGAGCGGAACATGGCATACATCGAAATGAAAAACAGCACCAAGCTCTACCACATGGGATCCACCACCATCACCGCCAACGACAACGTCTCCTTCACCATCGAACAAGGCGAACTCGCCATCATCCTCGGCGCATCCGGCGCAGGCAAATCAACAGTGCTCAACATCCTAGGAGGCATGGACACCAACACCTCAGGACAAGTAATCATCGACGGCAAAGACATCTCCAACTACACACCCAAACAACTCACCGCATACCGCCGCACCGACATCGGCTTCGTATTCCAGTTCTACAACCTCGTCGCCAACCTCACCGCACGCGAAAACGTAGAACTCGCCTCACAAATCGTTCCCGACGCACAAGACGCCCGACAGGCGCTCGCCGACGTAGGGCTTGCGGACCGCGTCGACAATTTTCCCGCGCAGTTGTCGGGCGGCGAGCAGCAGCGTGTGGCGATCGCTCGAGCGGTGGCGAAGAATCCGAAGATTCTGCTGTGTGACGAACCGACCGGCGCGCTTGACTACAACACCGGCAAGCAAGTGCTCCGCATTCTGCAGGACATGAGCCGCAAGAAGGGCGCGACAGTGGTGATCGTGACGCATAATTCTGCGATTGCGCCGATTGCGGACCGTGTAATTCGCATGCATGATGGACGTGTGTCATCGATTGAGGTCAACGAGCATCCGATGGATATCGAAGAGCTTGAATGGTGACGTTGCGACACGCTGTGATACGTATGATTTGCGTAAATGGCTGATTCGTGTAATATATGTGACTTGTGCACGGAAGCTAAGTCTTCCGGTGGGAACATTCCTGCGTAGCTCAGTTGGCAGAGCATCCGACTGTTAATCGGACGGTCACTGGTTCAAGCCCAGTCGCAGATCACCGACTTGGCCCAATAGAGAGGCTGAGACTTGGCCA
>ENA-OPYV01000043-OPYV01000043.1-human-gut-metagenome-genome-assembly--contig:-NODE-43-length-36961-cov-3.582614_pt1 | contig 36961 bp, 34 predicted proteins | sample MGYA00242474_ERZ504485 | MGnify/ENA primary metagenome ERZ504485 (study PRJEB26092, sample SAMD00036263) | human gut metagenome | host: Homo sapiens | study: EMG produced TPA metagenomics assembly of...
AGCATATCGTCTCGACGCTCGAGCACGCCATCACCGAGGGGCGCCTGTCCCACGCCTACCTGTTCTGCGGACCGCGCGGCACGGGCAAGACCACCATGCGCGCATTCTGGCCAAGGCGCTGCTGTGCCGTAATGCCGAGGCAGCGCGCGCCGAGGGTGCAAGCGGCTGCATGCCCGACGGTACTTGCGAGGAGTGCGAGCTCATTGCCGAGGGCAACCACCCGGATGTCTACGAGCTCGATGCCGCAAGCCGCACGGGCGTGGACAATGTGCGCGAGGAGATCATCAACTCCGTCAACTTTGCCCCGGTGCGCGGCAAGTACAAGATCTATATCATCGACGAGGTCCACATGCTCACGACGCGGCGTTCAACGCGCTGCTCAAGACGCTTGAAGAGCCGCCGGCACACGTGATCTTTGTGCTGTGCACCACCGACCCGCAAAAGATTCTGGAGACCATCCTCTCACGCTGCCAGCGTTTCGATTTCCATCGCATCGGCAACGAGGATATCGAGCATCGCCTGGCATACGTGTGCGAGCAGGAGGGCTTCGATTACGACGACGAGGCGCTGGCTATCGTGGCGCGCCATGCAAAGGGCGGCATGCGCGACGCGTTGTCCACGCTGGAGCAGCTGAGCGTCTTTGGCAACGGTTCTGTGCATGCGGACGACGCCCGCTCGCTTTTAGGCGAGGTTTCGGACCAGATTCTGGGCGAGTTTTCCCGCGCCATTGCCGATCGCGATGTTGCCGAGCTGTATGGGCTTATTCGCGCGCAGGTCGAGGAAGGTAACGATCTGCTGGAGCTGACGCGCGACCTGGTGGCGCACGTGCGCGACGTGTATGTTGCCTGCGTTACCGGTGCCCGTGCCGAGTTGTTTGAGGGCGGCTCCGAGCAGGCCGAGGCGCTTGCTGCCGAGGCCGCTGCCTTTGGCGAGCATCCTGCCGACCGCCTGGCTCGTGTGCTGACAGTGCTCGACGATGCCGCACTGGAGATGAGGGGCGCGAGCGACGTGCGCCTGGTGCTCGAGATTGCCTGCACGCGTCTGGCGCGTCCCGAGGCTGATTTAACGATTGAGGCATTGGCCGAGCGCGTGGCACGCCTGGAGGCCATGGTTGCCAACGCCGCCGTGCCGGCGAGCGTGGCTGCTGCTCAGGCCGCCGCGCCTGCAGCATCCGTACCCGCTGCTGCCCACCAGCCGACGCTCATTTCGGCGCCCGCGCTGCCGCCCCGGCGGCATCCGCTGCCCCCGCTGCTACGTCCGCGCGCCAGGGCGGTATGCCTTGGGACCGTGGTGCTGCTGTTCCGGCTGCCCAGCCTTCGCCCCGTTCTGCGTCCGTGTCAGCTTCCAAGCCTGCAGCGCCTGCACCTCAGCCTGCGCCTGCACCTCAGCCTGCGCCGGCTCCGACGCCTCAGCCCGTTGCGGCCCCCGCGCCTGCCATAGCTCCGGCACCTAAGCCCCAGTCCAACAATGCCGCCCAGGTTGCCGTCGCCCGGTGCTGCCGAGACGCCCCGCGGTCGAGGATGCCGGAGAGCTGCAGCGCAAATGGGCCGAGGTTGTCGAGCGTGTCAAGGCACGTCAGGCTTCCTACGCAGGGCTTTTGCTCAACGCCCGCGCCACGGCCGACGACGGCTCCAAGCTCACGGTCTCGTTCCCCGCGGTTCGACTTTTGCCATTAAGATGCTCGGTCGCGCCGATACGCAGTCGGTGGTCCTGCCGACGGTCTGCGCGGTCTTCGGTCGTCGTACCGTCGACTATGTCCTGGATGGGGGTGGCACGCCGGCTCCTCAACATGAGGAGCATTCTCCATCTGCACGGGCTGCGGCATCTGCGGACCCGCAACCCGTGTCCTCGGCGGCCCCTGTATCCTCGAGCGCCAGCGCGCCGCAGCAGCAAACGGCACCGGTAGCGGCATCGACCCCGTCGGCGCCTAAGCCCGCGGCGCCCAACCGGCTGCTCCGACACCCGCGCCCAAGCCCGTCTCGCCCGCGCCCAAGTCGTCTGACCTGGGCAAAGCCCCCTGGCTACGCTCCGACAACCCCGCCGGTGCTCCTGCCACGGGTAAGCTCCCGACCGAGCCCGCACCCCGTGCGCCCGAGCGCTCGGCTGCCCCCAAGGCTCAGCCTGTCGCGCAGTCCGCGCCGTGGGAATCCGAGCAGGTACCCTACGACGACGCCATGGTCGGCGGCTTTGCTGCCGATGCTGGCGGGGACGATCTTCCTCCGTTCGACGTGCCGGGTGCGACGCCCGCGCCAAGTCCGCTGTAGCTGCCCCCAAAGAGGAGGACGCTTCTGCAGCTCCCTGGGAGTCCAACCCCGGCGCCGGCAGCCCCTTCGGCCACCAGGGCGCAGCCCCGAGCATCCCGCAGACCGAGGACGAGGCCAAAGACCTCATCCGCAGCGTCTTCGGTCAGGCCACCATCTTCAAGCCGGTGGAGTAGCTGCGCAGGCGGGTATACTGCTCAAGAAGAGGACCCCTTGTCCGGGCGCATCTGTATTTCGGACATGTGTAGTGTGGTGCCGCGTATGTCGCATTTGAGCAGACAGGTGCGTGACGGTCGGCCTAGGATGCTGAGGTCGATACGATACGTCGCATGGCTGTCCGTGTACTCGACTTGCTCGGCGTAATGGTTGCTCCGATTGCCAAATAAACGCCTAGCTCGGCATCGACAATCTTGAAGTCCTTTATCTTGACCTTGAACTCTTGATAGAGGGACGGGCTGTTGTAGTAGACGGTTCGGGTTCCGTCGGTGCACTCATCGGTCGTCTCCCATTTGACGACGGGCTGGTCCGAGCTGGCTATCAGCAGTTCTGCTCCAAAAGCTATGGCATGGGTGATGACAACCAGCAATGCCCAGCCGACAAAGAGATAGAGAACCACATATGCAACGGGGTGTTTTGAGCGGATGTTTTGGAGCGCGTTGGGGGCATTCATGGGGCACCTCCAAATTACTATCTATGGCAATCAAATTATACCCTGCCGCCATGTGCGCCGCCTCGAGCAGCGGTTCGGCATTTAGCTATTTAGTGGCGCACATGAAATGCCGGATTCGGCTCTACTAGATTGAGTGTGCGATATTATGCAACCTTGCATAATTCGACCTTGCATAATCTTTGAGTGCGGTTTGTATTGGAGGACATGTATATCGACTGAGGTAACACGTCCGCCCCGCTCTCTCGCCGCGCGCCGTGGTACGATTTTTGAGTTTGAAAGTCCCGCCGTGCTCCGGCTGCCCTTGCAGCTCGGCGTGCGGCCGCACGTAAAGGAGCCATCATGGCCGGTATGAACATGCAGCAGATGATGAAGCAGGCTCGCAAGATGCAGGAGCAGCTTGCCGCCGCGCAGGAGAACCTCAAGTCCCAGACCGTCGACGCCTCTGCCGGCGGCGGTATGGTCAAGGTGACCGTTAACGGCGAGATGGAGCTCGTCAACCTTACCATCGACCCCGATGCCCTCGATCCCGAGGACGTCGATATGCTGCAGGACATGATCATGGCTGCCGTCAACGAGGCCGTTCGCGGCGTCAACGAGCTCGCCAACAAGCAGATGGGCGCCATCACCGGCGGCCTCAACATCCCGGGCATGCCGTTCTAAGACGCGCATATAAATGAGTGCCAACCATAGTCTGCAAAATTGCTCGATGAGCTGGGCCGCCTGCCGGGCATTGGTCCCAAGTCGGCCCAGCGCATCGCCTATTACCTGCTCGAGGCCGATGCCGAGGAGGCGCGCCGCCTGGCCGAGGCATCCTGGAGGTTAAGCAGGAGGTTCACTTTTGCAGCCGCTGCTTTAACTACGCCACGGCCGACGAGTGCTCCATCTGCCAGGATTCGATGCGCGACACTACTCGCATTTGCGTGGTGGGCGAGCCGCGCGACGTCCAGGCAATCGAGCGCACGGGCAGCTACCATGGCCTGTACCATGTGCTGGGCGGCGTGATCAGTCCCATGGACAAGATTGGCCCCGAGCAGCTGCACATTCGCGAGCTGCTGGCACGCTTGGGCCACGAGGATATCCATGAGGTCATCATCGCCACCAACCCCAATATTGAGGGCGAGACCACGGCGAGCTACCTGGCCCGCACTATCAAGCCGCTGGGCGTGAGGTGTCGCGTCTGGCGAGCGGCCTGCCCGTGGGCGGCGACCTGGAGTATGCCGACGAGCTTACGCTTGGGCGCGCCATTGAGGCCCGTCGCACGATTTAGGTGGCGAGCCTGCTCCTGCCGTATGTTTTCCTGGCGACGCACGGGGCAGTCATAATTTCCCCGTGCGACTATAAGTTTGTTGTGCAACAAAGATACTTTGTATCCGCTTATCGCATGGATGCTTCCACTCGCATCCTTAATTTGCCCATTCGTTGCGCAACCTTTTGGGTTCGCTGATACACTCAAATATGGATTCGAATGAATGCGCCGCTCCCGAGCGGCGTGTTTTTGTTGGAGGAGAACGCATGCGGCCCGGTGGCACTCAGACAAAGCGCGGCGCCGCGGTGCGCATGCGACGCCGACTGGGCTTGGCGCCGCGGGCGTACGCACTGCTGTCTTGCTCGCTGGTGCTGGTCATAGCTGGCGTTTCTGCCTATGGCATGACCGTGCCGTCCATGATGCAGGCACATGCCGCACGCGAACCGCGCGTGGGGCATGAGGTCAAAAGTGATCTGGGCACCACGACTGGATATGCTTGGGCAAGTGTGGTCGCGCATATTGTGTTTGGCACCGACGACGCGGACGGCGCGAGGCCCCGGACAACGAAGTCACGCTTGCCAATGGCAAAACCATCGTGCTCACCAACACCAAGATCATCGATCGGTTGTCCAACAATAGCGTGGCGGCAACGGTGAATAAGGTCGAGCAGCAGAAGGAACAGGACGCCCAGCAGTCCGGAAAGCCCGGTAACTCGGATACTTCTGGCTCCGGCTCGGATTCGTCGAGTTCGGGCGGCGGTTCTGGATCGGGTTCCTCTGCCGGAGGGTCTGGAAACGGCGGCTCGACGGGCGGCAACACTGACAACGATGCGAACTCCGGTGGCCTTTCCGCTGCTGAGGAAGAGAGCATTCACAGTTGGCTTGTGACCAAGTACAACATGCTCGACGGCTATGTTTCTCGTGCCAATGACGTGGTCTCGACCTATAACTCTACGGGAGATCCCAGGCCGTGCGACAGCCTGGTCGGGGAGATGTTTGTCATTCGAGCCGAGTTCGGTCGTCAGACATTCTCGCCCCGGTCAAAGTGGTATCAGCAGTATGCCAATCTGTGGGGCTGTTACACCAACCTATGTCAATGGGTCGGCCATTACGGCGATGATGACGTTGCGCTCGGTAACTTCAACAATAACATGGCGGCGCTTGCCCTATGATGACCGATCTTGCATCCACCACACCACAATCGCTCGGTCGCGATCCCATGGTCGGCCTGCGCCTGGCGCGTGTCGACGGGTTTGAGCCGGCCATTGCGCTCGGTCAGGACGAACTGCCTGCCTATCTGCGTCGTTTTACGATGCTGTTTGCCGACGATGCCACCATGCGCCGTGGCGGTATCGGCCGCGTGACGCGTGCCGTCAACGCCCAAGGCGAGGCCGTGGCGCTCAAGCAGCTCATCTTGCCGACGCGCGATGAGTTTGACGACGATGCAACTCACGAGGCGCTGGTCGCCAAGTTCAAGGCGGCGTTTCGCGAGGAATATGAATGCCATCGCGCCCTTTCGGGCCTTAAGGGCTTTCCCCGCCTCTATGGCTGGGGCGAGGTCGACGGTGTGCCTGCAATTGTCATGGAATGGGTCGAGGGCGAGACGCTCGCCCGCTTGCGCTCGCGCTTTGCCGTGGACGATGCCGGCCGCCTGTCGCCGCTTGTGGCGGCGCGCTTGGGGCGCGACCTGTTCGACCTGCTCTGCCGCATGAGCCTGGTGGGGGAGGGCTTTGTCCATCGCGATATCTCGCCCGCTAATATTATGGTGCGTACGGCGCGTCTACCGCTTGACCGGCAGCTTGCCGAGGGCACCTTTGACCTGTGCCTGATCGACTTTGGCTCGTCGCTGGCGCTCGAGCCTGCGTCGGCCGTGGCCGGTACCGGCGGCAAGGCGTCGTTTACGGAGCGCTATGCCACGCTGCGTCGCGCGACGGTGGCCTACGCTCCGCCCGAGATGCTCACCGACGATATTCCCGACCTGCGCGCTTTGCGTATGTCGCCGGCGATCGACGTCTATGCCGCAGCAAGCACGGTTTACGAGCTCATTGCCGGCGCCGCGCCATACGAAGCCGCGCCGAGCACTTCGGGCACCTCGGGTTCGCGCAAAAAGCGCGCGACATCGCGAGCCCCTACCGTCTCAAGATGGACACGCGGCCCGACTATCCCATTGGTGCCCATGCGCCCGGTTGCGATTTGACGCAGCTGCTTCATCGCGAGCCCGATGTGGCGCTCGCCGCGGCCGAGCAGGCCCAGCAGCTGGGGCTTGAGCCGGATTCCGAGGAGCTACGCGATGCGCTGGCGTTTGTCGATGCCCAGCTGTTCAACGTGGTGATGGCCTGTCTGTCCAGCCATCAAAAAGATCCGTCCCGAGCCGGCGGCGGTCGAGGCGGCGCTCTCGGCGTTTTGTGACCACTATGCGCAAAATGTCGGTCGTTCGCTCCGCGGCGAGCCGCTCACGCCGTGCCCCATGGATGCGTCCGGCCGCGCGGTTCGTCGCGCGCTGATGGTCGGCGCGGCGGTCGTCTGTGGCGTGGTTTGGGCTGCGGTCGTGGTTTCGGCCGCGCTGCTGGCGTCGGGCGCTCGCGTGACGGCGACTTTGGGATCGCTCGTGTGGCCTGGGTCGCTACCGGGTGTTATTGCCGCACTGGCGCTGGCGCTGCCAGGCATGGCCGGCGTTGTCGCGGGGGCACTTGCGCGCGATCGACGCTCGGGGTTCCTGCAGGGTGTGCTTGCGCTTTCTGCCTGCGAGGTTCCGGTACTGGCTGTGGCTGCATGTAGCGTATTTTCCCAACGCGCCGTGATGGGCGGCCTTGTTGCCGCTTTGGTTGCAACCTATACGCTTACGTGGTTTTTGCTTGCGATGGGCTTTGCCTTTGAACTTCCCGTTTCGGCACCGCGACGCACAAAAGCCCAGATGGCGACTCCGCTTGCCGGTGGAGCCGCAGCTGCCCGTACTTTTGGCGGACCTGTCGAAGTATCGTCCGATTCTATTTCTACGACCAAGGAGGCCTAGGTCATGGCATCTCAAGTTGAGCTCACCCCATGCGGGGCCATGTTTGACATCTTTAAGCGCGCGGCGCATCTGAGCCATATCGAGCTGTGCGGCTTGGTGCTTTCGTCCCGTCCGCTCGCCGACGGCCGCAGCCCGCAGAGCCGAGCCGCCGATCGCTCTTGGGTTTCCCGCTTTATCGTTCGCGCGCCGGTCGGCACGCTTCAGCAGCGCTACTTTGCCGAATACGGTACCTCGGCTGCGCGTATTATGTCGCAACTGGCCCTGCGCCAGCGCAATCCCATGGACTCCACGGCTGTGATCAATATGGTGTGCGGTCCTGCAGGTGAACCGATGGTACGCGCGCTCGAAGAGTGCCATCAGGACACGAATCTCTATCGCAACGCGCTCGATCGCCTGTCCCAGGCGGCGGAACTCATGCCCGCCGAGCGCGCCGAGGCCGTGCTGGTGCTGTTTGTCGCCGTCGGTTGTTCGGCGGATGTGCGGTCCTCGGTGAACTATGCCATCGACTACGCGCACGCGACCTGTGGCGGAGGCACCTCCACGCCGCGTTCGCTTGGCATGTCGATGACCGCGGGCGAACGCGAACCCGCTCCGGCGCACCCCTTGGGCTTGCTGCGCGTACAAAACAGTTTTGTCGTGAGCGCCCCGCGCTGGATTCAGCCGAGTGAGCAGGGTGTTGAGATTGGCGCGCTGGCCACTGGTGAGGGCGATATTACCGCGTCGGCGACGATGTCTCGGCCCGCCATGCCCATATCTGGTGCGATGCTCAAAATATCTGGCACGTCGAGGACTTGTCGTCCACCAACGGAACCGTGGTGGTAAACGGGGCCACGCGCGTCTGCATTCAGGTCGAGCCCGGCCGTTCCGCCCAACTCAATCCCGGCGACGAGCTCAAGCTCGGCGAATCCACTACCTACGCCATCCTCTTCGGTGCCCTCTAGCCGGCAGATAGGGACGTTCCTTTCCTGCCGGCACTTTGGGACACTCCTTGGCGCGCCAGAGCCAGTCGCCCGGGGATGGAGGGGCCATTTTGGCCCTTGGCGGTCAGTCGGGGCGAAACTAGAAGATCTTTCCGATTCGCGGCTGTTCATGCTTGTAGAGCATCTAAAACAATAGGATGTTATTCTGGAATATGCCGGGTGCGTGAACTTGCCTGTCTTAGCCTTAATAAGGTATAGGGGAGTTTGGCTCAGGGGTTCCGTCTTGTTCTTCAGCGCAGTATTGTGGGACAGATTTGCTGAGATTGGCGCCTTACACCGCAGAGCGCACGGAAGGCTCTCGATTTGTGTTCTGGCCCCAGAATACAGGGCCTGATACTTACCAACTGTGGCATGGATGTAACATCTGTAGAAATCAACCCTTTTGTTGTCGACCTTTGTAAGAAAAACACTGCCATCAACTCTTTGGATGACGAAACTAGGGTGCTTGAGGGGAGCCTTTACTCCCCTCTGAGAGATGACTCATGTTTTTCGCTTGTCGTTGTGAATCCTCCGTTACTGCCGATTCCGGATGAGATTCCTTATCCCTTCGTTTGAGATGGAGGACAATCGGGTCTGGATAAAACACTTCGTATTCTTAAGGGTGGCGATACGCATTTAGAGAAAAACGGTAAATACTGCTAATAGGGGTGACGACGATGGTGCAGGGGCGACCCGCGATGCTCTCATCAATACGTCGGATACTTGGGAAATCAGGTCTAGATGCATGTATGATGATGCTGTGTGGCTATTCAATTAATCCGCGTTCCGAATGGGTGCAGGGTATAGCTGCGACATCGTATGCTTTTGACCCGGCGCGATACTCAGATATTTCTGAGGCGGTTGACGAAGTTTATACGCACTATGCCGCGCAAGGCGTTTCGGAAGTTTGCACATCTACGTTACGGGCTTAGGTTTCTTCAAGCGAGCAGGCCGGTTGCGTTATTTCGAGCGATTTTTCTATCTAGACGACAAAAGGCAAAGGATTTGATGGGTATAAACGCGGCGTTTGTGGGCGGATGCTCAAATCTATTGTTGGCAATCGGGGCGGTTGAAAAAGATATTTCAACCGCCCGATTGCCAGGTTCGTCGGAGGAGATGTCCGATTCCGACTCTCTTGTAGGAAGAGCTTGAGATCGTATTGGCCCAAGGCAATCTTAAAGCAGTCTCATTGGCAAATCTTCGCTCCTGTTGTGTTGAGGTGTAAGGTATCAGTGATTGATGTTTTGTGGCGGGTAGATTGGGGCCTTCCTTGATTCGATGCGTTCTCTCGAGGTTCATCAGAGCAAAAGGGGCTTTCGTCTTCATTGCTATCACGGTGATTGGAACCGCTCTCTCCTATGCCATGCCATACGTGAACGGGGAAATTCTTAGATTTTCTTCTCGGTAACCGCAGCGAAAGAGACGCCGTACTCTTCGCGCTCCTGGTTGCGTCAATAGGAGTTTTCTCCACCCTCTTTACTTATTTTGCAGGAACACTTTCCATTCGCATAACCACGAGACTTTCCTTTGATCTTCTCAGGGAGGCCGTCTTGCGTTTTGAAAGAGACGATTACTTGGTGAGTCGGACCATCGATCCAGCCTATACAACGCAACGGATTATTTCCGACTCCAGCGTGGTCTCATCCTTCGTTTTGGCGAATTTTATCAGTGCGCCGCTGTCCATTGTAGCCATTCCCATCGTATTGCTTATCATATGGTCAATTGATTCAACTCTCGCGGTGTTTTCCATCATTCTCCTCATCGTGTATTTCTGTGTAATTACTGGGTTGAGGAAACTTTTGTATAGGGTCACGTATGAGAAGAAAGAGGCGGACAGCGCCTTTTACGCCGCAATTGCATCGCAGCTTAATCAGATTCTCAACATTCAACTGACATCTTCGTACGGCAAGAGCGAACAAGCGCTCGACGCTGGGTTTAAGAGCTATTTTCCCAAAGTTTTGCGCTCCGGAAAGCTATCATATTCTCTGACATCGCTCGATGGTCTTTTCGCAGCGTTGTTTCAAGCGGTGATACTTGTTGTTTCCGGAGTACGAATCATTAACGGAACTATGTCAATAGGCGAGTACACTATCATCGGTACATACTTCGCGGTTCTCTTTAAGACTTTGAAAAGTATGATGTCATTGTTCAAATCCTATCAAGATGCCAAAGCATCATGGGATAGGACGGCTATCGCGACGAGAGAAAAGGAGAGATCGGGGTGGAATCGGACCGATTTAGCTAAACTCGATGAAATAAATGACATTTCGGTATCTGATTTGGAATTCTCGGTTGCCCTTCCAGACGGATCTGTCCGAGAGGTCCTCGGCGGGTTTTCTTTCAAGTTTTCCGGTCCTGGTACATATTGCATAGTTGGGGAAAACGGAAGAGGCAAGACGCACTTCTTTACTTGATGCTCGGGCTATACTCATCGAAAGGCAAAGTAAAATACAACGGCGTGCCAATCGAAGAATGCGACTTGGATTACATACGTGCGAGAGAGATATCGTGCTGCCCACAGTCGTGCTTCGCGCCGGACGAAACGGTGAAAGAGCTGTTAGAGTATTTCGACACGCCCTTTTCTTCCTATCACCGGGGTGTAGATGGCCTACTTTCGCTGGAAAACAGCGTGAAGGAGTTGCTCGGGAAACGTTGCTCCGCGCTTTCGGGCGGTGAGCTGCGCCGAGTGTACTTATGGTCGGCGATTTCACGCAAGTCGTCAGTTTTGGTACTCGACGAGCCCACGACTGGGTTAGACGCTGTAAGCCGCGCCGAGCTTGCGGCCTATGTTAAGCGCAACAAGCAAAGCCAGCTGATCATCGTTGTCTCTCACGATGACGAGATGGTCGGCGCGGTAGAAGGGGTAGTGGATTTAGGCAGCATGTACCAGGGTAAATGATGACAAGTGTAGTGCTACCCAACTGGCAGAGATAACAAAAAGGCGATGCAGATGCACGTAGCATTCAGGCGGTTCGGACTCGGTGCCTTCACGCCATCGCAACGCTTTCAGATATAGTTCTCGTTCTCTTACTAAAGGAAACTTTAGTCTACGTCATCTTGTCGAGACAGAGGTGAAGCGAAGTGTTGTCGCGACGTATCTTATTCCAGGTGGCTCAGTATCAGCGTGAGAATCGCACCAAAGTGTACTTACGATTCTCGTGTCCCACGGACAACATGAGCTGAGCATTGAGGTTCCACCCTTTGCTGCAACTACACGGGGTTGGACGGCAATGAATATGCCGGGCCGCATACCACGCGCAGCGGGGTCCATGTCCCAGTATGTTGCCTACAGCAGCCTCGATGTCCACGCACACATCATCTCTGCCTTCGCGTTCAATCCATTTGCCGGAGAGTGCGAGGGTTGCCAGGCCGTAGAATTCGAGCCGAACAAATGAAATGCGGTATCAGCGCATAGGATTAAACTGACGATTGCTTTGCACTGAGAATACGCTTGGAAAGCCGCTATGGGTGGCGGCCCGGGTTAAATAGAGAAGCCCGTCCGATCACTTTCATGTGGCGAACGGTCGGGCTTCTTATTCCACTTGCCAATGCTCGGCTCATATTGGAAGAAAGCTACGCTAATGTTTGCGTGACACTCCTATTTTCTCCGAAGAAAGAGTCGGATAATGAAGAATAGAATTAAAAAAGGTGCCAGATATAACGCAAGTATAAAGGCTAATCCAACGAGACCTTGCAATAATGGCATAACTCCTCCCAGACACGAGATTTTGGTATTTGTTCCCATCTTATTCTGAATTGGACCAAATAGTTCCTAGCCACAAAACTACTCGTCAACTGGATCGCACCAATCTGCTGGCAAAACACAGCTTGATTCTTTATCGACATAGCACCAATCCGCAACAGGGCACTCGGCGATGTCGTAAAAAATTGCATATATCAACTCCAAGACAACAAGGCTCAACGGGAGGATGTTCATTTGAACCAACAGGATGGATATGCTTCATAACAGCTCCTCACCTTAATCCAATTAGAGACTACGTTTGATCAATGCCACAGTGATCTACAACGCAGATGCTGCCGCCATCCATGTCATAGTCGCAGTAATCGTATGCACCACAGCCATCTGCTTTATCATAAACAGTACAGATGTCAGTAATGCCCAAGAGGCAGTCAAAAGACATCGGCTTCACGCCTGCCTCGTCGCCACTTCCTGGATTAATCGGATGAATATGCTTCACGACTACCTCCCTTTGAGTGCAGAAAAACCTCAATATTGTGTATAACAAACCAAGATGTCTAGTTCACCATATTTCTAGAATGGTTTCGGCGAACGTAGCAATAAGCTTCGCAGACGGTAATCAGAAGAACGAACACCTCCACAATGGTGACAGCAATGCGCTGAACCGCTTATTCCGATACAGTAGCTTCTCGTTGATTTTTCTCCTGCGAAGATGAGTGGCGGGAAATAAGGTCAAAAGCCATCTCGTAGCACATTTTTCTATATTCACATGATGCAGGGTGTAGACTCTTGGGCAAGTAGCCGTGCTCGCCTGCAGCCTCCCAGCTACAGCCCCCACCACAGAAAGACCGAGCCCAACAGTCCGTACAGTCAATTCTTTTTTCGACACCCTGACTCCAGTTTTCAATATACCTAGTTTCGTCAATTCCGGTGACGATGTTGCCCATTTTGAATCGCATCATCCCGACAAACCTGTGACAGGGGTATACGTCCCCTTCGGGAGTCACGGAAATAAAAAAACGCCTGCCAGCCCCGCATCCGACAAAGGCGATCCTGTTGCTCATAATCAAATCAACTGCAGTTTTCAATGTTCTAAACAAGGGCTTTCCCCTTGATCAATCTGTTTGAGATATTGATCCGCCAAATCTATTAGGCCCGCCCTGATTTTGTTTAATGAGTGTTCGTCGAGTTTGATATTCTCATCGAATGAGCTCACGGGCGAGAAGTAAATCCTTCTGAAGCCCATCTCTTTAAACTGAAGATAGTCTTCAACAAGGTTACAGTTATTATTTGTTAAGGTCGCTCTTGCGCCGAAGGGGAACGACTCGGAAAAACGACGAACGTTTTTGTCGATATCGGAGAAAGAGCCGCCTCCCGTCTTGTACGGGCGCGATGCATCGTGCTTGCATCCTGTACCATCGAGACTAATCAGAACAGAAAACCCGTGCTCCTTGAAAGAATTCACAGCAGTGTCATTCAAAAGCGTTCCGTTGGTCGTAATAGAATAGGTAAAGTTTCTATTGGGGTATATTCTTTTTGAATAGTCGACCGTTTTCCATATCAGCGGCTCGTTAATCATGGGTTCCCCACCAAAAAAGACGATCGCAAGCGTTTCGTTTTCCGATGAACTTGCGACGAGGTAGTCGACCGCCTTGAAGGCTATCTCGTCTGTCATCAGCAGAGGAGACGTTCCATAATCTCCTTTACCGGCAAACAGTAACTACAACCAAGGTTGCATGCATGTGAAACGTGGAGTTCGATGGATCTAAGTTTTCGAGGCGTGTCTTTTGTTAAGAAAGTCCGCTCAGACAATCGTTGATACTCATCAATGTCGTCTTCAAGTTCTGCTATGGTCGTTTGGTCGTAGCCTTTCGCAGCAAGTGACTTTGTTAGCAACTTCGAGTTGACCGTTCTTCCCGATGCTTCAAATATGCGAAGCGCATCTTCTGATGCTTGGTCAACCTGAAAGCAATTGCGAGTGACCTCATCGAAGCAGTAACGACGATCACTTACTGAGAAAAAATGCATACGTTCCTCAATTTCATGCTGGACTGGCACTAACCTTGTTTATTGTTGCGCAGCTATAAAAAACCACCAGCGGGGATTCGGTGTGCGGCCCAATCGGACTCCCAAAAGGTTCTATTTGAGACTGGCAAGCTTTGTGTTGTTGGCACTTCGACAGCGCTCTTTATTCCAACATGGAGCCTCGCAGTTTGAGTCGACTTGCCTCTGGAAGGTCCGATCTTAACTTGATTTAGGATGAAAACAGATTACAGGCGCGCTCCTCTAGAAAGAAAGGAAACCAATCGCCGCCTTTCACCAGGAAAGTTTTTATAGCCCACCTCGAGCAAAATGAAAGATGCGAGAGCGATTGGGGAACAACGCGAATCTCCCCTTTTGGGTGGGAGCGAGCCTTCAGCCACCGGCGAACGACTCGCCCTGGTCAGAATCTGGAAGTGGTGCCGGGCCGCTTGGGCCTCCCCGGTGACTTCGTGGGGCTTACCTGCCTGACGTCGAGGAGTACATCCGCAAGATTCGTTCCCTATGCCGTTTGCTCTCACGCCCGCCTTAGTTCCAAGTCGGGCGAGCCGCCGCGCTCATGCGACCCGTGGCGGCGACACGTCGACGCCGCGCTCGCTGAGCACATCTTCGGTCGCGGGCGAGCACGAGGTCGCGCCGGCGCATCCGCTGGGACTGCTGTGCGTGCAAAACGCTACGTGGTGAGCGTCCCGCGCTGGATTCAGCCGAGTGAGGAAGGCGTTGAGATCGGCGCGCTGGCAACGGGGAGGGCGGCATCACCGACGACGTCTCGGCCCGCCATGCCCATATCTGGTGCGACGATTCTGGCACATGGTTTGTCGAGGACCTGTCATCCACGAACGGCACCGTGGTGGTAAACGGGGCCACGAGCGTGTGTATTCAAGTAGAGCCCGGTCGCTCCGCCCAGCTCAACCCCGGCGACGAGCTCAAGCTCGGCGAATCCACTACCTACGCCATCCTCTTCGGTGCCCTCTAGCCGGCAGATAGGGACGCTCCTTTTCTGCCGGCACTTGGGGACACTCCTTGGCGCGTCAGAGCCGATTGCCCGGGAACACAGGGACCATTTGGCCCTTGGCGGTCAGTCGAGGTAAACCTTTACCGCCCGCCTATATTTGCCGCTATTACACTTGACGGCGGGGTACAATAAACCCGCATGCGGATTTTCGTTGCGGGCGCCTCCCATCGCCGGGGCGTGCCCGGGAGCATCCGGCATGCGGCCTTTGCGGCGCTCGGTCATGTGCAAGACGGGCAGCTGGGCCTGTGGAGCGCGTGCAGCCCTCCTCGCCTCGGCATGCCTTCTCTCCACGCCATGTACCTGCTGCTGAGCCTGCCTGCCAGATGATTGGAAGCAACAGCGAAAATCCCATCACGCCAATATCCCGGCGATCGCCGGGGCCTGTATACCTATATGAGAGGAGAGGGGTATATGGCGCGTAAGTTTAAGTCTATGGACGGCAACGAGGCGGCCGCATATGTTTCGTATGCGTACACCGAGGTAGCGGGAATCTATCCCATTACGCCGTCCAGCCCGATGGCCGACCATGTCGACCAGTGGGCGGCCCAGGGTCGCAAGAATATCTTCGGCACCCCGGTCAAGGTCGTCGAGATGGAGTCCGAGGCAGGTGCAGCCGGTACCGTTCACGGTTCGCTGGGCGCCGGTGCTCTGACCACCACCTACACGGCTTCTCAGGGTCTGCTCCTGATGATCCCGAACATGTACAAGATCGCGGGCGAGCAGCTCCCGGGCGTCTTCCACGTCTCCGCGCGTTGCGTCGCTTCCCACGCCCTGAACATTTTTGGCGATCACTCCGACGTCATGGCCTGTCGTCAGACCGGCTTCGCCATGCTCGCCGAGGGCAACGTCCAGGAGGTCATGGACCTCTCGCCGGTGGCTCACCTTGCCGCCATCGAGGGTAAGACCCCGTTCCTTAACTTCTTCGACGGCTTCCGCACCAGCCACGAGATCCAGAAGGTCGCCATGTGGGACTACAAGGATCTGGCTGAGATGTGCGACATGGACGCCGTCCAGGCTTTCCGCGATCACGCGCTCAACCCTGAGCACCCGCACACCCGCGGCAGCCACGAGAACGGCGACATCTTCTTCCAGAACCGCGAGGCCTGCAACAAGGTCTACGACGAGCTCCCCGCCGTCGTCGAGGGCTACATGAAGAAGATCAACGAGAAGCTCGGCACCGATTACGGCCTGTTCAACTACTACGGCGCTCCCGACGCCGACCGCGTCGTCGTGTGCATGGGCTCCTTCTGCGACGTGCTCGAGGAAGTCATCGACTACCTCAACGCTCACGGCGAGAAGGTCGGCCTGGTCAAGGTTCGCCTGTTCCGTCCGTTCTCCATCAAGCACTTCGTCGACGTTCTCCCCGAGACCGTCCAGAAGATCGCCGTCATGGACCGCACCAAGGAGCCGGGTTCCATCGGCGAGCCGCTCTACCAGGACGTCGTCTCCGCTCTCTACGAGGCCGGCAAGACGGGCATCAAGGTCGTCGGCGGCCGTTACGGCCTGGGCAGCAAGGACACGCCTCCCGCGTCCGCGTTCGCTGTCTTCGAGGAGCTCAAGAAGGACGAGCCCAAGCGCGAGTTCACCATCGGCATTGTCGATGACGTGACCAACCTGAGCCTGCCCGAGGCCGAGGATGCGCCCAACACTGCAGCCCCCGGCACCATCGAGTGCAAGTTCTGGGGTCTGGGTGGCGACGGTACCGTCGGCGCCAACAAGAACTCGATCAAGATCATCGGCGACCACACCGACAAGTACGTTCAGGCCTACTTCCAGTACGACTCCAAGAAGACCGGCGGCGTCACCGTCTCGCACCTGCGCTTTGGTGATTCCCCGATCCGCTCGCCGTACTACGTGACCAAGGCCGACTTTGTCGCCTGCCACAACCCCAGCTACATCGTCAAGGGCTTCAAGATGGTCCGCGACGTCAAGCCGGGCGGCACCTTCCTGGTCAACTGCCAGTGGAGCGACGAGGAGTTCGCCGAGCACATGCCCGCCGTGGCCAAGCGCTACATCGCCAACAACAACGTCAACGTCTACCTGATCGACGCTATCGACCTGGCTGCCAAGGTCGGCATGGGCAAGCGCACCAACACGGTGCTCCAGTCCGCCTTCTTCGCGCTGGCCAAGGTCCTGCCCGCCGAGGACGCCTGCAGTACATGAAGGACGCGGCTACCAAGTCCTACATGAAGAAGGGCCAGGCCATCGTCGACGCCAACCACAAGGCCATCGATGCCGGCGCTACCGCCTTCCGTAAGTTCGAGGTTCCGGCCGACTGGGCAACTGCCGAGGATGCCGCTCCCGTCGAGCTCTCCGAGGAGACCAAGTCCGCTATCGCCCAGCAGGTCAAGAACCTGCTCGAGCCCATCGATCGCATGGATGGCGACAGCCTGCCCGTTTCTGCCTTTGTCGATTGTGCCGACGGCCAGTTTGAGCTGGGCGCCTCCGCATACGAGAAACGCGGCGTCGCCGTGGTCGTTCCTCACTGGGACGAGACCAAGTGCATCCAGTGCAACCAGTGCGCCTATGTGTGCCCGCATGCCACCATCCGTCCGTTCGCGATGACCGAGGACGAGGCTGCCGCCGCGCCCGAGGCTACCCGCACGCTCGACGCCATGGGCCCCAAGGCCAAGGGCATGAAGTTCACCATGGCCGTGTCCCCGCTCGACTGCATGGGCTGCACCAACTGCGTCAAGGTCTGCCCCAAGGGCGCCCTCGAGATGGTTCCCACCGAGCAGGAGATGGACCAGCAGCCCGTTTGGGACTACATGGTCGAGAACGTCTCCGAGAAGAAGGAGCTCATCGCGGCCAACGTCAAGGGCAGCCAGCTTTAAGCAGCCCTACCTGGAGTTCTCCGGCTCCTGCGCCGGCTGCGCCGAGACCGCCTATGCACGTCTGGTGACCCAGGTCGCGCGACCGCATGTTCATCTCCACGCCACCGGCTGCTCCTCCATTTGGGGCAACCCCGCTGCCACCGCTCCTTACTGCAAGGACAAGGACGGTCACGGCCCGGCGTGGAACAACTCCCTGTTCGAGGACAATGCCGAGCACGGTCTGGGCATGGCCGTGGGCTATGAGGCCGTTCAGAAGAAGCTGATCGCTGCTACGCAGGAGATCATCGCCGCTGACGGTCCGTCCGACGAGCTCAAGGCCGCCGGTCAGGCTTGGATCGACTCCGTCAACGACGCCGAGGCCTCTAAGACCGCTGCCGCCGCCTACGTTGCCGAGCTCGAGAAGTGTGGCTGTGACGCTTCCAAGGCGATTCTCGCCGACAAGGCTTACCTCACCAAGAAGTCCTTCTGGATCTTCGGCGGCGACGGTTGGGCCTACGATATCGGCTTCGGTGGCCTGGACCACGTCCTGGCTTCCGGCCACAACGTCAACGTCTTCGTCTTCGACACCGAGGTCTACTCCAACACCGGCGGTCAGGCCTCCAAGGCCTCGAACCTGGGCCAGGTTGCTCAGTTCGCCGCTGCCGGTAAGGTGACCAAGAAGAAGTCTCTGGCCGAGATTGCCATGAGCTACGGCTATGTCTACGTGGCGCAGGTCGCCATGGGCGCCAACCCGGCTCAGACCCTCAAGGCCATCCACGAGGCCGAGGCCTACGACGGCCCGTCCCTCATCATCGGCTACAGCCCCTGCGAGATGCACTCCATCAAGAAGGGCGGCATGCAGAACTGCCAGGCCGAGATGAAGAAGGCTGTCGAGTGCGGTTACTGGAACCTCTTCCGCTTCAACCCCGAGGCTGCTGTCGGCAAGAAGTTCTCACTCGATTCCAAGGAGCCCGCGGGCGGTTATCAGGAGTTCCTGATGAACGAGGCCCGTTACGCTTCGCTGACGCGTTCCTTCCCCGAGCGCGCCGAGGAGCTCTTCAAGGAGAACGAGCAGGCCGCTATGGACCGCTACGCTCACCTGCTGAAGCTCAAGACGGTGTACAACGAGGCCTAGGTCTCCCACCGCAGGATCTGAGGGCTGACCTTCGCGGACGTCCTCGGACATGAAAGAACCCCCGCTGCGCACTGAACTGCCTCCCATTTCTTGGACACAAGAAATGGGAGGCTTTATTATGGCTGGAAAACGCTTTGTACGACGTCGGGGATGAGACTGCGAGCGGCAGAGCTGCACGACGAGGGGCACGGCCGCGCGGCGATCGCGGCCCTTCTCGGGATGCCGGAGGAAACCGTGAGAGAATGGCTGTGCACCTACAGGTCTGCTGGTATCGAGGTTCTGGCCATGATGGGAAAGAAACACACCGCCTATTCGTTCGAGACGAAGCTGGCCGCCGTCAGGGCGGTCGTCGACGAGGGCATGACGAAGCCCGAGGCCATGGAGAAGTTCGGGATAGCCTCGCCAAGCCCTTTCAAGAAATGGCTGAAGGCCTACAGGGAGGAGGGCCCGGAGGCGCTCAGGCCAAAGCCCAGGGGGAGGCCGAGGGGGTCCGGCTCCCCGTCCGGGGAGACGACGCGCGAGCAAGAGCTCGAGCGCAGGATCAAGAGGCTCGAGGCGGAGAACGCCTACCTAAAAAAATCGATCGCCCTGAAGGCGGAGAAACGCTCTCGAACGGCGAGAAGGCCGCGGTCGTGAGCGGGCTTTCAGGGCAATACCCCCTCGCCGACCTGCTCGAGTGCGCCGGCCTGGCGAGGTCGAGCTACTACTACGCGCTGTCGCACCCGAAGGCTCCCACCAGGCCCGAGCTCTGGGAGGCCGCCGCCGAGATATTCTCGCGCACCGCCAACGGGTGCGGCCACAGGCAGATCGCCATGTGCCTGCGCGCCGAGCAGGGCGTGCGCATAGCCGACAAGACGACGCTGAAGATGATGCGCGAGATGGGCATCAGCTGCGGGATCCGCCGCGAGACCGACTACCACAGGTACAACTCGTACAGGGGCAAGGTCGGAAAGATCTTCGAGAACGTCATCGGCAGGGACTTCGCCGCCGGCGGGCCGTGGGAGAAGATGGGCACCGACGTCACCGAGTTCAAGCAGCCCTGGGGCAAGGCCTACTTCGCGCCGGTCTACGACTTCGGCAGCAAGGAGATCGTCGCCTGGTCCACGTCGCTGCATCCCAACATGGCCCAGCAGCACGAGCTGCTCGACCAGCTCGTGTCCAAGATGCCCGAGGGCTCCAGGCCGGTCCTGCACTCGGACATGGGCTGGCAGTACCAGCAGGCCGGGTGGTGCAAGCGGCTGGAGGAGGCCGGCGTGGTGCAGAGCATGTCCCGGAAGGGCAACTGCATCGACAACGGCGCGACGGAGCAGGTGTTCGGCCATATGAAGGACGAGTTCTTTCGCGGAAGAAAATGGCCTTGCTTCGAAGACTTCAAGAGAGACCTGGACGAATACATCATCCATTGGAACACGAGAAGGAGGCAGGTTAAACTGAAGGGACTGACCCCGGAGGAATTCCGGAATCAGTCCCTATGTGCGGCGTAGGCCGCTTATTAGCCCGTCCAAGAATTGGGGCGCAGTTCACGAAGTGCGCAGCGGGGGTTCTTTCATGTCCGAGGACGCGCTGGGAAGTTACCCCATGCGGCCAGCGGACAACTATGTAGCCTTGGACTAGAACATGCCCAAGAAACCATGCACAAACAGCGCGGCCACAATAGCACCGACAAACGGCGCGATGCCAGGAACAAGCAGACCATACTTCCAGTTGTTGTCGGCCTTGTTCTTGATCGGCAGCACCTGATAGGCCATGCGAGGACCAAGGTCACGAGCCTGGTTCATGGCGAAGCCGGTGATGCCGCCCATGCCCATGCCAACGGCCCAAACGATCAGGCCGACGCAGATTGCGAGCATCAGAACGTTCTCGCCGGCGCGGCTAGCGGCAGCAAGGATGGCGCTGATGAACACGAAGGTGCAGATAGCCTCGCAGAAGAAGTTACGAGCATAGTTCGTGCCCTCGGTGGTGGGGTTGGTCGAGAAGATGTTGCGCTGGGCAATGGGGTCGACGACGTCCTCGGAAGCCTTGAACTCATCGGCATACATAAACCAAGCGATCACGGCACCCACAAAGCCGCCGAGCATATCGGCAAGCATGAAGGGGATGCAGTTGCCCCACGGCACCAGGCCGACGATGCACTGGGCAAGCACCATGCGGGGTTCATGCACACAGCGCCACCAAAGACAAACAGGCAGACCGAGATGCCAAAGGACCAGGTGGTGATGGCAAACATATGGCCGGAGCCCTGATACTTGGTGCCCTTGAGCACGGTATCGCAGTGAACACCCACGCCAAAGACGATCATGAGGCCGTTGCGCCGAATTCGCAGAGGAGTTTGGTAAGCATAAAACCTTATCTTTCTTGTCGGTTATAAACGATTCGTTTAAGCCGCGCACTAGTGCTGTGCGACAACAACACCCAGGCCATCGGGGATGACGGCGACCTTGGCATCGGCACCCTTCATCTCAAAGGCGAGCTTGAGCGCTTCCTCGATAGTGTTGACCGGCGTCATGTGCATATCCTTGAGCATCTGGTGATCGCACAGGTCGGTGACCATGATCACAGGGTGATGCGCCAGGATGCGGGCAAAGATCTGGCTCGTCCACTGATCGGGCAGGGTCTCGTCCTTAGGACGATCGATGCAGGCGCGCTCAAACTCTGCCGGATCGTTGTCGGCGATGTTGTGATAGAAGCCCTCGCCGCCGTGACCGTCGGCACAACCGGCGACGTCGATGATCACGCCGCCCTCGGGAAGCGTGGCCTCGGCAGCGCACATGCCCTTCACAGCCTGATAGATGTTCTGATCGAGGGGGTAGCCGCCGTTAGTGGTAATGGCGATCTCGCACTCGACGGGCTCAACGCCGGCAAGGCTCTTCACGAACTCGCAGCCAGCCTCGTGCGCCTTGTGGATGTCGCCGGCAAAGGAGCCAATGACCTCGTGCTTGCCGTTGAGCACCACGTTGAGCACAAGGCAAGGTGAGCCATCTCGGCGGCGGCAAACATGTCCTCGCTCACGTGGTTGTGGCACAGGTTGCCGGCACGCGAGTGGGAATCGTTCACAAACTGACCGTTGTGGTTGTACATGATGGTCTTGTAGCTGGCGATGCCAGGCAGGACGGACTTGCGGCTACCAGAGAAACCGGCAAAGAAGTGCGGCTCAATAAAGCCCTCGGCAAGCAGCAGGTCGCAATCGGCCGCAATCTTGTTGATGATGCACTCGCCACCAGAAGGCAGGGTGCCGATCTTTTTTCATCATGCTGTCGTCAGTCGCGACGTGCATAACGATTTCTTCGTTGGCAACGATCTCCTCGCCGTACTTGTTGACGAGCTCCTCGTGCGTCGACGGACGATGCATACCCGTAGCAACCAGAATGCGAACGCGCGCCTCAGGCGCAGCGGAGTGGATGTGATGCAGCAGAATAGGCATCGTCACACGCGAGGGAACGGGACGCGTATGATCTGAGCTAATGATGACAATATCCTTCTTGCCAGCACAAAGCTCCTCGAGCGAAGGCGAGCCGTAAGGGTTGGAAAGCGACTCCTCCACCAGCTCTTCCTGCGATTTCGTGGTCTTAAACTCGTTTTGATGACCTTCCATCACACCCGCGAAGTTCTTATCCTCGAGCTCCAGATGCAACGTCTTGTGGTCAAATGGTAGTTCACATTCAAACAATGACGAGCGCCCTCTTCCTTTCAACTGACACACTAGATTAACCGTTGGAAGGATACGCCGCTCACCGAAAAACACCACCGTCCACCGACTCATTAACACAACGTTCATATTTGACCCACAACAAAATGGCCCGCGATCCCAAACGGGACCGCGGCCGCTACAGTCGTAAGGCGAGAAGCACCACATGCATCTCAATCCCGATCGATAAGACGCGAGGCGCAAAGCGCACTTTAATCTCTTCAGCCCCAATCCCAGAAGACCGAGGACAAAGAGGCCCGACGGGTTTCCCTCTGAATGCATTCCGCAGCACGAAGCCCCTTCCAAACGCGCGAAGCGCACTATATTCCCTCAGCCAGTATTCCGCCGAAGACAGGACATCGCAGGGGCTGCCGTATGTTTACTTTCCGGCGCACTCCGCAGGACGCAAGAAGCCTCGCCGCACGAAGTGCGCAGCGAGGGCTTCTTGCATGTCCGAGGACGCGCCGGAAAGTAAACATACGGGCAAGCCCCGGACAGCGACTACAGGGCTATCGATTACCCCGTGTTTTGCAAACCTGCCGAGACGCCGGTCACAGTCGAAAGAATCAGGCTCATGTACTCGGCCTTCTTCTCCTCTGCCATCTCGTCCTGGTTCATACGCACCTCGCGAAGGGCGCGGACCTGAGCGATGGACAGGGCGTCGACGAGGGATTACGCACACGGACGGCGCAGCCGAGCACACGGCGGCGCTGCAACGGCCACTCGTCACCGACGATGGCAAGAACCCACTTACGCGTGAGCTGCATCTCGGTGAAGACCTTCTCGGACAAATCCTGGCGATCGCCCAGGTGCAGGTACATCTTGGCGATGCGCTGGTCGGTCTTGGCGATCGACATCTCGATGTTGTCGATAAAGGTGCGGAAGAACGGCCACTCCTGGTAGGCAGCCTTGAGCTGGTCAAGGTCGCCAAACTGCTCGCAGGCGGTGCCCAGGCCGTACCAAGCGGCCAGGTTAATGCGCGCCTGGCTCCAGCTGAAGATCCACGGAATGGTACGCAGGTCGTCGAGCGACTTGGCACCCAGACCGCGCTTGGCCGGGCGCGAGCCAATCGGCAGCAGACCGACCTCGGTCAGCGGCGTCACGGTCGAGAACCACGGTGTAAAGTCCTCAGTGTTCAGCAGGTCCAGATAGCGCTCATGGCTTACTGCGTTGAGCTTCTCGGCATATCCCAGAACTTCTGCGTGGTCTCGGTGTTGGTCTTCTCGACGCTCGGAGCCGACTGCAAAAGCGTTGCGGCGGCAACGGACTCAACATGGCGCTGAGCCAGCGTGCGGTTGCGTAACGGGCAAAGATGACCTCGCCCTGCTCGGTGAGCTTAAAGAAGCAGTTGACCGAACCCTTGGGCTGCGCCAGCACGGCCTTGTTGGCCGGACCGCCGCCACGGCCCACGGCACCGCCGCGACCGTGCATGAGCACCAGATCGATATCGTTTTTCTCGGCCCACTTGGCAATGCGCTCCTGCGCGGAGTGCAGCGCGAGCATGGCGTGGTAGGACCGGCATCCTTGGAGGAGTCGGAGTAGCCCAGCATGACCTCCATGCGGCGGTTGGTCTGGGCAAGGCGCTTTTGCACCACGGGCAGCGTAAGCATCTGGTCGAGCACGTCGACGCAGCCCTCGAGGTCCTCGAGCTGCTCAAACAGCGGGATCACGTCGAGCTCGGGGACATCCTCTTCGTGTGCGAAAGACAGGTGGGCAAGCTCGAAGACGTCGGCCACATGCTGGGCACTCTTGGTGAACGAGATGATGTAGCGGTGCGCCATCTTCTTGCCGTAACGCTTTTGGATGGAGCCGATAGCGCGGAAGGTGTCGATGACCTCGCGCGTCATGGGCTGCAGGTCGCCATGGATACCGTTCTCGTGGATATCCTTGAGGGCGCGGGCATGTACCACGGAGTGCTGACGGAACTCCATCTCGACCATATGGAAGCCGAAGGACTCGACCTGCCAGATGATGGTCTGGACCGGGCCGTAGGCAGCACGGACGGCACCGCAAGCGGCCAGCGAGCGCTGGACGACACGCAGGTCCTCCAGGAACTCATCGGCGCTGTGGTACATGGTATCGGTGATACGGCGCACGGTGGCGTTCAGACGGTCGGCCATGACGAGCATGACGGCGCGATGCGGCTCGTGCTCGGAAATCAGCTCGGCGCGAGCCGTGTACTGAGCGCTCATCTCGACCTGATGGTTCCACAGGTTCATGAGCTCTGCCGACGGCTTGCTGTAGGCGGCCTCGAGCGTAAGGTTGCGGCCGATGCGGCGGCACTTGTCCTCGAGCTTGAGCACCATGTGCGTGAAGTACTTGGCGGCGACCTCGCGGCTCACCTTGGCGGTAACGTTGGGGTTACCGTCGCGGTCGGAACCGATCCAGCTGCCGGGATGGAAGAACGCCGGGCACAGCGGCGGCACGGTACCGGCCTTGTCGCCCAGCACCCAGTCGTCAAAACGACGGTAGATGACGGGGATCACATCGAACAGTGTGCTATCGAAGATGTCGATGATGGTATCGGCTTCCTCGACCGGCGTGGGCTTCTTGAGCGCGATGGGGCTCGTGCGCACCAGAGCGTCAATCTCCTGCAGCATATGGCGCTCGTTCTCCACCAGGTCGGAGCCGCCCAGACGCGGACGCTCCTCCAGCAGGTTGGAGATACGGCGAATCTTGCCCTCGACGGCCTTACGACGGGCTCGGTGGGATGTGCGGTAAAGACAGGGTGGAACTCGAGCTTGCCGAGCAGCTCGTTGGCGCCCTCGACACCCATCTCGTTTACCAACCGGTGATAGCGACGGTGAGCTCGTTGGCGGGATCGACCTCGGTATCGGTCGATGCGCCGGCCTCGCGCTCGCGCAGCTGCGCCACACGGTAGTTCTCCTCCGACAGGTTTGCCAGGTGGAAGAAGCTCGTAAAGGCGCGAACGATGACCTGCTGCTTATCGAGCGGCAGACTGTCGATAAGATCGACGACCTCACGGAATGCCACGGCGGTGGGCTCGTCGGCGGTGGGCACGCCCTGCTCGTCGACGGACTCGTCGGCAGCACGGCGCCGGGGTTTCCGGCATTGGCCACAATCTCGGCCGTCAGGATCTTGTCGAACAGGTCCGCGATCTCGGGATCATACTCGCTAAGCACACGGCGCTCCAGGCGCAAAAACAGCGCCAAGTTGTCGCGCAGCTCCTCGGGGATCTCGATCTCGGCGAGACGCTCCCTGGACTCGGCATTCGAGCCGATTCGGTTAACGAGGCGGTTGACCACGGCAGCGACGCGCGCCGCGGCTTCGGGTACAGACTGGTTGCTTAGGTTCTCAGCCACGTTTCCTCCCATTCCTCCTTCTATGCACGTAACATGCGGTATCCATTATAGGCGCTTGCGAAATACTTTCGACACTGATTGCGCTTTACCACACAAAAGTATTTTCTGCATTGCAAGGGTTTTTGCCCTAAATGGTCGTATTTCTCGGTGGGCGGCATACGTAAATAGGGGCATTCCGCATAAAAGCGAAACACCCCCGTAACAATCGCTCGCAATGAGCTGGGCACCTCAGCGGCACTACAGCTCAAAAATCATGCGCTACAGGCGCTCGCGAACCGCCTCGACCACGTTGGCCAGATCGACGAGGGCCTCGTCATGGCTCTCCATGTCGCGCACCTTGACCTTGCCGGCGGCAAGCTCGTCGCCACCCAGGACCAAGATGAGCTTGGCGCCCACCTTATCGGCCTGCTTAAACTGGGCCTTGAGCGAACGGCCCTGATAGTCGGCCTCGGTCACGATACCTGCGGCGCGAAGCTCCTGCGTAATGGCAAAGACGTTCTGGCGCAACTCCTTGCCGGCGTTGGCGACGTAGACACACGGGGTCTCATCGGCGCCCAAGTCGTTACCAAAGGCCTGAAGGGCCAGCAGCGCACGCTCAAAACCGACAGCGAAGCCGACGCCGGCCGTGGGCTTGCCACCCTCGAGCTCGACCAGGCCATCGTAGCGGCCGCCGCCGCCGATGGAGCCGACGCCGGCGCCAGGGGCCTCGACCTCAAAGACAGTACGGGTGTAGTAGTCCAGGCCGCGCACCAAGGTGGGATCCTCGACATACTCGATACCGGCGGCATCCAGATAGCGCTTGACCTGCTCGTAGTGCTCGCGGCACTCGTCGCACAGGTTGTCACCCATCAGCGGGGCCTCGGCCATGATCTCGCGGCAATGGTCGTTCTTGCAGTCGAAGGAACGCAGCGGGTTGAGCTCGGCGCGCTCACGGCACTCATCGCACATCTCGTCTGCGTGGTCGAGAATGAACTGCTTGACCTGCTCGCGATAGGCCGGACGGCATTGGGCATCGCCCATCGAGTTAATGAGCAGACGGAGCTTGGAAAGATCGAAGCCCAGGCGCTTGTAGAACTCCATGAGCATAATGATGCACTCGGCGTCTGCCGCCGGATCGGGAGCACCGAGCCACTCGATGCCCACCTGGTGGAACTGACGCAGACGACCCTTCTGGGGACGCTCGCCGCGGAACATGGCCTCGGCATAGTAGGCCTTAAACGGGCGTGGACGGCCTGGGCACCAGGTTGTTCTCCACGACGGCGCGCACCACACCGGCCGTGCCTCGGGGCGAAGCGCCAGGCGCTGCTTGGGCTTGAGCTTGGTATCGGTACCATCGGTAAAGATGCGCTCCAGGTTGGCGCCGCTAAACACGCGGAACATCTCCTTGCGCACGACGTCGGTCGACTGGCCGATGCCGTGGACAAAGACGTCCACCTGCTCGATCGCGGGCGTCTCGGATGGGCTTAAAGCCAAACGGCTACGAATACGCCGGCCGCAATCTGCTGCATCTTTTGCCAAGCGCGCATCTCGGCGCCGATAAGGTCGCGGGTTCCCTCCGCCTTCTGTGCCTGCATGGGCAAACACCTTTCTTTTGTATCGCGTCATAGATAGTGGACATTATACGGCACAAAGCAGCAACGCGGCGGCGCGTCTGACCGAACGGAGGGTATGGGGACTCGTTCGGCCAGACGCGCCGCCGCGGTAGCTACGGACGAAGCGGACAAGCGGCAATGCGCTTTGGCCTATCTACTCCCCCGCCACGCTCGCGCGCAGCTTGGCGGCGATGGGCTCGGATGCCAGCAGGAACACGAGCATGACCGCGGAGCACGTCAGGCACACGATCCAGGTGCTCGCAAAAGAGTCCGTGGCATCGAACAGCACGCCCGAGACAATGGCGCCCACGGTGCCGCCGACCATCTCGAGCGAGGTAATGGTGCCCGTGACCTTGCCCAGGTCGGCCATGCCAAACTGCTTAGACGCAGCGATCGTGGGCGTTGGAGATGGTGTACTGCGCAAGGGAAATGCCCAGGTCGCTGACGATGAGCGGCTGGAACAGGCTCATGCAGTTGACGAAAATCGTGTAGCACGTGGCCATGATCACGAAGCCAGAGGCCACCACGAGCCAGCCGGGGAAGAACTTACGTTGCAGGGGCATTGGTTACTCCCTGTGGTCGGCGATATAGCCCAAAGCGACGGCGGTATAAGCCGCGGCACCGAGCGGCAGCTCGGCATCGTTAAAGCGCGCCTTGGGATGGTGCTGGGCAAAATGCTCATCCGTATCGGTTACAGCGGCGCCCACGGTAAAGTACGCACTCGGGATCTCGCTCGAGATCAAAGCGAAGTCCTCGCTCGCCATGGCGTGGAACAACGGCAGGAAGGCAGCCTTGGGCAGCACCGCGCCCACGTAGCCAAGCGACGCCTGCGTCATGCCGTCGTCGAGTACCAGCGGCGGAACATCCGAAAGCGTCTCGATAGTCGCCGGCGTGCGATACGTTGCGGCCACACCGTTGACGACCTCGGCGATGCGGGTCTTGAGGTGCTCCATGAGCTCGACGTCGAAGCCGCGCAACGTTCCCTCGAGCACGCAGGTGTCGGGGATGACGTTGGCCGCCAAGCCGCCAGCGAACTTACCCACGGTAAGCGCGACCTCCTTGGCCGCCGGCACCTCACGGGAGATAAGCTCCTGAAGCGCCAGGTGCACATGCACGCCGGCCGTAATGGGGTCGATGCAGATCTCGGGGCTCGAGCCATGGCCGCCCTTGCCCTGAAGCGTGATGCGAAAACCGTACACGCCCGAGAGCGCCGGGCTGCCGTAGAGCACCAGGCCAAGCGGCGATTGGCTGTTAACGTGCATGGCGAAGGCGGCCTGGGGACGCGGGTTCTGCAGCAGACCGTCGGCGATGGCGGCGCGGGCACCCTCAAAGGTTCCTCGCCCGGTTGGAACAGCAACTTAATCGTGGCGTTGGCGTCGACAAGCTCGGACTCGCGGGCCTTGAGCAGGCGCGCCGCACCAAGCAGCGCCGTCGCGTGCATATCGTGTCCGCATGCGTGCATGCAGCCGTTCGTAGAGGCGAAAGGCTCGCCTGACTCTTCAGCAACAGGCAGGGCATCCATGTCGCCACGGAGCATGATGACCGTACCGGCCTGTTTGTCCGTGCACGTACCGTTACCCCGAGCAGCAGCTGCCGCGCCGGCACCGATTAGGCCAACGACACAGGAGCCGTCAACAAGCACGGCATAGGGAATATCCATCTCGTCCAGACGCGCCTGGATAAAGGCGGACGTCTGTGGAAGGTTGTTACCGAGCTCAGGCGTTTGATGGAGATCATGGCGCCATGCGGCAAGCTCGTTGGCAAACGCCTGAGCTTCTGCAACAAGACCGTCACCGATAGCGGCCTGCGCCGCCGCGGTGGCCTTGGGCGCTGGTTGCGGTTGAAGATCGGACTGAGCTGGTGCCATAAATGCCCTCCAGTAACGTTTTTGCAGTAAGCACTTTGATAGCGTAAAGCGCAAGGTACAACTTTAAGGGCGAGGCATAAAAAAATGCCGCCCCAGGAGGGCGGCGCAACAAGTTGTTTACAATTGCGGGCGCAGCTTTCGACGCAAAAAATCGAAGTGAGTCTCGCTCAAGATAATCGACAGGAAGATAAGCACGAAGCCGGCGAGCAGGCGCGAGGTGAGCGCCTCCCCCATCAGCAGCACCGAAAACAACACGCCCGAAGGCGACTCCATCGAAAGGAGCAGCGAGCCCGTCGAGGCCGGGACATGCGCCAGGCCGACGTTGGATGAGCAGAGCCACGCATGTGCAGCCCACCGAGAGAAACGCCATCACACAGATAAAAATTCGGCGTCCACACGGACAGAGGCGCCTGGGTCTCGAATAGCAGCGACGAGACCAGGCTTAGGATGCCATTGCCCACAAACATCCAAAACGTGATGACGTTGATGTCCATCTTTCGGCCGTACTTGGCCGTCACCGACATCTGAATGGCAAAGAAAACCGCACCGCCCAGCGTGATGGCATCACCGATGTTGAACTCGACGCTATCGAGCGCCACCAGGCCAATGCCCGCCAGACAGAGCAATGCGGCGCCCAAGTTGTAACGAGTGAGCTTTTCGCCGCTTAGGAAATAGCTCGCGAACGGGACCAGAATGCAATAGGTGCCCGTCAAAAAAAGCGTTCTTACCCGCCGTGGTCTGAGCCAGACCGACCGTCTGCAAGGCATAGGCTGCCCACATGAGTGCGCCCATGCTCAGACCAACAATCAGATTGCGAGCGTTAAGGTGGGCGGCGATGCGCTTGCGAAAGATAACAAGCATGACCAGCGCTGCGGGAAGAAAACGAATATAGAGCAGTTCGAACACCGGAATGGTGTCGAGCGCGTCCTTCATAGTGGTAAAGGAGTAACCCCAGATAATCGCCACCGAAAGCAGTAGGACTTTCCAGAACAACGGCGAACGAGCACCGGCACCACGGGAGGTGCCGCCCGCGCCCAGGTCCTCGCCGAGCAACAGGGCTATCGGGCATGTTTTCAATTTCGTTGGCAGCGTATTGGGCCATGGAACATCCTCACACTCAAACTGGGCGTGGTGTCCGCACGCGTATGGCTGCGTGCCGCCTCATGGTCAAATAAAAAACGGGGACGCGCCGGACCCCCGGCACGCCCCGCTACTGTAGCAACAACCAGCGTTGCACCGCAATCCAGCCCACTAAAGCGTCAGCAAAGTGAACCTCGATGTTTTGTCAATGTCACGCTGTTGCACTAAATAAGCTTCGTGCTTTCAAGCTTTTCGATGATCCAGTCGTTGGCTTTGATGACCGGACGGCGGAAGACGACGCCCAGTGCCAGCGACGGAATCAGATAGCTCGCCAGAATGCCTAGCTCAATCCAGTACTCCATATGGTAGGCACCGGCCATGGCGGCATGCATGGCGTTGATACCGTGAGTAAACGGCAGGAACGGGTAGATCGCCTGGAACACAGGGCCGGTCATCTCGATGGGGAACGTACCGCCCGAACCGCCGACCTGCATAACCAACAGCACGACGGCGAGCGCCTTACCGATATCGCCAAACGACACGGTGAGCGTGTAGACGATATTGGAGAACACGAGACTCGCGACCCAGCCGGCAAGTACAAACTGCAGCGGGTTGTCGCATTGGATGCCAAAGAACAGGATGTCACCCGCGCACACGAGTGTCGCCTGCAGCAGGGCCAGACCTCCAAAGAACAGGTAACGGCCCAGGTAGATCTCGTGCAGGCGCACGGGGATCAGCTCGTTGATGAGCTCATCGTCAACCGATACCTTCATCATGGCCGCCAGCACGATCGAGCCGACCCAAAGCGACAGAATCGTGTAGAACGGCGCCATGGCCGAACCGTAATTGCGGATCGGATAGACCGGCTTGCGGTCGAGCGCGACGGGGCCGGAAAGCGACACGGCCAGGCCCTCGGGGTCGTTGCCGATCATCGTCTTGATCGTCGCCAGGTCACCCGACATCAGGGCGCCGTCGAGCTCGTCCTTGAACGCGCTGATCTTGTCCGACGCCTCGCCCAGCTGATCGGAAGCCTCGTTGACCAGCTTTGCGGCCTTGGAGAGACCCTTTGCCAGCGAACCGGATGCATCGGTGAGGCCGCTCACGGCACTATCCAGATTGCTCGAAATACCGTTCAGCGAATCCAAAACGCCCGAGATGGTCTTCTTGAGCTCCTTGGCCTTGACCGAGAACGTGGAATCGTAGTCGGACTTAGCGCCCGAGATGCCCGCCTTGGCATCGGCGATGGCCTGGTCGACCTCGGCACGCGTGCTGTTGACCTCTGCCATGCTGTCGGAAAGGGACTTTGCGGTTGCCCTCAGGTCGTTGGCATTGTTACGATACTCCGTCGCGATCCTGCCCAGCGATGTAGCCACAGACTTGAGGCTGTCCTGGAGCTTTTCGTCACTCACCTGATCGGCAAAGCTGCGAAGCTGGTCGGCCGTGTCGTCGATTTCCTTGGCACGCGTATCGAGCGCCGCCGCGGCATCGTTGAGCTGGGACACCGTGAGGTAAACATGCTGGTTTGCGGCGTCGAAAGCCTTCGCGAGCTCGGCGGACACGTTGTCAAACGAGCCCGCACTTCCGTCAATCGCGGCGTTGATAGCGTCGTTGGCGGCCTTGAGTGCTTCCTTGGAATCACTAATGCCGCTCTCGGCGTGCTCCATCAACTGCTTGGTAGATTCATCGACCTTACCCGTCTGCTGGAGCATACCGCTCGCCGACGTCAACGAATCGGAGGTCGAGCTCAAAATGCCCGCAAGCGAAGTCGCGTTGGCTTGAACGTCCTGCAGGTCCTCGACCGAATCGCCCAGTGTCGAGGACAGGTTGGCGATAAAGTTGCTGACCTGATCGGTGCTCATGTAATCGAGCAGGCTGGACACCGTCTTTAGACCGATGGTCGTGATGGTCTTGGTAAAGGTCTCATTCACCTGGCTCTGGACGGCGCTCGAACCCTTTTCGGTCACGATCTGGGCGATGGCGTTAGCTTCTGGTTCTCGTAGAACTCGATATCGGCGTGCTTCACCTCGGTCGAGAAAAGCGTCATCATGTCGGCGCTAACGTTTTAGGGATAACGACGGCAGCGTAGTACGCGCCCGACTTACGCCCTCAATCGCCTTATCGCGGTCGTTGAGGACAACCCAGTCAAAGTTCTCGTTACCGCGCAGGGTCGCCGTCACGTTTTCGCCCACGTTGATCTCGACGGGAATCAGATCGCTCTCGTAACCCTCGTCGGTGTTGACCACGGCGATCTTAAGATTGCCGGTGTTGCCGTACGGATCCCAGCTGCCGGCGATGTTAAACCACGCGTACAGACATGGCACGATGATCAGGCCCATCACGACGACCATGCCGATCACGGAGCGAGACACGTTTTGGACATCACGCTTAAACAGGTGCAGGATGTTCTTCATTTATGCCTCACCTCCTTTAGAGTGCTTGCCAAGCAGGGTGGTATCTCCATCATTTGTAGCTGTGCTGTCGCTGCCCTGAGATTTACGATGCGCACCAATATGCGGCAGACGGCTCGTGGGCTGTTCGCTGTCCTTGGTGCCCCGCTCGCTGGCGTTGAGACCAAACATGCGACGGGCGGCAGGGATGGCAGCCGTGTGCTCGCGCATCTCGCGGCGCAAGTCCTCGTCCGAAAGCGCCGAGATGCGCATCTGGGTGTTGAGGCTTGCACGGATGTACTCGATGTTGATGAGCCAGCCGCAGATGGCAATGACCGAGATAATCCAGATAACGAGCAGGATGATCTTGCCGTTATTGTCGATATCGAGCACCGTCGAAAGCACAAAGAGCAGAACCTGCACGCCTACCACGGCGGCAAAACCGCCCTTGATGTAGTACGGGTAGCGATGCTCAAACGCCACGGCATGATCGAGCAGCTCGCGACGGTACGAATCCGAATCGAGCATGACGCGCATGGCCGTGCGCAGCGAATAGCGCTGGCGCGGTAGGTCGTTGGACTCGCAGATCATGAGGCCCGTCGTGGAAAGCTGCTTATCAAAGAGCAGATTGAGGTTGAGCAGCAACGGGCGCAGCTGCAGACCGATAAAGAGCGCGATGGCAAGGAACACGCCCAGGATGCACAGGTTGAACAGGTAGTTGAACGAATACATGCCACCGACGGTCTCGCGCAGCAGGTTGATGCCATAAGTGAAGGGCAGCAGCGGATGCAGCCATTGGAAGAAGCCGGGCATCATCTCGATGGGATACATGCCCGACGAGCCGGGGATCTGCACAATGACGAGGATGACGCCAATGGCTTTACCGATATGCTTAAACGTGGTGGACAGCGCATAGATGATGTTGACGTAGGTGAACGAAATAGCGATGCCGCCCAGTACAAAGAGCAGCGGATTGACGCACTGAACGCCAATGACCAGGTCGCCCACCGTAACGATAATGGCCTGGAACGCGCCCAGGATCACCAGCAGCAGCCAGCGGCCAAAGTAGCCCTGACGCGCCGTAAAGCTACCGATGCCCTCGCGGTCGACCTCGAGTTTATAGATAGCGATGAGCACATAGCCGCCTACCCACAGCGCCAGATTGGTGTAGAAGGGCGCGATGCCCGAGCCAAAGCTCTTGACCGGATAGATTGACTTGGACGTCAGCTCAACCGGAGATGCCATGAAATCTGCCACGTCATTGCGTCGCGTCCATGAGGTCGGCTAACTCGCCCATAGACTCAGAGGTCCGCAGCGCCGCAATGTCATTGGCGGCGGTCGCGAGCTTGTCCTGAACCTTGGCAAGGGAGGCGTCGGTTTGGGATAGCGTGGTCTTTGCCTGCTTGAGCGTGGCGTCGAGCTGCGCCAGCGTGCGCGCGCGCTCGCTATCGTGGGGGTCATACCCGACACAATGCCGGTCAAATCGCCCGAAACGGCGGCAAAGGAATCAAGCGCGCTCGAAGCCTTCGGAAGTGCGTTCTGACCCAGATCGGTCTGAGCCTGACCGAGGTTAGCCGTACCGGTCTGAATTGCCGCGTTGAGTGCGTTGCTCGCGTTCGAGATTGCCGTAGCGTCGTTTGCCATGGCGCTCGACTGTGCAGAAAGGCCATCCTTGATGCTCTGCAGCTTCTGGTTTTGCTCGCGAAGCGAATCGATGGTCGATACAATGCGCGCGTCAATTTCCTCGGACCTGTCGACGCGTCATTAACGAGAATCTCCAAGTGTCCGATAACGACCTTATTGTGATCGATCGTCGCCTGGAGAGACTCGAGCGAGTTGTCGATGCGGGTGGTCGTAGATGTGACCGTACCCGTTAGCTTGCCAATCGCAGCGTTCGCGGAGGCTGACGTCTTGGTGAGTGCAAGGCTACCTTCCGAGAGTGCCTTGGAGAGCGAGGTGATAGAGTTGCCCGCCGTGGCGCGAGCCTCGCCCAGCAGGTCGTTGCCCTGGGAGATCGCCTGCGTTAGAGAGGGCGCCTGCCCCTGCAGGCCCGCCAGCGCAGCATCGGCCGAAGCAATCGAGCTGCTCGTCTTGTCGATGGCGGTGTTCATGTCGCCGATGGAATCGCGTACTTCGCCCAGGGTATCAGACGCCTCGGACACCGAGCCCGCCAGCGAATCCCGGGTCTGGGTCGCCTTGTCTTTAAGGTCGATGCCAGCATCTTTAGCAATGCCCGCGACGGTCTCGCCCACCGTGGAGACAAACTCCGAGTTGATCTGCTCCTCGATGGTATTGGCGCCAGTGTCGGTGACCTTGGGCGCAATAGCGCTCTTCTTCTCGTTGACGTAGTACGTGAGCTTGGGCTGATGGTAATTGCCGTCGAGCATCGAGACCAGGTTATCTGAGAAGTTCTTGGGGATTACGATGGCCGCATAGTACTCACCACTCTCGACGCCCTCTTTGGCATCGGCGGCCGAATCGACGAAGGTCCAGCCCAGCTGATCGTTTTCCTTGAGCTGATCGACGACCTTGTCGCCCGCATTGAGCTCGCCCACCAGGTCGTTTTGGGTTCCCTGGTCGTTGTTGGCGATAGCAATCTTGATGCCCTGGGTGTTTCCGTACGATCCCAGTTTGCCACGATGTTGTACCAGGCATACAGCGAGGGAATAACACACACGCCGAGGGTAACCACCAAGGCGACGGGGTTCACGAGCAATCGCTTGATGTCACGCTTAAAGATCGCAAAGGATACCTTTGCGTTGGATAGTTTGCTGCCGAGACTCACGCTTAGACCATCCATCCTGTCGTTGAATCGAATCGTACTATCGACAACCATTGTACGTAGGCGCTTTAGTGCCTCGCGGCACAATGGTGCTGAGTTTTGCGGGTAGCAATATACCACGAAGATTAGTTAACGTACAGTTGTACAGTATCTTAAATTCCCGCAGCTCCCAAAACCACAACCCGCACAAAATAGCAGTTCGAATAGTCATTGGGGACGTTCTTGAATGACCAGTCAAACAAGACGTCCCCAACGACTAATGGTGCAAGGAATGTCCCAAACTGCCGGCAGAGACGATATGAGCAGGACATAAAACATTGAGAGCCCCCGGCATGAAAGACCGCGGATTAGGCCGACAATGGTGAGTGTCTAATTCAGCCGCGGCGGCCACGCCGCATTCATGGAAGGGGCTCCCATGCTCGATACTACCACCTTCGTCGGCCTCGACGTCCACGCCCGCTCGATAAAGGCCGTCTCCCTCGACGTCATGACCGGGGAGGTGCGCGCCGCGACCTTCGGCTACGCGCCGGCGCCGTCGCGGAGTGGGTCCGCTCCGTGGACCCCGGGGCCAGGTGCGTGTACGAGTCCGGGGTCACGGGCTTCGACCTGCAGAAGAGGCTCTCCGGCCTGGGTGTCGACTGCGTGGTCGGCGCCGTCTCGAAGATGATCAAGCCCAGCGCGGACAGGCGCAGGAAGAACGACCGCAACGACGCCGAGTTCCTCGCCCGCATGCTGTCGGTCGGCAACGTGGTCGAGGTGTGGGTCCCCGACGACGAGTGCGAGGCCGCCCGCGACCTGACCAGGGCGCTCGAGGACGCGAGGGACGACCTCTCGCGCTCGAAGCAGCGGCTCTCCAAGTTCCTGCTAAGGCACGGGCTCGTCTTCGACGAGAGGACGCCCACCGGCCGCAGGAAGGGCAACTGGACCCGGCGCACTGGTCCTGGATCGAGTCGATTAGGTTCGCGGAGGGGCCGACAACGACGTGCTCGCCTACTACGTCGACGCGGTCAGGCGGGCGGCGGAGGAGAAGTCGAGGCTCGAGGGGCTCGTCGAGGCCGAGGCCCGCAAGCCCAGGTGGCGGAAGAGGGTCGACTCCCTTGTTAGCGTCAATATATTTTTCACCATTTTCACCAACGTATTTTCGCCAATCGCGCCAACGCGGATGCGCCGGATTCGCCAACGCGGATGCGCCGCTTTCGGCGTCTAGGCCCCCTCCTCCTTCCCGTCCTCACCGCCGATGGATACGTCCTTCAGGCGGTACGACCGTCCCGTTATCTTGATCATCGCGCAATGGTGGCAAAGCCTGTCGGCCACCGCCGAGGCCGTGACGTTGCTGCCGAACACGTCGCCCCACCTGCCCACCGGCACGTTGGTCGTGACGATGGTCGACCGCT
>ENA-OPYV01000044-OPYV01000044.1-human-gut-metagenome-genome-assembly--contig:-NODE-44-length-36439-cov-4.617757_pt1 | contig 36439 bp, 29 predicted proteins | sample MGYA00242474_ERZ504485 | MGnify/ENA primary metagenome ERZ504485 (study PRJEB26092, sample SAMD00036263) | human gut metagenome | host: Homo sapiens | study: EMG produced TPA metagenomics assembly of...
CATCTGAAACCCAGTTGGAGCTACTGTTCGGGAGGGCGTTGTGGTCAAGTCTTTGATCTGACAGGCATCTGAAACATCCGATTCACAAGGATTATGACATCCTTGGTGGTCTAAGTCTTTGATCTGACAGGCATCTGAAACAGGAGCCGGTGCCCTCTCGGAGTTCGAAGAGTGGTCTAAGTCTTTGATCTGACAGGCATCTGAAACCGATAGCCTTGGAGAATCCTGAACGTTCTATGAGAACTGAACATAATCTCCATCGATATACCGACTTCTTCCCTCTGTCAAAAGGACTTTTTTGTCGCAGCATTCCAGGTCCAGAAGCTGCATATGGTGTCTTAATAATTCTCGATGCAAATAAAGTAATTGGCCATTATCACAATATTGAGTTATATGAAGCATCACAAGCATCCTGCCCTCGGCAAGAGCGCCGGCAGTATCAACTACCAGTTGAATTTTATCATAAAGAGAACCCAGAGAACTGGTATCAACACGCGGTTTAGCCATTGCTATCATTGACTTTATATCAGCTTCATCAAGAATACTCAGAGGCAAATTCTCTCTCCATATTTCTTCTTGAATAATCGACTTTATCTCAGTTTGTAACAACAATAATCTACTCAATTCTTCAGGATTAAATCCGTCATTTAACTTCTTAACCGCAGCCTTTTGAAACAAAGCATCATAATCTAGTACTCCTGCGCAATCACCTACGAATAGCACCTTCTTCGCCGCCAAAACCTCTTTATCACATTCCACAAGAACAACATCATCATCTTCACCTCGAAGACCTTGCACGAATTTGTACAGCACACTTGGAAGCTCGCATGCGATTACGTTAAGGCCTGGTTCCAGCGACATGGAATCCAAGGGATAGAAAACAATACTGTCAATCATATAATCACCGTCCTGTCATCCGAATCCCGAACATCATTCTTCCCTCTTCCCAACAGGAATCTAATGGACGCATACTGTTTCTCAGTAACAATCAACGATTGAACCAGACCAGCACTCGGCACAAAACTCGCAACACGATTTTCCAGAAAGCGAGCCGATTCTCGAGTAGTAGCAATTCGCACATATACGGATTCCTGAACCATCAGGAAACCCTCCTGAATAAGATTCTTCCGAAAAGATGCATATTCTTTGCGCTCATTAGGCGTCTTCATCGGAAGATCGAAAAACACTATAACTCTCATGACTCTGTATCGCACCGCCAAAACCCCAATTCAGGAAGGCAGCCCTCCCCCGCCAGATACCGTAATGAATCGCGAACGAATACATTGATTAATTGCGTAATCGTTGTCCCATATTGAGGCAGATCAGTCCTCATCAACTTGATGAGTTCTTCTTTAACTTCGCTTTCGAGAGACCTGCCGCTAAGCTCGAACACTTTCTGATCAACAAACGGGCGGAAGGGCTCCATAAAATCGCACGCTAAATTGAAAGGATTTCTCTCGCTATCATGATGAATACCGAATTCCGTAAGATAGCCTATTTCAGCTATTTTTCTAGCCACTTCTGACATAAGAATCGCATAGCCGTAGTCCAATAGTCCGTTTATCTGATTGTCGTCGTCAGATCTGACGAATTCGTACGTAAATAACCTCGGGAAATACATATGTGCGGCAACAGCCTCACGGTTGTCAGAATCCCCAGACTTAACATCTGCAGCAAGCGTGCCGATCTTCTCCACGTCAGGACAAGGACAACACCTCTCCAGCACCTGCATTTGATGAGCGATTTTCTCTTGAACAATACGCTGCCATAGGATATTCCTGCGTTCCTCCAACCAACACATCTGCTGAATAATGCATGAGCGACGACTCGATTCAGTCTCGTATGGATTCGTCTCCCCAATCGGAAGATGCTTTTCGTCACAAAAGATGACTTTGACATCACGTTTTAATAGATTCGCCATCGCATTAGCCGTCACAACCGCTTGAGTCGTGGAAATCATCACAGTACCCAAATCATCAAGAGGAAACTGGTAAAACGTCATCATCTGTCTGAACCACCAACAATTTTAATTTTGTCGAGATCTTGCAATGTTTGGTAATCACAACATTCCGCCATGTCATACTCACTCCATTGTGTTATTCTTATAAAGGATTGTTTGGTCGCAATCCAAGGTGTCTAGGTCCTTGACCTGACAGGCATATATTGAAATAAAGCAAGACCCTTGGGCCAAGCTTCAGAAGGTTTTAGACCTAGCCTTATGGCTATGGGGCTCCCGGCAGCGCCGGGAGCCCCTATTTGTTATCTCGCTCTCCTCTTCAACTCGCCAACACTGATTCTCTGCTCAAACAGCCCAGACGGCGACTGGAAGATGAACTCGTCAGAATCAGCAAACGAATAACCCGATTTATTGTTCATCCTTCCCCAACTCTCCGGCATCTTGAGATTTTTCAGGTTCGCTGTCTTTGCATCAGCATGCAACGCTCCCACCACTTCTTTGATAACGTCTTTCTTTTCCTCTAGTGAGACCCTGTTAAAAGCAGCATAGAAAGCCGCCAGTTCAGTCTCATCAAGCGATGACTTCGGGTAATATTCTGTATAGACTCAACAATCGCGTCAAACAACCCACATAACTGTTCCTCACTGACGCTATCCGCAGAGTTCATCACATCATCAAACAAGCAATACTCTCCATATGGAAGCCATAGTTGTTGTGCATTATTCAATTCGGCTGCAGACTTGATTGTTATTAAGGCGCCACCGTAACGAATCAACTGCATAGGCGGAACATGACGAAGTAGAATACGCGCCTTCCCGTATTCCGGTTTTTCTCAACCAATATCATTCTCAGCGCATCATCAGAAGGATGATCACCCAACTTGGCATATTCTCGCATTGCGATATTCACCAAGCGCGTCTTTTTTCTTTGACTCGATTAGAACAGCATAGACTGTTTTCTCACTTGAGAATCCACCATATAGGTCAGTATCCCGCATTTCCTTGTTAAAAGGAATGCGCATCTTTTTCTTTGACAAAGCTCCATATCGAGTCGTGTCATACAACGCACCGAAGCTATCGCCCACCTTCTGAGTGACGAGCATCTTACGATAATTCATCACCTTGCGAAGATAAGCTTTATCTTCTTCACGCCAAACAATCTCTCCAGTCTTAGGATTGATGCGCTTGTCTGGATTCCGGGAATTCATCGAACCAACAATAAAGCCAAACGCTTTATTTCTCCTGCGCTCTCCAGCATTCACTTTCTCCCTGTATCCACGCAGGTAATCTTGCAGGTACAGATTGTAGGAATTCACTGCTCCATCGGAAACCAAGCCATTAGCGAAGAAGCCTCTATTAACCGCGAACTGACCCGCAACACCGAGGCACAGCGCGTCCTGAGCATGGTGATAGTCGTTGATATCACGGTTCTTATGGGAGAAACCAAGATATTGGCGCATTTCTTTCGTTAGCTCGGAATTCAGACCAATTACCGCGGCGCTGTTTCCATAACGCTTACGCATGATGGTGGCAACATTCTTCATAATCTGACGAGTCTCCACCAGCGAGCGCTGAACGAAACGCTCCTTCTCGTGGGAGGAAAAGTCATTCTGCCGATTCAGTCTGTCGAACTTAACACGACTGATCAGGCGAGCGTCCAACAACTCCTGCCAGAAATTCCTCATACGGTTCGCGATTTCGGGCAGATACTGGAAAGAGTCCGTCTTTCTTGCGTTTGCCGCGCGAGCTACCAAAACTCGATTATCCAGAGAATCATTCTGAGTCACGGCTTGCGGGATGATGTGATCGATATCATAATCCGAAGAGAGCCTGTCAAGATTCAGAGGTTCTCCGGTATACATATCTTTACCAAGCTGCGTGTAGTACAGGAACAGCCTATCGTCTCGCAAATCATTATCACTGCACTCGTTCAATGATTCGGCGAGGTCCTGGAACTCCTTCTGCAATCCAGCACTCTTGTACAGGCCCTGCAAGCGGCTCTTTCGAGATACCGTTCGGGCGCTTTGTTGGACATCTCCCGCGAGTTCCAGGAAAATCCGCGAAGGTTCCTTGCCTACTGCCTTCGAGATATCATCAATGACTCGAATCGCCTGATTGATACCTCTCTTGACCTTAGGCGAGACACGCAGGTTATCGATTATATCCTGATAGGAGTTCCCATCTTCAGCGCCAACGTTCTGCTGGCTGATCCACTCCCCAACGCCAAGATCCTTGTCAGTGATGATCTCCATGAAATTGCGATCGGTTTCCCGCATTATCTCGATAATGCTGTGTTTTGCAGGAGCGAAATCATTCCCGATCTTGCAAACAGCCACCTTCGAGGCAAGAAGTTTTCTTGAAAGCTTGCCCCATCCTGTGTAATGCGTATTGGAGAGTAGCTCGCAATTGGTTTCCGTCAGCTCGCCAAGCAGCTGCAACTGATGTTTCAAAGTCTTTTTATCTTCAAACACCGTCTGCAACTCGATAATCTTCTCAACGACATCCTTATGACTATTCACATAGGAGGCTTTGAGCGTGCGGCACATCTTCCCATACGATGACAAGGAGCTGACGAATTTCTTCTCGTCAGCCAAGCCGGAAATCTCATAGGTGTTCCCATATGTTCTGCGCAACAGCTTTTCAGCATCCTTCTTAGTGACCGTTGCTTGTTTGGCGAAAAGTTCTTCAAGTAGCAGTTGCTTCTCATTGTGGCCGAGTCTCACACGCCGCTTATCAGCCCAATGGTTGCCTGTACGAATCGACAGACGGACATTGTTCAACTCGTTAAGAACTTCGAATTCCTGGTACAGCAGGGAATTCTTTGGCAACGTCGTCTCGCCAAGCAGGTAACTGTCCGTGCCTACCAAGCTCTTAATGAATTCGTGTCCCGACTTATCCTTGTCGACCATCTCGTCAAAGTTCCAAGGCGTAATCACGCCCTTCTTCTTACGAATCATCCAATGGTTTTCCCTATTATCGGACGACTGCATGTCATCACGCGATACCAGCGGACCAACATAATAAGGCACGCGGAAAGCAAGCAAACCTTCTAGCTTATTGACTTCCTTACCATCTTTGATATAGGTCTCCAGAAGGAAGGGATAATAGCGTCCCTGCTTTTGGATGATTTTCTTCAACTCGTTCAGATGAAGCTGGTAGGGAATCACACCATTTCCAGAGTCCCTTTGGACAGGGAACAACTCATCGTTTTCGATGTCGTGGAGAAGTCTTTCTTTCTCCCGATCAGGCAAAACAGAACCTTTAATCAGCTCCTCGAAGAACTTATTGGCTGCTTTGCGCTTATTCTCATAATCCTTTGCACCACGAATGCTTCTTCGCTGTCCTCCAACGATTTCCCAGCCTACGAGAGCACCGTAGTTCTTGTTGATATTCTCGGCATTGGATTCCTCGCGGCAATAGCGCTTGATCAAGTCCCAATTCCGTTGATGCTGTTCATATCTCGCGCACATCGACTCAGAAACGCTCGTGGAATCTCCCAGCAACTGTTTCAGAGCGATGGCACTGTACTGTCGCTGGATACAGTCCAGAAAATCGCATTCATTATCTTCCAGCAGACCAGAATCACCGATTGCGATGCGCTTCTCGTCATAATCGGCCTTGTTGAAATGGAGCGCGAGCGTTTTCTTGTCTTCCGGAGTGTACTCCTTATTAGGAAACACCTTCGTCAAATCAAGCTTATTGCCTTCAAGACCGGCAAACACTGCGCTGATGATAGCCTCTTGGCGCTTCGATAATGCGGTACCCTCCTTGAGAATGGAGATTGCATTCTTAGCACGTATGGAGCGAGAGCCTTTGGTCGTGCACAGCGCTTCCGTCAGCCCATTCGCATCCGCTTGCAGCTCCAGATCATCGCCAGTTTCGTCTTCATCAGCATATTGCAGAATTTCCGTGAGTAATTTGAGAAGATCCTCGACATCGAAAACCGAAGAAGGAGCCAATTCCCCCTCCGTGAGGAAATTGCCACGGTATTTCATCATGTGATGGATGGCAAGATACACCTCTCGGATATCATGGCGCTCATCATCCTCCATCAGTGTTTTTACGCAGATGGTAGATAGTCGGGTATTTCTCGTAAAAACGCTTATCCTGCTCATTCGAGTCGAACAGGACACCTCCGAACCAATGACCTTCATTGTTCTTATCTTCAGGGTGAACCCAAGAATACTTCCTTCGCATCAGGAAAGACGGATCCACCTCGGACAACGCCTGATCAAACATCGAATCAAGCATACGCAAGCGCCAATGACGGCGGGAATAACGCCTACGAGTGGTTCGCGCCATTCTGCGCTCCTCCGCCGTTGAAGCAGGCTCGAACAGTCTCGCGCCAATAAGTTCATGCCCCTTCGCACGCATAAGACGATAATTAGGAGTGAATGCCGCCCAGCCAACGGAAGCGTTGCCTATATCCAGCGAGACAGCGTAATCTTCAACAGCATTTTCCCGGTTCATAAGACTCCATTGATGTAGAACTCTAATTCGTCTTCAAGTCTATTACAGGAATACTGACATCCACGCATCACCCTTTTGCGATCCTTATGAAATTCGGCACATCGTGGTCATTTAAAGCTTTTTCATCGCTATTTTGTACACATTTGTTTACGTCTCATTTCGGACATTACCCAGATACACAAAAGGGGCTGCCCATTCACAAGGAATGGACAGCCCCTCACGCGAGAATCAGCGAAGCATCAACACAATGCTTCGGCAGAGTTTCGGCAGACCAGCTTAACTTGGGCAGTGCAAAACCGCACAAACCTCCCAAAGTCAGCCACCCAGCCAGCCACCTCAGGCCTTGGCAACCTCAACGTTCAGCTCATCGCCGGCAGTCACTTCGAAGGAAGTGGCGAGCGTTTCGGAGGAGACAAGTTCCTTGAACTGTTCGACCTTGGCCACGTCTTCGGCAGGCACAACGAGCTTCAGTGCGATACGGTCGGAGATCTGCAGATCGGCGGCCTTACGGGCGTCCTGCACGGCGCGGATCACGTCGCGGGCGTAGCCTTCGGCGATCAGATCATCGTTCAGCTCGGTGTCGAGAATCACGAAGCCACCGGTCGGCAGCGCGGCGGAAACGGAGTTGGCGGCCTCTTCGGCGTTCTTCTCCTCCACGCTGTTGATCAGCTCGTATTCGCCTTCCTCAAGCACGATCTCACCGTTCGGCGTCTCGCAAACCGGAGCGCCATCTGCGTTCACATGCCATGCGCCGGACTTGGAGGCCTTGATGGCGAACTGTACGTCCTTGCGCAGGCGCTTGCCCGCCACGCGAGCGTTCACACGCAGCTCGTTGATAATCTTCAAGCCTTGGGCTTCGGCATCCTCAAGCGTGCACAGTTCAACGTTCTTCACGTTCAGTTCGGATTTCAGAATCTCGTCGTATGCGGCCACGGCATCAGTGTTTTCCACCACCACGGTCAGCTTATGCAGTGGCTGGCGCACGCGGATCTGCTTCGTCTTACGCATCGACAGGGTGCCGGACACGACCTCGCGCACCTTCTCCATCGCGTCAACCAGAGCCGGATCGTCAACAAGCACACGGCCCAGTTCGGTCGCTTCGCCGGTCCGTTCGTCGGCAAGGAACGGCCAGTCGGCCAGATGCACGGATTCGCCACCGGTCAGACCACGCCACACTGCTTCCGCTTCCATCGGAGCAAGCGGTGCGATCACGCGCATGAATGCTTCAAGCACGGTGTACAGCGTATTGAACGCGTTCTCATCCTCGTTCCAGAAACGGTCACGATTGTTGCGGATGTACCAGTTGGTGAGCATGTCAATGAAATCAGACACGGCTTCACATGCGTCGGAAATCAGGAAGTCATCCAGCGAATGCTGCGTCTTCTCGATCAGTCGGCGGGTACGTGCCAGCAGATAACGGTCCATTTCCGGCAGTGCGGCAACCTCATCGGCACGCAGTGCGCGAGCGTCGAACCCGGCACCATTATTGGCGGCGTTCGCATACAGGGTGAAGAAGTAGTACGAGCTCCACACCGGCAGCATGACCTGGCGAACGGTGTCGCGAATGCCATCGGCGGTCACGATTAGGTTACCGCCGCGCAGGATCGGCGAGCTCATGAGGAACCAACGCATGGCGTCGGAGCCGAAATCGTTGAACACACCGTTCACATCCGGGTAGTTGCGCAAGTGCTTCGACATCTTCTGACCATCGGAACCGAGCACGATGCCATGGCAGATCACGTTCTTGAACGCCGGCTTGTCGAACAGTGCGGTCGCCATGATGTGCAGCACGTAGAACCAGCCACGGGTCTGGCCGATGTATTCCACGATGTAATCGCACGGGAAATGCTGTTCGAACGTTTCCTTGTTCTCAAACGGGTAATGGTACTGGGCGAAGCTCATGGAACCGGATTCGAACCAGCAGTCCATCACGTCGGTGATGCGGTGCATGTGGCTCTTGCCGGTCGGATCGTCCGGGTTGACGCGGGTCAGCTCGTCGATGTACGGGCGGTGCATGTTGACATTGCCCTCATGGTCACGCGGATAATCGCCAAAATCAGCCTTCAGCTCGTCCAACGAACCGTACACGTCAACGCGTGGATACTTCGGATCATCGGAACCCACACCGGAATCGGCGAACCCCAGAAACGGTTGCGGGAGATCGACCAGTCACGGGCGTTGGCCAGCCACTTGCCGAACTGGCCGTCCTTCACATTGCCCGGAATCCAGTTGATTTCCTGGTTCAGTTCGAGCAGACGATCCTTGATCTTGGTGACGGACACGAACCACGAGCTCACCGGCTTGTAGATGAGCGGCGTGGCGCAACGCCAGCAGTGCGGGTAAGAGTGTACGTAACTCTTCTCCTGGAAGAGAATCGCGCGCTGCTCTTCCGGAATACGCTCCAGCGGGCCGTCGCCGGCACGCAGGTTACGCAGGATCGGCTTGTTCGCATCGAACACGTACATGCCCTCGTAGTCCGGGCACAGCGCGGTGAACTTGCAGCCCGCGTCGAGCACGTCAACGCTCTTGATGCCCTTGGCGTTGAGCGTGTTCATATCGTCCTCGCCGTACGGAGCCTGATGCACGAGGCCGGTACCTTCAACAGTATCGACGTAGTCGGCGGTGAAGATCTGATAGCCTTCCGGACCCGGAACCTTGCCCTCGACGGCGTTCTCGTCGCCTGCGAAGTACGGGAACACCGGGGTAGTAGCGCCAGCCTTCCATCTCGGCACCCTTGAGTTCGCGCACGATCTCATAGTTGTCGCCAAGTTCCTTGGCGTAGGAGCCGAGCAGTGGCTTGCCCAGGTAGAACTTCTTGCCCGCGAACTTGCCTTCGGTCGGGCGTACTTCCACATAGTCGATGTCTGCGCCGACCACGATGGCGAAGTTGGTGGGAACGGTCCACGGCGTAGTGTCCAGAACACCGCGTAGGCGTCTTCCTCGTCGCGCAGCTTCACGGCCACGGACACGGTGGTGTCCTGACGATCCTGATACACGTCGGCGTCCATGCGCAGCTCGTGCGCGGAAAGCGGCGTCTGATCCTTCGGACAGTACGGCAGCACGCGGTAGCCTGATATGCGAGGCCCTTGTCGTACAGCTGCTTGAACGCCCACATCACGGATTCCATGTATGGGATGTTCAGCGTCTTGTAGCCATGCTCGAAATCGACCCAACGTGCCTGACGGTGCACGTAGTCCTTCCACTCGTTGGTGTACTTGAGCACGGAGGCACGGCAGGGCGTCGTTGAACTTGTCGATGCCCATTTCCTTGACCTGATCGACCGAATCGATGCCCAGTTCCTTCTGGGCTTCAAGCTCGGCCGGCAGACCGTGCGTATCCCAACCGAACACACGATTGACCTTGTGGCCCTTCATGGTCTGGTAGCGCGGAATCACATCCTTGGCGTAGCCGGTCAACAGGTGGCCGTAGTGCGGCAGACCGTTGGCGAACGGCGGACCGTCGAAGAACACGAATTCGTTCTGGCTGTGATCGCCGGAAGGACGGCGTTCAATGGACTTCTGGAAAGTGTCGTCCTTCTCCCAATAATCAAGGACGGATTCTTCCAGCTTCGGGAAACTGGGGTTCGGCGCTACATTGGCGCTCTGCTCACCCGCAGCTGCCTTCGGATACACGTTGTTTTCGCTCACCGTATCTCCTCGTAGGTTCTTGCTATCTATCTCCTACGAGGACGATGGCCGTAACGTCTGCTGGACGCCGCCACCGCGGTACCACCTCGTTTGCCGCACTTTCAAATATACGTGCGACCGCTTGTATGTTCGGCTATTCGGGCCTTCCCGCCGGGTCTAATAAGTCGCTCACGCGACCGTTCTTCCGGAAGCTCCCCGCTGATAACGGATCATCGCTCGCATTTCGGTTGTCACTATAGCATGCAGCGCGAACTATTTTCGCTTGTTTTGCATGATTATGGACGATTTCACAATAGGTTTCATGACGATTCACAATAGCTCTTATGTAGGATTACATACAACAGAAATGCCGATACTGACAGCCCATCAGTATCGGCATTGTAATCGTATTTTCAATATGTATTTTTTAGAACATACTATGTTCGATCATTCGGAGATTTCACCGGAAGCAAGCTTGGCTTCGAGCTCTTCGACAATCTCGTCGTGCATCTTCTCGGTGATCTTCACCTTGAAGAGGAACACGAGCAGGCTCAGCACGATGATGCCCAGCGGCACGTAGAATGCGCAGACCTTGAACATGCCGATGTTCGCGGCGGTCATATCCGCGGCGGTTGCGTCACCGATCATGCCTGCGGCTACGGCGATGAAGCGACGATACCGTTGGAGCATGCGCCTGCGATCTTGTCGAGCATCGGGCGGACGGACAGGGTGACGGCCTCGTTACGCTTGCCGTTCTTGAGCTGACCATATTCGATGGAGTCGGTCAGCGACAGGATGGCGGTCATCTGAATGAAAGTCTGCGGCAGGTAGAAGAAGACCAGACCGACGATGACCATTGCCAGATTGCTGGAGCCGACGGCGAACAGCAGGTAGCCGACGATCATGAGCACCATGCCACCCAAGTACAGGTAGCGGCGCGGAATGCGCTTGTTCAGGATCGGGTACAGCGGAGCCATAACCAAGCCGGTGATGACCGGGATGACGCCCACGATGGAGTATGCGGCGGTGTTGTCGAGGATGTACTTGAACAGGTACATGAGCACGCCGGTGGTGGCCACGTTGGCGATGGCGTACAGCAGGTAGCTCAAGGCAACCCACAGCAGCTGATCGTTCTGGGCCAGAGCCTTGAAGGCCTGCAGCGGGCCGCCGTTGTCTTCGGCCTTGGCACGCAGCGTGGTGGTGCTTTCCTTGGTGCCGAACGCCACGGAGCACACGGTGAGGATGCCGAGGATGGCCACGATGATGGCGAAGCAGGTCCAGCCGGACTGGCTTTCGACGTACTTGCCGGTGAACACCCAGCTGAAGTAGGTGACGATCGGGATGACCACGATGGTCAGACCGTTGTAGCCGATGGAGCCGCCGAAGGAGCCGAGTGCGGTGTAGGTGGAGCGCTCGTGGGAGTCGGAGCTCAATGCCGGGATCATACCCCAGTAGGAAATGTCACGCAGCGAGTAGAACACGTCGAGCACAATGAAGGTGATGATGAACAGCACGATGAACAGGGTAGTATTCACGTTCACCAGACCGAACAGACCAGTGTAGACGAGCACCAGCAGGATGGCGGAAACGGTACCACCGATGAGCTGCCACGGCTTGAAGCGACCCCACTTGGTGTTGGTGTTGTCGATGATGTTGCCCAGCAGCGGGTCGATGAAGATTTCTGCGATACGAATCACCACGACCAGGCCGGTGATGATGCCAATCAGCTTGGTGGCGACGCTCTTATCGACGCCAGAGAACAGCGAGCTCGTCACGTAGACGATGAAATAGGTGCTCAGTGCGTTGTAGAACGCGGACTGGCCGACGTTACCGAACGAGTACGCCACGCGAGACAAGAGGTTCCCGCCTTTGGAACCGTTGTTGCCATTTCCCATCTTTGCTTCTCCTTAGAAGTCAGATACAGGTCCTTCCTTGACCTAACTATCAGTATATCCCCTTACCTAAAGTTAGTAAAATTTATCACTGAACATATCGCCTATCGGCGTGTCATATTTTGTGAGCTTCTGTTCGAAAGATAGCTAAAAACGTTATTTTCCGCCATTTACACAACAAAATAGGCAAACTGTCGCATTATCTTGTGGCAGCTTTTACCAAAATCGATATTTACGATATGCAAAAGCTTCCACGTCGAAACGAAACCAAGCCAATCTGGAAATAGCCCGATTACTATACAGAAGTAAAGAAATAACCGCTATTTTGCCGGCACAAAACTATCGCGCACCACCAGCGACGTCGACAGGTACACATGCTGACGAATCGTGCGTTTGCCGGAAATGGCATCACCCAACATCAGCGTCGCCACGCGCGCAAGCTCGTTCTGATCGATGGAGAATGTGCTCAACGGCGGCGAGGTCAACTGCGAAATCGTTTGATTGTTAATGCTGATCACGCTGATATCGCGCGGCACCAGCACGCCAACCGCATTGAACGCCTGCAGCACGCCAACCGCAATCACATCGGCAGCTACGATCACGGCATCAGGCAGCACGCCATTATGGTCGCGCACGAATTGCTCCCCCAACGCACGGCCGTTGCTCACGGTGAACAAGCCGTCGGAATACACCAATCCGTCGGATTGAATACCGAAACGCCTTGCCTCACGACGGAAATATGTGGCGCGATTCTCCTCATCGACCTCATAAAAGTTCATCAGGCAGCCCTTGCCTCCGATGAATCCAACGCGCTTCATGCCCTTGGCAGCACAGGCCGCGACCGCATCATGCATGGTCTGCTGCAAATCAGGCTGCACGGAATCGAACAGATTCGGCGCCGGATTCACGTCAATGAACACGCCATACGGCATGGCCCTATGCAGCCGCTCCAAGTCTTCCTCGCTGATCTGGTCGGCGCCTATCGCCATGAACCCGTCGAATTTGGAACTGCGAGCGATCATATCGTCGAGATTGTGGAACACCGTCATTTCCATGCGTTGCTGTTCCGCATTGCATTCGAGCGCTGAACGCAAATCGGTGAAATAGGAGTCCCGCAACGCCTCGTCGGACTTTTCATTGTCAAGCAATGCAACCTCATGAGGGATGACGATGCGCTTGGTCTGCACGCTATAACCGAGGTCCTCGCTCGCCTGAATGATCTTGCGACGAGTCTCTTCACGCACCGATAGGGTGGGATCCCCGTTCAGAAGTCGAGACACCGTAGCCTGAGAAAACCCGGTACGTTGCGCAATCTCTTTAATCGTCGCCATGTCTCGCTCTCCAATTTAGTAAATCGTTTACCCATGAAAGGATAACCTATTATTGACATAACGACAAACCAAGCGAGATTTATGCAACGATTACGCAAGCCAATTATAATCGCTGCTCATGCAGCAGTCTCATGAACGTATGACGGAACCGCCTTCACGGAAGGCGGGCTGGCCGCAGCCGAATACCATGCACGGCAAAGACAATAAGAAATCCCTTGCTTCAAAATCGCAATTTCAAAGCAAGGGATTTTCCAAAGAATCCGTGCCGTTCAAAGCCACCGGCCATAAGGGCGGTATCAGCCGACAGGGATCGAAGCGCGGCTAATGTAGAACGCTAGCGTGTGCTCGCATCGCTCCAATTCAGGAGACTATTAGATTATTCGAGTTCTACGGCACCTGTGTAGAGCTGATAGTACTCGCCCTTCTGCGCGATGAGCTCGTCATGCGAGCCGCGTTCGATGATGCGGCCATGGTCGAGCACCATGATCACGTCGGAGTTGCGCACCGTGGAGAGGCGGTGGGCGATCACGAACACGGTACGACCCTTCATGAGGTTGTCCATGCCGGCCTGCACCACCTCTTCGGTACGGGTGTCGATGGACGAGGTGGCCTCGTCGAGGATCATGGCCGGCGGATCGGCCACGGCAGCACGTGCGATGGAAATCAACTGGCGCTGGCCCTGGGACAGGCCGGAGCCGTCGCCTTCGAGCACGGTCTGGTAGCCGTTGGGCAGCATGCGGATGAAGCCGTCGGCGTTCGTGAGCTTCGCGGCGGCGATGCATTCCTCATCGGTGGCGTCGAGGCGACCGTAGCGGATGTTGTCCATCACCGTACCGGTGAACAGGTTCACGTCCTGCAGCACCACACCCAGCGAACGACGCAGATCCGGCTTGCGGATGCCCTTGACGGAAATGCCGTCATACAGGATCATGCCGTCCTGAATGTCGTAGAAACGGTTGATCAGATTGGTGACGGTGGTTTTGCCAGCACCGGTTGCGCCCACCAATGCGATCTTCTGTCCGGGCTTGGCGAACCAGGTGATGTCGTGCAGCACCGGTTTGTCGGGGTTATAGCCGAAGTTCACGTCGGTGAAGCGCACATCGCCCTGCAGGAGGGTGAGGCGACCGTCCGGTGAGGTAATGGCGGTTTCACGGGCCTTCATGGCCACTTCGGCGGCACGCGGGCTCAAGGATTGCGCGGCCTTGAGCGAACGGGTGCCGTCATCGCCTTCCTCGCGCTTCCACGCCCAGTGACCGGTTTCATGGTCAACTTCGGTCATGGTGCGTCCATCTTCGCCGAGTTCCACGTTCACCAAGGTCACGGAACCGCCGTCGTCCTCCGGCTGCTCGTCCATAAGCGCGAAGATGCGGGATGCGCCTGCAAGCGCCATCATCACCATGTTGAATTGCATGGACACTTGGCCAAGCGGGTTCACGAAAGAGCGGGACAGCGTCAACAGCGAGATCAGCGTACCCAGGGTGAGCGGGCCAGTACCGGACAATCCGAAGTTTCCAAGTCCGCTAATCGCAGCAAATCCGCCGAAAATCGCCAGCAGAATGTACAGCAGGTAGCCCATGTTGCCTACGATCGGCATGGTCACATTGCCCCACGTGTTCGCTTCGGCGGAAGCTCGAAGAGTTCTTCGTTCTTCTTGTCGAAAGTGGTTTGGGTGGCGTCTTCGTGGTTGAAGACCTTGATGACCTTCTGGCCGTTGACCGCTTCCTCCACGAATGCGTTCACATCGCCGATGGCGATCTGCTGCTTGACGAAGTAGCGTCCGGAGCGGGAAACAACCTTGCGTACCACCACAAACAGGATCACGGTGAAGGCGAGCACGAAAATGGTGACGGGCACCGACAGCCACAGCATCGACACGAGCGCGGCGATTGCGGATACCGCGGACGAGAACATTTGCGGGAACGACTGGCTAATGGCCTGACGCAATGTGTCGGTGTCGTTGGTGTAGCGGCTCATGATGTCGCCGTGTTCGTTGGTGTCGAAGTAGCGGATGGGCAGGGTCTGCTGGTGGGCGAACATGTCGTCGCGGATCTTCTTCAACGTGCCCTGCTCCACGGTGACGATGACCCACTGCCACAGCCAACTGCAGAAAATGCCGGCCGCATACAGGCATGCCATGAGCGTCAACGCGCGCAGCAGCGGCATCCAATCAGGATTGGTGGCGCCGACCATGGGCAGAATGTACGTATCGACCAGCGACTGCAGGAACAGCGACGATCCGGCCTGGGCCGCGGCACCGACGAGAATGCACACTACCACAAGTGCCACACGCCACTTGTATTGGAAAATGTAACCGAAGATACGCTTGGTGGTGCCCGGTGCGGCTTTCTGCATCGGCGGCTTGCCGTGCGATTGCTGCATCTGATTTTGCGGCTTCCGCCGCTTCGCCTGCTTTGTCTGGTTGCCAGCCGCGTTGTTGTTGTCCTTGGATTTCAATGCGGAAGTTTGTTCAGTCATCTGTTGCCTCCTTTCACTGCAGTTCCTCAGGCTGGGCCTGATTCTTGGTTTGCGATTCATAGATGGAGCGATATTCGTCGCAGGTTTCCAGCAGTTCGTCATGCGTGCCGGCCGCCATGATGCGGCCATGATCCATGACGAGAATCATGTCGGATTCCTGCACGGAGGCCACACGCTGGGCGATGATGATCTTCGTGGTGTCGGGAATCTCATGATGGAATGCGGCGCGAATCAGCTGATCGGTTTTGGTGTCGACCGCGGACGTGGAATCGTCGAGAATAAGGATCTTCGGCTTTTCAGCAGCGCACGCGCAATGCACAAACGCTGGCGCTGACCGCCGGAAACGTGGTACCGCCCTGTTCGATGTACGTATCGTACTTGTCGGGGAATTCCTGAATGAAGCCGTCGGCCTGCGCAAGCTGGCATGCGTGACGAATCTCTTCATCAGTGGCGTTCGGATTGCCCCAACGCAGGTTTTCGGCAATGGTTCCGGAGAACAGCACGTTCTTCTGCAATACCATGCGACCTGATCGCGCAATACTTCCAAATCGTAATCGCGCACATCCACGCCGCCGACCTTCAGCGAGCCTTCGGTCACGTCATACAAACGTGGCACAAGCTGCACCAAACTGGACTTTGCGGAACCGGTGCCGCCGACGATGCCGACGGTCATACCGGAACGGATCTTCAAATCAATATCGTCAAGCACCGGCTTTTCGGAAGTGGCGGAATAACGGAAGGTGACATGGTTGAAATCAATCTCACCATTCTTCACTTCCATAACCGGATTTTCCGGATTCGTAACCGTGCTTTCCTCGTTCAGCACCTGGCAGATGCGTTCGGCGGAGGCCTGCGAAATAATGCACATCACGAAAATCATGGACAGCATCATCATGGCCATGAGAATCTGCATGGCGTAGGTGACCAATGCGGTCAGATCGCCGGCGGTCAATCCAAGGGCCGCATTGTTGCCGGATGCCACGATCTGCTGGGCACCCATCCAGGCGATAAGCAGCATGGACACGTACACGCACAGCATCATGAGCGGATTGTTGAAGCTCATAATGCGTTCGGCTTTTGTAAAGTCCTTGAAAATGCGCTGCGAAATGCGGTTGAACTTTTCGGTTTCGTGGTTTTCGCGATTGTAGGACTTGACCACGCGGATGCCCTGCAGGTTCTCGTCTACCACGTTGTTGAGCTTGTCGTACGTGTGGAACACGCGCTCGAACACCGGATGCACCAGTACTGCCAGACCGCACAGGCCGATGGCGAGCACCGGAATGCAGGCGAGGAACACCAGCGAAATGGATGGGCTGATGCGGAAGGAGAAGATCCACGCCACAATCACCATGATCGGAGCGCGCACACCCATGCGGATGATCATTGAATATGCGTTCTGCAGGTTGGTCACATCAGTGGTCAGTCGCGTGATGATCGAACCGGTGGAGAAACGGTCGATATTGGTGAAGCTGTAGCCCTGCACCTTCTCAAACTGGTCGTGACGCAGGTTTTTGGCGAATCCTGCGCCCGCAATGGCCGAGAACTTTCCGGCCAAAAAGCCGGATGTCAGTGAAACCGCCGAACAAATCAGCAGAATCAAGCCGAATTTCAAAATCGCCGGCATGCTGCCACCGCTGATGCCCTCATCAATCAGCGATGCCATGACGGTCGGAATAAGGATTTCCAGCACGCTTTCCACGGCTACGAATACCGGGGAGAGCAGGCTGGCTTTTTTGTATTCGCGCAGGGATTTGCCCAGTGTGCGAATGACGTGTTGCTTTGGTTTTGACGTTGTGGACGTCGTTGCGTTTGCCGCTGTCACTCCTTGTCCTTTCTTTTTCGTACTTACTTGCTTGCGTGTGTTACCTGAGGTTGTTTGCGATCGCCATTTCCTGCGACATTCGCAGTATGCGCGAAACGTATTCATCATGAGAATCGCGATTATGCGGATTCCGCCCATCGCATGATTCTTGCGATTCTTGCGAAACCTGCGGCTTTTGCGAAACCTGCGATTCGCCAAAATCCTGTTCCTGTATTTCCAAGCTTGAATATCGGCTTTCGTCTCCGATCAAACCTGTTTTCACCAGATTCGTCTGCATGACGTCAAGCATGTGCATGAATTGGCGGATCTGGTCGTCATCAAGACCTTCCAACAGGATTCGTTCCATGTTTTTCGCATTGTCGTGCAGCACTTCGGCAATATGCCTCGATTTGTCCGTCAATACGATCTTTTTCAGACGTGCGTCACGCTTCACCGACTCGCGGGCGATCAGCCCCTTCTGCTCCATCAGTCCCAACACTCGGCATGATGTGGATCGGGTCACGCCGAAACGTTGCTCGATGTCTTGAGGGAAGATCTCCTCGTTATCATGTCTTGCCAAGTACACGATGATGTCAACGTTGCCGTTGCTGACGTCTTCCGCCTCTTCGGGACGGGTGACGCGCAAATACCGGTTGACCACGTTGTGCAGCGAGCGAATGGCCACGCTGGGAGGCTTGGTCAGGCCACTTTCCCAGACTTCGGCAAGTCGTGAACCTGACGGTTCCTTGTATTGTTCATTCGTCACTTCTGTCACACCACACATGCTAAACCGTTGCATATACAACTGTTGTACATGCAACGATTAGCGTGTCGCGCATCTCATCGTCCGCGACAAAAAAGGCCGAGGAATCAGATCCACACCGGTTCAGCGTTAACGGATCGAATCCCTCGGCCTTAAGCCTTGAATCCTACGAAACTACTTGGTGAGTTCAGCGTACTTCTCAAGCATGTATTCGAAGATCTGCTTGCCATCGGCGCCCATCAGCACCGACATGCTGTTGATCGGCATGGAATCGAGGAACAGGCGGGTCATGTCGTTGTCGGGCACCACCGGCATGCGGCCGGCTTCGCCCTCGGCACGCAGGATTTCAAGCACCTTGGAACCGAGCGGATCCTTACGCCATTCCATGAAGTTGGACCATTCGGTGAGCGGCTGGGCCTTGCCGTCGCCGTCGAGCTCCACCACCGCGGAACCGGCGATGTCACGGCTGGACGTGCCGACCTCGATGGTGTATTCGCCGCTCTCCACGTGCCAGTCATTGAACCTCTCAGACCAGTAGGCAAAGGCGCGATCGTCGAGCTCGAAGGAGACTTCTGCGGATTCGCCAGCCTTGAGGAATACCTTCTTGAAGCCCTTAAGCTCGTGTTTCGGACGAACTACGTCGGCCTTGCCAGGAGCCACGTACACCTGCACGGTTTCGGCGGCGTCACGTTCGAGGTGTTCTTGACCACTGCGCTGACGGATGCGGTACAGGCACCGGTCTTGACAGCCTTCACGTCGCTCACTTCGAACGTGGCGTAGCTCAGGCCGAATCCGAACGGGTAGTCGACGGCCTTGTTGTAGGTGTCGTAATAGCGGTAGCCCACGAACACGCCTTCGCCGTAGTCGACATGCCCCTCTTCGCCCGGCCAGTTGATGGTGCTCGGATCGTCGTTGATGTCGAACGGAATGGTCTGCGCGAGCTTGCCGGACGGGCTCACCTTGCCGAACAGCACGTCAGCGAGCGCCGGACCGCCGGACTGGCCGAGCAGCCAGGATTCGAGGATGCCCTTGGCGTTCTTGGCCCACGGTGCCACGGTGACGACGGAGCCGTTGGAGAGTACGACCACAACGTTCTTGTTTTCGGCTGCGACGGCTTCGAGCAGTGCGATCTGCTTGGCCGGCATATCGAGGGTCTCACGGTCGAAGCCTTCGGATTCGGCTGCTTCGGGGAGCCCCAGGAACATGAGCACCACGTCGGCGCCCTTGGCAGCGTCGACGGCTTCGGCTTCGAGCGCCGGATCGGCCGGTTCGAGGTCGAGGGTGAAGCCCGGTGCGACTTGGCGTCTACGCCACGCTCGGCAAGGGTGCTGAGGAAGCTGGTCATCTTGGTTGGGGTGATGTGCGAGGAGCCGCCGCCCTGGTAGCGCGGAGTGCGTGCGAATTCGCCGATGACCGTGACCTTGGCATCGCCGGCGATCGGAAGGATGGCATCATCGTTCTTGAGCAGCACCATGGATTCGATGGCCGCCTGATGTGCGACTTCGTCGTGAGCTTCGATGTCGAAACGATAGTTTTCGATGCTCATGGCTGCGCGCGTCTTGTTGACCAGGTCGATCATGCCTTGTGCCATGCGGTCGAGCTGTGCCGGCTGGATGCGACCGTCGCGTGCCGCATACACGATTTGGTCGTCGGTGTAGCTTGGCGGCATTTCGAGGTTGAGGCCCGCGTGAGGGATGCGACGCGATCATGGTCGGCGCCCAGTCGCTCATGACGATGCCTTGGAAACCCCATTCGTCGCGCAGCACGTCGGTGAGCAGCCAGTGGTCCTGGGCGGCATGCACGCCGTTGATGCAGTTGTATGCGCACATGATGGTCCACGGCTGGGCTTCCTTGACGATGTGCTCGAACGCCGGGAAGTAGATTTCGCGCAGCGCACGCTGGGAGATGTTGGCGCTGATGCGCAGACGATCGGTTTCCTGATTGTTGGCGGCGAAATGCTTGAGCGAAGTGCCCACGCCCTTGGATTGCACGCCGGCGACGATGCCGATGGCTTCATGACCCGCCAGGTACGGGTCTTCGGACCAGTATTCGAAGCAACGGCCGCCAAGCGGGTTGCGCTTGATGTTCACGCCCGGGCCGAGGATTACGGCGACCTTCTCCTGAATGCACTCTTCGGCCATGGCTTCGCCAACCTGGTGGATGAGTTCCGGATTCCAGGAGCTGGACAGACCAGCCGCCGGCGGGAAGCAGGTGGCAGGCACGCAGTTGTTCAAATCGACTTCGCCGGTGGTGGCCGAGTTGGACTTGCGCAGGCCGTGGGGGCCATCGGTGATCATATAGCCGGGAATGCCCTTGGCTTCAACACCCTGCAGATGCCAAGCGTCGCCGCCGGAAGTCAGGGATGCCTTCTCTTCAAGCGTCAGATCATTGATGGAAGGATAGGTTTTTTCGCTCATACGTTCCTCTTTCGCATCGTTTTCTTGAGTTCGTATCGGTTAACCGATCTGCATGAGACCTCAACCCCCGAAATCTCTACTAACCGGTTGGTAGGTACTTTATCAAAACCAACACCGCAACACGCCAATCTTCTTTGAAAAATCAATTAACCGACCGTAAAGTAACTGCAGTATTTACAACTTGAGAGAAATGACGATTCATAAGCATTGCAGCGCACATGAATCGCCATCAATGAAGGGCAAGAGAGGGAATCATCATGGCCAACGAAGAAGTCGACCGAAGGGCGGAGATTCTCAACGCGGCCGTCGAACTGTTTGGAACGCTCGGCTATTACGGCACTTCCCTGCAGAAAATCGCCGATCGCGTAGGACTCACCAAGGCTGGCGTACTGCATTATGTCGGCAGTAAGGAAGGACTGCTCACAGCCGCGCTGGACGAAGTCTACGATTCCGAAACGGAAGACATTCTTACCGACATAGTACGTGAGCCACGACCGTTGATCGCCGACATGTGGCGCAGAATCGTGGCGGTGAACGCACGCAGACCGCTTCAGGTGCACATGTTTTCCACGTTGAGTGCCGAAGCGATCGACCCGAACCACCCTGCACACGAGTACTTCGCCAATCGTGAGCTGCATAATGCCGATACCGCGCTCAATATCCGTTGGCGTGTGCCCGAAGGCGTTAATACGCGTCGGCTGCTTAATGCGGGATTCGCCATGATGGATGGCGTGCAGCTGCGTTGGCTGCGCACACCCGGTCAGGACCTGAACGCCATGTGGGCGGAATGCGAAGACACCCTGTTCCCCCTGCCCATGTGGGAAGGCTACCGATAAGCCTCTGCCCCGGCACTGCATTACTGTATGGATGCAGACGTAAAAGGAGACATGTATGCGGATTTTGCTGGCACCAGACTCGTTCAAGGAGTCCGCTTCGGCTGAAGCAATCGCACAGGCGATGGTTCGCGGCATTAAGCGTGGCAATCCGCAGGCGGAATGCCGGCTCATGCCTCTTTCCGATGGCGGCGAAGGATTGACACAAGCCTTGGTTCATGCCACCGGCGGCACGTTGCACAATGTTGAGACAGTTGATGCGATCGGCCGCCCGATTACCGCTCAGTTTGGCTTTCTTGGCAATAATCATGCTTCTTGTATTCTCCACACCGCCGTGGTCGAATTGGCTTCGGCAAGCGGACTTGAACGGGTCTCCCCTGCCGACCGCAATGCGTTGGCTGCTTCCACGTTCGGTACCGGCTTGCTGATCCGTGCTGCGATTGACGCCGGCGCGGATCGTATTGTGCTTGGTTTGGGCGGTAGTGCCACTACGGACGGGGGCACGGGATTGCTCGCGCGCTTGGATTTCGTTTTCTTGATACGGCAGGTCATGATATTCCGCTTGGTGGCGGTTCTCTTGTTGATTTGTCGAGGATTGACGATTCGGAAGTTTCCGATTCCATCAAAAAAACGTTCCGATTGTTCTCGCTTGCGACGTCACCAATCCTTTGACCGGCCCGGAAGGTGCCGCCCATGTGTTCGCCCCGCAAAAAGGCGCGACCGCAACACAGGTCGAGCTTCTCGATCAGGGGCTTGCGAATCTCGCGCGCGCAATCATGCAATATAACGGCCGCGATATCGAGCACACTCCGGGAGCGGGCGCTGCGGGAGGTACCGGAGGTGGCATGCTTGGCCTGTTCAACGCAACAGTGAAGCCGGGAATCGAACTCGTGCTTAATCTTGCACATGGCCGTGAAGCGTGCGCTTGGGCTGACGTCGTCATCACCGGAGAAGGTTCTATCGACAGTCAAACGCCATACGGCAAAGTGCCAAGCGGCATTGCAAAATTGGCGCAATCGCAAGGAAAACCAACCATTGCCATCGGCGGAACGGTAACCCGTGACCCACACACCGTCGAAGCGCTGAACGAAACCGGCATTATCGCAACATTCGGCATTGCGCCCGGGCCAGCAGATCTTACAACGTTGATCGCCAACACGGAACGCAATGTCGAAATCACCTGTGCCGCAATCGCCAGCACATTGCGCATCACCGCAGCTACTTCACCCTGCGAATCAGCATGATGAACACCGCACCCAGCAGCACCGCGACCACAGCGATCGGGAACAGCGCCGCATAACTGCCAGTGGCAAGCACAATCGCACCGACAACCACAGGCGCAAGCACCTGACCAACGGTGTTGGCAAGATTCAGAATGCCCAGATCCTTACCAGCTTCTTCCTGACTTGGCAACACATCGACGTCAACGCCTGATCGACGGCAATGTAAATGCCATAACCAGCACCGCCGATGCCTGCAAACAGCATCATGCCCAAAGCATTCGGCATGAAACACGGAATGGCCACACCAATCGCGATAATCACCGAACCAATCGCCACGATGACCTTGCGGCGCTGCAGACGGTCCGACAGCGGACCCGACACCATGGACGTGACGATCAGCACAACCATGGAAATCACCGACATGGTGGAAATCGTCGCCGCGGAATCCTTTACGCTCAACCCGCAGTATTTCTGCAGAATATACAGCTGATAGCCGGAAATCATGTTCCAACCCAAGATAAGCAGCAATCTGCCCATCAATGCCAAGTAAAAATCTCGGCAATTCTTGGTAGGAGGAATGAACGAACGCAGCAACTGCTTGACGTCGAGCTTTGCGGTGGCATCCGAAGACTCGACGGAAGCCACAGAAGCAGCCGAGGAGCGTTCGCGCGGCCAGATCAGCACGGTCACGATACCGGTGACTGCGAACAGTGCCGCACCGATCGCAAATCCGGTGCCCATGTTTTCAATGAATTTCGATCCGAGGAACGTTCCGGCGGATGATCCGACGATCTGCGCACCACCATAGAATGCGGAGAACGTACCACGCACGTTTTCCGGAATGCGGTCGGACAGCACTGCCACAGCCGGAGCGATCATCATGTTGACGCCGACCTGCACAATGCACCATCCGGCCACAATACCCACCAACTGCGCACTGGAGAAGGCGAGCACATAGCCGGCTGCCGTAATCAGACCACCTGCCACAATCCATGGCGTGCGCTTGCCGAAACGCGAGCGCGTGATGTCGCTTAACGCACCAAAAATCACGTTGGAGAACAGTGCGAATACGCAGCCTACGGAATTCATGGTGCCGAGAATCACTTCGGGCACGCCTATGTTCAGTTCGGTGAATCGTTGCGGCAGCAGCACGGCCGATCCGGAAGTGCCTGCGACCATCCAAATCAGCGAGAAGAGCACGAAGCCGACGCCGAATCGCCATTTTTCGGTGGATGTCAGTTTGCGGCCGCTGTCAGGTGCGATATCACTCAATACTGCGGTGCTTGGCTCGCGTGATGCGTTTGCTGTCATGATTCCCCCTTTGGAGCATGTTCTTTTTTGAAATATTGAAATGATTTGAAATATACGATGAAGAAAGCTTTTTTTCATTTTTGGTATGATCGCAGTCCTGCCGACGCCGACTTTTATTTGGCTTCAGCTTCGGCAGGACTTTCGTTCATACGATTTCACACGATTCCGTACGATTACAGCGCCATCTGCAGATGATGCGTTCCCGCAACAAGATCGACGCGCTCATGGTCGACGATATCCACGAATGCCGTGGTTCCGGCAGGTACCGCAACCGTCAGATCAAGCACATTGGCGTTGACTTCCCATTGCACTTCCGCCTTGCCATATGGGGTGATGTGAGAGGTTTCGGCATGGGTGAGATCTCCCCCGATCACCGGAGCGATACGGAACCGCTTCCAGCCGGGTTCAACGGCTTCAAGGCCGCCGATATGCGCATGCATCCATTCCGCCACCGATCCGAGCGCGTAATGGTTGAACGAGGTCATGCCGCCGGGGTTCAGCGAACCATCGGCCCGCATGGAATCCCAACGTTCCCACGTGGTGGTGGCCCCCATAACCACTTGGTAAAGCCAGCTTGGGCATTCGGTGGAGGTAAGCAGCGCGTAGGCCTCGTCGTTATGGCCGGTCATGGTCAACGCCGGAAGCACGAATGGCGTGCCGGCGAATCCGGTGCTTACCTTGCCGCCGGATTCGCGCACCAGGCAGGCGAGTCGATTGCCGGCCTTCACGCGGCGCACCGGTTCGCCGTCAAGCAGTCCGAAGGCGATGGCGAGCGCGTAGGCGCACTGGGTGTCGGATGTCATGGTGCCGTCAAGGTTGGTGAAACGCTGCAGGAATCCATCAATCACACGGTCACGCAGGGCGGCGAATCGAGTTTCATCATCGGTTTTGCCGAGAATATGCGCGATGTGCGTGCCTTGCATGCAGCTGCGTGCGTAGAACGCGGTGGCGACCAGTTCCTTTTCGGTCATGGCCTGCGTAGGATCTTCCGGAGGCGCGGTCGGATCAAGCCAATCGCCAAGCTGCCCGAGCGGATAGTCCGGCTTGCGATCCCATACGCCATCGGGCGAAAGGTACCCTGCCACTTCATCGATCCAATCACGGATCAGATCGTAGGAATCGGCGAGCACCTGCACGTCCCCGCTTTCCATGTACAGCGTCCACGGCACTTCCACCGCCGAATCGCCCCACGTGGAGATGGCTTGTGGATGCGCCCATACGCCCAACGGCACGAACGCACGTAGAACGGCACAGTGCCCCACTTGACCTGGTCGGCACGCACGTCTTTCAGCCAGCTTTTCAGGAACCCGTATACGTCATACAAATAAGCCGCGGTAGGCACGAACAGGCAGATGTCTCCCGTCCAACCCATGCGTTCGTCGCGTTGCGGGCAGTCGGTTGGAATGGACACGAAGTTGGAACGCATCGACCATACGGCGTTCTCGTGCAAACGGTTGAGCAGCGGATTCGATGTGGTCAGTTCGCCGGTGCGTTCCATCACGGAATGGTAGACGCGGCAATCCATGTCGGCTGCGGTCAGTTCTCCTGCGAAACCTTCGATCTGTGCATAGCGGAAGCCGTGCATCGCGAATCGTGGCTCCCACCAAGCGTCGGAACCGTTGGAAGTGTACACATCGCACTGCTGGCCTCTGCGCAAGGTTCGCGTGGCGATGGATCCGTCCGGTTCCAACACTTCCACATGACGTAACGTCACGCTTTGTTCTGCTTCAAGATCGCGCATGTGCAGGCGGATGCGCTGCGAACAGTTCTGTCCGAAGTCAACCAGCCATATGCCACGACCATCTTCCGTGTTGCCGATGCGTTCGATGCTGACCGGCTCATGCGATTCATGCGCGCGCACCGGCGATGTTTCAGGATTTTCAATACGTGCCGGGTCATACATGACTTCCGCGACCGGCTGCCAGGAGCTGTCGTCGAATCCTGGTTTCGACCATCCCGGCTGTTCCAGTCGAGCGTCATATCGTTCGCCTTCGCACAGATCCGAGCAGACGATCGGTCCGAGCGTCGCCTTCCATTGGCGGTCCCATGCGTTGGAATATATGTTCTGCATACTGCCGTCGGCATATTCGACCTCAAGTTGCGCGAATACGGCAATATGATCGCCATAGAAGTTGGAGTAACCGCCATCGAAGCCGAGGCGTCCGCGGTACCATCCGTCACCGAGCCAGAATCCCAATGCGTTGGCACCGGACTGCAGTTCGTCGGTCACATCGTAGGTGAAGCATTCCACGCGCTGGTTGTAGTTGCTCCAGCCTGGTACGAGCGCGTCATTGCCGACTTTGACGCCGTTGATTTCGGCTTCCACAAGACCGAGTGCGCTTAGATATAGGCGTGCGCGTTTGGGTTGTTCCTTCAGTTCGACTTCGGTGCGCACTAATGGCAGGTGACGATGGTCAGTTTCGGATTCGCTCCACGATGGTCCGACGAAATCGGCGACATGCTCATGTTCTTCCAATAGTCCGACTTCGAAATGCAGGGTTGCGCTCGGTTTGCCCAATGGCTGGTGACTTGCCGAAACGGCCTGCATGGTGGCGAACACTTCTTCGCGTGAGGCGAGCGGCGCGAACTGCCATGGAATAAGCACGGAAGTGTCAGTGGGCAGGTAGGTGCGTTCTTCCACAGGTTGCCCGCCGGGAACACGTCGTGTCACTTTGAGCAGGATCTGCGCGTCGATTGGCAGCATGCCGGAGCACACCCACGTCATGCGTGGGGCTGCGGTGGCGATGCCGAGCGCATCTCCCGGGTAGTGTTCCACGGTGAAGCTGATGATGTCAAGATCCGAAGCCAGCGTACTGGGCACAATCTGCGGATCAGTAATGGCCATGATGACCCCTTTGTCTACAAAAATAATAGATCACTTGTTTGTGATGGTGGGAAGCCAAAGTCCGAGCCATGCCGCAAGGAGAGAGAAACGAACGGCGACGATGGCTGGGACTTTGGCTGGCAATCGCAAGGTATTGCATAACTGACTTGCGATTGGAGATATTGAGTTGTTATGTGATTGCTGTTGCTAATCAGGCTGCGATCTTGTGTGCCTGACGTTCTTCGTCGGTGCCGTACTTCTTCTGAGCACGGATCATGATGGTACCGGCGATGCCTTCGATGATTACGATGCCGAAGAAGCACCACATAGTGGTCTGAATGGTTTCAGGAAGCACCAGAGCCGGGGTGATGAGCGCGAACAGGCCACAGCACAGGCGGGAGAAGCCGTTGATGAAGCCCTGGATGGAGGCGCGAATCTCGATCGGGAAGGATTCCTGGGTCCACACCTTGTACAGTGCTTCGCCTGCCAGCGGGGATCCGAGGTTCATGAAGCTGTCGCGCCGACGATGACCCATAGGTCCGCACCGCCCATGGCCATGGCGGCCATGGCGATCAGCGAGATCACGATGCCTGCGAAGAACGCCTTGTTACGATATTTGCCGCCTGCGATGGACGCGAACACGATGTTGAGCACGAGCGTCACGAAGTTGAGGATGATGCCCAAGCCGGTGGCCAGGGACTGGGCGGCTCCGGCCTTGGAGAACATGTAGGTCTGGAACTGGCCCCACGTGTTGGCTAGCAGGTTCCAGCCGACGTAGAAGATCACGATGGCAAGGAAGTAGGTGAGCAGCACCTTCTTGTCGGCGCCGAACAGCACCTTGGTCACGGAAACCTTGCCGTTGCCTACAGCAGCCGGACGTGCGGCGTCACGACGTCGGCAGCTTCATGGAAGCGGCGGAAGGTCGGAGAAAGCAGTCGCCACAGCCATGCGATCACAGCGAATACTGCGAGGATGGCGAACACCACACGACCACCGGTGGCACCCTGCATGGCGGAAACCAGGAACGCGCAAATGAAGGAGATGAACACACCCACCTGCCAGAACACCTGGGTGGTGGAGACGAGCTGTGCGGCGGTGGCCTCGTCTGGAGCATCATGGGAGACGATGGTCATGGAAACCGGCAGATCCGCGCCGGAAGCCAAACCTGCAATGATCAGGCCGATCAGCAGTACGGTGAAGTTCGGGGCGAACACGCAGATGGCGGCACCGATGGCGTAGAACAGGTTGATCCAGTTGAAAAACAGCACGCGGCCGATCTTGTCGGCCAAGCGGCCTCCGAACAGCGAGCCGAAGGCGATGGCGAAGGTCAGAATACCGGAAAGCAGGCCGACCTGCGTGGTATCGAGTCCAAGGCCTTCCTGCCAGACCACAATGGTTGCCGACAGACCGACGATGATGCCGGATCCCAGCATCGATCCGATGCCTGCGGCGAAGGCGAGCGGCATGTATTCGCCCAATCCTTTGCCCTTCTTGGTTGAAGTATTCATTGCTCTTTCCTTACTTTTTCATACTTGCATGCGTTTTTCACACAAGTATGTCCTTCTTTTTTCAAATGATTTTCACTGCGTTTTCAAATTGCCGAGGCATCTCCTTTGATCTGTCCAGCATTCAGAAAACACTGCGATTCCATTGTTTTATACACCAGAACATCCTGCCGTCCTCAGCAGCACCTCCAGTGATGTTGTAGTTGAAATACTACATTCGTTTTTGAAAATTTCAAAATCGTCGCGCGTTCAATATACAATTTCAAAAGAGAGCGCGTAGACTATTGATACATCAAGGAATAACCGGTTTATGTACGAACAGGAGCAATCTCATGCCAGCATCAAAACGTGTGGGCGTTTCCGACATCGCCAAACATGCCGGCGTCTCCATCGGCACCGTATCCAACTATCTCAACTACCCCGAACGCGTATCGGACACCTTAAAAGAGAAAATCGGCGCAAGCATCAAAGAACTGGGCTACACCCCCCGCAGAAACACGCTTCTCCCCCAGCGAGAGAACGCCGGACCGCGCCTCATCGGCTATATCATGACCGATATCGAACATTCCCTGTTCACCTTCATCCATGAAGGAGCGCAGGAGGTCTGCGAAGAAAACGACCTGCAGCTTATCGCCTTGAACGCATCATCCGACGCGCAACGGCAAAACGAACTGGTGAAAACACTCATCGACATGAACGTGGCCGGAATTCTGCTCAGCACCATATCCGACTCCCCCGAAGACGTGGCCGCGGCACGAGCGGCCAACATTCCCATCATCCTGCTCGACCATACCAATCCCCGTCACGCCGATCAGGTGTGCTGCGTGCTTGAAAACAATATGGCGGCCGGGCAGATCGCAGCCGATGAACTCATTCGCATCGGATGCAGCCGCATCGCGTTCGCCGCACACTCATTTGACTATGAATCCGTACAAGATCGGCAGATGGGCGTCGAAAAAACCCATTGCGCGCACGCATGGAAGCACGCAATTGGAACTCATCAATTCCAAAGGTCTGATGTTTGAAGACGGTTACCAGCTCGGCCTGGACATCATCGACACAATGAAGCGTAGCGGCCTGGACGCCATTCCAGACGGCATCATCACCGTCTCGGACGCGCTTGCCGCCGGCGTGCTGTCGGCATTCCATGACCATAACGGCCCACGGGTTCCAGAAGATGTTTGCGTCATCGGCATGGAGGGGGCACGGTTGGAGACCAAATGCCCCATGTCGCTGACCGTAGTGAACGCGCCCGCTATCGACATGGGGCGCAAGGCCATGGCGCAGATGCTCGACTACATCGACAATCCCGCCGCACACGTGCACAGCACCACGCTTATCGAGCCGACTCTAATCCGACGCGAATCCACACGCGCATAATCGCATGCGGAACACTGTTAGCACAGCCCAACTCGACGCAATACAACGGCAAGGTGGGTCTCCTTACCTGGCGAAACCCACCCTTACTACTATTCTGCAGCGTTTGAAAATTTCAAACCATCAGACTGCGGCACGGGACTTGTCTTGCAAGTCACCGAATACCGGTGTGGCCGAACCAAGCCAGTCGCGCTGTTCCTCATTGCCCATGGCATTACCTCCTACCGCCATTCATCGTCGAAGCGGCATATCATTCAGGCTCCGCATCCTCACGGAGCAACCTCACGGAATGATAGACTTTGCCCCGAGGGCAAGGTCAACACGAACAGTGAAGCCCACGACAAGGAGACAATACGTGGCCGGCGATGATGACGAGCTGCTGACGATTGGCGAAGTGGCCAAATTGGACGGCATCACCGCCAAGGCGTTGCGCTATTACGATGCGCATAACATCTTGAAACCAGCCGCAGTAGATCCGGCTACCGGCTACCGGCTACCGACTACCGACTACCGACTACCGACTACCGATACTACACCCCGATCAAATGCTTGACGTCGATGTGATGCGTATCTGCATCGCCGCCGGCGTGCCATTGGATTCGTTGGAGAAATTCCGTTTCGAAGACGGTTCGCTTGATTGGCGAGCGTTACTTGCCGCAGCGCAGTCGCAGGTGGATGAGCGCATTCAGCAATTACGACGATTGCAGACGTCAATCACCGATTATTCCGGGGAATTGGTACGCAAGGCCTTCTCCCCCGAAGATGGGTTGGTGCGTGCCGATTTGCTGCCGACTTGGCTGGTTGCACAACCTTGCCTCTACGGTAATGTTTGCGATATAAAACGATATTTACGCATAATGACGTCGTTGCGTACCTTGATTCGCGATGCGCAGGCACCGCATTTGCTGCGCAGAGGCATACTGTTGGATTTGGTGGAATGCAAGGCGTTCGCTTTTCAACAGTTCGCGCCAACGCAGCGCATGCTTGATATTTTCCATTCCGGCGATCGTTCGCGAGTAACCTACGATTACCACTTTCCCACTGGAACCGTTGTTATCAATCCTCCCGGAGGTCCTGCGGAAAGTCGCGTAATCGAGCGTGAATCGTTGGCGCAATGCTTTGAGGATGGCATGGCGTTGGCTGAATCGCTCGACGCTGAGGATTGGCCGCATGTCACCATGACTGAGATTTGGGGCAGTCATGCCCCAAATGGTTCGGCTTGCAGGCTACTCCTGAGCACGCTTCACCGAGAAGCGGAACATGAGCAACGCCAGAATCTCACCGCATACGGCCATGCCGAAGAACACCCACATGCTGGTGGAGAAGCCAGCCACATAAGCGTCAGCCTGCTGCATGCCGGCATTCACGTTGGCGGCCGAGAATTCGGAAATCAACGTGGATGCCACAGCCGTGCCGATGGCGCCTGCGAGCTGCTGCATGGTATTCATCACCGCGGAACCGTCGGCGTTCATGGAAGACGGCAACTGGTTCAACGCATGCGCCTGATCGGGCACCAGCACGAATCCGGAAGCGGCCATGAACAGCGCGTATGCCACGGCAATGGCTCCTTCGTGCGAGCCGCCAAGCATCATCGCCACATCCATCACCGCCACGCCAACAAAACCGCAGGCGATGAACTTCGGCGGGAAATGCTCTTTCAACGCGCCGCCGATCAGTGGAGCCGACACCGCGCCAATCACAGCGCCCGGCAGCAAAATCAAAGCGGCCGTCATCGACGTATGCCCCAATCCTCGCTGCAGCAGAATCGGCAGCAAGAAGTTCACACCAAGCACACCGCCGGAAGACATGAGCAGAATCACCATGCCGAGCGTGAATCCCGAATATGCAAACGTACGCACTTCCACCAACGGATGAGCCATATGCAACTGCAATACGGCGAACACCGCCAACACCACAATGGCACCGATAAGCACACTCCAGAATCGCCAATCGCCATTCCATTGCGCGAAGAAACTGGCCGCAACAATAATGCCGGCCAAGCCAACAGCCACCAACAGCAGTGATGGCACCGACAGATAGCCCTTCTCACCGTGACGGATGTCAGGCACGGTAGCCGCGCCAAGCACGAACGAAATCACCAGGAACGGAATCATGGCATAGAAAATCCAATGCCAGTTCAGGAATTCCATCACCAATCCGCCGAACACCGGCCCGATGGCCGGAGCCGCGCACGTCACCAAACTCACCAACCCAAGCATCATGCCGCGCTTGTGGAATGGAGCCTTGTCGAGAATGATGTTGGTCAGCAGCGGCAGGGAAACACCCGTGCCGAGCGCCATGATCAGTCGTGCGGCAAGCAGCATCGGAAAGTTCAATGCGAGCGCGCCGACGAGCGTTCCCACGGAAAACAGCGCGATGGCCATAACAAACAACGCTTTGGTCGGGAATTTGCGCACCATGAACGGTGACGTCGGAATGGCCACGGAAAGCAACAGCAGATACCCGGTGGTCAGCCATTGCACCACGTCGGCGGAAATCGCAAACTCTTCCATCAACGCCGAATATGCGATGTTCAGCGAAGTTTCCGACAGAATGCCGAGGAAGGTGAGAATGGCGAGCGTCACCACCACGATGGTGAGTTTGCCTTCGCTCATACACTTGTCGTTGATTGCGCCGCTTTGTGCGCCGTTGGTGGCGGAAACCGTGCCGTTTTCGGCATGTTCGATGGGTATGTCTGATGGTGCGTTCCTCTTATCCGTAGACACTCTGCTCCTTCGATAGAAAGGTTGTGTAATAGTTCTTGCTTCGAAATTGTCGACGATATTCGCATGCCGGCGCGGCTACAGTTTGCGCCGGCACACACCACACATTACGTAAGGCAGAACATTATGTAAGGCAGAAATGTTACGTGAAATTGCATGAGCCGCCTACGATCAGCATTTCGTAGGCGGCTCATATCAGTCTGGCGTGTCGATTATCGAGTTCTGCGACACGGTTTATTTTGGTTGCTTATGCGACGGTGAAGGTGGTGCGCTTCAGGTCTTCGCGACGGCTGGAGTGACCGATAAGCACTTCGAATTCGCCCGGCTCAACGATTCGGTTAGCTTCAGAATCGACGATGGTGCAATCGGAAACCGGAATATCGAAGGCAACGGTCTCGCTTTCGCCCGGTTCGAGTTCCACACGCTGGAATGCTTTGAGTTCACGATCCGTCCAGCTGTAAGAGGTCACGATGTCGCCGATGTAGAGCTGCACTACTTCCGTGCCCTTGCGATCGCCCGTATTGGTGAGGGTGATTTCGGCATGCACGGTGTCGGTTTCGGCGAACATGCCGGATTCCGGAACATTGGTGACGGTCGGCTCTCCGTATTCGAACGTGGTGTAGCTCAGACCTTCGCCGAATGCGAATGCCGGATCCTGCGTGAGGTCGGCGTAGCGGTTGCCGTGCTGGCCGCGAATCTGGTTGTAGTAGACCGGCAGCTGACCTGCATGGCGTGGGAAGGTGATCGGCAGGCGTCCGCTCGGCTCGGTTTCGCCGAGGATGATTTCGGCGATGGCCTGGCCGCCCTTCATGCCCGGGCTTGGAGCCCACAGCAGAGCCGAAGTGCCTTCGGCCGGTGTTTCGTCAACAATCACACCGTTGGTACCGATCACGGATGCCGGCAGCACCTGCGGCTTGGAGCTGACGAGCACCACCACGAACGGCTTGCCGGTTTCGCGAGCCACGTTCGACAGCGCGTCGATCAGTGCATTCTGGCCGCCGAGCAGTTCAAGCGTAGCGGTGGAGCAGCCTTCACCAATGGCTTGAATCACATCACCCACCACGGCCACGATCAGGTCGCTTTGGCGAGCGTTTTCCACGGCTTCATCGAGCAGTGCGCGGTCGAGCTTGGCGGAAACGCCGATCTTCGGGCGAGGCTGGCCATCCGGGTAGAACTCGCCTTCCGGATCAGGCACCAAATCCACGATATTGGCACCGCGGGAGTACACGACCTCGCAGCCTTCCGGAGAGAGCTGCTTGAAGCCATCAAGCACGGTGGTGATCATCTCGCGCGGGTGGCCGTCAGGCATCCAGTTGATCTGACCGGAGCTGCCCGCCCAGTCGCCCAGCTGAGTTTGCGCATCGTCGGCAAGCGGACCAACGACCGCGATACGCTTCGCGCCAGCCGCATTGAACGGCAGCGAACCATTGTTCTTCAGCAATGCCACGGCTTCGCGAGCCACTTCGAGATTGAGCTGCTGGTGTTCTTCGGAGCCGATCACCGCATTGATGCGTTCCTGATCAGGCAGACGCGGATCTTCGAACAGTCCAAGACGGAACTTTAGTGCGAGAATACGAGCCACGGCGGCATCAATCAACGATTCGTCAAGCAGACCGGTCTTCACGGCTTCGATCGCACCCTCGTAGAACTTCGGGGTGGTCATCACCAAGTCGTTGCCGGACTTGACCGCGTCAGCGGCGGCCTGCACATAGTCCGGCTTAACCTTCTGCTCCCATACGGAACGTCCGACGTTGTCCCAATCGGTGATAAGCGTGCCCTGATAGTTCCAAGCGCCACGCAGCCTGTCGGAAAGCAGCCACTTGTTGAAGGTGACCGGCACGCCTTCGATGGATTCGTAGCCAAGCATGAAGGTGCCACAGCCTTCCTTGGCCACGCGTTCGAACGGCGGCAGGAACCAGGATTCCAGCTTGCGGTGGCTCAGATCGGCTTCGGAAGCGTCACGGCCTCCCTGGGTTTCGGAATAGCCCGCGAAATGCTTGGCGCATGCGAGAATCGCGTCTTTGGCAAGCGGCTCGCCCGCCTTGGCACCACCCTGATAGCCTTTGACGATGGACGATGCCATTTCGCCGATCAGGTACGGGTCCTCGCCAAAGGTTTCGCCCACGCGACCCCAACGGGTGTCTCGCGCGATGCACAGCACCGGAGAGAACGTCCAATGCACGCCGGTAGTCGACACTTCCTCGGCGGTGGCACGGCCCGCGGCCTGCACTTTTTCGGAATCCCACGTGGTCGCCATGCCCAATTGTTCCGGGAAAATGGTGGCTCCCGGCCAGAAGGAATAGCCATGAATGCAGTCGTCACCGATCACCAGCGGAATGCCGAGACGGGTTTTGGTGTTCACCGTTTCCACGGCTTTCGGCAGGTCGGACGGCGAGGTGTGCAGAATGGAGCCGACATGCTTGTTGACGATTAGATCGTCCAAGTCGCCGCTTCGCGCGTCAAGTTGCATCATCTGTCCGACTTTTTCCTCAAGGGTCATACGGCCAAGCAGATCGGCGATGCGTTCCTCGGTCGGAAGTTCCGGATTCTTATACGGCAGATTCGCAGTGTTTTCAATGGTTTCGGTCATGGGATTGCTCACTTTCCTCATTGAAGCGATTTCCTTTAATTACCAATTGGTAGTTTAACACGATGCAGGCACGCACGCAACTCAACATGACCATACCAACACAGAAGGCGAGAAGCCCGTCAGCCCCCTCGCCTTCTCACACGAATACATGCAATGCAATCTTAAATAATCAGCGATATGCATCCCATAATGGAGCGGGAAACAGCATGTTTTCCATCTGAGCCCACTCTTTGCACAAATCAACTTCAGGTTCGCGCAACCACCATAATTGCACGCCATCCATGATTTCCATGGCCTTACGCACCACCGGACGCATGCTGCCGGCCCATGCACCCAATTGCGGCGGAACTACCCACGGGTATTTCGAGTAGCGTTCCCAGATGTCCTCCATGCGTCCCATGAATTCGTCATGCAATGGATGATCCGGGTTCAGGGATTCCGCCGACAGCACGGTGAACAGCTGCACCATCATGCGTCGGCGCGAGTTGTGTTTCACCAGGTAGCGCAGATACGCGGGAAAATGCGGCGCGGCAGGATCACTGCCAGGCATACCGGATGCGAAGAAATCCTCAGGAGTGCCCGTTTCACCGTAATACTCGTTGAACACCATGGCCAGCATATTGTCTTTATTGCCCACATACCGAAGCACACCCTGCTTGGAGATGCCAACACGATCAGCCACATCCTGAATGGAAATACCGTTGAACCCACGCTCGCTGATCAGCTGCACCGCGGCATCCAGCACTTCCTCACGCCGCTCCTGCGGTGATTTTCGGATACGTTTCGGAGTCTCTTCCTCTGCCATGATTCCGAGTCTAATGCACCTTATGTCGATTGCCGTTGATTGACTGACTATGGCATGTCATCGTGAGAGGTATCCGCCCGAATCCATCCATGACGCCATACGCGAGTCAGATCCCACGCCTCAAGATTGCCGCCGTTGCGAGGATCCCGCGGCGGTTTCCCTTCGCCACTACCCGGTTCGCGGAGCGCGCAAGCTGGTAGCTCCAATAGATCTGTCCCGCCGACACGTCCCATGCCGCGCGTGCAATCGTGACACTTGGCGGTATGCAGCCGATCGGTTTTGGCTGTGTAGGGCCCACTGATTCTCCACGCACACTCGCCCACCAGCCACGGGGAATACGACGAGCCGCCGAACGAATGGCGATACCACTCGCGCCCACCAGCATCCCGGTACAGCCATGGGCAGTCGCCCGCGATCGCAGGTACAGCCGGCGTGCCGGTCCCAAAACAACGGATCCTCCATCGCGATGAGATACTATGGGTGTCGAGCATGGACGTTGCGCATGCCAGCACGACGA
>ENA-OPYV01000045-OPYV01000045.1-human-gut-metagenome-genome-assembly--contig:-NODE-45-length-35882-cov-3.311649_pt1 | contig 35882 bp, 58 predicted proteins | sample MGYA00242474_ERZ504485 | MGnify/ENA primary metagenome ERZ504485 (study PRJEB26092, sample SAMD00036263) | human gut metagenome | host: Homo sapiens | study: EMG produced TPA metagenomics assembly of...
CCAGGACTGTAGAGCAGCAAACTTAACCCCTGTGCCGCCCGGCCCGGGAATCCACCACCGCGCACAGGAGGGGATTCCTTTTGTGTAGGCTTTGCGGAAATATGCCAATTTTTGGGATACGCCCGGCGGCGTGGTCTGTTGACGGGCACAGCTAACGCCACGTATCCTATCGAACTGCGTGTTTCGTAGGGGGATGCTGACCCCTCGATTCAAGCCGTTGCACTTTACAGAAAGCTGGAATCATTCGAGAAGGAGTACGCTTTGCCTACTATTAACCAGCTGGTTCGCCAGGGCCGTCGTTCCGTGCCCAAGAAGTCCAAGAACGCTGCTCTGCAGCACAACTCCCAGAAGCGCGGCGTGTGCACCCGCGTCTTCACCACGAGCCCCAAGAAGCCGAACTCGGCTCTTCGTAAGGTTGCCCGTGTTCGCCTCGTCAACGGCATCGAAGTTACTGCTTACATCCCGGGTGAGGGCCACAACCTGCAGGAGCACTCCATCGTGCTCGTCCGCGGCGGTCGTGTCCGTGACCTCCCTGGTGTCCGTTATCACGTCATCCGTGGCGCCTACGACGCTGCTCCGGTCCAGAACCGTATGCAGGCCCGTTCCAAGTACGGTGCTAAGCGCCCCAAGGCCAAATAAGCCAGATAACGTTTTGATACTTACGCCGTGTGCCGTCTTGAGCGCCGCACGGTAGACACTTAAGGAGATTTCACATGCCGCGTCGTGCAGCAGCTAATCGTCGTGAGGTTCAGCCTGACGCCGTTTACAACAACCGCCTGGTGACTCAGCTCATCAACAAGGTCCTTCTTGACGGCAAGAAGGCCACCGCTGAGCGCATCGTTTACACCGCTTTCGAGATCGTTGCCGAGAAGTCCGAGGGTGGCGACGCTCTCGCTACCTTCAAGAAGGCTATGGACAACGTCAAGCCCACGCTCGAGGTTAAGCCCAAGCGTGTCGGTGGCGCTACCTATCAGGTCCCGATGGAGGTCAACTCCCGTCGTTCCACCGCTCTGGGTATCCGCTGGATCGTCAACTTCTCCCGCGCTCGCAAGGAGAAGACCATGGCCGAGCGTCTCGCCAACGAGATCCTCGACGCTTCCAACGGCCTGGGCGCTTCCGTCAAGAAGCGTGAGGACGTCTTCAAGATGGCCGAGGCCAACCGCGCGTTCTCTCACTATCGTTGGTAAGTTAAGGTAAGGAACTAACATGGCTAAGCCTAAGTACAAGCTTTCCGATACCCGTAACATCGGCATCATGGCCCACATCGATGCTGGTAAGACCACCACGACCGAGCGTATTCTTTACTACACCGGTAAGACCCACAAGATCGGTGAGGTCCATGAGGCGCTGCCACCATGGACTGGATGGTTCAGGAGCAGGAGCGCGGCGTAACCATTACCTCCGCTGCTACCACGTGCTTCTGGAACAAGGACGGCAAGGACTACCGCATCCAGATCATCGACACCCCGGGCCACGTTGACTTCACCGCCGAGGTCGAGCGCTGCCTGCGCGTCCTCGATGGCGCTGTCGCTGTTTTCGACGCCGTTGCCGGCGTTCAGCCCCAGTCTGAGACCGTTTGGCGTCAGGCTTCTACCTTCAACGTCCCCCGCATCGCCTTCATCAACAAGTATGACCGCGTGGGCGCTGACTTCTTCAACGCTATCGAGACTATGAAGGATCGTCTCGACGCCAACGCCGTGGCCGCTCAGGTCCCGATGGGCGCCGAGGACAACTTCTGGGGCGTCATCGACCTGGTCACCATGACTGCTTGGGACTTCAAGGCCGACGACAAGGGCATGACCTACCCCGAGCCGATGGACGAGATCCCGGCTGAGTTCGCTGACATCGCTGCCACCAAGCGCGAGGAGCTCCTCGACGCTGCTGCCAGCTTTGACGACGAGCTCATGGAGAAGATCCTCATGGAGGAGGACTTCACCGTCGAGGAGCTCAAGGCTGCTCTGCGCAAGGGCGTTCTGGCTAACGAGCTCAACCTCGTCTTCGTGGGTTCCGCCTACAAGAACAAGGGCGTTCAGGAGCTGCTCGACGCTGTCGTCGACTACCTGCCCAGCCCGCTCGACGTCGAGGCCGTCACCGGTACCGATCCGGACACCGGCGAGGAGATCCAGCGTCATCCTTCCTTCGACGAGCCCTTCTCCGGCCTGGTCTTCAAGATCATGACCGACCCGTTCGTCGGTAAGCTCACCTACGTCCGCGTTTACTCCGGCCGCGCCGAGTCCGGCTCCTACGTTGTCAACGCTTCCAACGGTCAGCGCGAGCGCCTCGGCCGCATCCTCGAGATGAACGCCGCCGAGCGTATCGACCGTGACGACGCTGCCGCCGGCGACATCGTTGCTTGCGTCGGCTTCAAGAACTCCACCACCGGTGACACCCTGTGCGCTGAGGGCAAGGAGATCGTCCTCGAGAAGATCGAGTTCGCTAAGCCCGTTATCGACGTTGCCATCGAGCCCAAGACCAAGGCCGAGCAGGACAAGATGTCCCTGGCTCTGACCAAGCTCGCCGAGGAGGACCCGACCTTCCAGGTGTCCACCAACCACGAGACCGGCCAGACCATCATCGCCGGCATGGGCGAGCTGCACCTCGAGATCATCGTCGACCGCCTGCTCCGCGAGTTCAAGGTTGACGCTAACGTTGGTAAGCCCCAGGTTGCCTACCGCGAGACCGCTGGTCACGACGTCGAGAAGGCTGAGGGCAAGTTCGTCCGTCAGTCCGGCGGTCGCGGTCAGTACGGCCACGCCGTCATCAAGCTCGAGAAGATGGAGGAGGGCTTCGGCTACGAGTTCGTCAACGCTATCGTCGGCGGCGTCGTGCCCAAGGAGTACATCCCGTCCATCGACAAGGGCATCCAGGAGGCCCTGAACACCGGTGTTATCGCCGGCTTCCCGGTCCTCGACGTCAAGGTCACCCTGTTCGACGGTTCTTACCACGAGGTCGACTCCTCCGAGGCCGCCTTCAAGATCGCCGGTTCCATGGCTATCAAGGACGCCCTCAAGAAGTCCGATCCGCAGCTGCTCGAGCCGATTATGGCTGTCGAGGTCGAGACCCCCGAGCAGTACATGGGCGACGTTATGGGCAACCTCTCCGGTCGCCGCGGCAAGATCGAGGGCATGGAGGATCGCAAGAACAGCAAGCTCATCCGTGCCAAGGTGCCGCTGGGCGAGATGTTCGGTTACGCTACCGACCTTCGCTCCCAGACCCAGGGCCGTGCATCCTACACGATGCAGTTCGACTCTTATGAGCCCGCGCCCAAGTCCATCGTGGACGAGGTCATGAGCAAGAACGCCTAAGTTCGAGCTCCCTGTTACGTAATCCGCGAGAACATCTCTCGCACTCTTTGGAGGTTTAAGTTGGCTACCCAGAAGATCCGCATTCGCCTCAAGGGCTATGATCACGAGGTCGTCGATCAGTCCGCGAAGCTCATCGTCGAGACCGCTCAGAAGACTGGCGCTCGCGTCCGGTCCTGTCCCCCTGCCCACCGAGCGCAACCTGTACACGGTTATCCGCTCGCCGCACGTGAACAAGGACTCCCGTGAGCAGTTCGAGATGCGCACTCACAAGCGCCTCATCGACATCCTCGACCCCACCTCGGGCACCGTTGATTCGCTCATGCGTCTCGACCTCCCCGCTGGCGTCGACATCGACATCAAGCTCTAAGCGATATCGCTCATAGCTTACAGAGCCCCCGCTGCCATGTTGGTAGCGGGGCTCTTTTTGTTTTAAATGATGGTTTGGACTGCCGGGTAATGCTGCCGAGCCGATGGCTGCGGCGCCCTAATCGCTTAAGTGGCGCAAAGACGCCTCCTCAAAATGGAAGAAACGCAAGCCGTCTTTCGTTTCGATGCACGCGCGACCAAAGCCATCGACCGTTTTAAAGATGCCTCGCGCCAGCTCGTCTCCAGCGGGGGAGCGGGCGATAACGTGCTCTCCAATCCAATTGAGGTGAGCGACATATTCGCCGTGGACGGGCGCGAGCGGTCCGGTGTTTTCTTCCATGGAGTTGAGGCGTTCTGCCCAGGCATCTACGGCGTCTATAACGGCGTGATAGACCTCATCGAGGAGCATGTCGACGGTAGGAACGTTTTCGTTAAGGTCCGAGAGGCCAATTGCCGCCAGGCCGCCATCGGGCACCTCTTGGGGCGTGTAGTTTACGTTGACACCAATGCCGCAGACGGCGAAAGGTTTGCCTTCGTTATCGCGTGCGGCCTCGACCAGAATGCCGCCGAGCTTGCGTCCTCGCGCGACCAGGTCGTTGGGCCATTTAAGGCGAATCTCGTTTGCAAGACCCTGCTTTTCGAGTGCTTCGAGCACCGCTAGGCCGCTGACGGCGGCAAGACCAGAGTACTTTGCGGGATTAACGCATGGACGCAGGACAATCGAAAGCAATAGGTTGCCGGCGGTTGAATCCCACTTGTGGCCGCGCCGGCCGCGTCCTGCCGTTTGCGCGCGGGCGGCAAGTCCTGTGCCGTGCGGCGCACCCTGTTTTCCTGCCTCGAGCAGGTCATCGTTGGTCGATCCGGTTACGTCGACAATCGTTAATTGGGCATCCATAGCGGCTGCTACCTCCTTATTGAATAAGTGAATGACGCAATGGTGTCGAGAGATAGACACAATGTGAAGCCTTTGTCGCATTTGGACAATTTAATGTTAACACGTCAACAAAGACTGAAATGCGTTATCCTCTCTTGGTCGATGTAAACACGTCAACAACTCAAAGGAGGTTAGTGATGGGTTTCACGATTCTTGGAACAGGTTCGGCACTTCCTGAGCGCAGTGTTTCCAATGACGAGCTGTCTGAGTTCCTCGATACCTCGGATGAGTGGATTTTTACTCGCACAGGTATCAAGAGCCGCCACGTCTGCACCACCGAGTCACTTGACGACCTTGCCGTAGCGGCTAGCGAGCGGGCACTCCAGGTGTCCGGAATCGACGCGAGCCAGCTGGATCTGATCGTCTGCTCGACGACGACGGGTGACCACCTTGTTCCCGCTGAGGCGTGTGCCGTTGCTGAGCGACTAGCGCGACGTGCCCTGCCTTCGATGTCTCGGCGGCTTGTGCCGGCTTCGTATTTGCGCTCGATGTCGCCGAGGGCTATATCGCTCGCAGCCGTGCCGAGCGCGTGCTTGTGTTGCTGCCGAGCAGATGACGCGCGCGCTCGACTGGACCGACCGTGCCACCTGCGTGCTTTTTGGCGATGGGGCAGGCGCCGCAGTGATTGAAGCTGGGGGAGACAACCCCCTTGCCGTTGAGCTTTCGACGGCGCCCGACGTCGAGACGTTGCGCGTTCCCGGTCTGGTCGGTACCTCGCCGTTTAAGGCTTCCGCAGATAGCGCGAGCGTGCTGTCCATGAATGGCCGCCGCGTGTTCAAGTTCGGCGTCAACGCCATCTGCGACACGGTCCATAAGCTTGCGATCGATGCGGGCATTTTGGTCGAAGACATCGATCATTTTGTATTCCATCAGCTAACGAACGAATCCTGAGCCAGGCGGTCAAGCGCCTGGGCGTGCCGGACGAGCGCGTGGTTCGCACGTTGCGCGAGACCGGCAACATTTCGAGCGCATGCATTCCGCTTGCCCTCGACCGGCTGGCAAACGCCGGTGCACTTCACACAGGCGACACCATCGCCTTGGTTGGATTTGGCGCCGGCCTGGATATAGGTGGCTATCTGCTTCGTTGGAAGTAGTCGCACATAGGAATAAAAAAAACGCCCTAGGGCACAACCAAAGGAGAACTACCATGGCAGATCAGAAGACCTTCGAGCGCGTTTGCGACGTTATCCGCGAGACCGCCGGTCTTGACGATGTCGAGATGAAGCCCGAGTCCACGCTCGAGGAGATTGGTCTCGACAGCCTGGGCACCGTCGAGATCCTCGTTGCCGTCGAGGACGAGTTTGGCATCCAGCTCGATACCGAGGAGAACCCCAAGACGGTCGGCGAGTTCGCCGATACGGTCGAGGCGGCATTGGAGAAGTAGAGATGCTCAAGACTCCTCTCTGCGATCTGCTCGGCATCGAAAAGCCCGTGTTCCAGGGCGGTATGGCCTGGATTGCCGATGCCTCGCTGGCGTCCGCAGTGTCCGAGGCGGGTGGCTTAGGCATCATCGCGGCCATGAACGCCGACGCCAACTGGCTTCGCGACCAGATTCATGAGCTGCGCGCCAGGACGGATAAGCCCTTTGGCGTGAACGTCATGCTCATGAGCCCGTTTGCCGACGAGGTTGCACAGGTCGTGATTGACGAGCGAGTGCCGGTCGCGTGACGGGCGCCGGCAATCCCGCCAAGTACATGAAGGCGTGGAACGAGGCGGGCATCAAGGTCATCCCGGTCGTTGCCTCGGTGGCGCTGGCGCGCCTCGTGGCACGTCGCGGAGCAACTGCCGTGGTTGCCGAGGGCACCGAATCAGGCGGCCATATTGGAGAGACCTCGACGATGGCGCTGGTGCCGCAGGTTGTCGATGCGGTCGATATTCCCGTGGTTGCGGCTGGCGGCATCGCCGATGGCCGCGGTGTGGCGGCCGCCTTTATGCTCGGCGCTGCCGGCGTCCAGGTGGGAACACGCTTTCTGGTCGCAAACGAGTGCACCGTATCCGAACAGTACAAAGAGCTGGTGCTCAAGGCAGGCGACACGTCGACGCGTGCGACCGGTCGCTCGACGGGACATCCGGTTCGCGCCCTCAAGAGCCCCTTCACCAACGCGTATGCCAAGAACGAGGCGGCGGGCGCAAGCCCCGAGGAGCTTGGGGCCATGGGCACGGGCGCGCTTCGTAAAGCCGCAAAGGACGGTAATTACGAAGAGGGTTCGTATTTGTGCGGACAGATTGCCGGCATGGTCAACGAACGCCAGAGCGCACGCGAAATCGTCGACGATCTGGTCGATGGCGCCGAGCATGTCCTGAAGGGTGCGTCCGCATGGGTAGCGTAGCGTTTCTGTTTGCCGGTCAGGGTGCCCAGCATCCCGCGATGGGCGTCGACCTCATCGAGGCATCACCGGCGGCTGCCGAGGTGTTTGCGATCGCCGACGAGGTGCGTCCGGGAACCAGTGAGCAGTGCCGGAGCGCCTCCAAGGAGGAGCTCTCGCAGACTGAGAACACGCAGCCTTGCGTGTTCGTGCACGACTTGGCTGTCGCCGTCGCCTGCGTGAGCGCGGCGTGGTGCCTGCCGCCTGTGCGGGGATTCTCGCTGGGCGAGGTCGCCGCGCTCACCTTTGCGGGGGCGTTCGATACGCGAGCGGGCTTGAGCTTGTGTGTGAGCGCGCGGCATTGATGGCCACGGCGGCTGAGCGTCACCCCGGCGGCATGCGCGCCGTCATCAAACTCGATGCGGCGCAGGTCGAGGGCCTGGCAAAACAGGCCGGCGAGGACTGCTGGCCAGTCAACTACAACAGTCCGCAGCAGACGGTTGTGGCCGGAGCGCCCGAGGCGCTGCAGGAGCTCGACGCCTAGTAAAAGAGGCCGGCGGCCACGCTATGAAAGTCGCGGTGTCAGGTGCATTCCATAGCCCCTATATGGTCGAGGCGACTGAGGGGCTGGCGACGTATATCCAAGACGGCCACGCGCCGTCTTCGCTGCTAATTCCGGTCATGTCAAACATGACGGCGGCGCCCTATCCGACGGACCCGCGAGCAGCATCGGATGTCTTGGCCAACCAGGTGAGCCATGCCGTGCACTGGGTCGACACGCTGCACGCTCTGCAGGATCAGGGCATCGATACGTTTATTGAGGTCGGACCTGGCAAAACGCTGTCGGGCCTGGTCAAGCGTACGCTGAGCGACGTTCGCGTGTATTCGTGCGAAACGGCCGAGCAGGTCGCAGCTATTGCCGACGAGCTCGCATAGTCCATAGGGCTGTAACCCGAAAGGAATGACATGGGCAACTTGAACAACGGCACGCTCGAGCGCAACGACTCACGTCGCGTGGCACTGGTCACGGGCGGCTCGCGTGGTATCGGCCGCGCCTGCGCTGTCGGTCTGGCGGAGGACGGCTTTGATATCGCCGTCGTCTATGCCGGCAGCGTCGATGCGGCGCGCGAGACGTGCGAGGCCTGCGAGGCGGCTGGCGCCGCGGCACGCGCGTATCAATGCGATGTGGCCGACCCCGCTGCCGTCAACGCGTGCGTGGAAGCGGTCCTCAACGACTTTGGCTCCATTTGGGCGCTCGTCAACAACGCTGGCATCACCCACGATGGCCTGCTCATGCGCATGGGCGATGACGCCTTCGATCGCGTACTCGATGTCAATCTCAAGGGAACGTTTTAACACGACGCGCGCGCTCACCAAGACCTTTTATGCGCCAGCGCGGCGGCTGCGTCGTCAACATGAGCTCGGTCGTGGGCCTGATGGGCAATGCCGGGCAAGCTAACTACGCTGCCTCCAAGGCGGGCGTGATCGGCCTGACCAAGGCGGTGGCGCGCGAGCTTGCGCCCCGCGGCGTACGAGTGAACGCGGTTGCCCCCGGGTTTGTCGAGACGGATATGACGGCAAAGCTCTCGGAGAAGGTGCGTACGGCAACCGAGGAGCAGATTCCCCTTAAGCGCATGGCGCGCCCCGAGGAGGTGGCCGGCGTAGTGCGCTTTCTGGCGAGCGATGCGGCTGCCTACATTACGGGTGAGGTCGTGCGCGTCGACGGCGGAATGGCGATGTAGAAACCAGGGCCGAAGAACGGCTTGGATGAGGAGACCATGATGGAACAGAGAGTTGCAATTACCGGCATAGGTGCCATATCGCCGCTCGGCAACACCGCGCTTGCCACCTGGGCGGCAATGTGTGCTGGCACGTGCGGCATCGGCCCGATCACGCACTTCGATACCGATGCGTTTACCGTCAAGGTGGCGGCCGAGGTCAAGGGCTTTGACGGCAACGAGTACTTTGGCAAGCGTGACGCTAAGCACCTGGACCCCTGCGTTCAGTTTGCCCTGGCAGCGTCGGACGAGGCCATGCACGATGCGGGCTTTGATGTCGAGGGCGCCATCGATCGCGAGCGCCTGGGCGTCTACGTGGGTTCGGGCGTGGGCGGCATGCAGACACTCGTCGACAACGTTCACACGATTGCCGACCGTGGGCCCCGCCGCGCATCGCCCTATATGATCGCGATGATGATTCCCAATATGGCATCGGGCAATATTGCAATCCGCCACAAGGCAAAGGGCCCGACCCTGCCCGTGGTGACTGCGTGCGCGACCTCGGCCCATGCGGTGGGCGAGGCGTTCCGCGCCATCAAGCACGGCTATGCCGACGCGATCCTCGCGGGCGGCGCCGAGGCCGCCATTATCCCCGATGCCCGTTGCGGGCTTTACGTCCTGCCGCGCCATTGACCACCAACCCCGATCCCGCGACGGCTTGCCGCCCCGTTCGATGCAGACCGCGACGGCTTTGTGATGGGCGAGGGCGCCTGCGTGCTGGTGCTCGAGAGCATGGAGCATGCGCAGGCGCGCGGTGCGCACATTTATGCCGAGGTCGTGGCTACGGCAACACCGATGACGCCTATCACATCACGAGCCCCGATCCCGAGGCTGCCGGCATGCCCGTGCGATATCGCTGGCGGTGGCTGAGGGCGACGTAAGCCTTCCGAGGGCCTCTACATCAACGCTCACGGCACCTCGACCAAGCTCAACGATTCGTCCGAGACGGCGGGCATAAAGCGTGCGCTCGGCGAGGACGCGGCACGCGCCGCGCACGTCTCGTCGACCAAGTCGATGACCGGCCACATGATCGGTGCTACGGGCGCATCGAGGTCATGGCCTGTGCCATGGCGCTCGAGCAGGGCGTGGTGCCCCCGACCATTAACTACCACACGCCCGATCCCGTCTGCGATCTTGATTACACGCCAAATCGAGCGGTTCGCGCCGACCTCACCTGGGCGCTTTCGACCAACCTGGGCTTTGGCGGACACAATGCCGCCATCGCACTGCGTAGATATGCAAGGAGCTAGAGCATGGATTCCAAAAGACTTGCCGAGATAGCCGATGTTATGGAAGACCGCGGCCTCACACGCGTGCGTGTTGAGGAGCCCGATGGCACCGCGGTCGAGCTCGAGCGCGCGAGTGCAGCGCAGCCGGTTGCCGTGCCCATGCCTATGCCGGGTGCATGGCCGCTCCAGTTGCAGCTCCCACAGTCGCGCCTGCCGCGCCGGAGCTCGCCGCGCAGGCGCCTGCCGCCACACCGGAGCCTAAGGGCACCGAGGTGACCGCTCCCATGGTCGGCGTTTTCTATGCTGCCCCGGCGCCGGGCGACGAACCGTTTGTGCGCGTGGGCTCCAAGGTCAAGGCCGGCGAGACCCTCTGCATCATCGAGGCCATGAAGGTTCTCAACGAGGTGACGGCAGAGGCGGATGGCGAGGTGCTCGAGATCTGCGTGGCCGACGGCGACCTCGTGGAGTTTGGCAGCTGCCTCATGAGGATCGGATAGGTGATATCCATGAACAAAGAAGAGCTCAAGAAGCTGTTGCCGCATCGCGAGCCGATGCTTTTGCTCGACGAAGCCGAGCTAGTGGGCGACGAGGCCCACGGCAAGATCACGATTACGGGCGACGAGTACTTTTTGCAGGGGCATTTTCCGGGAAACCCGGTCGTCCCCGGCGTGATCCAGTGCGAGATGCTCGCCCAGAACTGCTGCGTGCTGCTGATGGGCGATGAGGAGGCGCGCGGCGCGACGCCGTTCTATACGAGCCTCGATAAGGTGCGCTTTAAGCGTCCGGTGCGTCCGGGCGACACGGTTGATCTGGTGTGCACCATCACGCGTGCGCGCGGGCCGTTCCGCTTTGCGACGGGTACTGCGAGCGTTAACGGTGAGGTTTGCTGCCGCGCCGATATGTCTTTTGCACTCATGCACGAAAGTTAAGGAAGGCTTCATGTTCGACAAAGTGCTCATCGCCAACCGCGGCGAAGTCGCGGTCCGTGTTATCCGCGCGTGCCGCGATATGGGCATCAAGACCGTCGCCGTTTATTCCACGGCCGATGCGGACGCGCTGCACGTGCAGCTTGCCGACGAGGCATATTGCATCGGCGGCCCGCGTCTTGCCGAGAGCTACCTCAACGACGATGCCGTGCTCACCTGTGCCGTAAAGTCGGGAGCTAAGGCAATTCATCCCGGCTATGGCTTCTTTTCCGAGAAGGCGAGCTTCGTGCGCGACTGCGACAAGTTCGGTCTGGCGTTTGTCGGTCCTTCGGCCGAGGTGATCGACAGCATGGGCGACAAGGACGCCGCACGCCGAACGGCCGCTGCTGCGGGCGTGCCCATCGTGCCGGGCTGCGATTTGCTCAAAAGCCCCGAGGAGGCGACGGCCGAGGCCGAGCGCATCGGCTGCCCCGTGCTTATTAAGGCGCGCGCGGGCGGCGGCGGTCGCGGTATTCGCAAGGTCGAGCGCGTGGAAGATGCGGCAAAGGCGTTATCGAGGCGCGTGCCGAGGGTGAGGCCGTTTTTTGGCGACGGCGAGTGCTACATGGAGAAGTTCGTTGCGCCGGCGCACCACGTTGAGGTGCAGATTATGGCCGATAAGCAGGGCCATGTGTTTTCGCTCGGCGAGCGCGAGTGCTCGGTGCAGCGCCGCAACCAAAAGCTGATCGAGGAGAGCCCCGCGCCGTGCCTCGACGGACACGACGACATTCGTGCTCGCATGCACAAGGCAGCGCGTGACCTGGCTCGTGCCGTCGGCTACGAAGGAGCCGGTACCATCGAGTTCCTGTATTCGGACGACGGCAATTTCTACTTTATGGAAATGAACACGCGCTTGCAGGTGGAGCATCCGGTTACGGAGTTTGTGACCGATACCGACTTGGTCAAGTGGCAGCTGCGCGTGGCGGCCGGCCAGCCTCTGCCCTTTGAGCAGGAGGACATGCCGGTCCGCAACCACGCCATGGAGTGCCGCATCAATGCCGAAACGCCGGACTTTCTGCCGTCATGCGGAACGGTCACCGCGTTGCGTGTACCGGGTGGTCCGCGCGTGCGCTGGGATTCGGCCATGTTCACCGGTGCGACAGTTCCGCCGTACTACGACTCCATGCTCGGCAAGCTCATCGTGTGTGCGCCCACGCGTGACGGCGCCATTCGCAAGATGCGCTCGGCCCTAGGCGAGCTCGTGATTGAGGGCGTGAGCGAAAACAGCGAGCTTCAGCTCGACGTGCTGGCAAACGACGAGTTCTTGTCGGGCATGTATCACACCGATCTGATGGGGCATCTCTATGCTGATGAATAGAAAAGCGAAGACGGTCAATGTCCTTGAGGGGCCGATAACCGAGTCGTGCGCCGAGTTTCCCGCGCGCACGTGTTTATCAAGTGCCCGGAGTGCCGCCGTGTGATCGATGAGGCACGCCTGCACGACAACCTCGAGGTCTGCCCTCGTTGCGGCAAACACTTTCGCGTGAGCGTCGCGCGCGCATGCGCATGACGGTCGACGAGGGCACGTTTGAGGAATGGGATGCCAATCTGCGTCGGAGGACTTCCTCTCGTTTCCCGGCTATGCCGGCAAGCTCAAGAGCGTGAGCGAGCGTTCGGGCGAGCGCGATGCCGTTGTGTGCGGCAGGGGCAAAATCTGCGGTTGCGATACGGCGCTCTTCTTTATGGACGCCAACTTTATGATGGGCTCGATGGGTTCCGTGGTGGGCGAGAAGATCTGTCGCACATTTGAGCATGCGACCGAGCTGGGATTGCCAGTTGTCGGCTTTACCGTTTCGGGCGGTGCACGCATGCAAGAGGGCGTGACATCGCTTATGCAGATGGCCAAGATTTCTGCGGCGGTTAGGCGCCACAGCGAGGCGGGCGGCCTGTATATCACGGTGCTCACCGACCCCACGACCGGCGGCGTAACCGCGAGCTTTGCCATGGAGGGCGATATTATCCTGGCCGAGCCCGATGCCCTGACGGCATTTGCCGGCCCGCGCGTGATCGAGCAGAACATGCACAAGCGCCTGCCCAAGGGATTCCAGCGCTCCGAGTTTTTGCTGGAGCACGGCTTTTGCGATGCCGTCGTTCCGCGTGGCGAGATTGCGCTCACGGTGGGCGAGCTGCTGGCGCTGCACGAAGGCACGTGCCCGGCCTGGGGGCACCGCACGAGATTGTGCATACGGGTCGCCACGGCAAAAGTTGGGACACTTGTTCAAGCGCTCGGGCGCACCAAAACCGCGCTCGAGATTGTCAAACAGACCCGCTCGGCAGATCGCGCCACGGCAGGCGAGATGATCTCGCTGGGCCTGGATGGATTTGTGGAGCTGCACGGCGACCGCTACTTTGGCGACGACGCCGCTGTGGTGGCTGGCATTGGCTGGAAAGACGGCGCCCCGTAACGGTCATCGCCATCGAGCGCGGCACCACGACCAAAGAGCGCATGCGTCACAACTTTGGCATGGCACATCCCGAGGGCTACCGCAAAGCGCGTCGCCTTATGCGCCAGGCCGAAAAGTTTGGTCGACCGGTTCTGTGCCTGGTCGATACTTCGGGCGCGTTTTGCGGCATCGGTGCCGAGGAGCGCGGCCAGGGCGAGGCGATTGCTCAGAATCTCATGGAGATGAGCGGCCTTAAGACACCGATTGTCTCGGTGGTGACAGGCGAGGGCGGCTCTGGTGGCGCGCTGGCGCTGTCCGTGGCCGACCGCATCCTGATGCTCTCGAGCTCGGCCTATTCAGTCGTGAGCCCCGAGGCCTGTGCGTCGATCCTGTGGAAGGATACCGAGCGTGCGGATGAGCCGCCGAGCGCTTAAGCTCACGGCCCCCGATCTGCTGGCGCTCGGCATCATCGACGGCATTGTTGACGATAAGGGCCTGTCGCATGAGGAGATCGCCGGTGCCGTCATGTCCTCGGCATTTGATGCCTTCGATACGCTTGGGCAGCTCGACGACGCGACCCTCACAAACCTCCGCTACGAAAAGTACCGCGCAATCGGTCGATACCGCACGATGTGACAAAGGGACAGCCCGCATGTCATATTGGGAAAGGCATTCCATGCTACAAGTTTCTAACACCTCGTTTACAACGTCGGTTCATCAAAACGCCATGGCCGTGGTGGACTATCTGTCCAAAAGCATGATGTCGGCGCTGCCGTTTATTGTCTGCGCGGCGTTGTTCCGCACCGTCGCTGTCATTATGGGCGAGGCATGCTGGGCCTGTGGTCTGCCGATTCCGATATCTATCGCCTGTTCTACAGTTGCTCTATAACGCCGGCTACTACTTTTTGCCCATTTATCTTGGTTGGGCGGCCGCCCGCCAGCTCGGTTGCTCGGAGCAGCTGGGCATGATGCTGGGCGGCGTATTGATTGCGCCCGATCTGCTTAAGCTCGTCGATGCCGCATCGACGATGGGGGCATCGATGACTTCCGTGTATGGCCTGCTTCCCGCGCCGGTCAACGATTACACGGCGACTGTTATTCCGATTCTCATCTCGGTGCCCGTGCTATGGCGAGTGGAGTGTTTCTTTCGGCGTGTTATCCCTAAGGCCGTGGCGTTTTTCGTTCGTTCCGTTTGCGACCATGCTCGTCATGGTTCCGGTTTCGCTGTGCATTACGGCGCCGGCGGGCAGCTATCTGGGCATGCTGTTGGGACAGCTTATGTTTATGCTTGGCAATTCCGGTGGCATCGTGTCGCTGCTTACGCTCATGGGGCTTGCCGCGGGTTGGGAGTTCCTTAAGATTGCGGGCATCAGCAACGTTGTCCTATCGCTCGCCTATGCGCAGTTTATGAGTGTGGGAACGGATTCGTGCATTCTGATCGCCGCGACGATGGCGACGTTGCCGTTTGGGGCATGCCCTTTGGTGCGTCGCTTCGCGTTGCGGATAAGGACGAGAAGGCTCTCATGCTGGGCTATTCGATCTCGGGCGTGCTTGGTGGCGTAAGTGAGCCGGCGCTGTACGGTTGCGGCTTTAAATATGGCAGGTGCCTGACGTGCATGGCCATTGGCGGCGCCGTCGGAGGCCTTGTTGCGGCCGTGGGCCACGTTACGGCCTATACCATCGGTATGACGAATGTCCTCATGGTCATTGGTTTGCCACGGGCGGCATCTCGAACCTGCTATGGTGCTGTGCTGCCGGCGGTGTGGCATTTGCGGTGTCTGCGGCGCTGAGCTACTGCTTTGGCGTGGTGCCGGCGAAGAGGCAGACGACAGGGGACGGAGCCGATTCACCCGAAACCTCGAAGAGCGTGGCCGAAGCAAGCGCATAAACCCGTGCGACAAAGGGCGATTTCTTTGTCATGTTCCAAGGTCGTGGCCCGTGTGGGTTGCGGCCTTTTTGTATCTGTGGGGCAAAGTGGCTACACTACAATCCGTTTGAGCAATAGATATATAGGTAGTACCGTGGGGGCGGATATAGATGGTTGAGTGGATTGTTCGTCGTGCGCAGGGCGACCGTGCGCGCGTGGGCACGTTGACGGGCGTGGTGTGTATTCTCGCCAATGTTGCGCTTTGTGCTGCGAAGGGCGTAATTGGCGTGCTGTCGGGATCGGTTTCGATCGTGGCGGATGCCATGAACAACCTGTCCGATGCCAGCTCGAATATCGTGAGCGTGCTGGGCTTTAGGCTGGCGAGCAAGCCGGCCGACCCCGAGCATCCTTACGGCCACGGTCGCTACGAGTATCTCTCGGGTCTGGTCGTGGCGGCACTCGTACTGCTGATCGGCCTTGAGCTGGTGAAGTCCTCGGTTGAGCGCATCATCCACCCCGAACCTGTCGAGTTCTCGCTTGCCCTGGTGGCAGTTCTAGTGCTTTCGATGGTCGTAAAGCTCTGGATGGCGGCCCTCAACCAAAAGCTCGGCGATCGCATTGAGTCCGAGACGCTGCATGCGACCGCGCAGGATTCCAAGAACGATGTCCTTGCCACAGGCGCCGTGCTGGCATGTGCGATTGTTTCGCAGGTGACGCACATCAATCTTGACGCATGGGTTGGCCTTGCCGTTGGCGCCTATATTGGCTGGAGCGGCCTTGAACTTATTCAAGATACGGTGAGCCCGCTTTTGGGCCAGTCACCCGATCCTAAGCTGGTCAAGCACATTCGAGACAAGATCATGAGCTATCCCGGCGTTTTGGGCGTTCACGATTTGATGGTTCACGACTACGGCCCGGGCAGGAAGTTTGCAAGTGCGCACGCCGAGATGGCGGCCGAGGCCAGCCCGCTGGAAAGCCACGACACGCTCGATAACATCGAGCAGTCGTTTAGGGACGAAGACGGCATGATCGTCACGCTTCACTACGATCCCATCGTGACCGATGACCCCAAGGTGGCGAGCATGCGCTTGCGCATTCACGCCATGGCTCAGGAGATCGATAACCGCCTCTCGATTCATGACCTACGCTGTGTGCCGGGTCCTACGCACACCAACGTGATCTTTGACTGCGTGCGTCCCTCGGATCTGCAGATGAGTGCCGAAGACTTAAAGCACGCGCTGGCACAACGGGTCGAATCGGAATTTCCCAAGTCGATTGCCAAGATTACGATCGACGAAGACTACGTAGGGCATACCCACGAGTAAGGCTGTGCCGGCAAAGCAGGTTATGCAGAAGGGGAGAGCATGAAGAAGCTGTATCTACTCCGCCACGGTCAGACGGAGTTCAACGTCAAAAAGCTGGTCCAGGGCCGCTGCGATTCGCCGCTGACCGATCTGGGCCGTCAGCAAGCCGGGATGGCAGCCGCATGGCTTAAGGGCCACGGCGTCGTCCCCGACAAAGTGGTCTCTTCGCCCTTAGGCCGAGCCATGGACACAGCTCAGCTCGTCGCATGCGAGCTCCTTGGCCCGGACGCAGCAGCCGAGCCCTGCGAAGGCATTATCGAGCGCTGCTACGGCTCCTTCGAAGAAGGCCCGCACGGCGCGCTGCCCACCGACGCTGGGATCGGGCGAGGACCTGGTCCCCTTCGGAGGAGAAGGAAGCCAGGCGCTGCAAGAACGTATGGTGGATGCGCTTACCAATATCATGGGCTCCGAGGGCATCGAAACCCTTCTAGCAGTAAGCCACGGCAGCGCCAGCCGCCAATTTATCAAGGCCGCAGCCCCAGAGGGCTTCGAGCTCCCAACAAAACTCCCCAACTGCGCCATCATGATCTTCGATTTCGATGAGGCAAAGCCACAAGCAGAAGGCGAACCGTCCCAATGCAAGTTCACCCTCCAGCAAATAGTGGACCCCCAACAAAGTCATTAGCCTGAGCGAGCAAGGTTTAGCAGACATCAACGTGGCGTTCCCGGTGTGCGGCGGAGGGGGCGGGCCTGAGACATATTAAGGTTGTCGCGAGTTCCGCACGAACAGGAGAGCACTTAATGTGCTCTCCGTCGTGAGCAGGACTGTAGAGCAGCAACCTTAATATGTCTCAGGCCCGCCCCCTCCGCCGCACACTGGGAACGTGCCACGCACTTTACCTGCGTAAACAATGTGAGTGAAATATGAATCTCGATGGATACGCCCGCAGCCGTGTATACTAAACAGCTGTGTGTAACCAGGGGAGTATTCTGGCTGGACAAAATGCCTGCTTAATAGGGTTGTCAGGTAGTCCGGGCGAAATACAAGGCTGGGGAGCACGTCGTGTAAGTAGTGGTCCTCTAGGGGCGTACGCTCGGTGGCGTACGCATTGTCCCAAGACCACGCGAGAGTTGGGATCATATCTTGATCAGCATGATTCTCGGCCGCAAGATTGGCATGACCCAGGTTTGGGACGAGGACGACAACGTCGTTCCCGTCACGGTCATCCAGGCTGGCCCCTGCGCTGTCTCGCAGGTTAAAACTCAGGCAACCGACGGCTATGATGCCGTCCAGATCGGTTTCGGCGACATCAAGGCCAAGAACGTGAACAAGCCCATGGCTGGTCACTTCGCCAAGGCTGGCGTCGAGCCTGTCCGCTTCCTTCGTGAGGTCCGCGTCGAGAACGGCGAGGAGCACAAGGTCGGCGAGGTCGTCACCGTCGCTGATTTCGCTGATGTCGAGAAGGTCGACGTCATCGGTACCTCCAAGGGTAAGGGCTTCCAGGGTCGCATCAAGCGCTGGGGTCAGCGCCGCGGTCCTATGACGCATGGTTCTCACTTCCAGCGTCACCCCCGGTTCTATCGGTCAGTGCGCCTATCCTGCGCGCGTCCTCAAGGGCGTCAAGATGGCCGGTCACATGGGTAACGAGCGCGTTACCGTCAAGAACCTTTCCCGTTGTCCGCATCGATGCCGAGCAGAACCTCATCTTGGTCAAGGGCGCTGTCCCGGGTGCCAAGAATGGTCTCGTCGCCATCCGTATGGCCTAAGGGCCCAGCCCATTTAGCCCAGCGTCATACCAAGGAGAACACTTAAATGGCAAGTTTGAAGTAAAGAACAGCGAGGGCAAGAAGGTCGCCGAGGCCGAGCTCGCCGCTGAGGTGTACGGCATCGAGCCGAACATCCACGTTATGCACCACATCGTCAAGTGCCAGATGGCCTCTTGGCGTCAGGGCACCCAGTCCGCTAAGGGCCGCTCTGAGGTTTCCGGTGGCGGCAAGAAGCCTTGGCGTCAGAAGGGCACCGGCCGTGCCCGCCAGGGTTCCATCCGTGCTGCCCAGTGGCGTCACGGTGGCGTTGTCTTCGCCCCCAAGCCCCGTTCCTACGCCAAGCGTATGAACAACAAGGAGGTCAAGCTGGCTATGCGCTCCGCGCTGTCCGCCAAGCTGGCCGATGGCGAGCTCGTGCTCGTCGACGACTACGGCTTCGAGAAGCCTTCCACCAAGGCTGCCGTCGCCATGCTCAAGGCTCTCGGCCTTGAGGGCAAGCGTCTGACCATCATCGTTTCGCGATGAGGACGTCAACGCCTACCTGTCGTTCCGCAACATTCCCAGACGTTCATCATCACCGCTGACGAGGCCAACACCTACGATCTCGTCAACAACAACGCTGTGCTGATGCCCGCCGACATCGCCGCTCACTTCGGGGAGGTGCTTGCATAAATGACCGCCCACGAGATCATCATCCGTCCGATCGTGTCCGAGCGTTCCTTCTCCGGCATGGAGCTGAACAAGTACACGTTCGAGGTCGCCAAGGATGCTAACAAGTATCAGATCAAGGACGCTGTCGAGGAGATCTTCGGCGTCAAGGTCGTTCGCGTGAACACCCTGACGGTCAAGCCCAAGACCAAGCGCGTGCGCTATGTCGCCGGCAAGACCCGTTCTTGGAAGAAGGCCATCGTCACGCTGGCCGAGGGCGACACCATCGAGGTCTTTGGCAACCAGGCCTAAGACTCGCTGCTGTTGAGTGAGCTCATGCCTCCCAAATAGGGGAGGCGAGAGCTCAAGGTTTTGGGCGTATAAAATGGACACGCCCGGAACCGTGTATACGTCCGGTGTCATCGCACCCGAGGCAGAACCTCGTATCCCTGTCTGCGATGGCTAACGGATTCCTATTGAAAGGGATTGTAATGGCTGTAAAGCACCTTAAGCCGACCTCCGCTGGTAGGCGTTGGCAGACGATCTCCGACTTCTCCGAGATCACCTGCACCAAGCCCGAGAAGTCTCTTCTCGAGCCCCTGCCCAAGAAGGCCGGTCGTAACAACAACGGCCGCATCACCACCCGCCACCAGGGCGGCGGCGTGAAGCGTCGTTACCGCGTGATCGACTTCAAGCGCAACAAGGACGGCGTGCCCGCCAAGGTTGCCACGATCGAGTACGATCCGAACCGTTCCGCTCGCATCGCTCTGCTGCACTATGCTGACGGTGAGAAGCGCTACATCCTGGCCCCCAAGGGCCTCGAGGTCGGTCAGACCGTCATGTCCGGTTCTGACGCCGACATCAAGCCGGGCAACGCTCTGCCCCTCGCCGACATCCCCGTCGGTACGCTCATCCACGCCGTCGAGTTTCAGCCGGGCAAGGGCGCTGCTATTGCCCGTTCCGCCGGTAACTCCTGCCAGCTGATGGGTAAGGAGGGCAAGTACGCTATCGTCCGTATGCCTTCCTCCGAGATGCGCCGCATCCTCGTTACCTGCCGCGCCACCGTCGGTGAGGTCGGCAACGCCGATCACGCCAACATTGTCATCGGCAAGGCCGGCCGTAAGCGTCACATGAACGTGCGCCCGACCGTCCGCGGTACCGTCATGAACCCTGTCGACCACCCGCACGGCGGTGGCGAGGGCAAGAACCACACCTCTGGTCGTCCCTCCGTTACCCCCTGGGGTAAGCCGACGAAGGGCCTTCGTACGCGCAAGAAGAAGAAGGTCTCGAACCAGCACATCATTCGTCGCCGTAAGAAGTAATTTCGGATACCGAGTTTTAGGAGAAAGCACTTATGAGCAGAAGTCTCAAAAAGGGCCCGTTCGTGGAGACTCGCCTTCTCTCGCGTATCACCGCGATGAACGAGGCTGGCAAGAAGGACGTCGTGAAGACTGGTCCCGCGCGTCCACCATCTTCCCCGAGATGGTTGGTCACACCATCGCCGTCCACGACGGCCGCAAGCATGTGCCCGTGTATGTTACCGAGTCCATGGTTGGTCACAAGCTCGGCGAGTTCGCGCCGACTCGTACGTTCCGTGGCCACAAGGCCAAATAGGGGGTTAACCGTAAATGGCAACTAAGTCTATTGAAACTGAGGCCACCGAGGTTCGCGCCGTCGCTAAGTACGTGCGTGTTTCCCCCAGCAAGGCCCGCCTGGTGGTCGATCTGATCCGCCGCAAGCCTGTCGCTCAGGCCTTCGACATCCTCCACTTCTGCGACCGCGCCGTCGCCGTGGATGTCGAGAAGGTTCTCCGTTCCGCCGTTGCGAACGCCGAGAACAACAACGGTCTGCGTGCCGACAACCTGGTTGTCGCCGCTGCCTATGTTGACGAGGGTCCGACGCTTAAGCGCATCCGTCCCCGCGCCAAGGTTCCGCTTCTCGCATTCTGAAGCGTACTTCCCACATCACCGTCGTCGTTGCTCCTCGAAAGGAGGCGTAAAGCTGTATGGGTCAGAAAGTCTACCCCACCGGCTTCCGTCTTGGCATCACCGAGAACTGGCGCTCCCGCTGGTTCGCAGAGAAGGATTACGCTAAGACCCTCGGTAACGATCTCGAGATCCGCAAGTACCTCGAGAAGCGTCTTTCCCGCGCAGCTGTCTCCCGCGTCGAGATCGAGCGCGCTGGCGACAAGGTGAAGGTCATCATCCTCACCGCTCGCCCCGGCGTTGTCATCGGTAAGAAGGGTGCCGAGATCGATACCCTCCGCACCGAGCTCGAGAAGGTCGCTGGCGTCTCCAAGGGCCAGCTCTCCGTCGACGTTGTCGAGATCAAGCGCCCCGAGCTCGACGCCAGCCTCGTTGCTCAGTCTATCGCCGAGCAGCTCGAGGGCCGCGTTGCCTTCCGTCGCGCTATGCGCAAGGCTGTCCAGTCCGCCCGTAAGGCCGGCGCTAAGGGCATCCGTATCCAGTGCTCCGGTCGTCTCGGCGGTGCCGAGATGGGCCGTCGTGAGTGGTACCGTGAGGGTCGCGTGCCTCTGCACACCCTCCGTGCCAAGATCGACTACGGCACGGCTGTCGCCAGCACCACCATGGGCGCTTGCGGCGTGAAGGTCTGGATCTACCTGGGCGAGAAGCTCCCGGGCCAGCCTGTTCCCAACCCTGCACTCGAGGGCTCTTCCCGTCCTCGTCGTCGTAACTCCGAGAGGAGGGGTCAGTAGTGCTTGCCCCTAAGCGTATTCTTCACCGCAAGGTGCAGCGTGGCTCCATGAAGGGCCAGGCCAAGGGTAATACCGAGCTGCATTTCGGCGAGTTTGGTATCCAGGCTCTCGAGGCCCATTGGATCACCAACCGTCAGATCGAGGCCGCTCGTATTGCCATGACCCGCTACATGAAGCGTGGCGGTCGTGTCTACATCACGATCTTCCCCGATAAGCCCATCACCAAGAAGCCTGCCGAGACTCGCATGGGTTCTGGTAAGGGTAACCCCGAGGAGTGGGTGGCCGTCGTCAAGCCCGGCCGCATCATGTTCGAGGTCAAGGGCGTGCCCGAGGAGGTCGCTCGCGAGGCTCTGCGTCTTGCACAGCACAAGCTTCCCATCAAGACCAAGATTGTTGCTGCCAAGAACGCCGAGCAGCGCATCGAGAAGGAGATGGCTGAGGAGGCCGCTCTCGAGGCCAAGTGGGCTGCTGAGGACGCCGCCGCCGCCAAGGAGGAGAACTAATGAAGCCCGCAGAGATTCGTGAGCTCTCGGACGCTCAGCTCGTTGAGAAGCTGAAGGAAATGCGCGCCGAGCTCTTTAACCTTCGTTTCCAGATGGCCACCAGCCAGCTGGACAACACCGCTCGCGTCAACACCGTGAAGAAGGACATCGCTCGCGTCCTCACGGAGCAGCGCGCCCGCGAGATCGCAGCGGAGAAGTCCGCTGTCGCCGAGTAGGACCTAAGGAGAGAACATGACTGATTCGCGTAACTCGCGTAAGGTCCGTACGGGTGTCGTTACCTCCGTCTCCGGTGCCAAGACCATTGTTGTCACCATCACCGAGCGCAAGCGTCACCCCAAGTACGGCAAGATGATGACCAGCTCCAAGAAGCTGCACGCTCACGACGAGGAGTGCACGGCTGGCGTGGGCGACACCGTCCGCGTTATGGAGACCCGTCCTATGTCCAAGATGAAGCGTTGGCGCCTCATCGAGGTCGTCGAGCGCGCTAAATAAGCAGTCGCTCTTACGACTTGTACGTTTCCGAAGATGTGCGTATGCCTGGCTTGCATACCACGGGCCGTATAAAGGCTGCGCACCTCTCTTCGGTTCTTAGTTCGGAGGAACATCTACCATGATTCAGATGCAAACCATGCTGAACGTCGCCGACAACTCCGGCGCTCGCAAGATTCGCTGCATCAAGGTGCTTGGCGGTTCCAAGCGTCGTTATGCAGGCATCGGCGATGTGTTCATCGGTGCTGTCCAGGAGGCTACCCCTGGCGCCAACGTCAAGAAGAAGGACGTTGTCCGTTGCGTCGTCGTTCGCACCGTTAAGGAGATCCGCCGCAAGGATGGCTCCTACATTCGCTTTGATGAGACGCCTGCGTTGTCATCAACAACGATGGTTCGCCCGTCGGCACCCGTATCTTCGGGCCCGTCGCTCGCGAGCTTCGTGACAAGAAGTACATGAAGATCGTCTCGCTCGCTCCCGAGACCCTGTAGTTAGGGAGATATATGTATATCAAGAAGGGCGATAAGGTCCAGGTTCTCTCTGGTAAGGATCGCGGCAAGCAGGGCGTTATCCTGCGTGCTCTCCCCGCCGAGAACAAGGTCGTTGTCGAGGGCGTTTCGGTCGTCAAGAAGGCCGTCAAGCCCAACGCTGCCAACCAGCAGGGCGGCATCGTTTCGCAGGAGGCTCCCATCGACGCCTCCAACGTCAATCTCGTCTGCCCCGAGTGCGGTAAGGTTACCCGCGTCGGTCACGAGAAGGACGGCAAGAACAAGCTGCGCGTCTGCAAGAAGTGCGGCCACAAGTTCTAAGCTGTCGCAACAGTTAAGTTGCTAGCAAAGGCCCGGATGCCACGGCACCCGGGCCTTTTTCTATCCCTACTCATTGCACTCATTGGGGACAGACTTAAATGAGTAGTTATCTTGCTCATTGGGGACAGACTTAAATGAGTGGGTTAGCCGTTGGGGAAGGTCCTTCGCGGGCAGGGCGATCTTCATGGCGTTCCTAGGGTCCTTTCGACCGATATCTCCTGTGCAAATCTTCGGCCTGAGACGTATCGGGGATCAACCTACTGGATGCATCAAGCATAGATTCTTATCCGCCTAAGAGCCAATATCGGTCGTGCGTCGTGCTCTGTAAATTGCATGCTTGCGTGTCTGTGCGCGTTCTCTTGCGTTCTATTGCGCACTACCGCGTATATATGCGCCATTTACGGGGCAAAAATGACCGTTTAGCGGTGAGATACGCAAAAACGCGCACAGAAGCGCGTGTTTGTGCGAATATAGAGCTGTCAGAAAGCAAGGCGTTCTATGACACAGGAGGCACATAATGGCAGATTCCAAGCAGGCTCCGCTCGACGCCGCGGCAGCCGCCAAAGCAGCGTTCGCTTCGGTCCAGGACAAGCCGTTCCCCGACGATATTTTTACGGCTCCCGAGCTCCATTGGGCCGTCATCGGTTGCGGCGTTATCGCCAACCAGATGGCTCAGTCCCTTGCTCTTGCCGGTCGAAAGCTTGCGGGCGTCGCCAACCGTACGCTGTCCAAGGCTCAGGCTTTTGCCGAGCAGTATGGCATCGAGAAGGTCTACGACACGGTTGAGGACCTCTACGCCGATCCTGGCATCGACGCCGTCTACATCACTACCCCGCACAACACTCATATCACCTATCTGCGCGCTGCCCTGGCAGCCGGCAAGCACGTGCTCTGCGAGAAGGCCATTACCCTCAATTCCGCTGAACTCGATGAGGCCCGTGCCATTGCCGCCGAGCACAACGTGGTCCTTATGGACGCTACCACGGTGCTCCACATGCCCTTGTATCAAGAGCTGCGTCGCCGCATGGATGCCGGCGAGTTCGGCCGCATGAACCTCGCTCAGCTCAACTTTGGTAGCTACAAGGAGTACGGCGACCTGACCAACCGTTTCTACAATCGCAACCTTGCCGGCGGTGCCATGCTCGATATTGGTGTGTATGCCCTGTCCGTCATGCGCCTGTTTATGGCGAGCCAGCCCGCCGAGGTCGTGTCTCTAGGCAACACCTGCGAGACTGGAGTCGATGTTGCGGGCGGCATCGTCTGCCGCAATGCCGAGCAGCAGTTGGGCGTGGTGAGCCTTACGCTTCACTCCAAGCAGCCCAAGCGCTCGGTCATCAGCTTTGACAAGTGCTACATCGAGGTCAACGAATATCCGCGTGCCGATCACGCGACCATCGTGTGGACTGCGGACGGCCACCGCGAGGAGGTCCACGCAGGCACCGAGGCTTACGCCCTGTGTTATGAGATGGCCGATCTTGAGAAGGCCGTTGCCGGCGACGACTCCAAGCGCGAGCTTCTGGATTATGCTTCTGATGTTATGGAGCTTATGACCAAGCTTCGCGCCGATTGGGGAGTCGTGTACCCCGAGGAGGAGTAAGCGATGCTTGCGGAAGATAGGCTCAACGCAATCGTGTCGATGGTGCAGCAGACGGGCTCGGTTACCGTACCGGAGCTTGCTGAGGCCCTGGGCGTGACGGCGTCTACCATTCGGCGCGACCTGCAGACGCTCAATCGCGCACACCGTATCGCCAAGGTGCACGGTGGGGCGACGAGCCTTGAGCGCGCGCACGTGACGCGCGACCTAACGCTTAATGAGCGCAGCGATCTCCATAACGACGACAAGGAACGTATCTGCGCCCGTGCGGCGGCGCTGGTGGAGCCCGAGAGCTTTGTGTACATCGACTCGGGCTCGACGACGCTCAGGCTCATCGAGCATCTTCCACACCTTGAGGTGTCACCTATGTGACTGATTCCGTGCTCCATGCTCAGCATCTCGCTTTGCGCGGCATGCGTACCGTGGTGCTGGGCGGCGAGCTCAAACCCGAGACCGAGGCGCTCGTTGGCCCCGATGCTTGGCAACCTTAGACCGTTACAACTTCAACTGCGGCTTTTGGGGCTCTAACGGCATTGCCGCCGAGCAGGGCTTCACGCGCCCGATATCGAGGAGGCGCAAGTAAAGCGTATCTCGATGCGCCATACGGCCAAGCGCTTCGTAATCTCGGACGCCAGTAAATTTGGCATGGTGGCGCCCGTCAAGTTCGCGGACTTCCGCGATGCAACGATTATTACCGCAGGCGAGGTCCCCGCCAAGTACCGGGCAATGGACAACGTCGTCACGGTCTAACGGCAGGGACGGGCTAAGGCCAAAACCACCGCGAAGGTGCCCGTCCCCATTGTGGTGGTTAGTAATGAAAACTGAGTAGTTTTCTCAATAGAAAAGCGGCAACGTCCATTACGGGCGTTGCCGCTTTTGTTGTCTACCGGTTTGTCTAAGTCTGTAACAACTAGACCGTTAAAAGTGGGCCAAGTGTTACAGATCGAGATACTTCCGAACCGCGTCGTCCCTTTGTCTCAATCTGTAACATCTGAGACCGATTTTGCCGAGTTACTGTTACAGATTGAGATTTTCCCTTAAGGGGGATTTGAATGTCTCAATCTGTAACAGATAGACCGGAAAACGGTTTCTAACTGTTACAGATCGAGACGTTTTTGGGACCGCGGCTGAGCCATTGCGGCAAAACCACCACAAAGGTGCCTGTCCCCATTGTGGTGGTTTAGGGCTCCCAGGGGCAGGGGGCTTCGATGTGGATGTGCTCGCCGGTTACGGGATGCGTAAAGGACACGCTGTGGGCGTGGAGCATGAGGCCACAAGGACGCGGCGTCCCGTACAGATCGTCGCCCACCAGGGGATGGCGCTCGCTCGCCAGGTGCACGCGAATCTGGTGCTTGCGGCCGGTGAGCAACTCGACATCGATATACGAGCGCGTGGGCAGGCCACGACGGCTCTTAAGACGTTTTGAGCACCTTCACGCGCGTTGAGACGGCTTGCCGCTGGCGCCGACGCGCATCTTGCGGCTGTCGTGACGGTCGCGGGCGATGGGCTTGTCGATGAGCTTTTCGTTCCAGTCGATCTTGCCCTCGGCGAGCGCCAGGTAGTGCTTTTCGAACGCGTGGTCGATGATCATCTGGTCAAAGGCGGGCTGCGTCTGCTTGTCGAGTGAGAACAGCACCACGCCGGTGGTGTCACGGTCCAAGCGGTTGAACGGCTGCATGTCGGTCGCGGCAAAGCCGTCGCCCATCGCCAGCAGCAGGTCGCTGGCGTAGTCGGTGAGCGTACGCTCGCCGGTGCCATCGCCGTGGACGATCATGCCGGCAGGCTTGTCGATGGCCATGAGCCAGGCGTCGCAGTAGAGGACTTGAGGTTCTTCGTTCACGTGTAAGCCTTTCGGTTAGCTAATTCCCACAAACATGCAGCCCGAGGTGGCGCCGCGCAGGCGGGCGCCGGCTTGCGGCCGGCTTGAGCCGCCTCGACAGCGCGACGGACGCGAGCGACGGCACGGCCAATCTCATCGGCCTCGAGCAGCGTTCCGTCCACCATGAGACGACGGACGCCGGCGCGAGCAGCTGTGGTACCTGCGGCGTAAGGTCGATGGAGTAGGCGTCGTACAGGCGTGAGCGGCCGTGGATGTCGGTGCGGACGGGCATGACCTTTCCGTCGATATTCTTGAGCGAGAGTTTGCGGGCACGCAGGCGGCAGTTGGCGCAATCGTGGATACAGCCGTTGGCAACCTGTAGAATGCAATGCTCGCTTGTCATGCGCGCGGGCGGCCAAAGACGGTGATGCCCAGAGCCGCGGGCGCGTCGGCGCCGAGCGAGACGATCTCGTCGAGCGTGATCTCGGGCGAGAGCCAAAATGCACCGGCTCCGCGCTCGGCGAGTGCCTCCATGCAGGGCGTGTTGTGCACGGGCAGGCAAGAGCGAATTTCGGTCGTGGCGCCGGTCTGCGCGGCTACGGCGAGCTCGGAGATATTGCCGACGGCGACGGTGGCTCCGGCATTGATCCAGGGATCGACGCGCTCGTGGTCGACGGCGCGGCAGACCTCGTCGAGTACGGGTACGATGCCCTGCTCAAATGCACCGGCAGGGGAGAGTCCGACAGCCTCGAGCGCATCGGTGGTCATGTAGATGCGCGTTGCACCCTCCGCGCGCGCCGCCTCGACGGCCTCGAGCGAGGTGACGGTAGCGCAGATCTGCGGCTCATCGCGGTAATGCTCGGGCATGGGGCGCGTGCATTTGTCAAGCACCGGCAACTCGAGCGTTTTCGCGCGCTCCGCGTACGGCGCCAGAATGGCCTCCTCCAATGCTTTACAGGCGGCGGCGCGCACCTTGTGCACGGCAGAGAAGCCCATACCGCAGCCACCGTCGAGCGAGACGTCAAAGCTCGCTGCCTCAAAGGGCGAGGAGCCCATGCGGCCCACATGCTCAACCAGGTCTGCCGCCTCGACGGCGCGGGTCTTGGCGGCCTCGACGGTGAAGCCCGTGGCGGTGGCGGTGAGCACGGGGCTGTCACAGCAGGTGAGTGTGACAGTGAACGGCTCGCCCAGACGCGCCACAACGGACACGTCTACGGCGCGGCGGCGCAGCACGTCGCGCTTGAGCGCAGCACCGGCGGCGTCGATAGCGCGCTGGCTGCGAATCACGCGGACGCGGCAGCCCTCGGGCATACTGCGGGGCACGCGACATTCGATGGTGTCACCGGCGGCGGCATCATCGGCGGCAATGGTGGTCAGGAACTGGTCAAACTCGTTATCGTGGCGAAGCTCCAGCAGGTCGCCCTTGCCCACGGGCTCAAACAGCTCAATGCGGGCGATGGCGGCGCGGCGACGGCGGTCGTCGGGCTTGAGGCCGCGCACATCGCGGTTGGCCAGACGGCTGCCCAGCACCGTGCCTACAATCTGGCCGCGGTTGTTGGAACGCCCATAGCTCATCATCTCGTCGCCCGAGGTGCCGTCCTGATAGGCGTGCGTAAAGTCGCGGTTAAAGCAGCGCTTGAGCTGGCGCTGGCGGGCGGCGTCCTCGTCCTTGGCAACGGCGACCCCCGGCCAGCATGTCATCAATCTGATGACGATACACATCAACGATGGAGTACACGTAATCGGGCGCTTCATGCGGCCCTCGAGCTTGAGCGACGCGGCGCCGGCGCATATAGACGGCGAACGAGCTGTGAGGTGTTGGTGTCGCGCGGGCATAGAGCGCGCTCGCGACCGGCAGGGGAGAGCGTGCGGCCGTTCTCGTCGATCAACTCGTAGGGCAGGCGGCAGGGCTGGGCGCACATGCCGCGGTTGGCCGAGCGGCCCGCCATGGCAAAGCTCGAGAGCAGGCACAGGCCCGAGTAGCAAAAGCAGATGGCGCCGTGGCTAAAGACCTCGAGGTCCACATCGGGCGCGGCATCGTGAATGGCGGCAATCTCGTCGATAGAAAGCTCGCGCGAGAGGGTCACGCGGTCGGCGCCTGCTCGCGGCACCAAAGGGTTCCGCGGTCGTCGTGGATGTTCGCCTGGGTCGAGATATGCGTCTCGATGCCGGGCATCGTGCGTTTGACCTCAAAGAACAGGCCCCAGTCCTGGATGATAAAGCGTCGGCGCCCAGCGTGGAGCAGCGATGGATGAGTTGCAGCGCATCGCCCATCTCGGACTGCTTGATGACGATGTTGACCGTGACGTAGACGCGCGACCCGGCTAGATGCGCGGCGCGGCAGGCTTGCTCAAAGGCCTCGTCGGTAAAGTTGGTGCCTTGCGGCGGGCGTGAAGCTGCCCATGCCACAGTAGATGGCATCGGCGCCGGCAGCGAGTGCGGCGGCAAAGGGCTCCGGGCCTCCGGCGGGGGCCAAGAGCTCGGGCCTGCGGTTAGTGGTTCGACTGGCGGTTGCGGTCATATCCTGCCTTTCAAAATGCTCAGATACTCAAAAGTATAGTGGTGCTGTTGCGGCGGACGAGCTCTGTGACCCAAGCAGGATAAAGTCTTCAGGCAGGTCGCCGGTCGTGCCGTTTAGCGGCCGACAGACGCCGTTGGACGATAAAATATTATTGCAATCTGATAATTATCTTGCACCGCGCAAAATCATCCCCTACTATCCCAATCAAGCGCGGTGTTCAGACCGAACTGTGCCTCCCGGTGTGAACGCCGCGCTCACGCTCTCTCAACTGATCGTAAGGAGAAAAACATGAGCAAGACCGTCGTGTCTTCCGATAACGCACCTGCAGCCATCGGCCCGTATTCCCCCGGCATCCAGACCGGCAACATGGTGTTCCTGTCCGGCCAGCTGGGCATCGACCCCGCAACCGGCAAGATGCCCGAGGGCGTCGAAGCCCAGGCTAAGCAGTCCCTTGCTAACGTCGAGGCCCTGCTGACCGCTGCCGGCGCCACCTTTGCCGATGTCGTCAAGACCACGGTCTACCTGGCCGACATCGCCGACTTCGCCGCCGTGAACGAGATTTATGCCTCCAAGTTCGAGGCTCCGTTCCCCGCGCGCAGCGCCTTCCAGGTTGCCGCCCTTCCGGCTGGCGGTCTGGTCGAGATCGAGGTCGTCGCCGCTCTCTAGGGCGTTGGCAACAACTAAACATGGCATGCAAAAAGACCCTGCAGTGCGAGCTGCAGGGTCTTTTGTCAAGTGACGGATCGCATGTGGAGCCACCAAGGGCAGTCTTTTTGTTTGTTAGCCTTCCTTGCGAACTTTTTGCAGGTAGCGGTAGACGCTGGGCTCCGAGATGCCCAGCGCGGTGGCGGCGCAGGCCACGGCGCCCTTGAGCATGAACACCCCGTTGCCGTTGAGGTGGCGAATGACGTCCACGCGGTCGCTCTGGCCAAGCGACGCTACATCCAGCCCGCGCGCGCTCAGCAACTCGGCAATGCTGCGGTCGATGAGCTCCTGTGTGGACTCCGAAAGGCTTTCGACCTCGATAGACGCGGGCTCCGTGCGAGTCGGCGCCGCGTCGAAGCACGCCATGAGCTGCTGCGCCATGGCGTTGATGGAACGCACGGTCGAGAGGTCGGTGTTGACGCAGAGCATACCGACGATCTCGTCATTCTCGCGAAATAAAGAACGTCGCGGACTCCAGCGTCTTGCCACCGACGCCGCGTCCCTCGTAGCCCGTAATAAACGGCAGGTCGCGATACTTGGCGTCGTGCATGATCTTGAGTGCCAGGTCGGTGGCGGGACCGCCGACCTTGCGGCCGCTCACGATGCCGTTGCGAATATCGACGATGGCATGGTCGGGATCCGAGAATCGTGCAGGACGATCTCGCTGTTCTTACCGAGTATCTGCTCCAGGAAATCGACCATCGGCAAAAAGCGACGTACGGTCTCGTTCACGGGCAACTCCTTTGGGTGAAATCGGAAGTTCATAACAATTTTTTCTCATGGTAACACGCTGCTCTTCATCTCGTATATCCGCAGGTACATTGCGTAATACAGACGAACGGTAGGAATTTGGCGGCAAACGGTCGACCAAAAGAATAGTTAGATGTTATTTTGACCAGACACTTTCCTTACCTGCGGAAATACATTATCTCAGCTGAAGAATAGTCTGATAACAAAAATTATTATTGAGAATGAGAAAATTCTTCAATACGATATGCAACGAAGGCACAACCTCAGCCCCGCACTGCGTCAAAATAGAATGTTAGATGCGAAAACAACTACTTCGAGGATTGGTGGTCAAATGGCCCAAGAGACGGTTACGAACGGCACTGAAGCCCTGTTCACTCGCGAAGGCATGCCGCCTGTAAAGGAAATGATCCCGTGTGCCCTTCAGCACGTACTGGCATCGTTTGCCGGCATCATTACCCCGGCGGTCATCATGGCCGGCGTCTACGGCTTTAACAGCCAGCAGAGCACCGATATCATTCAGGTTGCGCTCATTCTTTCGGCACTCGACACGGCCCTTCAGGCCTTCGCTCCCTTCCGTCGCATGCGGCGGCGGCCTGCCCATCGTCATGGCGTCTCGTTCGCGTTCCTGCCGGCCCTGCAGGCCATGGGTGCCTCGGGCTTTAGCTTTGGTGCGCTGCTGGGCGGCGAGATCGTCGGCGGTGCCGTTGCGGCCCTCTTTGGCCTGGCCTACAGCAAGATTAAGTGGCTGTTCCCGCCCGTCGTGACCGGTACGGTCATCTTTTCCATTGGTGTTTCGCTGTATCCCACGGCCGTCAAGTATATGGCCGGCGGTATGGGCACGCCGCTGTGGGGCACCCCGCAGGCCTGGTGCGTCGCTCTTATCACCTTCGCCGTGGTCTTTGCGCTCGCCAATTTTGGCAAGGGCACGCTCAAGCTGGGATCCGTGTTCTTTGGCATGATCGTTGGCATGATCGTTTCGATCCCCTTTGGCATGATCGACTTCTCCAGCGTCGCCACCGCTCAGGTCTTCGCCCTTCCCAAGCTCATGCCCTACGCGCTCGAGTTTGACCCCGAGGTCTGCATCACCCTCGCCGTCGTGTTCCCCATGGTTGCCATCCAGGTTATCGGCGACGTCTCCGCCGCCTGCCTGGGCTCCATCGACCGTATGCCCACCGAGCGCGAGCTCTCCGGCGCTATCGTGTCCCAGGGCCTCACCTCTATGGTCGGCGGCCTGCTGGGCGGTCTTCCCACCAGCGCCCTTGGCCAGAACGTGGGCATCATCTGCTCCAACAAGGTCGTCAACAAGTGGGTCTTTGTGATCATCGCGGCCGTCTTTGCCATCGCCGGTCTGTTCCCGCAGCTCTCTGCCGTCCTTTCCGCTATCCCGCAGCCCGTCATCGGCGGAGCGACCGTCGGCGTCTTTGGCACCATCACCATGAACGGCGTGCGCATGTTCACCCGCGAGGGCCTCACGCAGCGCACTACCACCATCGTCGGTACCTCCGTCGTCTTTGGCCTGGGTATCTGGATGGCCAGCGGTTGCCTTGCCGGCGAGGGTATGCCCACCTGGGTGTCCACCGTCATCGGCTCCAATGCCGTAACCCCCACCGCCATCATGGCCATTGTCCTTAACCTGATCCTTCCGCAGACGCCGGTCGTGGCTCAGCACATCGATGCCGCCAAGGACGCTGCCGTGGATCTGGTCTTGCCCGAGAGCAAAAAGTAACCAATTCGGTGCTATTCGTCGCGGACGCATCGCCTCGTCCGCCGACGTAGGTCCCGAGCGCGAGCTCAAGGCCAGGTACCCCAACCGGAAACTGTGTCCCGGAATTTGGCTCGCTTGTCGAATTACGTTATAGCTAGCTATATTATAGGAAGGTATAATATAGCTAGCTATAACGTAAAGGAAGGATGGCCCTATGTTTATCGGAAGAACAGCGGAAATATCCGAGCTCAATCGACTGTATGGCACGGGCTCCTTTGAGATGCCTGTGATTTACGGCCGCCGTCGTGTGGGTAAAACGCGTCTTATCACAGAGTTCATCCAAGGCAAGAAGGCAATTTACTTTCAAGCTCGTCGTACCAATGCAGAGGCAAATCTGCACGGCTTTAGCCAGGCGATACTTGCGGGTTCGGTTGGTGCTGCAGGTGTGTCGTTTCGTAGTTTTGACGAGGCGTTCGATGCATTGGCCACCATGGCTCGCACGGAACGTTTGATTGTCGTGATTGACGAGTACCCCTATCTCGCCCAATCGAATCCCGAGATCAGCTCGTTGCTGCAAGACAAGATCGATCACCTGTACAAAGAGACCAAGCTCATGCTGATTCTATGCGGCTCGTCTCTTTCGTTTATGGAGGAACAGGTGTTGGGCTACGAGAGCCCACTATACGGTAGGCGTACGGCCCAGTTTAAGATCATGCCGCTTGATTTTACGACGACCCTCGGCCTGTGGCAGAGCATGAGTCGCGAAGACGCTGCAGTTTGCTATGGTATGACGGGCGGCATTCCTGCTTATATCGAGAAAGTCGATCCTGCCGCACCGCTCAAGGACAACATCAAACGTCTTTTTCTTACTCCTACGGGCTATCTCTTTGAGGAGCCGAGTAACCTGCTAATGCAAGAGTGCCGCAATCCCGAGCAATATGATGCGATCGTGCAAGCAATTGCTCAGGGGCGCTCGAAGATCTCGGAGATTGCGAGCTCTACGGGAATCCCTGCGAGCAACGTAAAGAGCTATGTGGATAAGCTGGCGTCGCTTGGGATTGTCGAGCGCGAGCTGCCCCTAAACGAGACGAGCAATAAGCGGGCCGTGTATCTACTGAGCGACCAGATGTTTAGGTTCTGGTACAAGTTTGTTCCGCAGAACATCGGGCTGATTCAAAACGATATGGCCGAGATGGCGTATAAGCGCATTGAGCCGCACGTATCGGATTACATGGGTACGGTCTTTGAGCTCATATGCAGACAATACGTGTATGAACTCGCGCGCGCGGGCCAGCTCGATGTGGTTCCGGCGAGCGTCGGGCGCTGGTGGGGGACGGATAATCGCACGCATACGCAGGAAGAAATCGACTTGATTGTTGACGATGGCGAGGGCACTGCGCTGTTTGCGGAGTGCAAATGGCGCAATGAACCGGCGGGCGAAGACGTGCTGCAAAAGCTCGTGTATCGAAGTGAGCTCTTTAGACGGCAACGAAAAAGCTACGCACTTTTCTCAAAACGCGGCTTTACACAGGGATGTCGGGATGCCGCGGAGAGTAGGGGAGACGTCAAGCTGATCTCGTTTGCCGAAATGTGTGAGCGGGGATAACGAACCGCGTCCTGATTTGATGCTGGGAATGGGATGCGCTTTCCGGATCGCCCTTCAAGCGGAAGCTCATATGTTCAAGAAATAGGAGGCAGCTCATCGCGAGCCGGGGCCTTTTTGTTTGGAGCGGATGCAGCATCCCGGAATTCAGGCAATCCGGTGGTCAGGGGTTGAGCGAGCGTTGCGCTAAGGATGCCAAGCGTAAAACCTTCAATGAAAATAGCGTAAAAACTGCATCTGTCATGGCGTAAAAACTACATTGAAAGTAGCGTAAAATCAGCATTGAGAATGGCGTAATTTCGCATATCGCGTGATAGAGAGGGACGGCCGTCTGTGGATGCACCAAAGAGATTGACCCAAAAGGGATATAGACCCCGGCTCATAGAGGAGCGCCTCGACACCCTTATGCGGGCGTTTGGCTGTGTGGAGATCAACGGCCCCAAATGGTGCGGCAAGACCTGGACGGCGCTCTCTCGCTCGGCAAGCGTCTCCAGGCTCGATGAGCCTGCGCAGCGCGCGGCGGCAGAGGTTGACCCAAGCCTGGCGCTCATCGGCGATGCGCCACACCTGGTCGATGAATGGCAGGAGGTGCCCGAGGTTTGGGATGCCGCCCGGCGCTTCGTGGACGCGAGCGGCAACGAACGCGGGACACTTTTGCTCACGGGCTCGACCGCACTCAAAAGCGAGGAGCGCAGCCATGTTCGTCATTCCGGCACGGGTAGGATCGCCCGTCTGTCAATGCGCCCCATGGCCCTGTGTGAGTCGGGCGACGGCGAGCCGCTCGTGTCACTGGCAAGCCTCTTTAAGGGCGAGGGTTTTGCCCCTCAGCGTCGCGAGAGCACGGTGGATGACGTCGCCCGCTGGTGCTGCAGGGGCGGTTGGCCTGCAAATCTTGGGCTTTCGGAAGATCTTGCGCGAGAGACGGCAAGCCAGTACGTGCACTCGGTGCTCGACGTCAACGTGCTGGATGAGGGCATGTCGCCCGAGCTTGCACACGGCCTTTTGCGAGCTCTTGCCATGAACGAGAGCCAGGCTGTCACGTACAAAACGCTCATAAAGGACGCCTCGTACGGTGAGGCGGGCCCCGACGAGAGGACCATCGCTGCGTACTTGGACCTCTTCAACAGGCTCAAGCTGACCGAGGACCTGTGCGGATGGGAGCCGCCCATGCGCTCGAAGGCCCGCGTTCGCGTGCGCCCCAAGCGCTACTTCTGTGACCCGTCACTTGCGGCGGCGTTGCTGGGGGCTACCCCTGAGCGGCTGCTTGGCGATATGCAAAACGTTGGGGATGCTCTTTGAGAACCTCGTTCTGCGCGACGTGCGCGTGTTCCTTTCCACCTACGGCGGTGTCGACAACAGTGTCCATTATTTCCGAGATGAGAAGGGCCTTGAGGTCGATCTGATCGTTGAGCACGACGGGCGCTGGGGAGCCATCGAGGTCAAGCTGAGTGATGCGAAAGCAGACGATGGAGCGAGAAATCTCAAGGCGCTGGAGAGGAAAGTGCTCTCCAATCCTGCCGCCCAGAATGCCGCGCCGGCGTTTTTGGCGGTCGTGGTTGGAAAGGGGAGCATTGCCTACACACGCGACGACGGCGTGGCGGTGATCCCCATGGCGGCACTGGGGCGTAGTGGTTTTGCAGGCGTGCCGTGCTTCCTTTACCGAAAATCCATTTGGTAAACCAGATGCTCGCGGATAGAATAAAAGTCGACGGCAGCCCCAAAGTGGTGAAGAGCTGGGCAGCGCCGTTGCTTGGTCAAGAGGTCAGTGCCTTAATGGCAGCGACTTGTTATGCTTCGAATGCTGCTTGAGTGCCTCG
>ENA-OPYV01000046-OPYV01000046.1-human-gut-metagenome-genome-assembly--contig:-NODE-46-length-35662-cov-2.252033_pt1 | contig 35662 bp, 43 predicted proteins | sample MGYA00242474_ERZ504485 | MGnify/ENA primary metagenome ERZ504485 (study PRJEB26092, sample SAMD00036263) | human gut metagenome | host: Homo sapiens | study: EMG produced TPA metagenomics assembly of...
CTGAATAAGGGTCGGGCTGGAAAAAGGCCATCCGACGGATACTAGCTGAAAAATATAAGGTATAATGATTTTAAAGTGTATTAGAACAGTAGCAATGGCGGCTCTGGCCATGGTCAGTATCAATGTTTCAGGACAGGATCTTCTGGCTCGTCAGGCGCCGATTGACAGAAAATTAAAAGCAGTGGATTCATTAGCCCTGATTCGCCAGATTAAAGCAGAACAGGCAGTATATCCCGCTTACAGTCTTTATCCAACTGGATCAATGATCGCGTTCATGCTTACGGTGGTAATGTACAGGTTCCAGATAGTTTCCGAATCGATCTGACAGGCTTCTGCATGCCGACAACTCATACAAAAATTACTTCTAAATGTGGTCCGCGCTGGCGGCGTATGCACAACGGATTGGACATTAAGGTCTATATCGGCGATACCATCCGTGCTGCTTTCGACGGGCGTGTGCGCATGGTGAAATATGAACGTAGAGGTTATGGCAAATATGTAGTAATTCGTCATGACAATGGTTTGGAAACCATTTACGGACACTTGTCTAAGCAGATTGTAGCTGAAGATGAATATGTAAAGGCGGGTGACCCGATTGGTTTGGGAGGAAATACCGGACGTTCTACCGGTTCTCACCTTCATTTTGAAACTCGTTTCTTAGGTGAGGTGATAAATCCAGAATTTATGTTTGATTTCCCGAACCAGGATATCGTTTCAGACAGCTATTTGTTTGTGCGTGGTGCCAACCGTTATGCATATCAGCGTACTCGTGCATTGGCTGCTGTAAAATCAGGAAAATCCGGTGCGGCAGAGGCGGAAAAATCAGCTATCCGCTATCATAAAATCCGTAAGGGTGATACATTGGGACGTATCTCTCGTTTGTATCACGTATCCATCGACCGCTTGTGTCAGATTAATGGTATAAAACGTACTACAACGTTGCGTATCGGACAAGTCTTGAGATGTTCTTAATCTGGAAAACAAATTTATTGAAATAAAAGGAGATGCCATTTCATATAGTTCTGTCGGGACTGTATGAAATGGCATTTTTATCTCCGTTATTTTTGTGTGCTCTCTGAAAAAACAGTAACTTTGCCACATATTCGAGCATAAAAAGATGGAAGAAACCAAGAAACAATTTGAACATGTAATTGCAGTATGCCGTGATTTGTTTGCTAAGAAGTTGCATGATTACGGAGCTGCCTGGCGCATCATGCGTCCGTCTTCCGTGACAGACCAGATTTATATTAAGGCAAACCGTATTCGCAGCATAGAAGTAAAGGGCGTGTCCTTGATAGATGAAGGCATTCGTCCGGAGTTTATTGCAATTGTCAATTATGGTATTATCGGGCTTATTCAGCTGGAACTGGGCTATGCCGAGAAGGAAGATATAACTGAAGAGCGTGCGCTGGAATTATATGATACCTATGCCGACAAGGCGCTGAAGCTGATGCTGGCGAAGAATCATGACTATGATGAGGCTTGGCGTAGCATGCGCATCACTTCCTATACAGATTTGATTTTGATGAAGATTTATCGGACCAAGCAAATCGAATCTTTGAAAGGAGACACCTTGGTTTCAGAAGGTGTAGACGCCAATTATATGGATATGATTAATTATGCCGTTTTCGGATTGATTAAGCTGGAATTTGGAGAATAAGTTTCTACATAAAGCATTTGTGATCTGGAGTAACGTCTGCCGTTTTTTTATTGGCTGTCGTTTTTCTGTTCTCTGGATTTGTAAAGGCTAATGACCTTTGGGCACGGTCTATAAGGTACAGGATTACCTGGAAGCATGGGGGCTGCAGAGCCTGAGCGCAGGATATGTGCCTTATCTAGCAGCTATGCTCTGTGCCTTGTTTGAGTTTATTCTTGGCATTTATCTGTTCTTCGGTATTCGTCGGAGGGTAGCTCCTTTGCTGGCTTTGTTGATGATGGCGTTTATGACACCGTTGACATTGTGGCTGACCATAGCCAATCCGATTTCCGATTGTGGATGTTTTGGTGATGCGGTTGTGCTGACCAACTGGGAGACTTTCTTCAAGAACATCGTGTTGCTTATTGCGGCTATTTCCGTGTTTAAGTGGCGTCGGCATATCTTTAATCTGGTCACCACGAAAGTGGACTGGCTGATTTCGCTTTACAGTATTCTGTTCATCATCTTCTTCATGTTGTTCTGCCTGCGCTACCTGCCTGTGTTCGATTTTTCGTCCTTATCATGTAGGAGCAGACATCATAAAAGGCATGACAATTCCTGAAGGTGAGAAGCCTACCGAGTATGAAACGATTTTTATTTATTCGAAAGACGGTAAAGAACAGGAATTTACGATTGATAATTTCCCGACAGATTCCACGTGGACCTTTGTCGATTCGAGACGCGGGTGAAGGAGAAGGGCTATGAACCTCCTATTCACGACTTCTCGATTACTTCACTGGAAACGGGAGAGGATTTGACCGATGACATACTTCATAGCGACCAGTACACGTTCTTACTGGTGGCACCATGGTTGAAGCAGGCAGACGATAGTGGCATGGATTTGATCAATGAGGTGTATGATTACAGCGTGGAGCACGGGTATCGTTTCCTATGTCTGACAGCTTCTTCGGAGCAGGATATCATAGACTGGCAAGAGAATACAGGAGCGGAATATCCGTTTGCGTTTGATGGATGAGATTACGCTGAAAACGATGATTCGTTCCAATCCGGGATTGATGCTGCTGAAAAAAGGAGTCGTGCTGCGTAAATGGAGTGTTTCCAATCTACCAGATGAATACCAGTTGAATGCACCGCTGGAGAAACTTCCATTCAGTACATGGAATCCGAAAACCAATGTGCACAAGGTGGTAGAAGTGACCGGTTGGTTCCTGGGGCCTTTGCTGTTCCTGACCGTAGTCGACCTGATATGGTTGCGCATAAAAAGCCGCAAAAAGAAAAAAGAGGAAGAGAATAATAAAGAAACATTATAACTAACCCTTTAAAATTTAAACAAAATGAGAAAAAACATTGTAGCAGGTAACTGGAAAATGAACAAGAACCTGCAGGAAGGTATTGCATTGGCAAAAGAATTGAACGAAGCATTGACAGCAGACAAACCAAACTGCGATGTAATCATCTGTACTCCTTTCATTCACTTGGCTTCTGTAACTCCTCTGGTGGACAGCTCTATCATTGGTGTAGGTGCTGAAAACTGCGCTGACAAAGTCTCTGGTGCTTATACAGGTGAAGTTTCTGCAGAAATGGTTGCATCTACAGGTGCTCAGTATGTAATCTTGGGTCACTCTGAACGTCGTGCTTACTATCACGAAACAGTTGAAATCCTGGAAGAAAAAGTTAAACTGGCTTTGGCTAACAACTTGAAACCTATCTTCTGTATCGGTGAAGTATTGGAAGAACGTGAAGCTAACAAACAGAATGAAGTAGTAGAAGCTCAGCTGGCTTCTGTATTCTCTTTGTCTGCTGAAGATTTCGGTAAAGTAATCTTGGCTTACGAACCGGTTTGGGCTATCGGTACAGGTAAGACTGCTACTCCGGAACAGGCTCAGGAAATCCACGCTCACATCCGTTCTTTGGTTGCTGCTAAATACGGTCAGGAAGTAGCTGAAAATACTTCTATCCTGTACGGTGGAAGCTGCAAGCCTTCTAACGCAAAAGAATTGTTCGCTAATCCTGATGTAGACGGTGGTCTGATTGGTGGTGCTGCTTTGAAAGTTGCAGACTTCAAGGGTATCATCGACGCTTTTAAATAATTCTTTTTTGAATTAGTCAGGAGCGACTTATGAGCACAGAGATGATGTGAGGACGTAGCACCGTCGTATGGTCTCTGTGCTCAATTGACTTTTGTTTTCTATGTCTATCTAAAAATCCGCTTATGCTGAAATATCTTTTTATTTGTAGTTTCTGTTTTGTGTGTCGGCGGGGCTTATGCCCAGCAGAACATTATCGAAAGCCTGCAGACCCGTCGGGCGGGAGAAGGTGTAGTGACTATCCACCAGGATGCACAGATTACCTCTTTGATAGGGAAACGTTATGTGCGTTCTACCAGTTCGGAGCCGGTAAAGACATTAAAAGCTCGTGGATTTCGCGTACAGGTATACGCTGGAAATAATTCCCGTCAGGCGCGTAGTGAAGCGAATAGGGTAGCAACGAAAGTGAAAGAAGAATTTCCGGAACTTCCGGTTTATACTTATTTTCAGCCTCCTCGCTGGCTGTGCGGGTAGGAGACTTTAAAAGTATTGAAGAAGCACATGTAACCATGCGTAAATTGAAAGCTACAGGAGTTTTTAAGGAAGTGTCTATTGTGCGTGAACAGATTAATATACCTATAGAATAATGATGACAGATACAAATTCGATAAACTGGCCGCAAGAGAAGGTTGAGAAACTGGTCGGGCATTACAAGGAAATCCTTTCTTTGCTGGGTGAAGATCCTGAAAGAGAAGGACTGTTGAAAACCCCTGAGCGTGTAGCAAAAGCCATGCTGACGCTGACTCGCGGATATGAAATGGATCCGAGAGAAGTGCTGAATGCCGCAAAATTCAAGGAACCTTACAGCCAGATGGTGATTGTGAAGGACATTGATTTTCTTTTTCCCAGTGCGAGCATCACATGCTGCCGTTCTACGGAAAGGCCCATGTGGCATATATTCCTAACGGATACATTACGGGGCTGAGTAAGATTTGCTCGTGTGGTAGATATTTTTTTCTCACCGTTTTGCAGGTGCAGGAACGCATGACGCTTCAAAATAAAGGAGTGTATCCAAGAAACACTGAATCCATTAGGCGTAATGGTGGTAGTAGAAGCCAAACACATGTGTATGCAGATGAGAGGCGTGGAAAAGCAGAATTCTGTAACGACTACCTCTGACTTTACAGGCGCATTCAATCAGGCCAAGACGCGCGAAGAGTTCATGAACCTGATTCGTGCAAAATATTAATATGAAAGAGACTATTTCCCCTTTTATCGTAAGTGGAGAGGGGAAATAGCTAACGTAAAATGACGCGGTCGCCTGCTTTTTGTGCCATTGGAATCTGAATTTTTGCAACTCTTTGTAATGTTGCATGATTTCCTGACATTTCTCCGGATTGTTATAGATGTCCGGATTGGCTAAAGCCTGCAGGGTATGCTTCATTTCTTCTTCTACAATCGATAGCTTGAAATCAATTAAACAACCTGGGAACTAACTCATAAAGTCTTTCTTCATCGGTGATGATTGCCTGTCCTTTGGAGTGGTACTTGCTTAGCTGATAGCGGTCGCTGGCCAGTTCTGCGGCCTGTTTACTGATTTCCGGATCAGGATGAGTCAGGAAATAGCGCTCAGACACAAAGCCTTCGTCGTGCAGATGATTCTCCGCTTCTTTTAGGATACGGCGGTCTAAAGGATAGTGAAACTGCAGTTCATCCTCCTTCAAGCTGGAAGAAATACATTCTATGACAGTGAGCGGTTGCTCTTCTCCGTTTTCATCCTCTAAGTAACACATCACTTTCTCTCCATAGCGGACAATCATTTGCAGGAGGAGCTGTTCCTTCTTGTAGAACAGTTTCTGTTCATTCCCTTCCAATGGGATATACGAAAGGTAATTGTCCGTAGGAACAGGAGTGCTTGCGGGTTGTCCGGCAGGCTGTTCAGCGGTTGGAGGTATATACTCTGCTGCTGTTTCCAGAGGAGCTGGAGGAAGTTGAGTCTCATCCGGTATAGGAATCTCTGTCGGCTGTGTCTCCGGGTAAGTAGTCGGAAGAGCAGGCTGAGCATCCTGGGTAGCCTGTCGTTGCTTCCGCTGGATTTCCTTGTATTTATTTTCCTGTGCCTGCTCTATCAGTTTGTTTACCGCTTCTATCAGGATTTTCTCTTCCATTTGCAGAAGCTGGCTGCATTCGCGTGTATATACGGAGCGGACAATCGAGTCAGGTATCACAGAGATACTTTTTACGATACTGGAAATTAGGCTGGCACGTTTGATCGGGTCTTTTCCTGCTTCTTCCATCAGCAGGTTCGTCTTGAAACGGATGAAGTCCACTTCGTGCTCATTGATGTAGGTCTGATAGTCGGTGGCATTATGCTTGCGGGCAAAGCTGTCGGGGTCGTCTCCATCGGGGAGCAGACATACCTTGATGTTCATGCCTTCTTCCAGCAGCATGTCAATACCGCGTATGCTGGCCTTGATTCCGGCTCCGTCACCGTCATACAATACCGTGATGTTATTGGTAAAGCGATGAATCAGTCGTATCTGGTCGGAGGTCAATGCCGTACCCGAAGAAGCCACCACGTTTTCAATTCCACTCTGGTGCATGGAAATGACATCGGTATAGCCTTCAACCAAGAAGCAGCGGTCCTGGCGTACAATGGCCTGCTTGGCAAAATAAATGCCATAGAGTTCCCGGCTTTTGTGATATATCTCCGATTCCGGAGAATTGACATACTTCATCTGCACGTTCTTGGTGGCTGCGCTCAATACACGTCCGCCAAAAGCTACTACTTTTCCCGATAAGGTATGTACGGGGAAAATGACACGCCCCCAGAAACGGTCGCGAAGTGAACCGTCGTCCTTTCTATAGCACAAGCCGGTTTTACCAGAAACTCTTCTTGATAGCCTTTCTGTTTGGCTGTACGTGCCAGTGCATCGTGACTGTCTGTGCTGTATCCTAACTGGAACTTTTTGATAATGTCATCACGGAATCCTCGGCTGCGTAAGTAGGTCATACCGATACGCTGTCCGTCGATGTGATTATAAAGTATGTCTTGAAAATATTCGGATGCAAACTGATTGACTACAAACAAGCTTTCACGCAGACTATGTGCTTGTTTTTCTTCGTCGGTGAGTTCCCGTTCCTTTACTTCGATGTGATATTTGTTAGCCAGCCACTTCAGTGCCTCGTAGTAAGAAAGTTGTTCGTGCTCCATGATGAAGTGTACCACATTTCCTCCCTTACCGCAACTGAAACATTTGCATAATCCTTTGCTGGGAGATACACTGAAAGAAGGGGTCTTTTCATTGTGGAACGGGCATAGTCCGATGTAGTTCACTCCTCGGCGGCGGAGGGTGACAAACTCGGATACAACATCTACTATTTGTGCGGCGTCCAGTATTCGGTCTATGGTAGCTTGGTCAATCATTTCGAAGGGCGAAAATAATAAAAAAATAAAGTAGAATGTGCAACGGCTTCCGTGTTAGAACATGAACGCGATGGAAGCTCCGAAAGTAAAATTATGCATAGGCGTTCTTTTACTATACGAACGGACTTCCCGGTTACCGTCTTCGTCTGCCCAGGAGTTCTTCAGGTCGTATGTCAGCCGAGGGGAGGCAAAGTCATAGTCGCAATAGAGACGCAGGGCCGCGTTTTCTTTGTAGCGGTAGGCGAGAGAAAGGCCGGTTCCTAATTTGAATGTAGAACTTTTACGGATATGAAGAAATTCTTCATCAATGAAAGTGCTTTGTAGCATTTCCTGAACGCTGAGGCCTTCCTGCTGGATATAGTAATCTACGTCGGCTTTATAGAATTGGTCGTAGGCTTCCTGGCTCACTTTCTGACGGTCGAAAATGGCTGGATTAATCCGTGAAATAGAGTTTAAGGTAAAGTTTGCATTAGTACGTCGTCCGGCTAACAGTTTGCTTCCTATTAAGAAACGGCTGCTGAGCGGATAAGAAAAGTAAAGTCCTAAATCGATGTCGCACATACCTAAATGGTCAGATTCCAGTCCGTCGAGCAGGTACATGTTGACAGGAGCTCCTTCCTTCAATTCATTGTCCAGGTCAAAATGTTTTTTGTTCTCATCGGGAATGTCGGCAATAACAGGTACGGTAGCTACTCTCAGGCGTCCTCCCAAGCCGATATACGCATTGAAAAAGTAAGCTCCTTCTGCGCTGACAACGGTCGATGTACCCGTATGCAGGCGCATCCCTAAAGGAGTTCCTTCTTCTGTGTCATAGAGGTCGGCGGTGCGTAAAGTGGAAGGTCCTGTGGCAAATCCCATGTTGAGGCTCAGGAATGAAGGTGTATCGTAGCGGTTGAAGTGGGTTGTTAACTGGCTGCTGGTGGTATTCTTACGAAAAATCAGGTCGGGAAAGAAATAGCCTAAGTCTGTTGAAATCATACCTATTCCGGCTCCTACCAGTACATCGCCAATCCAGTGACGGTTGTTCAGCTGTCGCGTGATACCAGTCACTCCTGCCAGGGTATATCCCCCGATGCTATACCACGGACTGAGCATGCCGTATTCTTTATGCAGGATTGTGGCGCACATAAAAGCGGTGGCTGTATGTCCGGAAGGAAATGAATTGTTTGACGAATTGTCCGGACGCATTTCTTTGGTCGTATATTTCAGGGTGTTGACAAAGCCGGCCATAAGGGCTGCTGAGAAAACATTGCTGACTGTGAGCTCCTTCCATGAACTACGACTTTCTACTCCAGCTAACTTCATGCTCCATGTAGCAACTAACGGGACATATTGTGTATAATTGTCATATTCGTGGTGAAAGGTAGGCTGGAAGCGATTGCGCAGTGTACGGAAATCCTGGTTTTGTTTTTTCACGATTAAGCCGGAAACAATAAAAGGAATTCCCATGTACGAAAAGTTTTGCTGGAAAAGTTCCTTTGTTTTCTTTGGCTTCGCTGGAAGAGTCAATGAGGTAAGAGAAGACGTGGAGTCTTGCATCAAAAAATAACTGCTCGCGGGAGTATGTGCATACAGCGAGTGACAGGTCAGTGCTGAAATAAAGAAAAATAGTAAAGTGTATATTCTCATTGCTGCCCGTGGTTTTAGGAATACATGGTAAAGAGCGGCAAAGGTAGTGCTTTAAAGAGAGAGAGACTGAAAGTTTTTAGATGTACATTGGGAGTGTAAATATATAAAAATGAGGTTTTTATGATTTTGTATGATGTACAAGTGCGTTGGAATTGGGCATAAAAAAAAGGAGACCGATGATTCAGTCTCCTTTTATATTAATGGAAAATCCGATTATTTAATGTTCGGGTTCAGCTTGTTCCATTCAGCTACTGGAGGAAGAACGCCCATAGCGATTACTTCATCACGCAGTGCACACAAGTGTTCGTAGCTCTTATCCAAAACAGCTTGTTCTTCTGCAGTACCGTTCAAAGCAGCGCAGTGGCAACCGTCAGCAGTGATAGAAGTTTCCCAAGCCATCATGATGTGGTCGTACTTTTCGTTAGAAACGTAAGTACCAGCCGGCCAGCGGAATGCTTTACCACCCATAGCAGCACCAATCATTTCGATAGAAACGTATGACGGGCTCTGGAATGAAGAACGGCCACGCAAGTTGATGATGTTAGCACCACCCTTAGTTACTTTCTGCTGGATTTCAGCCCACTGTTCTTTTGTCAAAGCGTCAGTACCGATGATGTCTGTCAAAGCTTTACCGTTTACTTTAGCAGTAGAAGCAAATACAGCCATCTGTTCGCCGTGACCACCGTAAGTACGGCAGTTTTTCAACAGCGTCCATAGAGATCCCGAAATGTTTTGCCAATTCGCTGCGCAGACGAGTAGAGTCAAGAGCAGCCAAAGTAGTTACCTGACCCGGTTTCAAACCAGAGTACAACAGTGTGATCAAACCTGTGATGTCAGCAGGGTTGAAGATAACTACGATGTGTTTTACATCCGGACAGTACTGTTTTACGTTCTTACCGAATTCTTCTGCGATAGCTGCGTTGCCTTTCAATAGGTCTTCACGAGTCATACCAGCTTTACGAGCAGCACCACCTGAGTTTACGATATATTTAGCACCAGTCAGCGCTTCTTTGATATCTGAAGTGAAAGTGATGTTCACACCTTCGAAACCGCAGTGGAACAATTCTTCAGCAACACCTTCCAAACCTGGAGCGTACGGGTCGTACAAACAGATGTTAGGAGTTAAGCCCATCATGATAGCAGTCTGAGCCATGTTAGAACCGATCATACCGGCAGCACCAACAATGGTAAGTTTTTCGTTTGTTACAAATTCCATAATTCTTATGTATTTAAGTTATGTATAAAAGTGTATAGTCAGTCTTTGTTTTTTCTTCAATGCAAGATAGGAAAGTTATCAAGTGAAAACGAATCTTTACACTGGTAAATATAGGATGAAAAAAGATGATTTTCGGCAATTACGGAAAAATTTCACTATTTTTAGATGTCATATCCCAATTTTGCAAAGAGTAGGTTACATTTCTTTGTTTGCATTTTATCACTTTAAATTCTTTTCCCTGCTACCTTATTTAATATGCTGATGTCAAGATTTTATATCCTTTTTTCACTTTCCTGAAGCATTCTCTTCTTCCTTGGAAAACACCTTTTCGTTCAATCTGAAATGTACTTGCGTTTAAGATGAAACCTCCTTGTGTTTTGTGTCAAATGTACTTACGTTTCATTGTGAATGCACTTGCGTTTGGAAGCAGTATTTTTGTTTGGTAATTACAGTTAAGAGTTTCATCATGTCAGGGGAGTATATATAAGGCTATTTGGCGGAATAGATGGTAAATCTTTCAATTCTGTTTCAGAAAATCATGGTCTTTTCTGAAATATTCCATATTTTTGCCCGATAACCGTTATGAAGATGAAAGTAAAGTTATACCTGTTAGGGTGGGTAATAATTATATGTAGTGTGATTTCGGTCAAAGGACAAAGCCTGAAAGAGGTTCCAGGTCAGGCTGAAGTAGATACTGCTAAAGTTTACTTGCCTGCTGATTCCTTGTTTGCCCGTTTTTTGAAAGAAAAACAAATGCCTGTTACGGCTTGTAATCGTATGACTTTGTTGAAGAGCGGTCGCAGCAAGTTTGAACATTTGTTTGAAGATATAAAGAAGGCTGAAAACTATATCCATCTGGAATACTTTAATTTCCGCAGTGATTCTATTGCCAAGGAATTATTTACCCTGTTGGCTGAGAAAGCCAAAGAAGGAGTGACAATCAAGGCCTTGTTTGATGACTTTGGAAATTTGTCGAACAGTCGTCCCCTGCGAAAGGAACATCTGAAGATGCTGGCGGAAAGAGGAGTGGAAATGGCTCGTTTCAGTCCCATTCGTTTTCCTTATATCAATCACGTGTTTTGTCGTGACCATCAGAAAATTGTGGTCATCGACGGAAAAGTGGGATATACGGGTGGCATGAATATTGCCGATTATTATATCAACGGGCTTCCCGAAATCGGTCCTTGGCGCGATATGCACATCCGTATAGAAGGACCGGCGGTGCAGTATCTGGAAAAAGCGTTTTTAGGTGTATGGAATAAGGAAACACACGAAGGTTTGAAGGAAGGGCAAGTGGCGCATGATACGTTGTGCGAGGGTTCCGGAAGAAGGGTGGCCATTGTGCAGCGTATTCCGAAAGTTTGTCCGGAAATCATGCGTGAGGCCTATATTGCGGCATTGGATGCCGCAGAACGTAAGGTGCAGATTATCAATCCTTATTTTACTCCTACTCGTGAAGTCAGAAATGCTATTAAACGAGCGGCAGAACGGGGAGTTCGGGTGGAAATCATGATTCCCGGAAAATCGGATATCTCTTTTACTCCCGATGCCGGGTTTTATATAGCCAATAAGTTGCGTAAGGCCGGAGCACACATCTATGTGTTCAATGGGGGCTTTCATCATTCTAAATCATGATGGTGGACGAGCGGTTCTGTACGGTGGGCAGTACGAACCTGAACAGCCGTAGTCTCCATTATGATTATGAGATCAATGCTTTTTATTCTGGATTTGCCTACTACTGCCGAGTTGGGAGAAGTATTTCAGAACGATAAGCTCAATAGTACGATTATGACCCGTGAGGAATATAAGAAGCGGAGTGTCTGGCGTCGTTTTGTAGGATGGTTTGCGCATTTGTTTACACCGGTTATATAATAATAAAAGGTGAATATCTCCTGAACTACAATTTTTTCTTATTTTTGTCCGATTATATAGTAGTAACAGCCAAAAAAAGAACCTGATTTTTACGGAACAATATGTCGTTTTTTAAGGATGTAATCGGACAAGAAGATGTGAAACAACTTCTCATTCATAGTGCAAGGAATGGGAAGATGCCTCATGCCGTCTTGCTGACGGGACCTTCTGGAAGTGGAAAGTTACCCATAGCTTTAGCGGTGGCACGTTATCTTCTTTGTCATCATCCTGCAGAAAATGATGCGTGCGGACAATGTAATTCGTGTAAGATGATGGACCATCTGGCTCATCCTGACATGCATTTTGCTTTTCCGGTGGTGCGTAAAAAGGCCGGAAGGGACGTGGTTTGCGATGAATTCCTGCCTCAGTGGCGTGAAATGCTGGGACGTAATCCGTATGCCGACCTCAGGAATGGATGCGGGTCATTGATGCGGGCAATCAGCAACCTCAGATTTATGTGCGTGAGAGTGATGAAATCCAGCGGAAGCTTTCGCTGAAAGCCAGTCAGGGAGGATACAAGGTCATGCTTATCTGGCTTCCGGAGAAAATGAATGTGGAATGTGCGAATAAGCTGCTGAAACTGCTGGAAGAACCTCCTTTGAAAACCGTATTTCTGTTAGTGAGTGAGGAACCTGACTTATTGCTTCCTACGATTGTGAGTCGTACGCAGCGCATCAATTAAAACCTTTACCGGAGTCGGATATTGAGCGTTATCTGGTGGAGCGTTATATGCTTCCTGTGGAAGATGCCCGTGACATTGCACACCGTTCGGCCGGAAGTTTGTTGAGGGCCGTGGAAAATGTGCATTTGGGAGAGGAAAACAGGCTTTGCTTTGAACTCTTTGTGAACCTCATGCGTACGGCCTATAAACGTGATATTCGTAGTCTGAAAGCGTGGAGTGAGCAGGTGGCGGGAATGGGACGCGAACGGCAGAAGAACCTCCTGGAATATTGCCAGCGGATGGTGCGTGAAAACTTTATCTGCAATTTTCGTCAACCTGATATGGTATATCTGAGTCTGGAGGAGTTACAGTTTGCCAGCCGTTTTGCTCCTTACATCAATGAGCGGAACATTATTTCCGTGATGGAATTGCTGGAGGAGGCACAGGTACACATTGAGCAGAATGTGAATCCGAAGATGGTTTTTTTGACATGGCGCTGAGAATGATTGTAGAAATGAAACAACAATAACAATATATGGACGATTTCAAGCTTAAAAACGGAAGTGGCCGACTCTGCTGTGGAGGCTGCGGACGACAGAATAATAAATTGAATACTTATGACTGGCTGGCCGATATTCCTGGAAACGCAGAAGAGCAGGATATGGTGGAAGTTCAGTTTAAAAATACCCGTAAGGGATATTTTAAAAACAGCAACGGGCTGCATCTGGAGAAGGGAGATATTGTGGCAGTAGAAGCCAGTCCGGGACATGACATCGGTACGGTAACACTGACCGGAAGACTGGTTCCCTTGCAGATGCGTAAGGCTAATTTGAAGCCTGATGCAGAAATACGCCGTATTTACCGTAAGGTAAAGCCGGTGGACATGGAAAAATATGAGGAAGCAAAATCACGTGAACATGATACAATGATTCGTTCGCGTAAGATTGCAGAAAGCCTGGGACTTCAGATGAAAATCGGTGACGTGGAATATCAGGGTGATGGCAATAAGGCAATATTCTATTACATTGCAGATGAACGTGTGGATTTCCGTCAGCTGATTAAGGTGCTGGCCGAGACTTTCCGGGTGCGTATTGAAATGAAACAGATTGGTGCCCGTCAGGAAGCCGGACGTATCGGAGGAATCGGACCGTGCGGACGCGAGTTGTGCTGTGCTACGTGGATGACGAACTTCGTTTCAGTGTCGACCAGTGCGGCTCGTTTTCAGGATATTTCGCTTAATCCACAGAAACTGGCCGGACAGTGTGCCAAACTGAAATGCTGCCTGAATTATGAAGTAGATGCCTACGTGGAATGTCAGAAACGCTTGCCGAGTAAGGAAATTACCCTTGAAACGTTGGACAACATGTATTATTACTTTAAGGCAGATATTCTGAAAGGAACTATTACTTATAGTACGGATAAGAGTTTCCTGGCAAATGAAGTGACTATCTCCGCACGCAGAGCCTTTGAAGTGCTGAATATGAACAAACGAGGAGAAAAGCCTGAAAAACTGGATGACGAATTCTCCGGACGTGAATCGCAGCGTTCAAAAGACTTGCTGGAACAAGAGAGCTTGACCCGTTTTGACAAAACAAAAAGGCGGAAAGAAACCGGAAAAAGAAAACAAAAAAGGGCAGGCATCACAAAACAATGCGTCAGCGGCTCCTGTAGAAGCTGGTAATGGACAAACTCCAGACGCTCCTAAGGAGAAAGAAAATAAAGGACCGCAAGGAAGAAACAACCGTCCACAGAGACCAAAAGGGAATCCGGCTCCGGCAGCTCCACAGGCTCCGGTGGCTGAAAATGCCGGAAATGCACTACAGGCAAAAGCCGGTCAGGAACCTCGCCCTAACCGCAACGGGCGGAGAAATTTCCGTCGGAATAACGAGGGAAACAAACGTCCGGAGCGTAATACAAATACGGATGTACAGGCTTAAAGAATCTTTTATTCATTATATAAAGGCAGGACTGGCACTATGTGTCTTGTTCCTGCTGAATGCCTGTCATACAGATACGCGTTATCATGTATATCAGGCTGTTTCTGGTGAAGAAGGCTGGGATAAATCTGATTCCTTGGCTTTCCATCTTCCTGTAGGACTTTCTTCCGGTGAGTACCGGATGGAGATAGGTCTCCGTCATACCGGAGAATATCCTTATCGGGATATCTGGCTTTCGGTGACGCAGTTGGAAGGCGATTCAATACCGCCCCGCACGGATACACTGCACATTTATCTGACCGATGAAAAAGGACACTGGGTGCAGAGTGGGGCAATGGGAGGATTGTATCAGCATGTATATGTGTCAGATAAACCGGTTGTTTTCTCTACCGATTCAATAGACCGCATTTTTTCGTATCACTCATCTGATGAGACAGAACCCATTGCTGGAATATCCGATGTGGGAATCCGGTTATTTCTCTCTGGCCGCGTCAATGCGGAGAAAGACAAACAGCAGGATGGTAAATCCCCACAGTGAGGAACCGCCGTAGCTGAAGAATGGGAGGGGGATACCGATAACGGGGGTTAGTCCGAGTACCATTCCTATATTGATGAAGAGATGGAAAAAGAATATACTCAGTACACAGTAGCCGTATACTCTTCCAAAGCGGCTTTCCTGTCGTTCGGATAGCACGATAAGGCGTAGAATGAGTGCCATAAACAAGAAAATGACCAAAGCGGAGCCGACAAATCCTTGCTCTTCGCCAATGGTACAGAAAATGAAGTCGGTATCCTGTTCCGGAACGTATTTCAATTTGGTCTGTGTACCGTTGAGAAAGCCTTTTCCGAATAATCCTCCGGAACCGATGGCAATTTTACTTTGGTTGACATTGTATCCGGCTCCTGCAGGGTCATCTTTCATTCCCAATAACACTTCGATTCGAATCTTCTGGTGAGGTTCAAGTACCTGATTGAATACATAGTCGGTCGAGAAGAAAAAGATGCCCGAGCCAACTACGAACAGAATTACATAGAAATAAGCTCTCAGTCGTTCACGCAGATAGAAGAAAGCCAGTGTGAGTACGATACCTCCACAAAGGGCTAACTGGAGATGACATACATTAAATGGAATTACATAGTTGGAAAACAGGGCTCCTAATAACGTTCCTCCGCCTCCGATACCGAAAATGTAGGCTGCAAGTTTGGGCGACTGACGCTGACAATATTTTCCCACCAGAAAGGAAGAAAGCAGAATGACCAGCGTCAACACGGAGAATTCTCCCCCATGATGTCATTTCATCAGGCATAATTTCTGCACTGAATTTTAGGCCGACAATAAAAAAATACCACAGCGCAGATTCCGGAAAATAGAACCGTTCCGGTCATCCCTTCTCTGTAGAGCATTAAAAAAAAGGATAGGTACACCAGGGCAGAACCTGTTTCTTTCTGGAGTATAATCAATGCCATAGGTAGCAGAATGATGCCCAATACAGTTATCAGATTGCGGGTGCGCTGCATCTGGAAAGTATATTCGTTTATATATTTTCCTAATGCAAGGGCTGTGGCAAATTTGGCGAATTCAGCGGGTTGCAGACTTACCGGTCCTAATACAATCCATGAACGTGAACCTTTGATTTCATGCGGATTGAAGATAGTACCGAATAGTAGCAAAATCATAATGCCATAAAGCAGATAAGCGTAGGTGTCGTATACACGGTCTTCAAGCATGAGTATGACAAAGCCTATCCCCAGTGAACAGCCTATCCACATCAGCTGTTTACCGGCGCGTGTGGTAATATCCAGGAAATTCGGCTCACCATAATCGTAACTTGCTCCGCACACACTGAACCATCCGCAGATGACCAGTATCAGGTAAAGTCCGATGGTCCACCAGTCCACATTTTTCCATACACTACCTCTCATGTATCCCATAATCAATCCTCCTGTTTTGAATCTCTGTAGCCATGACTTCGTCTTCTGGCGAGAGTTTCCCTTTTAAATACTTTTCAATCATGAGTCGTCCGATAGGTACACCGTATACCGCACCGAATCCTCCGTTTTCCACATAGACTGCTATGGCAATCTTGGGATCTTTCATGGGAGCAAATCCCATAAAGGCAGAGTGGTCTTTTCCACGGTTCTGGGCCGTTCCGGTTTTTCCACATACCTCGATGTCGGGCAGGTTGCTCCTCTACAGGTTCCGCCCAATACGGCAGAGCGCATACCTTGCACCACCTCCTCATAGTGGGAACGGTCTACCATGGTATATCTTTTTTTGTGTGTAAAGGGTGTCGAGTGGTTCACCTTCTACTTCCTTCACTACATGGGGGGTGATAAAATAGCCTCTGTTGGCAATGGTTGCTCCTAAGTTGGCTATTTGTAATGGAGTCAGTGTGACCTCACCTTGCCCGATGGAAATACTGATGATGGTCAGTCCATTCCATGAGCCCCGGTAAGCTTTGTCGTAGACGCTTGCATTGGGAATAAATCCTCTTTTTTCTCCGGGAAGGTCGATTCCCAACGGATAACCGAATCCCATGGATACCATATAATCTCTCCAGGTGTTCATGGCTTTTTGTACGGTTCCGTATTTCTTTCGGGCGCCAATCATGTAATAGAGCCCCCAGCAGAAATATCCGTTGCAGGAAGTTGCTAATGCCGGAATCAGTGAAAGCGGCGAGGGGTGACCGTGGCAGCCAACATGAAGTCCCCGGAAGTTGAATCCACCAAAACACGGATAACTGGTCTGGGTGGTTATAATTCCCTCTTGCAGGAAGGTCAGTGCCTGTGAGGTCTTGAAAGTGGAGCCTGGCGGATAGGTACCCATGATGGCACGGTTCAGTAAAGGCTTCCAGGGGTCACGTGCCAGTATCAGGTGGTTCTTACCGCGGTTTCTTCCGACCATTTTTCGAGGATCGTAAGTCGGTGAAGAAACTAGGCAGAGTACTTCGCCTGTAGATGGTTCTATGGCTACAATACTTCCGATTTTCCTTCCAACAGACGTTCTCCCAGCTCCTGAAGTTCGATGTCCAGACTCAGTCGCAGGTTTTTTCCTGCTACAGGAGCTTTATCGAATTTCCCGTCCATGTAATTCCCTTGGATTCGTCCTCGGGCATCACGCAACAATATTTCGATACCTTTTTCTCCTCGTAACTGCTTTTCGTAAGAACGCTCTACACCTAATTTACCGATAAAGTCGCCGGGAATATAGTATTCATCCTTTCCATATCGGATTGGAACTTCGGCAATATCTCCCAGGATGTGAGCTCCGGCATTGTAGGTATATTGTCGGATGGTACGTCGCTGGATATAGAATCCTGGAAACTTAAACAGTTTTTCCTGGAACACACCACAATCTTCGGCCGACAGCTGGGTAAGAAATACCTGGTTGGTGTAAGGGGAGTAGCCAGGATTAAGCCGGCGATCTTTCATGTCACGGAATTTTTTTCGCAGAAACTCCGGTGAGATTTTCAGTGTTTGGCATAAATCCATGGTATCCAGCTCCGTAATTTCTTTCATAATCACAGTGATGTCGTAAGCAGCCTGATTATAAACCAGCAGTTTTTCATTCCGGTCGTATATGACTCCTCGGCTTGGATATTGTATTTTTTTGAGAAAAAGCGTTTGCTGTCAGCATTTTTTCTTGTAGTCTTCACTCATGATTTGTAGTGAAAGTAAACGTATAAGAAAAATCAGCACAATCACAATGACTGCACCGCCAATTACATATTTTCGCTTTTCAAGATCGTAGTTTCTTTCCACTATTTTTTCCTCCTGACAGAATCAACACATAAGATGAATATGAGCGTGACAATTGTATCACTGGCAATTTTCAGCAACAGCGTGGGCATGTTGGCCAATGAGAATGTATCCAAGATATTCAGTATGAAAGCATGTAATAAAACAAGAACTATTGTATATCGGAAGAATGAAGCAAATCCCATCTGATACATGCCTGGTTCAAAGTTGTCTGTAATGTCACGCAAGGAAAACAATCTGAGAATCCATGGGCGGCAGAAGGCAGTAAATACAGATGTGGCAGCGTTTTAATCCTGGTGTATTGCTGAAAATATCGATGCAAAGTCCTAAAGAAAAAGGCCCATAACATTAATCCCTTACGGCTGTTGTCTGAATCTATCTTCAATAAAAAGTAGATATAGAACAACGGTGTGGCATATTGTTCAAAATGAATGTGGTTGAGTACCAGTACTTGCAGTAAGACAAGTATGATGAACCATTCAAGACGTATGATATATTGCATAATTACCTTGGCTTTCTGTATCGTTAATTTTTATGGTTGCATTGAATGTATGCTGTCCTCAAGTTGTGCCTGCTCAGTGCCGTTGAATGACCCTAAAACCCTGACATTGTTCAGTCGGGCAAAGTCTGTGAATAGATTGACTTTGAGCAGATAAGATAGTCCGTCGTGACTGTCTTCCATATCATCTACGGTCCTACGGGAATCCCGGCTGGAAAACAGCACTATGCCCACTTGTTACAATCGTATCGCCCAATGAGAATTCGGAGTGTCGGGGCATATCTTTGACGTAGGCATATTGTGAAGAACCTCCTTCCCATTTCAGGAAACCAAAATAAGAGGTTCGTTTGATTTTACAGCTGATGCTGCTTTTGGAATTTAATACGGGCAGTACAATGGCATGATGCTTTCCTGTGAGATAAACAATGCCGACTACTCCGTTTCCACATACGACTCCCATTTCCGGGCGGATGCCGTCGGCCTCTCCTTTGTCGATGGTAATGAAATTGTTGGGGTGTGTGATGCTGTTATTGACTACTCTTGCATCATATAGCACATAGTCTTTTAATGCTTCTTTACGCAGGTTAGCCACTCCTGTAGTGTCTTGTGTATATTGTTCTAAGGCTTGTGACAAGCGTTCCACTTCAATTTCCAATTCGACATTTCGTGTAGTTAGGTCCTTGTTGACTTCTGTCAGGCCAAAATAGCGTGTTACTTGACTGGAGGCTTCGTATACTATTCCTGCGAGGTAGTTGGCAGAAGTAAAGAAAGCACTTCCCTGATAGTTGTTGAAACGGAACAGCAGGGTAAGTGAAATAACCTCTAATAGAACGAAAAGGAACCAGTGATTATATTTCAGCAGAAAATTGAGCAGGTTTCGCATGTCAGAGAATCCGAATGGTGTATAAAACGAAAAAATGAAAATTGAAAATGAAGAAATCTGAAATCTCTTCATTTTCAATTTTTTATGATATTATCTCATCAGGAATGAGAAACGATCTACATTCTTCAGTGCAATGCCTGTTCCCTTGGCTACGCTCAGCAAAGGATCTTCAGCAATATGGAAAGGAATGTTGATTTTATCTGTCAGTCGTTTGTCAAGTCCTCTCAGAAGCGCTCCGCCTCCAGCCAGATAGATACCATTGTTTACAATGTCGGCATACAATTCAGGAGGTGTATTTTCTAAGGCACTTAAAATAGCTGTTTCTATTTTGGCAATGCTCTTTTCCATACAATGCGCGATTTCCTGATAGCATACCGGAACCTCCATCGGCAGGGGCAGTGATTCTGTTTTGGACCACGTACGATATAATCTTCAGGTGCATCATCTCCCAGGTCTGTCATGGCTGCACCTACGTGAATCTTGATACGCTCTGCCATTCTTTCACTGACTTTGACATTGTGCTGGCGGCTCATGTATTCCTGAATATCAGCTGTCAAATCATCTCCGGCTACACGGATAGAGTTATTTGAAACAATACCTCCCAAAGAAATGACGGCGATTTCCGTAGAACCTCCACCTATGTCAACTACCATGTTACCTTCCGGAGCTTCTACATCCAGTCCGATACCGATAGCTGCAGCCATAGGTTCGAATATCAGGTAGACATCACGTCCTCCTGCATGTTCCGCGCTGTCACGTACGGCACGTAATTCTACTTCTGTAGAACCGGAAGGTACTCCGATTACCATACGCAAAGAGGGAGTGAAGAAATGGCGTCCTGTATTTACTTTTTAATCAATCCGCGCATCATCTGTTCGCAAGCGTTGAAGTCGGCAATAACACCGTCACGTAACGGGCGTACAGTGCGAATGTTTCGGATTTTCTTTTTCGTACATCAGCTTGGCACGTTCACCTACGGCAATCATCTTGTCTGTGCGACGATCCAATGCAACAACAGATGGTTCGTCTACCACAATCTTGTCATTGCTGATAATGATGGTATTGGCTGTGCCAAGGTCCATCGCTATGTTTTGTGTAAAGGAGAATAATCCCATTCCTTTAATATAAGTCTAGAATTTTGAAATTAATAAATCCGTTTTAGGAAGACTGAATGACTGCCAGCACAATTATTTTTTGAAATAATCGCGGATAGCAGTGTCGTAGTGTGAAGAAACAGTAAATGCTTCACCTGCAAACCAACGGCGTTGTTCGCGTGTGGTTACAGCTCCCTGTTTGTTGAGGATTTCCAATAAGGGTTGGTATTGATGCTTGCTGGCTACGATTACTACATCATTGAAGTTCTTAGCTCCGGCACGAATCAATGAGATACCGCCTATATCATTTTTCGATGATGTCTTGTTCTGCTGCACCGCTTGCAACTGTATCTTCAAAAGGATACAAGTCTACAATAACCAGGTCAATCTCTGGAATTTCATACTGAGCAACCTGCTTCTGGTCGCCTTCCAGTTCTCTGCGGCAGAGGATACCTCCAAAGATTTTAGGATGCAATGTCTTCACGCGTCCTCCAAGAATAGAAGGATAAGTGGTAATGTCTTCTACAGCCTTGCAGGGATAACCTAATGATTCAATGAACTGACGTGTTCCTCCGGTAGACAAGAACTCAACGCCTTCTGCATGAAGCTTGGCCAGGATGGCGTCCAAACCGTCTTTATGGTAAACAGACACCAATGCGGTCTTTATTTTCTTTGATTCTGACATAAAATGTTTGATATTTAAAATTCAGGTGCAAAATTACGAATTTTCAGATGATAAACGCAGGATAATGAGCATAAAAATATCTTTTTTTTGCATTATCACTGAAAGTTTTAATGCTGTTGTTTGAAGAGAAACAAAGTTTTTTCAGGCTGTCCTTTTTATTTTGTAACACGATTGTAACATATATGACATTCTTTTATAACACGAAACGAAAATATTTTTGCACTCGGAAAAAACTTAACAAAACAAGTATGGAAACTGTTTATTTAGGAATTGTTATTTTCTTATTTATGCTGGCGGTCTTTGATTTGCTGGTGGGCGTTAGTAATGCGGTGAATTTTATGAATTCGGCGGTGGGGGCAAAAAAGTCGCAAAGTTTAAAACAATTATTATTGTGGCGGCTATCGGTGTCTTCTTTGGTGCCGTACTGAGTAATGGAATGATGGATATTGCGCGTCATGGTATCTTTCATCCGGTAAATTTCAGCTTCTATGAGATTATGTGTATCTTGTTGGCTGTAATGGTAACAGATGTGGTACTGCTGGATGTGTTCAATACATTGGGGCTTCCTACTTCCACGACTGTATCCATGGTGTTCGAATTGCTGGGAGGTACATTTATTCTGGCAATACTGAAAATACTCGGCGATGAAACCGGACTGTTGAGTCTGGGCGACATGATGAATACGGAAAAGGCGCTTTCGGTCATTATGGGTATCTTCCTTTCTGTGGCCGTTGCTTTTATCGCAGGAACTGTGGTACAATATCTTTCCCGCTTGATTTTCAGCTTTAACTATAAAAAGAATCTTTCCTGGACCATTGGAATATTTGGCGGTGTAGCTGTTACATCGTTGAGCTATTTTATTATTATCAATGGACTTAAAAGTGCTTCGTTCATGACTCCAGAAGCGTTTGGCCTGGATTCAGGAGAATACCGCGATGCTGGTGGGAGGCTGTTTTGTGATATTTACCGTGTTGATGCAGGTGCTCCACTGGTGTAGGGTGAATGTCTTCAAGGTGATAGTTTTGTTGGGGACTTTTTTCGTTGGCTTTGGCATTTGCCGGGAATGACCTGGTTAACTTTATCGGTGTGCCTCTGGCCGGTTTTTCTGCCTATACAGACTATGTGGCCAATTCGAATGGAGCCGGTATCCATGATTTCATGATGTCTTCCCTTATGTCTTCCGCACAGACTCCGCTGATTTTCCTGGTCATTTCCGGTGTGATTATGGTCTATGCACTGGCCACTTCTAAAAAAGCCAAGAATGTAATCAAGACCTCTGTCGACCTGGCTCGTCAGGAGGAAGGAGATGAGATGTTCGGCTCTTCTGCACTGGCACGTGTGATTGTGCGTCGTGCAACGAGTATCAATGATTTTCTGGTACGTGTGATTCCGGTAAATGTACGTCGTTGGATTGACGGCCGCTTCAATAAAGATGAGATTATTTTGGCTGACGGGGCCGCTTTTGATATGGTACGTGCTTCGGTGAACCTGGTATTGTCCGGATTGCTGATTATCATGGGTACAACCATGAAGCTGCCTTTGTCTACTACTTATGTGACCTTCATCGTAGCGATGGGTAGTTCGCTGGCCGACCGTGCCTGGAGTCGTGAAAGTGCGGTCTATCGTATCACGGGCGTGCTTTCTGTGATTGGGGGCTGGTTTATCACTGCTTTTGTCGCATTTACTATTTGTGCCTTGGTTACATTCGTTATGTTTTACACCAGTTTCTTCGGTATGTTTGCTTTTTATTGTGGTGGCAGTCGTACTTCTGGTTCGTAGTAACATCAGATATAGCAAGAAGGAAAAGGTAGAAAGCCAGGATGATGTGTTCAAACGTATGATGAGCAGCAAAGACAAGAGTGAAACATTGGCTCTGCTCCGTCAGCATGTGCAGGAAACACTGACTGATTACGTGGGTTTCTGTGAGAAGACGTATGTGCAGGTAACCGACGGGTTCATCAATGAAGATTTGCGTAGCTACGAAAGGCTATGAATGCGACGGACGACCAGAAGAAAATGTTGAAGAAACGTCGTCGTAAAGAAATACTTGGTCTCCGCCGTTTGCCAATAACCGTGGCTATGGAAAAGAATACTTGGTTCCACTTGGGAAGTAACAGTTGCGAACAGATGCTTTATTGCTTGAAGCGAATTTGTGAACCGTGTAAAGAACATGTGGACAACAACTTTAATCCGATTTCTCCGGATTGTGTAAAAGAATTCTTGCCTGTACGTGATGAATTATGCAAACTGATGGAACGTGCCAAAGTGGCTATCAGCCAGGATAATTATGAAGAAGCGGATGACATTCTGAAAAAAGGAGATGACCTGAAAAATCGTATCTCTGCTTTGCGTAAACAGCAGATGAACCGTATGCAGGAAGGTGATAATGCAAGCTTGAAGGCATCTATGGTATATTTGAATATTCTTCAGGAATCTCAGGAGTTGGTAAGTATCTGGCGTCATTTGCTTCGTGCCAGCCGCTTCTTCCAGGGAGATTATGTGCCTCAGGAAGTTTCAATGATTGCGCTTACAGAAGAAAAGATAATTTTGTGTACTTAAAGAAAGCCGATAAAGGGTTAATCTCCTTTATCGGCTTTTATTGTTTTATTTGTCTTCTATTTCAGTAAGATTTCCGGTTGTGGAGTTCATGATAAATCCTCTTACTTTTATGTCTTGAGGTACGAGCGGGTGATGGCGTACGATGTGTACACTCTTTTGTACGGCTTCTTCCGTGTCGTTAAATCCGCTGAGCCATGAGTTAAGGTTGATGTCACAATATTGCATCATTTCAATATGGTCTTGTGAAATTCCTCTTTCACGCATGTGCTGTAACATGGTTTCACTGTCCATGTGCTGTACGCCACAATCGGTATGTCCGATAATCATGACTTCTTCCACTCCTAATTCATAGATTGCCACAAGCAAGCTTCGCATGGCACTACCGAAAGGGTGAGTGATGGTACCTCCGGCATTCTTGATGATTTTGACATCACCGTTTTTATTCCTAAGGCTGCGGGAAGTAGCTCTGTCAGGCGAGTATCCATACAAGTGACAATGGCGATTTTTTTTGTCAGGGTATTTGTTCGTAATGTACTTTTCGTATCCCTTGGTTTCTACGAAAGTCTTGTTGAAGTTTAATAATTCGTCTATCATAACATTTATATTTTTGTATAGAATATGGGCAAAAATACAGATTTATTTTGTGATATTTCAGTTGGCTTTTGGAGGAATTCTTAAAATCATGCACTTATCATGAAGAAGCTTCTGATTTTTCGTACTTTTGTAGAAAATTCAACCAAACTATTAAAATATGGCTAAAGAACTCGAACTCAAGTACGGCTGTAACCCTAACCAGAAGCCGGCCCGCATTTTCATGCAGGAGGGAGAACTGCCTATTGAAGTATTGAACGGACGTCCTGGATACATTAACTTCCTGGATGCGTTTAACGGATGGCAGTTGGTGAAAGAATTGAAAGAAGCTACCGGAATGCCGGCTGCAACTTCGTTCAAGCACGTGAGTCCTGCCGGAGCCGCAATCGGTCTGGAACTGGATGAAACCATGAAAAAGATTTATTTCGTGGATAATTTACCTTTGTCTCCGTTGGCAAATGCGTATGTGCGCGCTCGTGGAGCAGACCGTATGTCATCGTATGGCGATTTTATAGCTTTGAGTGACGTCTGTGATGAAGAAACAGCTCGTTTTATCAATCGTGAGGTTTCTGACGGAGTGATTGCTCCGGGATACACTGACGCAGCCCTTGAAATTCTGAAAAATAAACGTAAGGGTACTTATAACGTGATTAAAATTGATCCGGCATATCGTCCGAATCCCATTGAACGGAAGGATGTGTTTGGTATCACTTTTGAGCAGGGACGTAATGAGGTGAAATTGAATGGAGCAGAATTGTTTGAGAATATTCCGACTCAGAATAAGAATTTCCCTGAAGCTGCTAAACGTGATTTGATGATTGCATTAATCACTTTGAAATATACTCAGTCTAATTCTGTTTGCTACGTGAAAGATGGACAGGCTATCGGTATTGGTGCCGGACAGCAGAGCCGTATCCATTGTACTCGCCTGGCTGGTAATAAGGCTGATATCTGGTATTTGCGCCAGCATCCGAAGGTGCTGAATTTGCCTTGGGTAGAAAAGATCCGTCGTGCCGATCGTGATAATACCATCGATATTTATATTAGCGAAGATCATGACGATGTATTGGCTGATGGAGTATGGCAGCAGTTCTTCACTGAGAAACCTGAAGTATTGACACGCGAAGAAAAAACGTGCTTGGTTGATACATTGAAGGGAGTATCATTGGGTTCGGATGCTTTCTTCCCGTTTGGAGATAATATTGAACGTGCTCACAAGAGTGGCGTGGAATATATTGCTCAGGCAGGAGGTTCTGTGCGTGATGACCATGTGATTGAAACTTGCGATAAATACGGTATTGCAATGGCATTTACGGGAATCCGTTTATTCCATCATTAATAATTAATTAGTCTGAAAATAGAGGGGTAAATTTGCCGGCTGGGATGAAAGTCAAGTGAATTTACCTCTCTTTTTTTGTAAATAGTATTTGATTTACTATCTTTGCAGAAAATTGATACTAATCTTGGGCTTGTTTGGTTTTGACAGCGAGAGATGTGGTATGTAAGCATGCAGTGCGTCAGTGATTTGCACTATAATCTCAGTTACTGAACAATTATCTGGCAACGAAAACTATGCTCTCGCTGCTTAATCGAAGTACAGTAGATTAGCTTTATTTCCGTCAAAGTGATGGAAACGAGACATCGCTCAAAAGCTCTTGTTCCGAAGCGTTTGGTTTAGCGGTGCAGCAAATTCGGAAATAGTTTTGGTCTCGTTCCGCGACTGAAATGAAATTTTAGGAACTAAGGTATAAGTGGGTGGCTCTGGTCTTGCTTATGCACGAAAAACCGAAGGCAGAGATAAGCATGTAGAAAGCATATGGCTTCCTTGTTTGGACGAGGGTTCGACTCCCTCCAGGTCCACAGAAGTCTGATGAAAGACAATGAAAAATCCTGTAATTCTCTGAATTGCAGGATTTTGCTTTTGTAAGATGATGAATTAAAATGAATATAAAAGAAAATTTTTGGTTGGATAAATCATTGGACTTGAAATATGTCCTTCTTTAGGTCCAACAGACTTCGTTCTATTTCATTGATATTCAATCTTTTGCACTTGTGTAATTCTCTGATTATTAAGACCTTTGCATCATTGAAATAATAATTAAAAGTGGTGTAATATGGTATCAATTTTATTCTTTATTAAAAGGAAGAAGCTTTTGAAGGATGGGACTGCATCTATCTTTGTAAGAGTTACATTTAACAGGCTTTCAGCCGAAGTTACTACAGGAAGAAGTGTAATGCCCTCCCATTGGGTGGCAACTAAAGGCAGAGCAAAAGGAAATACATTAGTTAACAAGCAGACAAATTCCTTTTTAGACCAAATGGAATATACTCTGCATGATTTAACTCTCCAAATTCAGAGAGAGGGTAAACAGGTAAGTGCAAAAGAGATTTTAGACAGATATAAGTACCTTAATGCTCCCAAGCCTAAAACAGGCATTTTAGCTCTTTTATGCTGAACATAATCAAGAATTGAAGGAATTAGTGGATATATCAGTAGCATTGGCTACCTACAAAAGACATGAAACTTCTTTGAAGCTTTTTCATGAGTTTCTGCTGTACAAATACCAAGTAGAAGATGTAGATATTAGTGAAATTGATGTGGAAATGCTTCAAAAGTATCAACATTATTTGATGACTGTAAGACATAATAGCAATAATACTACAGTAAAATATATCAGAAATCTTGGAAAATACTTAAGTTAGCTGTATCAAGAAAACTTAATAACAGCTTCTCCTACAGAAGAACTGAAGCTAAAATGGAACCTGTTGATAAGGGCTTTCTTACACAAGAAGAGCTTACAAGGCTTGCTAATAAAGATTTTAATATTGTCAGACTTGAGCAAGTAAGGGATGTGTTTTTGTTTTGTTGTTATACTGGACTTGCATATATTGATGTTTATTCTTTGAGTATCAATGATATTACGGAAGAAAATGGTAGATTATGGATTAGAAAATCAAGGTATAAAACCAATGTGATGTATCATGTACCCATATTAAAGCCAGCTAAAGAAATTCTTGATAAGTATGCTTCATTATCCCATAAAGAAGGGAAATTGCTTCCTGTATTATCTAATCAGAAAATGAATGCTTATCTGAAAGAGATAGCTGGTATAGTGGGTATTAGTAAAGATTTAACTACACATCTTGCAAGACACACATTTGCCACGACTGTTACTCTTGCTAATCAGGTTTCTATTGAAAATGTATCTAAAATGTTAGGACATTCCAGTATTAGAATGACACAACATTATGCGAGAGTATTGGATGCTTCAATAGAGCATGAAATGTTAAATGTAGAAAAGTGTTATGAATGAGATAAAAGTTCAAAAGTCCCTGTTTTCCTTCATTGTAAGCAGAGGGTTGCCATATCTGAACATAGAAGTAGATAACTGTATTTACTGCCCTTCTCCAATTCTATTTTAAAAAAATTATTTTTAATTTTTCACCTCTTCTGGACTTCCATAAGCAAGCCTTAACCACCTTTCCCCTCCCTCCCCTTGCTTTGGAGTGGGAGATACCCCAGTGAGTTAATTGCTGGTGATATGAACTGGTACTAACTCATTGGGCACTAACTCCCCCTTTGTAACTAATGTATAACATTCTAAATTAATAGACATGGAAAAGTTAAAGTTTTTAGAGACTATGACTGTTGAAGAGTTCAAGTCCAAGATGAGTGTAAATAAGATTGAAGTTAAGCAGAATCCCTATACAGGTAAGTGCTTCTTTGTCTATGGTTTTGAAACTGGTGCAGTGAGTGAGAAGTTCATTAATGGTGAAATCTCCAACCCTGTCATCTCACAGGTATGCTCTCCAGATACAGGAGATATGTTCTATATGCTCCATCAGAAGGGGGATGGAGGAGCACCTACTTTGGCTACCCTTTAAGGTTGGTCAATAAGGTCAAGAAGAGTAGTGAGTTAAGGCTTGCTACTCTTTTTTATTTCTCAAAAGGTTTAACTAAATGTATTTTTGATATGATGAACTTAAGAAAATCATCTAAGAAGCAGGCTAAGATTAAGTTAGCCTTGCAAGGCTGTGCAGGTAGTGGAAAAACCTATTCAGCACTACTGCTGGCTTATGGACTTTGCAATGACTGGACTAAGATAGCAGTCATTGATTCAGAGAATGGAAGTGCAGATTTATATGCACATCTGGGCAGTTACAATGTATTGAGCTTGAATGAGAACTTCACACCAGAAACCTATATGGAAGCCATAAAGGTATGTGAGGATGCAGGCATGGAGGTAATCATCATAGACAGCATATCCCAATGCTGGGATAACCTGCTGGAGTACCATGCCAACTTGCAAGGGAACAGCTTCACTAACTGGCAGAAGATAACACCAAGAATGAACAGCTTCATGCAGAAGATATTGCAGTCAGACAGGCACATTATCTGTACCATGAGGTGCAAGCAGGATTATGTGCTGAATGAGAAGAATGGCAAAATGGTGCCTGAAAAGGTAGGTCTAAAGGCTGTCATGAGGGATGGAATAGATTATGAGTTTACCATAGTTTTTGACATCAATATGAAACACCAGTGTGTGGTATCTAAGGACAGGACAAATCTTTTCATTAACAAACCTGACTTCATGATTACCCCAACCACAGGGCAAATCATCAATGACTGGTGCAATGACGGGGTTACCGTAGAAATGATTAGAGGTAAGATAAACCAAGCCAAGTCCATTGAGGAACTGACCTCAATCTATCACCAGTACCCTGAATGGTATCAGCAACTCACCTCTGACTTCATGAACAAGAAATCAGAGTTGCAGGAGATAAAGAACAAGAGTATCAACTATACACCTAATTTTACAAGATATGGAAGCAATGCAGTTGCAGCCTGTCAGGGCTGATTTGGTTTATCCAAGCAGGATGAACAGAAGTTTGAGATATGATGCGGAGGTCATTACTCCAATAGAGATAATGGAAGCAGAAGTGCCACAGTCAGGAAGTGGGCATAAGTTGCCTTTCATAGAAGCCAATACAAAAGAAGTCACTATTGAACATTTGAAAAATGACTGCGTAGTGCCTGTATTCAGCAAGGATAATGAGATAACAATCTCACATCCCAACTTCATAGAAGCTGTATGGGAAGCTGCCAATAGAGTATTCCCCAATGAGACCATTGAATGCCCAGCTATAAGGGTAAGCCATGTGATTAAGGGAAGAACCCCTGAAGCCATCCACAAGCCAGTAAAGGACTTGCTGGAAACAGACAAGACCATCTATTATGAAAGGATGATGTTCTGCTTCGAGATACCCACCATTCATGAGGACATTGCAGGTAACAGGCTTAACCTCACCATAGGTGGTGTAAGGGCATACAACCATGAGAACCTTTATAGTAGGAAAGGAGCAGAGAAATTCAAGGTGTTCATTGGCTTCAAGAATATGGTATGTTGCAATATGTGTGTTTCTACTGATGGTTACAAGTCAGAGCTAAAGGTGATGAGCATCAATGACCTGTTTACATCTGCCATGCAGCTATTCCAAGAGTACAACATATCAAAGCACCTTTACTATATGTCAGCCTTTAAGGACAGCTACATGACAGAACAGCAGTTTGCACAGTTCTTGGGCAAGAGCAGACTGTACCAATACCTGCCTAATGAACAGAAGAGGAAGCTGCCTCTGATGCTTATGACTGATACACAGGTGAACCTTGTAGCCAAGGCATATTATCATGATGATAACTTTTCACCTCTTCAAGACCCTAATAGCGGAATCAGCATGTGGAATGTGTATAATCTGCTTACAGGAGCTAATAAGAGCAGTTACATTGATAACTTCTTGGATAGAGCCTACAATGCCACCCAGCTTGCAGAGGGGCTTAACAAGGCTCTCTATGGAGAAAGTGAGTATTCTTGGTTCATCCAGTAATCACCCTGATTAGTAGTTTTCTCCCTCTCTTATCCATTATGGTAGGAAATTCTTGTTGTGTCGAAAAATACTGGACTGTCTTATAGGAATTAAAGTAAAATCGACATTTGCGCACTAAGTTATAAATATTATATATTGTAACATATTAGCTTTACAGCAGAGCAGGATTGTACTCACTTCTCTTTTCTGATTTATAGGAAAGTGAGTACACCTGCTATAAGGATAAGGAAGGCAAGCACAAAATTGCACATCTAACTTGAGATTTCTCTATATAAAGACAGAGTTAGATGTGCATTTGGTCATTAAAGAGGTTGGCTATTATGGTCAGGAAGAGGTTTGTTTAAGGAAGTTAGGATATGTGGCTGTTCCATCATCCTTAACTTAATCCCTTTCTTGACCATAAGAATGCCGCTTGTATTGAGTAATGTTGAACAAATAACAAATTTAAGAAAATGGAAATTGATGTTAGACCTTTTAGGAGAGATAGCCATGTTCTTTATTGGTCTCTTCATAATGGCTAAGGTATTGGACTGGTAGCAGCCCATGTCTGTAGTTTGTTGTTGTACAAGCCCCAGCTTATTACAGGTTGGGGCTTTTGATGTGCTATACCTATAATGAATGAATATTATCAGTAAAGTTCATTGCTGCATTGTTAGCAACAGGACATTACTTAAACTATCCTGCATTAATAACAGGGAATAAGAGTACCTTTGTATGTAGTTAAGGCACAGCCCATCCTATGGTATCTGATATGCTGGAGTTTGCTTTGAAAAAGTGGCGGTTCTATGATTGTTTCTCGCTGGAAAGTGCTACCTTTGTAGCAGTAATAACTAAAGTAATTGCCAATGAAGTAAAGGTTTAACAAAGACATATTGGAAAAGGAAGTGTTTGCTTCTTACTTGTGACAGTCCTAAAATCACCACTTTTGAAGACTAACAATCACAGCAGTAAGCAAGTGAATGCTCATACCATAAGGTGTGGGCTTTCTCTGTTTGTGATTGTAGGTGTTGTGGTGATACCTTGGACTTGAACAGGAAAGTATCACACCTTTCTTTATGCCTTAAACTGAGATGATATGGAGGCAGATAGCAATGAGTTCTACAGAAATAGCAATAAGCTTAATATGGATTTTCCTCATATTTATCATACCTATATTAGGGGTGATAGGTATAATCATTGAACATTATAAAAACAAGAAGTGATGGATTCAATAACTATTATAGGATGGATTATAACAATAGTGGGTATAATCTACATGGTGAGTGATAAGTCTAGTGGTGCAAGACCTTACAATGATGATGATTGGGAAGATGATGAAGACAAAGCTGAGAAAGGAGAGTATTAATGAAGATATACAAAACACCACCACAACTTCTCGCCAAGTCCTATATTGGGACTACAGGCAGAACAGTACATGAAACTTGTTATGGTAGTCAAGAGGGGGAGGATTGCTAAAACTAAAAGGCCAAAAGGTATCGGTCTCTTGGTTAATCAGGAGTTATTGAATGGTTATGATTGCTATCTATGTCCTGTCATACAGAATGGCAAGATAGGCTTTATCAATAGTTATGCTGAGATAGTAATTCAACCTCAATATGATAACATTACAGGAGAGTTCACTTCTCCTGAATCTATGATTGTAGTATGTAAAGATAACAAGTGGGGAGTATTAAATACTGATGGACTTGAAATGCTGATGGGTGAGTATCGAAGCATATCACTTGTTGGTACTCAATATGCAATAGTCATGAACTCTGAATATCAAAGAGGCATCATAGAAGTTCTAACTAAGAAGATGACTATACCTTTTGGAGAGTATGACAGCCTTGATTACTACAACAATCTCCTTATAGCTCGTAAAAAACTCCTTAAAGGGTTAATCACTCCTACAGGCAATCTACTTACTCTCATCCAATACAAGTGGATTAGTGGAGTGGAATATGGACTACTCAGAGTTATCATAGAAGAGAAAACAGATGATACTGTAATAAAGAGGTGGGGACTTATAGATACACAAGGGAATGAGATACTTCCTGCCATCTATGATAACATATCACCTGTTAGAAGTAATGGAAGTTTGGTTTATGCAGTAAAAGATAACAAGACTATCAAGTTTGACATAAGTAATTTAACCCAAAGGACTAATATAAAATAACATGGAACAGGATTTAAGTTGGAGCATAGCTAAGACAGGCTTACCTCTGATTACTATTGAGTTGACAACTGATGATGGAAATAAAGGTAACCTATGCTTTCTGATTGATACAGGAGCAACCATAAACATCATATACAAGTTTGTATGCAAGCACTTCACCAAGTCTTTCATTGAGCTTGAAGGCTGCGGTTCTATGATAGGCTTTGAGGGACAGGAGCATAAGACCCAATATGTGGGAATAACCTTTCAACTAGAGGGAAAAGCATACTCTGGAGTATTCTCAGTCATAGAGGAGTACAAAGGCATGAAACATATTGAGAATGAATCTGGAATACAGGTACATGGGGTACTTGGTATGCCATTCCTTACAGCAAATGGATGGATTATAGACTTGGACAAATTAATAATAACAGATAAGTAATGAAAAAGACAACTATTTTTATCTATTGTCGTATTATTGATTGTATCAGTATCTTCTATCTCTTATAGTGTATTATTACACAAAGAGAATAGGGCACTGATAGCTAAACAGGATTCTTTATATACTCTGTCAGAAGCTCAAATGGTGTTTAAGGAGAACGGGTTAAGACTAGTGGCTGATATAACAGTCTCTATTCAAGATGTTAAAGATTATGCTGCCAAGTATAGCATAAACCTGCCTGAAAGTAAGAACTCCTTTAATATCAATGGGCTTAACCCTTTAATAGTTTACTATCTTATTTATAATACAATAGATGTTCATAGTAGCCCCTTTATAGCAGGTAATACCGTTATAAAAAAAAGATAAGTAAGGAGAAAGTGATTGATATGACATTTATAACAATGCAACAATTATCTAAAGGAGATTATAGTGGCTTATTCAGCACTCTAAGGTTGCAGGCTATGCGCGTAGGGGATTTACCTCAATCAAAAATTTGAGATTAAAGAAATCCCTATTGAATGATTTCTGGGAAAGATGTAAACTAAGCATTCTATAACAATATACCTCTTCTATACTGAAAGGAGAGGTTTATAACTCTATAAGAAAATAATTTATGAAGTAGAAGCAAAAGAATTATCTTTGCTTAGTGCTGCATATAATGTGTACAAGGTTAAACAATAAGTTACCTGCTTACCCTGAATAAGAGTAGGCAAGGTAACTTCTTGTCTTTGGATATATTATAAAGTCAGTTTTTGGCTTTTAAGAGGTAGCCATATACTCCTCCTCTTTTTATTCTTTCTACTTTCATGTCTCTTAGGACATGGCCCAGCATTTGAGTTGAAAGTGACTTTATGTCCAGTCTTTTGAACTAACTGCTGCTGAATTTGAGTAGTGGTCATAAATAGTCCATTTTCATCATCAATAGCACATTTCTCAAAATGATTTATAAAAAGACTCTTCTTCAATTGAGATATCTCTAAATTCAGAGTTCATTCTATCGAGTTCTTCAATCTCATCTTCATCAAACCAAAATTGAAAGCCTGTTCTGTAAAGATGTAAGAGCTGGGCAAATAGCTGGTCTATAGGTATATTATGTTGCAGATTGATACTTTCTGCTTCAAAACACAAGAATCTTCTATTTCCAGTTAAATCTTTCAGGAAATGTTTTCTATTGACTGTACCTGCAAATGAGGCCCTCTTCCTATAATACTGGCTGATAGTGGTATAAGCCCTTCTCATGCTTGTTCCCTTTTGGGTCATAAGCTGTTTAATTCCATCCATGCTTTTATCAGACAAGTTTTCAAGTTCATCCATTAGAATGAGTACACATTCTGATATTTTAACATTGGTTTCTTTGTCTTTGGTTTGTATATATCCTTTATGGATAAATTCTTGAAAATCAGTAGGAAGTATAGTGTGAAACCATGTGGTTTTGCCAATACCTTGTGCACCTGAAAGAATGATTGCTGTTTGGTTTACTACATTCTCATCCATCAAAGATGCTACTAATGCTACCATCCACTTCTTTAGACATTTAGCAAAGTGATGAGGTTGAGTTGTTCTGACAGATGTAGCTAATTGAGCGACATAATCAGTTCCATCCCACTCTGGTAAATTTTCTAAATAGTTCAGAAAGGGGTCAAACTGTAGGACATAATCTGATTTTAAAATCATCAGCAACATATCCTTTGAGCACTTGATGTTTTGGATTTGATTTTTTAATATGCTGTTGAACTCATAGTCTTCCAAATAATGGTATTGCTCATCAGCATTTCTAATTCTTACTAATAATCTTTGAGTGACAGAATTGTACTTAAACTCATAATGTCTTGTTAGATAAGCCTGTACTTGTTCAATGTTGGAATTGAACCCCTCATTGGGTATTTTTCGGTTGGGCTTGCTACTTTTGGTATAGCATGAGGTAGGGTTTTCAACATACTCCCTCCTTTCTGGCTTCAATACAAGCCATTAGCATTTCATGAGTCATGTATAGCTTACCCCCAAAATTAACAAAAACTGATAAACCCTTTGGCTCTCCAGTTAAATAATGTTCTTTTTAGTTACTTTGAAGATTTGCTCCAAATCAACTAAGTCATAAAGGATTGAAGAAGTATCCTTTCCTAATTTTCCTGTAACTTGGCAGTTCTCTAAACTGGTTACAGACGCATTAGGAGCGTATCCAGATTGTTTGTCATATCTGTTCATACTCCTGATTTTGGTACTTTGTGGCAGGACAAAGTGTTTATAATCATGTTTAATACATTCACCCTGCCGTGAATGTTGGTACAAAGTTCTGTGATAAAAGTGAATTATCCAAATTCTATTATAGGAAATTGTGGTGATTTCTTCATTTTTCATAGTTTTGCATTGCGTAAGGTCTTTGAATAGAGTAAGTTGGGCTTATTGGATTTTTCATTGGAGTATAGAAAAGTGTACTGTGTAACTTGTTGATATATAGATGCATATTGGTTTTGGTTCGACTCCCTCCAGGTCCACGATGATTATTAAACCGCTGAACATCAGCGGTTTTTTTTTGTCTTTTTTAAGCTCTTATTCTTTCCCCCATTTTTATCAGTCAGTTCCATCAGAAAAAGCTATATAAAAAATCTGCAGCTCTATTTTGGATAGAGCTGTTCTATATTATTGTCCGATGCAATAGAAGTTG
>ENA-OPYV01000047-OPYV01000047.1-human-gut-metagenome-genome-assembly--contig:-NODE-47-length-34891-cov-8.376855_pt1 | contig 34891 bp, 39 predicted proteins | sample MGYA00242474_ERZ504485 | MGnify/ENA primary metagenome ERZ504485 (study PRJEB26092, sample SAMD00036263) | human gut metagenome | host: Homo sapiens | study: EMG produced TPA metagenomics assembly of...
GTACGGAAACGGATTGGTCCCGGCCATCAGACGGCGGGATGAACTTACAGGTTTCCTTCCGGCATGCATCATCCGCAAGGATTAGCGTAATCGCGGACTGCGGATGAGATGCCGTATGTCAGACGAGATGCCAGGAGAGGCGGTGCAGGTCGCTGGGCCCGAATTCAGCGATGGCGTCACGGTGTGCGGCCGAACCGTAACCCTTGTTGCGGGCCCATTCATAGGGTTCATATTGGGGTTGCGCTCCCAGTTCGACCATGAGCCGGTCTCGCGTGACTTTGGCGATGACGGCTGCGGTGGCCACGGTGGCGCAGTACCTGTCGCCCTTCACTTTGGTAGAGACTTCCGCAGGAACCGGCACGTCAGGCGCGTCGAAGGTGTTCAGCGCTTTGGTGATGTAGTCGTTCGGTCCGTCGAGGATCGCACCGACCTTCACCGGCTTGCCGTCAAGCATGCCATCGCCGTCGATGCCGAGTTTCTCTTCCGCTTGGCCGAGTGCGCGCAATGCGGCGATGCCAAGCGCATAGGAGATGCCCCAATCGTCGATTTCCGTGTTGCTGGCCGAGCCGACCGCCCAGGACGCGCACCACGATTTAAGCTCTTCGAATATGGCTTCGCGACGGTGTTCCGTCAGCATTTTGGAATCGGCCACACCGTCGGGTACGGCAAGCGGCGACGGACCGGACAGATCGCACGTGCGGATTGCGGCGGCGCCGACCATGACGGGACCGGCGAGCGAGCCGCGGCCGACCTCGTCGAAGCCGACGATCACGTCGTAGCCGGAGGCCGCGATCGCCCGTTCCATATCCAGCGTGGGCACTATGGAAACGGACATCAGTCGGCAGATCCTTCCGGCACGTCCTTGAACACGTCGTGATGCGCGTCCAGCGTGCTGATGTGGTTCAGCGGCCAATACTTGACCAGACCGACGCCGACCACGTCGGAAACCGGCACGAGGCCGTGCGAGGAATCGTCCTGATGGTAGCGGGAATCGGCGGAATTGGCGCGATTGTCGCCCATGACGAACACATGTCCCGCAGTCACTTTTTCACTGAACGCGAAGGAGCTGGGGTCCACGCCGGAGCGGATGTACAAAGTTTCGTCGATGGCCACACCGTTGACCGTGACCGGCTTGCCGGGCCCCTCGCAGGCCACGGTGTCACCGGGCAGGCCGATAAGTCGTTTGATGAGGTAGTCGCCGCCGAATCGGCCGCTGTTCTCCTGCTGCAGCCAATGGTCAGGGTCCTTGAAGACCACCACGTCGCCGCGCTGGAGCTTGAAGACTTTGGGGGTGAGTTTGCTGGTGATGACCCGGTCGCCCGGTTCGATGGTGTTCAGCATGGAGCCGGACGGAATCACGTAGAAGCCGAACAGGAACATGCGTACCAGCAGCACGATGACGATGGGTATGCCGCACCAGATCAGGGTGTCTCGTAAGCCGAAGCTTTCCTCGCTTTCGACTCTTCTTCTGGCATGCTTCATGGGATTCCTTACCGTCCGGTTTCACGCACTGGCCCCTATCATAGCGGCCCAATATAGAAAATCGGCTCCTCGACGGGTTGCCGAAGAGCCGATTTCACGCTTTATTTGCGATTCGAACTCACTTCTCGGAGTTGTCACGGCGCTCGACGATACGAGCGGCCTTACCGCGCAGGTTGCGCAGGTAGTACAGCTTGGCGCGACGCACGCGGCCCTTGCGGACCACCTTGATGGAATCGATGGCCGGGGAGTGCAGCGGGAAGCGGCGCTCGACACCGGTGCCGAAGCTGATCTTGCGGACCACGAAGGTCTCACGGACGCCGCCGCCCTGACGAGCGATCACCACGCCGGTGAAGGCCTGGATACGGGAGTTGTTGCCTTCCTTGATCTTCACGTTGACTTCGACGGTGTCACCGGGACGGAAAGCCGGGATTTCCTCGGCCGGCTTCAGGTGCTTGGCGTCAAATGCCTCAATAGCGTTAACCATTGTGTTTCCTCGAGTCGCCGCCGCATATCGGCGCACAGGTAAGGGCCTCGTACGGCGTTCTTGCGATTGCCGGCTCAGCCTGTTCTTCCACTCCGCAGGTCTGCCTGCGAAGGGTTGCCGATCCGCCGGAAATATTGCGATAAAGCACGGCCGGAGTTACCTGCGACCGTTCCGGCTGGACCCAAAGAAAAGCGGGATTATGCGGCATCCCACCTTTCGGCACAGCAATAATCAAAAATACCCCCATCCGTAAGACACGATGGGGTATGCCACGTCGCGCTAGACGCCACGTTTCGATGGAAGATCAGAACTCGCGGCATGAACGGTCGCCAGACCGTTCACCAGACAACACCGTGCGGCGCGCGCAACCGTGAGTTCTGATGCAACGCAGCGGAATCAGAACTCACGGTTGGCGCGGTAGAACTTGATCAGGGACTGGGTGGACGGATCCTGGGCGGCCAGGGCGTCGTCATCCTTGGAGATGGCCGGGGTGATCTGCTTGGCAAGCTGCTTGCCGAGCTCGACGCCCCACTGGTCGTAGGAGTCCAGACCCCACACGGTGCCCTCGACGAAGGTGATGTGCTCGTACAGGGCGATGAGCTCGCCGAGCGCGAACGGGGTCAGAGCCACGCCGAAGATGGAGGTGGTCGGACGGTTGCCGGTGAACACGCGGGCCGGGACGATCTCTTCCGGGGTGCCCTCAGCGCGCACTTCGTCGGCGGTCTTGCCGAAGGCCAGGGCCTTGGTCTGGGCGAAGTAGTTGCCCAGGAACAGCTCGTGCACGTCCTGGTCGCCGTCCTTGGTCGGGTTCGGGGTGTTCACGAACGCGATGAAGTCGGCCGGGATGAGCTGGGTGCCCTGGTGGATCAGCTGGTAGAAGGCGTGCTGGCCGTTGGTGCCCGGCTCGCCCCAGAAGATCTCGCCGGTCTCGGAGGTGACCGGGGTGCCGTCCCAACGCACGGACTTGCCGTTGGACTCCATGGTCAGCTGCTGCAGGTAGGCCGGGAAGCGGTGCAGATACTGGTCGTACGGCAGCACGGCGTGGGAGGCGACCTTGAAGAAGTTGCGGTACCACACGTTCAGCATGCCGAGCAGCACGACGACGTTCTTCTCGAACGGGGTGTTGGCGAAGTATTCGTCGATCTCGTGGAAGCCGTGCAGGAACTCCTCGAAGCGGGCCGGGCCGAAGACCACGGCGAGGGAGGTGCCGACGGCGGAATCGACGGAGTAACGGCCGCCGACCCAGTTCCAGAAGCCGAACGCGTTGTTCGGGTCGATGCCGAACTCGGCGACCTTCTCCAGGTTGGTGGAGACGGCGACGAAGTGCTTCTTGATGGCTTCGGCGTTCTTGGCGTCGGAACCGTCGATGGCGCCTTGGCCTTGAGCTCTTCGAGCAGCCAGGTGCGGGCCTCACGGGCGTGGTCAGGGTTTCCAGGGTGGTGAAGGTCTTGGAAACGATGATGAACAGGGTGGTCTCCGGATCGAGGCCCTTGGTCTTCTCGGCCAGGTCGTTCGGGTCGATGTTGGAGATGTAGCGGGCGGAGATGCCGGCGTCGGCGTACGGCTTCAGAGCCTCGTACACCATGACGGGACCCAGGTCGGAACCACCGATGCCGATGTTGACCACGGTCTCGATCTTCTTGCCGGTCACGCCGGTCCACTCGCCGGAGCGGACCTTGTCGGCGAACGCGTAGATGCGGTCGAGCACCTCACGCACGTCCTTGACGGTGTCCTGGCCGTCGACGATGTACTTGCCCTCGTCCTCGACCGGGCGGCGCAGCGCGGTGTGCAGCACGGCGCGGTCCTCGGTGTTGTTGATGTGCACGCCGGTGTACATGGCCTTGGTGCGCTCGTCGAGCTTGACGGCCTTGGCCAGGTCGGCGAACAGCTGCAGGGTCTCCGGCTTGATCAGGTTCTTGGACAGATCGAAGTGCAGGTCGCCTGCATCGAAGCTCAGCTTCTCGACGCGCTCGGCGTCATCGGCGAACCACTGCTTGAGGCTGATGCCCTCGGACTGCAGCTCGTCGTAGTGCTTCTGCAGCGCGGCCCACTCCGGGGTCTTGGTGGCGTCAACGGGAGGATTGATGGCCATGTTGATAGGTCCTTTCATCATCACTGTGAAGCGGAACGTGACGGTGGAATCTCGTTCGATTTTCCACGGCACGAGCCGTTTTCTTCACCTCACAAGATACTCACAAAAGCCGACAGAACAACACAAAAATGTTTCCCGAGTTAACACATTCGGTCGGAAGCGCGATATACCGCGGTTCGACCACTTTTCAGCGGCGACATGCCAGATAAACGACGATTACTGAAATCGTATGCAACGTTCAGCGGAAAAGCTTCAACGCACGTGAAAACGGCTGTCGTATGCAACGATCGCATTACGATTACGTACGCAACTTACGCACGACCACGCACGCGGCTTACGCAAGTCAGGCGATGGCGGCGAGCAGGAAGTGCGCGCCGGTCATCATGACCAGGCCGATGATCGCGGACACGGACAGCGAGAAGCCGGCGAGTTTCGCATTGCCGAGCACTTCGTCGGTGAACAGGGTGGAGAACACGGCGATTGGCGCGAGGCAGCACATCACCACGGCTTCGCGCACATTGGCGCCGAACGGCAGCACGAACCATGCGCAGACGGCGAACAGCAGGCCGAATGGCAGTCGCAGGCCGATGATCTTCAGCAGCTTCATCACATCGTCACGGCCGGCGGGCAGGTCCATCAGCATGCCGACCATCAGCATGGCGACGAACGAGTTGGCGTTGGCGAGCGGCTCAACGAACGTGGCCACGACGGCGGGGATCTTCACATTGGCAAGCATGAGCACGATCATGACCAGGTAGGTGTCGAACGGGATGGAGCCGAAGAAGCCTTTCGCCACGTTGCGTAGCAGCGCGTGGCGTGCCAGCCGGCGGGCATCGCGATCCTTGGGTTTCGTATACGGCAGCACCGGCGCATGCCCCTGGTACTGCTCATCCAAGGTCTTGCCGGGCTGGATGTGCAGGAGGGTCTGCGTCATGACGTTCGTGCCGGCCGCCACCATCACGCAGTTGCCGATGTCGAACATGGCCGCTGGCACGATCGCCGCGGTGCCGAGAAACGCCTGTACCACGGGGAAGCAGAAGCAGCCGATGTTGAAGCCGGAACCGTTGAGCATGGTGAACGCGCGATCCTGCACAGGCGTGTGACGTGTGGTGAGGAAGATGAGCACGGGCGGGATGAACGCGACCACGAAGCCGAAGACGGAGATCCACAGCATGCTGGAATCATGCGGGTTCGTGGCGAACGAGTAGATGATGGCGCAGGGCAGAACCAGGTTGAACAGGGCGACCTGCATGATGCGGTAGTCGCGGTTTTTGAATTTGCCAGCGCGTTTGAACAGGTAGCCGGTGAGGATGATGGCCAGCAGCGCGATTGGCTGAATTAACGTGGACATGTGCGCGAGATGGGACTTGAACCCACACGTCAAAGACACAGGAACCTAAATCCTGCGCGTCTACCAATTCCGCCACTCGCGCAATCACCATCCGCGCACGGCGAAAACCGATACGCACGGATGCACATATGCAAAACCCTAGATGCTCGGAAAACCTCCGAACATCTAGGGCAGTGGAGCCACTTGACAGAATCGAACTGTCGACCTGCTCATTACGAGTGAGCCGCTCTACCGACTGAGCTAAAGTGGCGCAATGCCCAGTAAGCATACGCTAGCCGCGCACAAGAAACAAAGCATAGCGGAAAAACCGGACGAGCACAAATCGCACGCACGCCATCCAGTGTCGCGCGCCACGGCAAGCGCCCGTCGCGGCCGTCATCCGATGTTATTTGACCAGCGCTTCGATCGATGCGACCAGCGCGCGCAGCGCCTTGCCACGATGGGAGACCACGTTCTTCTCGGCCGGCTCCATTTCGGCGGACGTGAGCTTTTCGCCGGCGTCGACCGCACGCTGCGGCTGATCGTTCGGCACAAACAGCGGATCGTAGCCGAAACCGTTGGCGCCGCGCGGGGCACGCAGCAGCACGCCCGGCATTTCGCCGACTTCGACGGTTTCGCTGGCGATCATGTACGGCTTATCATCATCCGCGCCGTCCGTCTTGCGCTCTCCCGGCACGACCAGCGCGGCGGCGCAGCGGAACCGTGCGGTGCGCTTGCTGTCGGGGATGTCGGCCAGCTGCTTGAGCAGCAGCGCGTTGTTGGCCTTGTCGTTGCCGTGCTCGCCGGCCCAGCGTGCGGACAGGATGCCCGGCGCGTTGCCCATGACGTCCACGATCAGGCCGGAATCGTCCGCGACTGCCGGGCAGCCGGTGCGTTCGGCCACGTCGCGTGCCTTGATGAGCGCGTTCTCCTGGAAGGTCACGCCGTCCTCGACCGGATCGGGCAATCCCAGGGAGCCTGCGGAGACGAGCTCGATGTCGGCGGCGTCCGCGCCGAGACGTTCCTCGAGAATGCGGCGGATTTCCGCCAGTTTGCCTTCGTTATGCGTGGCGACGATGATCTTCATGCCTTACGGTTCCTTCCGTCGTTTCCCTACTTATATCTGTTTTGCGTTGTTCCATGCGCGCCGAGTCGCCGGCATCGGACCGTCAACGTCCTACATTCAGCGCATGCCGTGCCGTCGATCGGCTCAGTCGAGCGCGAGCGCGGCGCGTTGGGCGGCCTGCAGCTCCCTGTTGCCTTTTTCGGCGAGGTCGAGCAGGGTGTTGAGTTCGGCGCGGTTGAACGGACGATGCTCGGCGGTGCCCTGGATCTCGATGAAATCGCCGGAACCGGTCATGGCCACGTTCATGTCGGTCATGGCCTGGCTGTCTTCGATGTACGGCAGGTCCAGCATCGGCTTGCCGTTGATCACGCCGACGGAGACGGCGGAGACCCAGTCCTTGAGCACGCGGTCGGCGGACTTGACGTGCTTGTGTTCCTCGGCCCAATGCATCGCGTCGACGAGCGCCACGTACGCGCCGGTGATCGAAGCGGTGCGGGTGCCGCCGTCGGCCTGCAGCACGTCGCAGTCGATCTGCACCTGGTTTTCGCCGAGCGCCTTCATATCGACGACGCCACGCAGGCAGCGGCCGATCAGACGGCTGATCTCGTGCGTACGGCCGCCGATCTTGCCGCGCACGGACTCGCGGTCGGTGCGGTCGGCGGTGGCGCGCGGCAGCATCGCGTATTCCGCGGTGACCCAGCCCAGGCCGGAGTCCTTGCGCCAGCGCGGCACGCCGGCCGTGAACGTGGCGGTACACATCACGCGCGTGTTGCCGCATTCGATGAGCACGGAGCCTTCCGGAACGTCCGTGAAATGCCGGGTGATGCGCACCGGGCGCAGTTCGTCCACCTTGCGTCCGTCCGCACGCACCACGGTCTGGTCGCCCAACATATCCTTAATCGCTACCATTGCTGTTCTGCACTTCGCTTTCCGCTGATTTCGGCTTTTGCCGCCGTCCGATTACTCGTCTTTTCAGCATTCGACCCTATCACCAGCCAAGCACGCCGCGCCTCGAGACCCCTCCTGCACGTATGATGGGATGCAACCAAAGATTGGCCACCGTGGGTCCTACACTTATGGTCAGTTTCACCAAAAGTCAAGAAAGGCTTTGGAAATGCTGGATTATTCACCCGCACTCATGACCGACATGTACGAATACACCATGCTTGACGCTTGCCTGAAGGACGGCACCGCCAACCGCAAGTGCGTATTCGAGATCTTCACCCGGCATCTGCCGTTGGGCCGCCACTACGGCGTGGCCGCCGGACAGGGACGCATCCTCGACGCGCTCGAGAAGTTCCACCTCGACGACAACGACCTGAAATTCCTCGCCGACCGCAAGGTGGTAAGCCCGGAAACCATCAAATGGCTGGAGAACTTCCACTTCTCCGGCTCCATCAAGGGCTACCGCGAAGGCGAGATGTTCTTCCCGAACTCGCCGATCCTGCAGGTTGAAGGCACGTTCGGCGAATGCACGCTGCTGGAAACGCTGCTGCTGAGCATTCTGAATTACGATTCCGCCGTCGCCTCCGCCGCGTCCCGCATGGCCACCGCCGCGAAGGACCGTCCGTGCATGGATATGGGCGGACGCCGCACGAACGAATGGGCCGCGGTCGCCGCCGCACGCGCGCCGTGGTGGGCGGATTCAAGGGCACCGCCAACCTGCTGGCCGCGCAAATGTACGGTCTGAAGGCCATCGGCACCGCCGCGCACTGCTTCACCCTGGTGCATGATGACGAGAAAAGCGCCTTCGAATCGCAGATCGCGGCGCTCGGCAAGAACACCACGCTGCTGGTCGACACCTACAACATCGAAGAAGCCGTGAAAACCGCCGTCGAAGTGGCCGGACCGGAACTGGGCGGCGTGCGCATCGATTCGGGCGACCTCGCGTCCCTCGCGCAGCGCGTACGCAACCAGCTGGACGCGCTCGGCGCCACCAACACGAAGATCACCGTCACCAACGACCTCGACGAATACGCGCTGGCCGCACTGCAGACCGCACCGGTCGACTCCTACGGCGTGGGCACCATGCTCGTCACCGGCTCGGGCGCCCCGACCTGCGCGATGGTCTACAAGCTCACCGAACGCGAGAACTCCGCCGGCGAAATGCAGCCGGTCGCCAAGAAGTCGAAGGACAAGGCCACCGTTCCGGGCCGCAAGCTCGCCTTCCGCTCCTACGAATACTCGCTGGCCGACTGCGAACACGTCATCTCCGGCTCCGAAGACAAGCTCGCCGCATACCAGCCGGAAGACGGCTGGAAGGACCTGCTCGTCGACTACGTCACCAATGGCGAGAACCACAGCGAATACCAGGGCCACGACGCGATCGTCAACGCGCACAACTACCGCGCGCAGGCGCTCGCCGAACTGCCGATCGGCGCGCAGAGCCTGATGAAGGGTGATCCGGTCATCCCGACCGAAGTCACCGTGCTGTGACGTCCGTCATGGCGTGAACCGCCCTGTACAGCGCAAAAACATAACAAAAACCGACGCCCGGTGAATCACCGGCGTCGGTTTTGCATAACATACGACGTTGCGCTGCACTCGGTCGCCGCACCCAGCCGCCATATTCAATCGCCACGTTCAGCCACCGCAACCGGCGGCATGAATCGGCAACATGGTCGAACGGCAATCAGAACGAGCTGTTCATCATCTCGTCATAGATGCGCTTGCAATCCGGGCACACCGGGTAATGCGTGGGGTCACGCTTCGGCACCCACACCTTGCCGCACAACGCCACAACCGGACGGCCCGTCATCTTCGATTCGGCGATACGATCACGCGACACATAATGCGCGAAACGGTCGGCATCGCCATTGCCACCGTCATCAAGCTTCGTTTCCTCTTCAGGACGTTCCAGAACGGCGGTACCGGTACCCGCATCCGGGTTGGACAGCGGCGAAACCGGATCGTCGGATCCGAACAGGCCATCGAAAATCGCAAATGCCATAATTAAGACTCCTCACACAAGCCGCGATCGCGGCCCCACTGCCTTCCATCATAGCCGAGCCGCATTGCGCCGCCACCCGTATGCACGAACCGCGCCAACACGGGCATACGCCGATGTTGCGCACGTTCTCAACCAATCGCGGTACGCTTAAGGTTATGACAATTGCAGTTTGCCCCGGGTCGTACGACCCAGTGACCGCCGGCCACCTGGACGTCATCGAGCGTTGCGCGCGCTTTTTCGACGAAGTGCATGTGGTGGTGGCCGTGAACGCGGCGAAGACGCCGATGTTCTCCGAAGAAACCCGTGTTGAAATCATCCGCCAGGCGCTCGCCAAGCGCGGTTGCACCAATGTGAAGGTGGCGTCGACCACCGGCCTGATCACCGACTATTGCACGAAAATCGGTGCGACGGTCATCGTCAAAGGACTTCGGCAGAACGGCGATTACGAGGCTGAGCTGGGCATGGCATTGGTCAACCGCAAACTCGCCGGAGTGGAAACGCTGTTTCTGCCTGCGGCCCCGGACCTGGAGCACATCTCCAGCTCCATCGTCAAGGACGTGGCACGGCACGGAGGCGATGTGACGGGCATGGTGCCCGATTGCGTGATTCCGCTGCTCGGCGAGGCGCTCAAGAATGAAAAGAGAGCATGATGAGTGAAGAGACCAACGATTTCAAGCCGCTTGCTGACGCCGATGACGCCACGTCGCAGCAGCCGGTCACGGCGGCGGCCGATTATCCGGCCACCGGCGCTGTTGCCGGTACCGCAGCGACCAACAACTCCGCAACCGGCAATGCCGCCGATCGTGCTACGGATGAGCCGGCAAAGCCCGCGAAATCGTCGAAACCGTCGATTTCCATGTCGGACCTGCCCGACCTTCGCGCCACGTTCGACCCCAACGCACCACTCGACGACAGTTCGGATCGCAGCCGCGACGAATTCACCACCGTCTACGACATCATCGACAGCATCGAAGAGGAATTGGACGAGGCCAAGCCGATTCTGTTCGCGCCGAGCTCGGTGCGCGTGGACCGCGAATCGTTCACCGGCAAGCTCGACAAACTCAAGAAGATGCTGCCAGTGCAGCTGGAACGCGCCTCCGCGCTGATGCGCGAATCGGAACGCCGTCTGGAAAGCGCGCAAACGCAAGCCAACGCGATCATCGCATCCGCGCAGTCGCGTGCCGCCGACACCGTACGCGAAGCCAACGAGCAGGCGCAGTTCCTTGCCGGGCAGGAGAACGTGACGGAACTCGCCAGGCAGAAGCGCGCGGCATTCTCGACCAGGCGCAAGCCAAGGCCGACAAGCTCACGCAGAACGCCGACAAATACTGCATCACCATGATGGAATCGTTGCAACAGCAGGTCGACAAGATCGGCACCGGCGTGCAGGCGGGCCTGAACGTGCTGTACGATCGCCAACGCGAAGCCGGCGCGCATCTGGACCATCTCGATGCGGACGATTATCCGGAAAACTGAACAAGACGCGTAACACGCGTGGAACGCATAGCAAAACGCATAGCAAGAAAGCGATGAAAGACTGAACTATGGCACGTACTGAAGATTCCCCATGGGCCGTTTCCGTGCGCAGGTGGCCTCGCGTCCGGGGCAAAGCAAGGAGATCGACGCCACTTTCCCCGCGCCGAGCGGCATCGGCGATGAGATCGTGGGCGTGGACGAAGGCACGGATGTGAGCGTGGTCGGCTCGTTCGATTCGATCGTCGACGGTCTGATTCTGAACGCGCGTATCAGCGCTCCCGTGCATGCCGAATGCACGCGCTGCCTGAAGCCGATCCAGCGCGATTGGACGGTGAACGTCACCTCCTTCTTCCCGTATGAGGACAAGTCCGCCGCCGGCAAGGGCGGAAAGGCCGGCAAGAACGGCAAGGAAGAGGAAGTGGACATCATCGCCGGCGAGGACGAGGCGGAAGACACGTACCCGCTGCTCGACGGCGGCGCATGGGCCGACCTCGAGGCGCTGCTGCGCGACACGCTGGTCGAGGAACTGCCGCTGCAGCCGTTGTGCAAGCCGGATTGCAAGGGCCTGTGCTCGCAGTGCGGCATCGACCTCAACGAGAACCCCGACCATCAGCATGACATGACCGACATTCGTTTCGCCGCGCTGGAAGGGCTGAAAGCCAAGCTGGAAGGCAAGGAATAAGCCGTTCGGATGGGATGGTCCATCGTTTGTACGGAGCTCACGTTAAGATACTGAACGCTTAAGCTCAATCGTTCGAACGAAATAGAGGAAACACAATGGCACTGCCTAAGTACAAGACCTCGCGCGCGAATACCCATTCTCGCCGCGCAAACTGGAAGGCCAAGGCCGCCCAGACCGTTACCTGCCCGAACTGCGGCGCTCCGACGCTGCCGCACATGGCATGCCCGAGCTGCGGTTCCTTCCGCGGCCGCGTGTACCGCGAGGCTGTCCGCTCCATCCACACCAAGTGAGTGGTTGCCAGATAACGGTATAAAGCATCGAAACCCTGCCATCGACGGGCGGCAGGGTTTCTTTTTATTATTATCAAAGTGATACGGCGATTGCATTGCGATTTATTTCCGCGTGCGATCGGCGTACGACATACGTTGCTTGCGTAGCAAAACCGCCAGATCAGCTGGCGTCTTGCCATGTGCGCAACGGCCACAACCACAGACCGCGGCGGGCTCGGCCCGCCGCATGAACGGTAAGGAACATCCATGGCCAAAGAGACCAATCAGGACAACGCACAGAACAACACCCAAACCGAAAACGGCAACAATACCAACGCCGGCCGCATCGGCACGTCCATCACCCCCGAAGGCGAGATGACCGCCAATGTGTTGCTCGAGGCACTCGGCACCACAATCGAGCCGGACCTGCTCGTCGAAGCGCTCACCCACCGCTCGTTCTCACACGAGCACGAAGGCGCCAAGAACTACGAACGACTCGAATTCCTCGGCGACGCGGTGCTCGAACTGGTCTCCACGGAAACGCTGTACAAGGTGCATCCCGACATGAACGAAGGCCAGCTGGCCAAAAATGCGTGCGAAGGCGGTTTCCGAGGAATCCCTGAGCAAAATCGCCCGTGAAAAACTGCACGTCGGCCCGTACATTCTGCTCGGCCACGGCGAGGCGGAACAGGGCGGCGCGGACAAAAGCTCGATTCTGTGCGACATCGTCGAATCGCTGATCGGCGCGACGTTCATCCAGCACGGCATCGACGAGGCGCGCCGCGTGGTGCATCATCTCGTCGACGATACGCTGGCGGAGGTCGCCACCGAAGGCCGGCGCTCGATTGGAAGACGTCGCTGACCGTCAAGGCGCATGAGATGGGTCTGCCCGACCCGCACTACCAGACGTCGGTCGCCGGACCGGAATACGCACTGGAGTTCACCGCGCGCGCGATTCTCGGCGATGGCGGCGAAGTCATCGGCGTCGGTACCGGCAGCAGCAAACGCAAGGCGCAGCTGGCGGCCGCGGAAATGGGCTGGAAGGCGCTTGACAGTCGCAAGGGCGAAATGGGCGGCAAGCAGAACGGGAAGACGCATAAGTCGCACCACAGGTCACACCGCAAGTCCAACGGTGGCACGCAGGATGCAGCGCAGGGCAAGTAACCGCGCAAACGGTAACGCAAGCGGCGGCACGGCCGGCGTCACGAAACAGCATTACAAGGCAGCGTCGCAATCGCAAAAATATGGTCCATATCACAATGGCGCGTAACGCGCCAGAATATGGGCCTTTCCGGCGAACCAAGCTGTCAGCCGTTAGCATAGACTCATTATCAGAGAGGAATGCGGCTGCAATCCGCCACAAGCGGTTGCATAGCATTCCGTTTAAGGGGTAAAACGGCGCATGAACGACGCGACCGCGGCCCCTTACGAGGAAATTTTCCACGAACGAGCATGAGAGGGAACATGGTGTTACCTACGCCTCTGCAGGCATTCAGCGGCATGCCAAAGGCATCCGCCACCACTGAAAAGCAGACCATCGTCGACGGCGAGATGATGACTGGCGCCGAAGCGCTGGTCCGTTCGCTGGAGGATCTGGGCGTCAAGGACGTCTTCGGCGTTCCGGGCGGTGCGATTCTGCCCGTCTACGATTCCATCAAGGACGATACGAAGTTCCGTTTCGTGCTGATGCGTCACGAGCAGGCCGCGGGCCATGCGGCCGAAGGCTATGCGCTGTCCACCGGACAGGTCGGCGTGTGCATCGTCACCTCCGGTCCGGGCGCCACCAACATGATCACCCCGATCGCCGATGCGAACATGGATTCCATTCCGATGGTCGTCATCACCGGTCAGGTCGGCGTGAACGCCATCGCACGGACGCCTTCCAGGAAGCCGATATCGTCGGCGCCACCTATCCGGTGGTCAAGCATTCGTACCTCGTCACCCGCGCGCAGGACATTCCGCGCGTGCTGACCGAGGCGCACTACATCGCACGCTCCGGCCGTCCGGGACCGGTGGTGGTGGACGTCACCAAGACCGCGCAGACCGGCGAGATGTACTATTCCTGGCCGCAGCGCATGATCCTGCCGGGATACAATCCGACTACCAAGGCGCACGGTCGTGTGCTGTCCGACGCGGCGAAGCTGTTCGAGCAGTCGTATCGTCCGGTGCTGTACGTCGGCGGCGGCGCGGTGCGCTCTGACGCGGGCGAGCTCGTCAAGGAGCTGGCCGATGTGACCGGCGCTCCGATCGTCACCACCTTGCCGGCGCGCGGCATCGTGCCGGATTCCGATCCGAAGGTGCTCGGCATGCTCGGCATGCATGGCACGATCGCGGCGACCGCGCCGTGCAGCGCTGCGACCTGCTGGTCGCGATCGGCGCACGTTTCGACGACCGCGTCACTGGCAAGCTCGACGCGTTCGCGCCGGGTGCGCGTGTGATCCATATCGACATCGATCCGGCGGAAATCGGCAAGAACCGTCAGCCGGACGTGCCGATCGTCGGCGATGTGGCCACTGTGCTCAAGGACCTCATCCCGGAGATCAAGCGCGAGCAGGCCGTGCACGGCAAGCCCGACACCAGCCACTGGTGGGACGTCATCAACAAGTGGGTCGAGGATTATCCGATTACATGGGACGAACCGACCGACGCAGCCTCGCCCCGCAGTGGGTCGTCAAGCAGCTGTCCGACATGGCCGATCCGGACACCATCTGGGTTTCCGGTGTGGGCCAGCATCAGATGTGGGCCACCCAAATCATCGAATTCAACAAGCCCCACTCCTGGCTGTCCTCCGGCGGCCTGGGCACGATGGGCTTCGGCCTGCCGGCGGCCATCGGCGCCCGCGTCGCTCCGCCCGCGAATTCGACAACAAGAAGCCGGTGTGGCTCATCGACGGCGACGGCTCCTTCCAGATGACCTCCGAAGAGCTGGCGGCCGCGTTCCTCGACCACGCGCCGGTGAAGATCGCCCTGCTCAACAACTCCGTGTACGGCATGGTCCGCCAGTGGCAGACCCTGTTCTACAATCACCACTACTCCGCCACGAACCTGCTGGACGGCGAGAACACGTCTGACATCGTGGACGTGCCGGACTTCGTGAAGCTCGCCGAAGCGTACGGCTGCGTGGGTATGCGCGCGTTCACCAAGGACGAGGCCATCGAATGCATCAAGAAGGCCAACGAGATCAACGACCGTCCGGTGCTGATCGACTTCCGCGTGTGGAAGGACGCCATGGTGTGGCCGATGGTCGCAGCCGGCGACTCCAACGACAACGTCACGTACATGCCCGGCGTCAAGCCCTTGCAGCGCGCCGGCGAGAACGAGTGAACGAGTAGAGCGTAAGGAAGGACATTTCGATCATGGCAAATTATCCTGCATCCCAGCCGGGTTCCAAGCGTCATACGCTGTCCGTGCTCGTCGAGAACCGTCCGGGCGTGCTGGCGCGTATCGCCGGCCTGTTCGCCCGCCGCGCGTTCAACATCAACTCGCTGTCCGTCTCCCCCACCGAGCGTCCGGACATCTCCCGCGTCACCGTCACCGCGGAAGTGGAGGAAGTGCCGCTTGAGCAGATCATCAAGCAGCTCAACAAGCTGCTGCACGTGCTGAAGATCGTGGACCTCGATCCGGAAACCACCGTGGAGCGCGAGTTGGTGCTCATCAAGGTGGCGGCCGACGAGTCCGTCCGTTCCGACGTGCTGGAGATCGTGCGTCTGTTCCGCGTGCGCGTGGTGGACGTGAATCCGGAATCGCTGACCATCGAGGCCACCGGCGCCGAAGGCAAGATCGACGCGCTGCTCGGCCTGCTGGAGCATTACGGCATCATCGAGCTGGTCCGCTCTGGCGCGGTGGCCGTGACCCGCGGCCCGAAAGCCCTGAGCGAGAAGGTGCTCGGCTCCGAGATCACCGGCCGCTGAACGGGCTGAGCGGCATTGCCTACGGCAAAGCGCCGCCCCACGATTCGTTTCGTGGAGCGGCGCTTTTTATTTCGATTCACCGCAACATCGTATGTTCCCATTGCGCCGCCTTGGGAATGCTACGAATGGAACGGGAACATATCACCAGCACGGCACTTGCCACAAGAACCGCGAGGAACACCAGCACCGCGCCATGGAATCCAAAAACCGGGAGCAAGGTGCCAGCCACAGCACTACAGAACATCGAAAGCACCTGGGCCGGAACCGTCAATGTAACAGTAATACGCCCCTGCATGCTCGTAGGCGACTTGGCGAAGATGAAACCGAGGAGCATCGCGTTGATCAACGGGAACGGCAGGCCAACAAACGAATTGGCAACCAGCATGATCCAGTAGCTGTCGGTCAACGTCATCGGCAATACGCATAAGCAGATGAACAGGTAGGCGAGGCACACGGTTGGTCCAACCGGAACCTTATCGCTGAGTTTGCCGGCCAGCAACGATCCCACAAGCATCATCAGCGATATGCCGCCACTGATGAATCCGATGGAGGTCGCATTGGTCCCGCACGACACCAAATGCAGCTGGATGGCATATTGGATGCCATTGACGCCGAAATTGACCAATGCCGCCACGATGAGCACGATCGCCAGCGTTTTCCTGTGCAACGACCATGACCAGCCTTCCAGGAAATCGCGGAAGAAACCGCCTTTCACTGCATCGCCATCCGTTTCCCCGATACGCCCGCCATCCGAACCATGTTCGCGGATGCGGTGGCGGCGACGCCGGCCACGGCATACATGCATGCCGACGCAAGGAACGGCAGCCATGGAGCAATGCTGTACAGAAAACCTCCGATGGGGCTTCCCGCCATGGCGATGGTTGCGTCACGCCCCTCGTTGAGGCTCCGCGCCTTGGGATAATAGCGGATATCGATGATCGAGCGAAGCATCGCATCCGTAGCGCTCCCAAGAAATCCGTTGATGCCGGATGCGAGCACCGCGATCAGCAGCAACACGGGGAACGACAACGCGTCGCACAGCAGCAGCACCGCAATCGCGCCCCAAGCCAGAACGCCGACGACGGCGTTCGCCACGATAAGCCGTTTGCGGTCATGCCTGTCGACGAAGGTACCTCCGAATACGCTCGCAACCTGTTGCGCGATCATCGACGACGTTCCGAGCCAACCGGCGGCGATGGTGGAACCGGACACCGCATATCCGAGCAAACTGATCGCCAGTGCGCGCAGCGCCGCTCCGACCGCCGACGCCGTATCAGCGGTAAACCAAGAAACGTACCCTGCGGATTGCCAGAATGATTTCGCTGTTCCGTCCATGTCTTGTTTCACTTGTTTTCCCTGTTCCGTCCACGCTGTTCAGATCGCCTATGGGTCCATATGCAAAGTCCGCCGATTCCTTACGAAAACCACCTGAAAGCCTGTAGAATCAGCGCCACGGGTTCGACACCCAGCTCATCGTCGCCGTGCATGCCGGCCTTGATTTGCCAGCGACGTACGACCTCATTGAGTTCCTCAATCATTAAACACATTTCCTCGGCGGTCAGGTTCAGAACATGATCGTCGCTGGTGCATGAATCGGCCCATTCCCGAGGCAATTCCGGCAGCCTGTCCAGAAAACGCTCGTAGGCCATCTCGTAGGAAAGTGCTGCCGAACGCCGAAACAGATCCATGGCCTTTGCCTTGTCTGCACTGTTCTTTTCTTCGGAGTTCCCCAGACGAACGGCGGTTTGGCAAGCCTTCCACCAGCTTTTTCTTCGGTCGCCATCAGGAGACCTCACCTTCTCCACCAGTCCCACCCGTGCAAGCTGCCCCAAGTGATAGCTGATGGCCCCCGGAGCCTCGCCAAGCTGCTCGCTGATGCTTCCCACGGTCTGCTCGCCATTCACCCGCAACGTTCCAAGGATTCTCATACGAATCGGACTCGCCATGGCCCGAAGAGTATCGGCATTGGTCACGGTCACTGCGGCATCTTCGGGCATCCGCGCTTCGTTAGGGGTCACGTCAGTCATTGCAAAGGTCTCCTTTCCACCGCCTCCCATTATATACAAATTTTTTGTACAAAATATTTGCTTTTGAATGGGTTCGCAACATGTGTCTCACCGGTAACGCCGCGATCTATTGCAGCTGCGAAAAATGTCTATTCTGGAACGAGAAACAAACCACGGGGGAATTTATATGCGCACGATTGTCAATGATTCGACTCTAGGGATTGTGGATAATGATCCACTGGTCGCGAGCGCAATTCAAAGCCTATTGGTCGAGACATGCGCACCAATACAGATTCTGTGGACTGTCACCTCTGCAGAACAAGCACTTGAGGCCATGAGGGACTCTGCACAAAGGCCACAAGCCGTGCTTACCGATATCGCAATGCCTGGGATGAACGGCTCGGAATTAGCGCATCATATCAAGGAACAACATCCAGATATTGCCGTCATTGGTATCAGCGCCTTTTTGGATGACGAAAACGAAAAAAGATACGGAGCACAATGGTCCGATGCGTTTTATGCGATTATTCCAAAAAGAAATTCCCACGATTCAACTGGTTCGAATCATCGGAAAAGCCACTGGAAATGACGAGGTTGCGTCGTGGGCGGGGAAGAGCATAAACTCCATGCGGCTTTCCGGCAAGGAATTACAGATCATTGCCAACTATGCGAGAGGATTCACCACTTCCACTATTGCACACCAACTGAATATCAGCGAAGCATCGGTAAAGACATATGCACGACGAGCTTTCGAGAAGCTCCATGCTCATAGTCGTGCCGAAGCTGTTGCGATGTGCGTAAGAAACGGTTGGATATAACGATGAGGCTGCCCCAACAAATAATGTCATTGGCAAAGGCCGTGCGCAAGCCTTACTTAGCGGGATCCATTATCTGTATCTGCTTTTTCCTGCTCGAGCTGACCGCTTGGCCAAATATGTCACCTTGGTCATGGCTATATTTGGCTCCGTACTGCATCGCTCTGTTGCTACTGACTTGGTTCCCCGTACCGGCAAGCATGGCGATTCTTGTAACACACATAGCATGTGCAATAATCCCGGCAATATGCGATGGCCCTTCGACGTTATATGGCACATGGCTTGTATGTGGAATAGTTGCTTTTGAAATCAAACGATTTGAATTTGCCATCATGGGACCGCTGCTTTGCGCACTAGCACTTCCTTTGGGCTATTGGACAGGCGGCATCGACTACAATCCAAGCATCCCTGTGCTTGCGTGCTCCTACATTGGAGCATTCTTCGTTGGCTTTGCCATACGGTGGAAGATACAGACAGAGCAACGGAAAACCGACCTGGCGATTGCACAAGAACAAGTTCGACGCCAGCAGAAAAGACTCAAAGAAATTCACATACTGCACGATTCCATCGCAGGAGCTATGACATATGCGATTCTGCTGTGTCGCAAGAAAGAGCCCTCAGAGAGCAGCGACACTTTGCCACAGATTGAACAAGTCCTCATGCAGGCATTACATGAGCTTCGCACTCAAATTATCAGCCCGATGACCGATGAGCTTAAAACAGACAAAGAGGAAGACGCGGACGAGCTCTTTCAACAACATATAGAAGCTCAATGCAAAAGACTGAGAATACTGGGTTTTACCGGGACACCAATAATCCGCGGGAATCTAAACGCAATGGACAAGTCACTACTACCATCGTTGCAAACGGTTTGTACCGAAATTCTCAATAACATTGCCAAACACGGGAAACCCGGGGCTTTTGCTTTTGTTCTCTCCATAGAATCAGACGAAGTTCGCATCTTCGCATCGAATCTGTATAGCGACGCAATGAATAATGTCCCAGAAAATCACTACGGGACAACCCTTATACAAGATTTTGCGCAACAACATAATGGGACAATGACCATAAATTCAGAAAATGAAGAATGGTCATTGTCCCTAGCGATTCCGCTAACTCATCAAACACATTAAACCAGCCACCAGCATTTATTCACGGTGGCTTTCCTTTACTTCATATACGGAAACAACAAGATCCGTATTGCCGATATTGATAATGGACAATGAGGTGGCGCCAAGGAAATTCTTCGCCGGAAGAGAGACTGTTTCCACTCCATTAGACGTACAGGATTCCCTAGTGGTTACAGTGTGCGGCTGTCCATCTTTGTAGAGGACAAGTGAGTAAGGAGCCTGCTCCTTCTGTTTGCACATGGAGACGACATAATACATATTGTTTTCGTCGACCTTTTTGGCAAATGGAATAGCACCATCGCCGTGCACGGATTTCGCGCCCAGCTTATTCACCAGAACCAGTTTGTCCGAGTTATTGAGATCATCGACGACGACACTGTCCAGAGCGTCCACAGTAAACGTTTTTATACGCTTGCTCAGCAGCATCATCGGTTTTGCTGCTGCTCTGGACAGCGTCACCTTCAGAGGTTTTGTGCACGGAATTCGCGCAACCAGCGCATGAGCACAGCAACAAAGCCGACAGCAAACAACAGACACTTCTTCGCATCACTTGATTCATGAGACACCCCCATTGGTTGTTCTTGCGGAGAACAGCTCCACCCCCGTAAGAACAAGAATATGACACTGATATCTCAAGCGCTACACCTTGCTGTCGCACGAATGGCTACACACCCGAAAACGCTGGAGGAGCTGCGCCGCCGCCACAACATGCACACCCTGTCCGGCAATTGGCGCGGGCGATACGAATGCCATGTCGCCAATGCCGGGGACTGGCTAGTGATCTGGTCATCGAACGATTCAGTCGCGTTCTTCGAGCGTACTGGCAGCCACGACGAATTATTCCGGTAAACCGACGCTGAGCGAATCGCCAGCGTCGGTTTTGCACATTCCGTACCGCCAAACCGACGCCTACAAGCCTCTCACCGTCAGTTTGTCCGACTGGGACTACTCGAGCTGTTCGGAGAGCTCCATCCATTCCATTTCGAGGGATTCAGACTCGTCCGTGACGGCCTGCAGCTGCTCGTTGAGCTTGCCCAGACCCTCGTAATCGCTTGGGTCGTGCGCGGCCATCTGCGCTTCCAGATCGGCCTTCTGTTCCTCCAGCTTGGCCAGCTTGCGTTCAATCGCAGCAACGCGCTTGGATGCCTCGTGGAACGCCTTGCCGGTGAGCTTCGGCGCGGCCGCAGCCGAGTCGCCATCGGCAGACACGGATGAGGAATCACCGACAACGCTCGCGGACGCGGCGTCATTACCGCCCTTGCTAGCCTTGCCGGCCTTTCCGGTCTTCTCATCCGCGAACGGATCCTTGCCGTTCTTGATGGCCTCGGTCATGTCGAGATAATCCTGCACGCCGCCGGGCAGATGGCGGATCTTGCCGCCGATCAGCGCGAACTGCTGGTCGGTGACTCGTTCGAGCAGGTAGCGGTCGTGGGAGACGACGATCAGCGTGCCCGGCCAAGTGTCGAGCAGATCCTCCATCACGGCAAGCATGTCGGTGTCGAGGTCGTTGCCCGGCTCGTCCATGATGAGCACGTTCGGCTCGTCGAGCAGGATGAGCAGCAGCTGCATGCGGCGCTTCTGCCCGCCTGACAGGTCCTTGATCGGTGTCATGAGCTGTGCGGATTCGAAGCCGAGGCGTTCCATCATCTGCCCCGGCGTGGTCTCCTTGCCGTCCACGATGTAGCTCGGCTTGTAGCGGCTCAGCACTTCCTTGATCTTGTATTTGCCGAGCTTCTCCAGCTCGTCGAGGCGCTGCGAAAGCACCGCGAACTTCACGGTCTTGCCGATGTTCACATGGCCGGCGGTCGGGGTGATCGTGCCGTCGAGGATCTTCAGCAGGGTCGATTTGCCGGCACCGTTCGCGCCGACGATGCCAAAGCGATCGCCCGGGCCGATCAGCCACGTCACGTCGTCGAGGATCTTACGGCCAGTCACGGTGACCTTCCGCGCCGCGGACGTGACCTCCGGCGTGGACTCGTCGACGTCGTCACCCGACTCGTGCGACTCCTCCTCAGCCTGCCGGGCGGCCTGCGCCGCCTGTCGCGCCTCGGGCACGCCGGCGTCCACCAGTCGCGGATCGGTCAGATCGTCGACGGCGACCTCCACGCTGCCGTGCGCCTGCGGTTCGGCATACATGGCCGGCACCACGTCCACACGCGAGGCCGAAGCCTCCATTTCCGCCACATCCGGATCGATATCGGCCTCGCCCTGCGCATGTTCGAAGATCTGCGTCACGTCGATGAGATCGACCACCTGCTTGCCGAGACGCGATGTGGCCATCTGCTTCAGCTCCAACGTGTTGCGCACCGGTGGCACGTCCGCAATGAGCTCGCGCGCCGCCTTGACATGGAACTTCTGCTTGGTGGAGCGGGCGCGGGCGCCACGGGTGAGCCATGCAAGCTCCTTGCGGGCCAGGTTGCGGCGCTTCGTCTCGCGCACATCGGCCTGACGATCGCGCTCCACGCGCTGCAACATATACGCGGAGTATCCGCCTTCGAACGGGTCGATCACGCCGTCGTGGACCTCCCACATCGATTCACATACCTCGTCGAGGAACCAGCGGTCGTGGGTGACGAGCAGCAGCGCGCCCTGGCCGGACGGCCAACGGTTCTTCAAGTGTTCGGCGAGCCAGTGGATCGTCACCACATCCAAGTGGTTCGTGGGCTCGTCAAGCGCGAGAATGTCCCAGTCCTTGAGCAGCAGGCGGGCAAGGTCGGCGCGGCGGCGCTGACCGCCGGACAGCGAGCCGATTTTCGCGTCCAGGCTGATGCCGCCGAGCAGCGCTTCGACGATTTCACGCGATTTGGTTTCCGCGGCCCACTCGTAATCTTCTCGCCCTTCCAACGCGGCTTCGCGCACCGTGGCGTTGTCGTCGAGCGGGTCACGCTGGTCGAGCATGCCGAACGTCAGTCCATTGCGCATGGTCACGCGACCGGAATCCGGCTCCTGCGTGCCTTTGAACAGGTGCAGCAGCGTGGATTTGCCGTCGCCGTTCTTGCCGACGATGCCGATGCGGTCGCCTTCGAAAACGCCCTGCGTCACATCGGTGAAAATATTCTTGGTCGCGAAAGCGAGCGAAACGTGTTCAAGTCCCAAATCATAAGTCGGCATAACTCACCAATGTAGCGCGTCGGCGGAACACCGCCTCCCGCACACGTATTTGGGGCTTGCTCACCAGCTGCATGATGCGAAACGTAGACAGGAGACCTTGGAATGTAGGCAACGAAAACGCCCTAGAAGATTCCGTAGGTGGTTTTCCGCTTCCGTAGGTGGTTGTCTTCGGATACCGCACGAAGAAAAGCCTTAAATTCAGCCTTTCCGAAACACTGGTCCATCACCCAACCACCTACGGAACTCAGGAACCACCTACGGAAGGCACTCAGCTGGCGATTCAGTGGGGCGTGTAGCGGGCAGAACGCTTATCAGCGCTCCAGCGTTGCGGCATAGGTGCTGCACCGGGCCGCGAATCCGGAGAAAACCTGATCGGCCATCGGCTGCAGCTGCGGATTGTATTCGGCGAAGGCGTCACGTAGCTGCGATTTCGAACCGCCGGCGGCCTTCAGATCTTTCACCATGCACGGCTCGTCCAGCCACTCGTCCAACAACGTGGGGGTGACCTCCAGGTGGAATTGCAGGCCAAGCGCCGAACCGAACCGGAACGCCTGGTTCTTCGTCTTCGCGCTTTTGGCCAACGGCTGTGCGCCTTCCGGCAGGGTCACCACGTCGTTGTGCCAGTGCAGCACGTCCAACGTCTTGTTCCACATGGAGAAGTAGTCGTGCTTGTCGATGCGTTTAATCGGCGCGAATCCGATTTCCGGCTCGCTGCCCTTCTTGAGTTTCGCGCCCAGCGCGGTGGCAATGATCTGATGTCCGAGGCACACGCCCAGCAACGGTTTGCCGACGCTGACGGCGGCGCGTACGAGTTTGGATTCCGCTTTGAGACCGGGATACTTGTCGGCGTCGAGCGCGCCCATGGGGCCGCCCATAATCACGATGCCGGAGACGTCACTGAAATTGGGAAGATCGGGCTTTTTCTCTTTGGCGATGTTCATCACTTCATACGACATGCCCAAGTCGTCGAGACTATCCAAAATGCGCCCCGGTTTCTCCCACGGGACGTGTTGAAGAATCAGCACATGCGATTGCGTCATGCCACTATTTTTACATCATCTGCGTAAATGACGCTCGCGATTCGGCTCTGTGTCTGCATACGTTCGCAATACGATGCCGCGCATATGCCGGGAAAACCAAGCGTCATGTCCGATTCTGGCAATATTCTCATGACTATGACAAACACGCAGGAACCGCAGAATACCAACACTTCCGGCGCTCTTGCGGTGGCGAAGGCCGCCGCGGGGCTGAAGCTGTACGACACCGCATCGCACGCCGTGTCGTCCTTCACGCCGATCAAACCAGGTCAGGTCGGTATCTACGTGTGTGGCGCCACCGTGCAAAGCTCACCGCATATCGGCCACATCCGCGCCGCCGTCGCGTTCGACGTGGTGCGCCGCTGGTTCGAGCGACTGGGCTACAATGTGACGTTCGTGCGCAATGTCACCGACATCGACGACAAGATCCTCGACAAGGCCGCCGCCGCGGGCCAGCAGTGGTGGGAGCGCGCGTATATCTACGAACGCGAGTTCACCGAGGCGTACAGCAAGCTTGGCGTGGAGCCGCCGACGTACGAGCCGCGCGCCACCGGCCACATGATCGACATGATCGACCTCATCAAGAAGATCATCGACAACGGCCACGCTTATGTGGTGCGTGACGCGGACGGCAACCCGACCGGCAACGTCTACTTCGACGTGGCGAGCTGGCCGCATTACGGCGAGCTGACGCACCAGAAGCAGACCGCGGTTTCCGACGCGGTTTCCGACGCGGCTTCCGAAGTGACCGACGCGATGGGACCGTCCGTGGACAACGCGGGCAACGACAAGTACAATCCGGTCGACCCTGCCGACATGTCCCCCGACAAGCATGATCCGCGCGATTTCGCGCTGTGGAAGGCGCCGAAGGATTCCGATCCGCTCGACGCGCGCTGGAATACCCCGTTCGGCACGGGCCGTCCGGGCTGGCATATCGAATGCTCCGCGATGAGCCACCGCTATCTGAAGGACATGTTCGACATTCACGGCGGCGGTCTTGATCTGCGATTCCCGCACCACGAGAACGAGATGGCGCAGACGCGCGCCGCCGGTTACGATTCGGCCGCGCGCTGGATGCATTCCGCCTGGGTCACCGCGAAGGGCGAGAAGATGTCGAAGTCGCTCGGCAACGGCCTGTCCGTGCCGGCGGTGCTGGCCGAGCATTCCGCTTGGGTGGTGCGTTACGCCCTCGGTTCCGTGCAGTACCGTTCCATGCTGGAATGGTCCGACCAGACGCTTGCCGAGGCGCAGTCCGCGTACGACCGCGTGGCGAACTTCATCGAGCGCGCGGGCGCTGCCGTCGGCGAACAGCCGTCACGAGAAGAGATTATGGCGATTTCCGCCGACGCGCTTCCCGCCGATTTCGTTGCCGCGATGAACGACGACATCAACGTTTCGGGCGCTTCCGCCGCGATTTTCACGGCGATCCGTTCCGGCAACACGTTGCTGTCGAAGCTGGCCGACCGCGCCGATTCGGACGTGGCGAAGGCCGAGGTTCGCGAGGCGCTGGTGAACGTGCGTGCGATGCTCGACACGTTGGGTTTGGATCCGCTGGCGGAGCCGTGGGTTTCCGACGGTGCCGCAGGTGGTGCGGCTGGTGCCGGAGCCGATTCCGCCGAGCATGACGCGCTCGACAAGCTGGTTTCCGAACAGCTTGCGGAACGTGCCGAAGCGCGCAAGGCCAAGGATTTCGCACGTGCCGACGCGATCCGTGACGCGCTGGGCGCGGCCGGCATCGCCATCGAGGACGGTCCGCAAGGCTCCACTTGGTCGCTGAAGTAGGCAATCGCACCCATGTCATCCGCTATCCGCGTGAAACGCTAGACTGAGGAACATTATGGCAGCATTTAGTTCTTTGACAGACCGGCTCTCGAATGCGTTCAAGCATCTGAAGAGCAAAGGCAAGCTTTCCGAGGCTGATATCGACGGTACCATCCGCGAGATCCGCCGCGCGCTGCTCGACGCCGACGTGGCGCTCGACGTGGTGCGTTCCTTCACCGGCCGCATCCGCGAACGCGCGCTCGGCACCGAGGTTTCCGAAGCGCTCAACCCGGCGCAGCAAGTGGTGAAGATCGTCAACGAGGAACTCACCGCGGTGCTTGGCGCCGGTGTGGACCGCCCGTTGAACTTCGCAAAGAATCCGCCGACGATCATCATGCTCGCCGGCCTTCAGGCGCCGGTAAGACGACGCTCGCCGGCAAGCTGGGCTACTGGCTGAAGGATTCCGGCCACACCCCGCTGCTCGTGGCGGCCGATCTGCAGCGTCCGAACGCGGTGACGCAGCTGCAGGTGGTCGGCGAACGCGCCGGCGTGCCGGTGTACGCGCCGGAGAAGGGCGTGCAGTCCGATGGCGGCGAAGCGGTCGTCTCCCCCGGCCAGACCACCGGCGACCCGGTGAAGGTGGCCCGTGACGCCGTGGAGCTCGCCAAGCAGAAGCTTTACGACACGGTGATCATCGATACCGCAGGCCGTCTCGGCGTGGATGAGGAGCTGATGAAGCAGGCTCGCGACATCCGCGATGCCGTGCAGCCGAACGAGATTCTGTTCGTCATCGACGCGATGATCGGCCAGGATGCCGTGCAGACGGCCAAGGCGTTCGACGAGGGCGTGGATTTCACCGGCGTGGTGCTGTCCAAGCTCGATGGCGACGCCCGCGGCGGCGCCGCGCTGTCCGTGGCCTCCGTGACCGGCAAGCCGATCCTGTTCGCCTCCACCGGCGAAGGATTGAAGGACTTCGAGGTCTTCCACCCGGATCGTATGGCGTCCCGCATCCTCGACATGGGCGATATCCTCACCCTGATCGAGCAGGCGCAGAAGCAGTTCGACGAGGAGGAGGCCCGCAAGGCCGCCGTCAAGATCTCCGACGGCTCCTTCGGCCTTGACGATTTCCTCGACCAACTTCAGCAGGTGCGCAAACTCGGCCCGATGAAGAACCTGCTTGGCATGATTCCGGGCATGGCCGCGCATCGTAAGGAACTTGAGCAGTTCGACGAGAAGGAAATCGACCGCACCGAGGCCATCATCCGTTCGATGACTCCAGCCGAACGGCGTGATCCGAGCATCATCGACGGTTCCCGCCGCGCCCGCATCGCCTACGGTTCCGGCGTGACGGTTTCGCAGGTCAACGCGCTGCTGCAGCGCTTCGACCAGGCCGCGAAGATGATGCGCCGCATGAGCAACAAGGTCGGCGCCGGCGTGCCCGGCTTCGGAGGCCCCGCGATGGGCGGCGGCAAAGGCAAGGGCAAAGGCAAGAAGAACAAGAAGAAGTCGGGCAAGTCCGGCAATCCGATGAAGCGTGAAGCCGAGGAGAAGGCATTGCGCGACAAGCTCGCCGGCAAGGCTTCCGGCGGTGCTTCGTCGGGTGGCTCCGCGTTCGCCAAGAAGCCGCAGAATCCGGCGCTTCCTGCCGGATTGCAGGATATGCTGGGCGATTCCGGCGAGCTGCCGCCGAACTTAGGTGGCGGTCTGTCCGGTCTGCTGCACTAAGCGTCTGCTGCATTAAGCGTCTGCTGCACTAAGCGTCTGCTGCATTAAGCGTCTGCTGCACTAAGCCGCGATATGTGCGATTGCCGGCGATTACGACAACCGGCAATCGCAATACGGCATATATAACGAAACTGCGACGTTGGAACGTTTTCCAGCGTCGCAGTTTCGTTATGCCAGCTTATTTTCGGTTTATTTCAGCGTCAGCGTGGCGGCCAGCGCGAGATGGTCGGTGCCGTTGACCGTGAAGGAGCGCACATCGGACGCGTCCAGTCCCGCGGTGAACAGCACATGGTCGAGGATGAGGCGCGGCCACGGCAGCCACGATGGGAACGTGGCGCGGCGGCCCTTCGCCTCGGTCAACGCGGCGTCCTGGAAGCCGGCGTCAAGCAGCTTGCGGAAGCTCGGATGGTCGGTACCGGAGTTGAGGTCGCCCAATACGACGGTGATATCGCCCTGCTTCTGCGATGTGGCCAGCTCACCCAAGCCGATGATGCCGGCGGACCAGTCGCGGCAGCCGCGCATCGGCGATTTCGGATGGGCGGAAACGAAAGTGATGCCGCGCATCGCATCAATCGGGAAGCACACGCCAGGCACGTCGGCGGCGGGAATCACGGCGGTGATCGGCGACGTGTCGCTTGGCTCGATGCGAATCCAAATACCGTTGAAGCCGCCGTTGTCCGTATCTTTGTTCTCCCCTAACTGGCGGTACGGCAGCAAATCGGACAGGCCGGCCTCGTCCAAGGCCGCGACCAGATCGTCCGTCAATTCCTGCAGCGCGAGCACGGCGACGTCGTGTTCCTTGACGGCGCTGACGATTGCGGCCGCATTGGCACGACCGTACCGGCAGTTGAGCGTCATCACGCGGAAACGGCCGTGTTTCGCGGCTTCCGCGGCAGTCGACGTATGTGTTCCACAGGATGTTTCACGCTTTTTTGCGATGTTGTCGGCCACCATCTGCGCCGTGTTGATGGACGTGAGATTGTTGTTCCAATACGCGATTTTGCGCAGCAGCGAAGCGATGCACGCGATCGCCGCGACGATGGCGAGGGCGGTGTCATGCCGTACGGCACCGGCAATCGCAATCGCCAATGTTGGAATCCACAACAACGGTGTCAGCGCAATCAGATACGGCAACGGCAAGTGGCCGTCCCAACCGGCCGGCATTTCGCTCAGAGCGATCCACAACACGCATACCAGCAGTACGACCCACAACGCAACACTCATGCAAATCCCCTTGAAATGGCCAGAATCAGGCGCACGAAAACCGCCAATGAACATATCCAGCATAGCGAGTTCGTCCGATTCGGGTGATCCGGACGCCCGAGACCGCCACAACACCTCACCAATGTCCGATTCTGGAGAAACGGCCATTCAGAATGCGCAAAACGCAAGCCGAGCGTCCGAGTCGACAGAAACGGACGCTCGGGAACGCATACGGGAACGCGTCCATACCCCACGGTTATAATTGCTCAGTTATTCGCGCGCGCGAGGCCCTCTACCAATCGCGTGACGTGAGGAACACGTGGGTTTCGGATTCCGTGCCCCACACAGAACACGAAACACACACCCCTAGTTACAAGGAGAGCCATTTTGGCAACCAAGATTCGTCTGAAGCGCATGGGTAAGAAGTTCTACGCGTTCTACCGCGTGGTGATCATGGATTCCCGTACCAAGCGTGATGGCCGCGCCATCGAAGAGATCGGTACCTACAACCCGAACACCCAGCCTTCGACCATCAACATCAACTCTGAGCGCGCTCAGTACTGGCTCGGCGTTGGCGCACAGCCGACCGAGCAGGTGCTGAACCTGCTGAAGATCACCGGTGACTGGCAGAAGTTCAAGGGTCTTGACGGTGCTGAAGGCACCCTGAAGACCGTTGAGGCTGGCCCGGATGCCGCCGCTCGCGTCGAGGCCGTTGAGGCTCAGGCCCAGAAGCTGAAGGCCGCCAAGTCCGAAGCTGACGCCAAGGCCAAGGCTGAGGCCGAAGCCGCCGCCACCGAGGAAGCTCCGGCTGAAGAGCCGGCTGCGGAAGCCGAGTGATCATGCTCGCCCAGGCTGTGGAACATCTGATCAAGAACATCGTCGATTTTCCCGATGATGTCTCGGTGAAGTCCCATGAGAATCCGCGCGGCGAACTCATTCGCGTGCGCGTGAACCCTGAGGATATCGGTCGCGTCATTGGACGCAGCGGACGCACGGCAAATGCGATTCGCACCGTGGTGCAGGCACTGTCCGACCACAAGGTGCGCGTCGACATCATGGACGTGCGCAGGTGAGATCCTAGCGTGGTGCGTGATATGCATTCCGACGACCCTCAACAGCTTGAGCTGCTGAGGGTCTGTCGTATCGGGCGTGCGCAGGGGCTCAAGGGCGAGGTCACCGTGCAGATCTTTACGGACGAACCGGAATACCGGTTCGCTCCCGGTGCTGTGTTGTATACGAAGGACGGCGAGGAAGAGTACGTGGTGGAAAGCTCCCGTACCTTCAAAAACCGTTGGATCATCAAATTCGAAGGCATCGATGACCGTGATGCGTCCGAAGCCGCCAATGGCGTGGTGCTGTATGGCGAAGCGGACGATCCGGAGGAGATGCTTGAAGCAGACGAGTGGTACCCGAAGGACCTGATCAGTCTTGAGGCGCGCCTTGCCGAGGGCAATACGCTGGGGCTTGCGCCCGGCACTGTGGTAGGCAAGGTGGTGGATGTGATTGAAGTGGCCCAGTGGCTGCTCAAGATCCGTCTGGCCAATCCCGTCAAGGACGCCGATGGCGTGGTGGTCGAGAACAGCGCGCTCGTGCCGTTCGTGGACGAGCTCGTGCCGGACATCGACCTCGAGGGCGGATATCTGACCCTCGACCCGCCGGGCGGACTCATTCCGGGGCTCTGATCCGCTGCTTTTTCAACAAGGCGCTGGCGATTATGCCGGCGCCTTTTTCGTACGCGCCGCGCTTGGCAGGCGTACCGGTATTGTGGAACATTATGAAGATCGATATCGTGTCCGTATTCCCGGAATATTTCGAAGTGCTCAACCTGAGCCTGCTCGGCAAGGCGCAGGAGAAGGGCCTGGTCGAAGTCACCGCGCACAACCTGCGCGACTGGACGCACGACGTGCACCATTCCGTGGATGATACTCCCGTCGGCGGCGGCGCGGGCATGGTGATGAAGCCTGAGGTGTGGAGCGAATGCCTCGACGAGCTGATGCATCTTGAGCCGACCACGGTTACTTGCGATTCCACGGTTACTTGCGATTCCACGGCAGACGCAGACGACACGGCTTCCGCGGACGCGCCGAACCGGCGGAATCGGCGACAGAAATCGCCGCAAATGCCGATACCGTTCCGGCGACCGACCGTCCGGTGCTGATTTTCCCGAATCCGTCCGCCCCCCTGTTCACCCAGCAGGACGCGACGGAGCTGAGCCACGCCAACCATCTGCTGTTCGGCTGCGGCCGTTACGAAGGCTACGACGCGCGTATTCCGCAGTATTACCGTGCGCAGGGCGTCGACGTGCGTGAATATTCGATCGGCGATTATGTGCTGAACGGCGGCGAGGTGGCCGTGTCGGTCATGTTGGAGGCCATCACCCGTCTGCTGCCCGGTTTCATGGGCAATGCGGCCTCGATCGTGGAGGAATCGTATACGGGAGAGAACGCCCTGCTGGAGCACCGCCAGTATACGAAGCCGGCCGATTGGCGCGGTATCAAGGTTCCGGACGTCCTGTTGTCCGGCGACCACGCGAAGGTTGACCGTTTCCGCCGCGATGAGGCGCTGGCGAAGACCAACGAGCTGCGTCCGGATCTCATCGAGGCGTTGGATTGTTCCAAGCTTGACAAGGCCGATCGCAAAACGCTGATGGCGTTGGGCTGGGAGGTTTCCGGCGCGCACCCACGGCAGCGCTGATTACGCACGATTGTTCACGTCGACGGAGGGCATGCAGGTCCACCGTCGACGTTTTTAGTTGGAAAGCCCGGACGTCAGTCCGCGGATTCAACCGGCTCTGCCGGCTCGGCGGATTCGGCAGGTTCGATGTAATACACGGCGGTTTCGCCGTAATCACGCCGGTCGGTGATATCCCAGCCTTCGGGCGCGGTCGGCTCGTCGGAACGAGTGGAGCGTTCCAGCACGATCACCGTGCCCTCGCCAGTCAGTTCGCCGGACTCACGGCCCGCCAAATCGGCCAGCAGCTGGTTGCACGCCTCGGTTTCGAACGCATACGGCGGGTCGATGAAGATCACGCCGAATGGTGCAATCGCCGATGCGGTCGCCGCGTACTTTTCCGCACGCGCCTTGACCACGCGGGCGCTCATGCCCGGCTCCCAGGAACGGTTGTGCTTCAACGCCGTCAACGTCTTTGCGATCAGCGCGGCGGCCGGTGCGGCCGATTCCACCGCCACCAGTTCGCGCGCGCCACGGCTCAGCGCTTCGATGCCCAACGCGCCGGTTCCGGCGAACAGGTCGAGCACGCGTGCGTCATCCAGCACGCCCCACGAATCGAGGTGCGAGAATATCGCTTCCTTGGTACGGTCGGTGGTTGGCCTGGTGCCCGGTTTCGGCGTGGTCAACGCCATGCCTTTGAATCGTCCTGAAATTACGCGCATAACCATCGAGCCTAGTTGCTGGTCAGGAACGTCTCGTTGCCGCGCGTGAAGTCGAGCACCGCGCCGGCAAGCTGCACGTACCCTTGCAACGTGGGGTCTTCGGCCACCAGTTTCGCGGCTTCCGCTCTGGCTTCCTCGATGATCTTCACGTCTTTGACCACGCGCAGCAGTTTCAGTCCGGATTTGCCGCCGGATTGCGCGTCGCCCAGCACGTCGCCCGCGCCGCGGAATTCAAGGTCGGCCTGTGCGATTTCGGCGCCGTCCAACGTGCCGGCAATCACGTCAAGGCGTTTGGCCGCATCGCTGCCTTCCGGCGCACGTGAAATAAGGAACGCGCCCGATTCGGTGCCTCCACGGCCCACGCGTCCACGCAGCTGGTGCAACTGGGACAGGCCATACCGGTCGGCATCGAAAATCACCATGCAGCTGGCCTGCGCCACGTCCACGCCCACTTCGATGACGGTGGTGGCCACCAGAATCGGCGTCACGCCCGCTTCGAAATCGGCCATAATCTGCGATTTCGTTTCGTCATCGTCGCGGCCGGTCAGCGTGGCGATACGGATGCCAGCGAATTGCGGCAGCGATCGCAAGCGTTCCGCGATTTCCGCGACGGAATGCAACGGCGGCCGCTGTTCGCGCTGTTCGTCATCCTCGCCCAAATCGTATGTGGCGTCGAATGCGGAACCGACTTCCGCATCGCCTGAACCGCCCGCATCGTCGGCATCCTTCGCGTCGGCGTCGATGCGCGGGCAGACCACGTAGGCACGTTCCCCCGCGTCGATACGCTTGCGAATCAGACCGAACATTTCCGCCATCAGCGGGCCGTTCGCTTCGGGCACGACGAATGTGCGGATCGGCTTGCGGCCGCCGGGCAGTTCGGTGAGCCAGGAGATGTCGAGGTCGCCGAACCAGGTCATGGCCGCGGTGCGCGGAATCGGCGTGGCCGTCATGACCAGCAGATGCGGTGCCGTGGAGCCTTTGGCGTTCAGCGATTCGCGCTGCTCCACGCCGAAACGGTGCTGTTCGTCGATGACCGCCAGCGCGAGGTTGGGCGCTTGGAAGGTTTGGAGAACGCGGCGTGCGTGGCCACCACGATGCATGGTTTGCCGGAGGCCGCTTGCGCGAGAACGCGTCGGCGGGCGGCGAGTTTCATGCCGCCGGTGAGCAGCAGTACGGGAATGTCCGGCAGGCTGTTCGATTGGCCGTCCAGCAGTTTCTCCACCTGGCCGCCATCCGATTGTCCACCGTTTTGCGGTTCCGGCGCGTTTCCCGACGTGACTTGTCCACTTTCATCCACAACCGCATGGTGCGTTGATTTTGTCTGCGATTCCCCTGATTTCGCGTTTTCGTCAGCCTCTTCGCCGGTACCACACATCCGATCCACCATGCCGCGGATGCTGCTGTAATGTTGTTCCGCCAACACTTGCGTCGGCGCGACGAGCACCGCTTGTTTGCCGGAGCCGACGGCCTGCATCATAGCTGCCACCGCGACCACGGTTTTGCCGGAGCCGACCTCGCCCTGCAGCAGGCGTTGCATGGGGTAATCACGTGCCATATCGTCGGAAATATCGGCGATCACCTGCTGTTGCCCGTCCGTCAGCGAGAACGGCAGCGACTCGACGAAATCGTCTTTCAGCCGCGTGTCGGCGCAGGCTGTGGCCGTGGCCTTACGCGACGAATCACGAGACTGCACCAGCGCGGTTTGGCAGATGAGCGCTTCCTCGTAGCGCAGTGTACGCAACGCCTTGTTGAAACCGTCGCGGTTTTGCGGATCGTGAATCGCCCTGAACGCTTCGGCTCGGTGCATCAGCCCATGTTCCATACGAAACGCTTCCGGCATGATGTCGGGAATGGCGGCGGCAAGCGCTTCCGTCCGTGCCTGCCGGTCGGCTTGCGGCGCGTCGAATTCCCCATGTTGCGCGTCGCTGGCATCGGCGCCATGCAATGCACGGGCTGCCTGTGCCGCAGCGTATTCGTCACCGCACAGCCGGTCCATGCATTTTTCGATCGACTCGTGGATGTGTTCGCTGGAGATGCGCGAGTTCGCGTGGTAGACGGGACGTGGGCGGCATACGTGGCGCATCGCCTCCGGTACGGAAGCCGCATCGTATTTGAGATTCGGCATGGTCGGCGATTGCGGGACGACCGCCGGTTGTTCCGTGCCGAAGCCGTCATCCCATTCGGCGGCTTCCTCAGATGAGCGGCTGCGCAATTGCTCGCCGGCTGGATCGACCGTCAGTATGTCGGGATGAGTGAATTGCAGACGGTCGTTGTATACGCTTGGCTCGCCCGCGACCACCAGCAACGCGCCTTCGTGCAGTTTGCGCTGGATCCAATCGACGTACGACTTGCGATAGGAGAAGAACACGAGAGACGCCATGGAAGCGTCCATGTGCCGGCTGCGTGCGAAATCGCCGTCATCAACGTCGGCGATCAGCCGGAATCCGCGACGGGCCATCGGAAAGACGCGCACGCCACGCACGTGCGCGGCGAAGGCCATGTTCTCCCCTATTTTCGCTTCGCGCAGGGCGCGTGCCGGAACCGGGTCGGTGACGCGGAACGGATAGTAGGTCAGCGCGTCGCCCACGGACACCACGCCCAGCGATTTCAGCGCGCCGACTCTGCGGCGGTTCGTTTCGAACGAGGAAATCGGGGTTTGCCATGTGGTGCTCATAACACTCCATTGTGTCACGACCGGATGATTGTGCGGCGGGCTGAATTCCCCATTATTCGTGGCGGCGCCATTCGACGCAACACGGCTTGTGGACGGTCAGATAAAGCAAAACCCCGGCGGCCATTCGGCTTACCGGGGTTTCAAGCTGTTATTTCGCGATTCACGCTTCACGCGCTGGACCTTGCCAGCCTTGATGCACTTCACGCAAACGCGAACGCGAACGTTCTCGCCGTCGATGGTGGTGCGAACCGGCTGCAGGTTCGGGCGGAAGGTGCGCTTATTGCGAATATGTGAGT
>ENA-OPYV01000048-OPYV01000048.1-human-gut-metagenome-genome-assembly--contig:-NODE-48-length-34813-cov-3.991264_pt1 | contig 34813 bp, 38 predicted proteins | sample MGYA00242474_ERZ504485 | MGnify/ENA primary metagenome ERZ504485 (study PRJEB26092, sample SAMD00036263) | human gut metagenome | host: Homo sapiens | study: EMG produced TPA metagenomics assembly of...
CGGCCAGCGGTGGGCGAGAGAATCCAATCAGGGTGGTTACGGGCCACATCGGAATCGGGGTTGACCATTTCCGGCTCGAACCACAAGCCGAATTCCATACCCTTGGCGTGCACGTAGTCGGCGAGCGCCTTCAGGGACTTCGGGCCATCGGGCCAGACGTCCTGCGCAATCTGCCAGTCACCGAGGCCGGAGGTGTCGTCGCGGCGGGAACCGAACCAACCGTCATCCACCACGAATCGTTCCACGCCGGAGTCGGCGGCCCTGTCGGCGAGCGCCTTCAGCGTATCGAAGTTGTGGTCGAAGTACACGGCTTCCCACGTGTTGAGGATCACCGGACGGCCGTGCGAGAACAGGCGCGGATGCAGGGAGCGCGCGTAGGAGTGGAATCGGGCGGCGATCTCGTTGAGACCATCGCCATAGGAGCCGAACAGCCACGGGGTGTCGTAGGAGTTCTGGCCTTCGCCAGGGCCAGCGAGCGTCACTTCGCCGCCGAACAGGAGTTCGCCGCCGCCGATCACGCCGGTCGTGTAGGGCAGACGTTCGGCGGACAGCACGGAGTTGCCGCTCCAGCCCACGTGCACCGAATAGGCGTCGCCATGCTCGAAGCCGAAACCGGGCACGCCGGCGGTCAGGAGCAGGGATGCGTCGAAGTCAGGGCGGCCAGCGAGCTGCGGCTTTTCGAAACGGCCGACGGTCAGCGGCTGGCGCTGCGGACTGCGTTCACGTAGATGGTGACCGGTGGTGGTGAGGATTTCGCCGGCGGATTCGGGCAGCGGGAAGCCAAGCTCGATCTTGCCGATCTCGAGCTGGGCTCCGGCGTCTGCACCGAACAGGTTGGTTACGGTGGCCTTCTGACGGACCAGGCCGCCGGGGAGCAGTTCAAGGTGCCATTCGACTTCCACGCCCTGCTCCTCATCGCGCGCGGTGACTATGACGCCGGGCACGCGGACCGGACCGGTGGCACGGGCATGGCCGGCCACATCGGTGTAGCTTTCGCCGGACACGGCATCGAGGGTGGCTTCCAGCACGCCGCCGGCCTCGATATTGGTCACGGTGAACTTGGGGAAGAGCTCGACGCCGGCGCGGCGCAGCACCACGCGCTGCTCGCCGATCCAGCTTTCGGCCTGGGTGGGCAGGATAGACGGCCAAGCGGTGTCGTCGAGCGCGCGGACACGCGCTGCGGCTTCAGGGCGTCATAGGCGGCCAGCAGGGTGTCGGGCTTGGCCAGCGGGCGGCCCCAGTGGACGATGTGCGGCAGGTCGCTGCCGGCAAACACCAGACCGATCGCCACATTGGCGGCGGGCTGGGTCAGGTAGACGGCGGTGAGTGCGGTACCGTCAGCGGCGGCACCGGTGAAAGTCGAGGTGTTCTCGGCCATATTGTCTCCTTCGACGTGTGTGGATTGGCATTGCACTACTGGTTTCGATGGTAGAAGAAATGGAATATGTTGCCTTGGTGCCGCGTGTTGGTTGCGTGAGGTAAGTAATGCGTCCGTGTCTATCGCCGCTGGGCGAAGAAATCAGTCAGGATGGACTGACACTCGCCTTCCAACACGCCGCCGTGCACTTCAGGACTATGGCCGATATGCGGATCGCGCGGAATATCCCAAATCGAACCGCATGCACCGAGCTTGGGATCCCAGGCACCGAACGCGATGGTGCCGATATGGGTCTGGATGCAGGCACCCGCGCACATCGGGCACGGCTCAAGTGTGACGGCCAGCGTGCAATCGGCGAGATTCCAAGCGCCAAGGCTTGGGCCGCCTGACGCATGGCGATGATTTCGGCGTGGGCAAGCGGGTCACCATCAGCCTCACGCGTGTTGTATCCGCGCCCGACAATCTGGCCGGCCGCATCCAGCACCACCGCACCAACCGGTACGTCACCAGCGGCTGCGGCCTGACCGGCCAGTTCCAGTGCGCAGCGCATCGCCTCGTCATATTCCATACCAACGAGTGTATGCCTTTTTCTCATATCGTCTCATGATGTGCATAATCGGCCGCAATCTTAACGTTTTTCTTCATGGTTCCCATATACTTTTGGTGGAGAAAAAATACGAGAAGGCGGCAACATGGCGGTATTTGAGCTCATCCTATGCATCATTGCGGCGGTGGTGGTGAGCTCGTTTTGCCAGTCGCTCGTACCGAAGGTTTCCACACCGCTGGTCCAGATTGTGCTGGGCGTGCTGGTTACGTATCTGCCGTTTTTCCCCGGATGCAAAGCTCGACCCGGAACTGTTCATGGTGCTGTTTATCGCGCCGCTGCTGTATTTGGAAGCGCACGAAATCGATAAGTCGGCGTTGCTGAAAAACGCTGGATCTGAGCCTATCGCTGGCTATCGGACTGGCTATCGTCACGATGGCGGCGGTCGGATTCACTTTGCATGCCGTCTGGCCGTCCATCACCTTAGCCTCAGCCTTAGCACTCGGCGCGGCACTCGGCCCGACCGGATGCGGTGGCCGTCAGCTCCCTAGGTAAAGAAGCCTCGCTGACGCAGCGTCAGCGCAGCGTGCTGAAAGGCGAATCACTCTTCAATGACGCTTCCGGCATCGTCGGCTTCCAGTTCGCTCTGGCCGCCGCCTTCACTGGCGAATTCGCCGTGGGGCAGGCCGCCGGCGATTCGTGATCTCCTTCTTTGGCGGCACCTTATTTGGCCTGGTGATAGCAGCAGCGGCCAACTGGCTATTCGAGACCGTGCGATCCCTCGGTTGGGAAACCACCACCACACGTATTCTGATGGAACTGTTCCTGCCCTTCCTGCTGTATTTGGGCGCGGAGGAATTCAATGTGTCCGGCATTCTGTCGGTGGTGGCCGCTGGCCTGTTCATCCGATTCGACCGCACCGGCGTGGGGCCGAATGTGGCACGCACGAATATCGTTTCCACTTCAGTATGGGGTGTGCTGAGTTTCTCGCTCAACGGTGCGGTGTTCATTCTTCTGGGCATGCAGCTGCCGCGCGCCATGAGGGCCAGCTGGTCTGACCCGTATATCAGCAATACCGTGCTGATCGGCATTATTCTGCTGGTCACTCTGGTGGTAATCGCGCTTCGATTCTTCTGGATTGCGGCCATGCTGCGCGTTGCGCGAGATACAATCACCGGCCAGCGCCGCAAAATGACACCCGAACGCTGGCGCTCGGCCGCAGTGATGACCTTTGGCGGCCCCAAGGGAACCATCACGCTGTCATTGATGTTTACCATCCCGTATTACATTGCCGGCGGTGCGCCGTTCCCGATGCGTGACGAGCTGATTTTCATTGCGTCAGGCGTGATTATCGTGACCTTGCTGCTGGCCAACTTCCTGTTACCGCTATTGGCCCCGAACCGTGGCAAGGATCCCAGCGCGGAAATAATTCCGGTGACCATCGATGTGTTACGCGCCACGGTGGAGGAATTGACCGGACGCATCACGCCAGAGAATCGTCGTGCGATTCTGATGGTAATCGACCAGTACACCAAGCGCATCGGGCGATTGCAGCAGCGCATCGGCGATACCGATCCCCAGGGATTCGAGCAATTGCAGATCGAAGCGCTGCATTGGGAAAAGGAATTCGTGCGCGACCGGCTTGCCGACACCAAAGCACATCCGGCGGCGGATACGGCCACGCAAGAGCTGAACGTCGAAGCCTGCGAGCGCATGCTTGACCAGATTATGAATACGCTGCGTCACACTTCCACTGATCCGACTTCGGGGCATGCGGTATCGCAGATTCGCGGTCGCGTACGCATGTTCCAGCGGCAGATGAGCAATTACGCCAAACGCACGGTGTCCAAGATTCGCCACACCACACCATTGGTGAGCGAGGACCAGTTTTTCGCGCGCACCCGCGAACTGCAGGTCGAGGCGATTCATCATGTTATCGGTCGGCTTATTGACGAGATGGGCCAGGATACGTACAACACCGAGCATTGTTCGGCACTGTTGCTGGATTATCGTCGTGCCGAGGCTTCATTGCAGGCACGTCCGACCATGAGCGGCACTACGGAAACCATCATGCAGGTCGAGGACGTAAAGCGCGAGAGCTACGGTATCGAACTCGGTGTGATTCAGGACATGTACGAAGCCGGCGACATCAACCGAGCCCAAGCCCGCTCCCTGAGGCGCAACATCTACGTTATGCAGGTCGATGCCGATTCCGGCATCTAGTTTCCTTGGCTCCCTTCTCTGAGGGGAGCCAAGTTGGGGATTGCTATTTCCGTATGATTCTCTTCAGTATGTGCAGTAGTGCTTGCAGTGCTCACTTCGCTCATGGGAGAACAGTCTATGACCGAGTCAGCCACAAGCGCCCTCGATGTCCGATTGCTGCGACGGCCGCGCCAATTCCAGTAATGGCGGCTGACTACAGCACGCCAGAAGTAATGTCGTTGTCAAGTAGCCACTGGCGTAAATCGGCGAACTCCTCAAGACTCACATTGTGATCCAGACCGTGGTAGCTCTTGGTTTTCAGCCACGTATGCTCTTCCAGCCAAGCGGCGGTGGCGAACAGTTCGTATTTTGGGATTACGCCATCGTTCTTGCCGTACGTATAGAACACGGGGATATCGTAATCGGCCAGGCGAGAGTCGGCGGGGGCCGTGCCGGGCACCTGACCGGGTGCGTTGAAGCCGGACAGGGAGACGACGGCCCGGTACCGCTCGGGATTGATACGCAACAAATGCACGGCGACCAGCCCACCTTGCGAAAACCCAAGCGGCACCACGTCACGGTCGGCGGGAATGTTGTCGGCCACCCATCGGTCGACTGCTGTGGCGGCGGCATACGCGTCGTAGTCACGATCATCGCCGATAGGCAGGCATCGTGAACCACGCGTAGTTGCCCGGGTCGGGACTGCCTTCACGGGCCGGCGCGAGTGTCAGCGGCCCGCGCAATGCCACGAAGTCGTTATATGGAGCGATGAGGCGCATGATGTCCGCCATGTCTTCTTCGCTGGATCCCCATCCATGCAGGCACAGGAACAGCGGATGCGTGGCATGCTGGTCGAAGCCGCCGCGCGAGGTGACGCTGTGTTCCACGGTGAGTGGCTCGCCAAAAACGTCCGGGCACAGTGGTGGATTCGCGGCCGATCAGAGGCTGGCTGGCATTCGCTTCTTTGCTCATACCATTCCAAATATAGAGGTCTTGCGCGCTGTGCGGAAAACGATGGACCATGATTTCAATCACATTGGGTAATCCGCGCCGAATCGCCTTGGGACTTTTCAAGGGATACCGGCAATCTGTCAGGCGTTACCGCTGTCTGCGGTATCTGCGGCTGCGGTGATTGTCTCAAGTTCGCCGCCCCACTGCTGCTGCAGTGCGGTCATCTTGCTGGCCTCGCCGAACACCATCCAGCGTTTGCCGTTCAGCAATCGCCAATCACCTTTCGTTTGCTCATTATCAGCGTATTGGCTCAGCAGTTCGGAAATCTTGCTTTCGATAGGTGCCCGGCTGATGGCTGCGGACGATTCCGATTCAAAGGATACGAAGGCCACTCTCGGATCAGTGCACATCTGTACGGTGGTGATGCCCGGCAAACCGCCCGTATCAAGCCCCTGCCATCCTTCTTTGCACGCGCCGGCAGCTTGTTCGATGCCTTGCTCCATCTGTGCGGTATCTTCGACGGGGTGCCTTGTCGTTTCGACTGCTGAATCAGCCTTCCGGGGAACAATACGCCCACGGCCACGCCATAACCCAAGCAAACTATGGCGCACACCCAGTGCGATGATGCCGCCCCGCGCCCACTCCCCCGTGAGTGGCGTACCGAGCATGGTGACTCGCGCAGCGATGACCAGAATCAGGGTGATGCCGATAAGCACCGCCGCCGTCAACGCAACGTATCGTCCTGGCACTGCCGTCATAAAGGAAATGGCGTAAGGCGCGATTTCATGAACCGCCGAGGTGGCCGATACCACGACGGCTAGCAGTCCGCTGACAACGGCAAGTCTGCGGCACATATCGACGTGGCGTGCTGGCTTTGTAGCGGCGAATCGCCGGCCGGCATCCCGCCTGGATGGGCGTCGATTCTGTGCACGACGTGAGCTGCGCGAATCGTCATACTGACCATCGCCGAAGAAATCGTAGTCCTCATCGTTGCGGGCCATCGGTGCCCCCTTCCTGCCGATTACACAGCTAGTGTACCGCTATGGCTTGGGAATGGCGGTCATTCGGGGGAATGATTCAGGGCACAAAAAAAAAAGAACCCCGGCGGTCGCCCGCCGGGGAGAGAAAGGAGAGAGAAGAAGAAAGGGGGTTCAATTGTCGGGAACTGCTGCGGCTCCTGATCAGCTTTCCGCTGACATCATTTATATAACCACTGCTTTCTGGGTCTACCTCTAAGTTTCTCTGAGAAAACCTGAGAATACTTGCGATTGATGGACCGCGGAAGCGTGAGGAGCCTCTCACGTTTCCGCCCAAGGCGCTAGACTTGAAGGCAGTATTTATTTGCCCAAGGAGTTTTTCACATGCTGCTGTCCGACCGCGACATTCTCGCCGCACAGTCCGCAGGTCATATCTCACTTGATCCGTGGACCCCCGAAATGGTGCAGCCCGCTTCCATCGACGTGCGATTGGATCGGTACTTCCGTTTGTTCAATAACCACGCCTACACCTATGTCGATCCGGCGGAAAACCAAGGCGCGCTCACCGAACAGTTCGAGGTGGCTCCCGACGAACCGTGGATTTTGCACCCCGGCGAGTTCGCACTGGGTTCCACGTGGGAATACGTCAAGTTGGACCCGTCCATTGCTGCCCGTCTGGAAGGCAAGAGCTCACTGGGCCGATTGGGGATTCTCACCCATTCGACTGCGGGCTTCATTGACCCCGGTTTCGAGGGGCATATTACGCTTGAGCTGTCTAATGTGTCGACGTTGCCGGTCAAACTATGGCCTGGCATGAAAATCGGCCAGATGTGCTTCTTCCAGCTGAGCTCGCCCGCTGAGCACCCTTATGGCTCCAAGGGCACCGGCTCGCATTATCAGGGCCAGCGGGGTCCGACGCCGAGCCGTTCCTACGAGAATTTCTACCGCGCGCACATCGACGACTGAGCGTTGCGACGTACCATTCGGCCGGCGGATGCCGGCCATTTGCTTAATCCCAAGGAGATGTCATGACCAACAGTGATGGCGGGTTCCAGTTCGACTTCCAGCAGCCCGAAAAGCCGGTCAGGCCAACGGTTCCTCCGATTCCCGGGCAAGAGACAGCAGCATATAGCACAGAACCCACGGCACAAGCCACACCGGCTCTGCAGTTCCCGCAGTCTGTGCAGTCTGCGCAGCCCACACAGCCCACACAGTTTGTGCAGCCCGCGCAAGTAGCGTATGCCTCACAACCCACGCAAGCTGTGCCGACCGTACAAGCCGCTCAGCCGACGCAGCCCATCGATCCGGCCATGACGCAACCGTTCTCGCCGCAATTCCTGGCTGCGGTTGCCGCACAAGCACCACAGCCGGCGGCAGCCACGCAGCCAGTAGTATCCGAAACACCAATCGCCGCTGCGCCCGGCCAGCAGCAATACGTTTGGGATCAGACGACGCAAAGCTTCCGCCCGGTGGACCGACAGCGCCGGTGACGCCAGCAGCACCAGCCGCACCAGCGGCACCCGGCGACATCGCCTGTTTCGGTAGCTTCAAACGCCGCGACACAGGCGTTCCACCCCAATCAGGCCGAGCAGCCTGCGGTAGATGCCGAGGCAACACAAGCGTTCCAGCCTGATCAGGTCATGGCAACACAGCCTTTCGAAGCTCAGGCCATGCCGAATGCCGAAACCGCGGCCGCACAGGCATACGGCGCATCATCCACCGTATCCGGTGAGACCGTTGCCATGCCGGCAACGCAAGTAGCGTCTGCCGATGATGCTGCAGCCACACAGGTGTTCCAACCGGCCGCCCTGGCCGCTTCGGCACAGGCTCAGCCTGCTGTGATGCCTCCCTCCATCCGTTGGATCAGGTCTCCGATGAGGACGATTCCGATGGCGCCGAGCCTCGTCACGGCGGTAGCGGCAAAAGAACACCAGCAAGATCGTCGGCATTGCCTAGCAGTAGTCGCCGTGATAGCGCTGGTTGTCGCCGGCCTGCTCTGGTGGCATTCCAACAGCAGCAAGGCGAGCCAAGCCGTGGCATTGGCCGAGTGCAAGGTAGCGGCCAAGCAGTACACGAATGCTCAGAAGAAGCTCACCACCGCCATATCCAATGGCCAAACCAGCGCGCAAACATCCACCAGCGATGTGGCCGATGCCAATACGCTCACCACGCTGAATCAGGCGTTGCAAGACGCCGGCAATCCGGCTGACACCGCCAAGTGCGATTCCAACCTCAACGCCACTGAGTTGAAGTCTCACACTAAAGAGCTGCAGAATGATGCCAGCGACATGGCTGACAAGACGGATGCCATCAACAACGCGATCAAGGCCGTTAATACTTCAAAGGCGACGGCCGATACCAACACACTGAAATCGAACCTGAGCTCGGCTATTTCGCAGGCGCAGGGCACGCTGGATAATTCCGCGGGCAGTGTGGCCGATGAAAACACCCGCACCGCGCTGCAAAACGCCATCACCGAGGCCAATACGGTGATGAACGGGACCAGTCCGTCCGAATCCGACGTCAATAATGCGATTTCTAAACTGCAGAAGGCCGAGTCCGACGCACCGCCTCGATGCAGGCCAAGCAGCAGGCAGATGCCGCCAAGCAAGCTCAGGAAGAGGCTCAGCAGAAGGCTGACCAAGAGGCACAGCAGAAGTCTCAAGACGAGTCCAACAATAGCGACAACAATAACGGCGGCGACAACTCCACCTCTACTGACGGCACTGACGGCAGCAACAACTGAGGTCTGCAGCGTTCTCCTGTTTCCCATGGGGCGGTAACTCCCCCATGGGGCGGTTAGCATATTTTCCTTTTTCGCGGAATAATGCCGTTTTCAGCGACCGCCCCATGGGATAGTTACCGCCCCATGAGGAGCCGTTTGGATATAGCAGTGGGCCGGCTCTGAATACCAGAGCCCGGCCCACTGCTATATGCCCACAATCAGGGCTATTGCGATGGCTTAACGCTTGGCCATCGCGCGTAGCACAATCTTGCGCAGTTCGGAGGCAATCAGCACGATTGCGGCCAGGCAGATGCATTCCACCCAAGCCATCGGGCTCAATGCCACGGTGCCGAACGGACCGTTGAGGAACGGCACGTAAATCACCACGAGCTGCAGCGCCACGGACAAACCAATCGCACCCCATAGCCACTTGTTGGAGAACAGACCCACGAATGCGGACTGCAGATGCGAACGGGAGGACAGCGCGTTGAATAGCTGGGCAAACACCAGAATCGTGAAGCCCATCGTACGGGCCTCGGTCATCTGCGCTTCATGGCCGATGGCATCCACCGAGCGGTCGGTGAACAAGCCGCCGGATAGGTGCATGTCCATACCAATCAGCGTGACGATGGCCATAATGACGCCGACGAAGATGATGTCGCCCCACATGGAGGCGTCAATCACGCGGTCCGTCACCTTACGCGGTTTACGACCCATCACATCATCGGTCTGAGGATCGACGCCCATGGCCAACGCCGGAGCGGCATCGGTCAGCAGGTTGATCCACAACAGCTGGGTGGCGAGCAGCGGCACGGTGACGCCCACGGTTTCCGGCTGGCGGATGCCGAGGAAGCCAGCAAACACCACACCGAGGAACACGGTGAACACCTCACCCACATTGGAACTCAGCAGGTAGCGCAGGAACTTGCGGATGTTGTCGAAGATCACGCGACCCTCGCGTACGGCGGCCACAATGGTGGAGAAGTTGCGTCCGCCAGAATCACTTGGCGCTCTGCTTGGTCACTTCGGTGCCGGTGATGCCCATGGCCACGCCGATGTCTGCGGACTTGACTGCCGGGGCGTCGTTCACACCGTCGCCGGTCATGGCCACGATGTTGCCTTGGCGCTGCAAGGATTCGACGATCTTGAGCTTGTGCTCGGGGGCCACGCGCGCGTACACGGACACTTCGGACGTGGCCTTGTCGAGCGCGGCCTCATCGGGCAGCTGGTCGAGCTGGTCGCCGGTCAGGGCCTTGCCATCCTTGGCGATGATGCCAAGGTCGGAGGCGATGCGGGCGGCGGTCAGCGGGTGGTCGCCGGTGATCATCACCGTGCGGATGCCGGCACGATGGGCCTCGGTCACGGAGTCGCGCACCTCAGTACGCGGCGGATCGATAATGCCGACCATGCCATTCCAGATGAGATCGGTTTCAATGGCTTCGGCTGATCGGCGATGTCGGACACCTGGCCTGCAGCGTTGACGCTTACACCGGGCACATCAGCCAAGAACCGGTTTCCAGCGGACGGCAGGCCTCGCCAAGCGTACGGTAGGCCTCGGAGGAGAGACGTTCGACGGTGGCGAGAATCGACTGGCGATCGCCTTCGGTGAGCTTACGGACCTGACCACCCACGCGGATGCGCGTGCAGTAGCTCAACAGCACGTCGGGCGCGCCCTTGGCGAACACGGTGAGCTTGTCTGAATCGGTGCTGTCCTTGGCGATGATGGACATGCGCTTGCGTTCGGAGGTGAACGGAATCTCGCCAACGCGCGTGTATCGCTTGATCTTGCGATCGGCCTTGACCTTGCGTGCGGCCACGATCAGCGAGACTTCGGTGGGGTCGCCCACAATCTCCCAACGGCCGTTCTCCTCGCGTAGTTCGCCGTCGTTCGCGAGCGTGCCGGCCACGAGCGTGGCGACGACTTCATCGGCCACAATCTGGGCCTGCTCGGACTTCAGGACTGACGCCGCCGGTCATAACCATGCGGCCTTCCGGCGCGTAACCGGTGCCAGTGATCTGCACTTCGCCGGACGGGGTGACCACACGTTCCACGGTCATCTCGTTGCGGGTCAGCGTACCGGTCTTATCCGAGCAGATCACGGAAGCGGATCCCAAGGTCTCCACCGAATGCAGTTTCTTGACGATGGCGTTGTGCGCGGCCATACGCTGCACACCAAGCGCCAGCACCACGGTCAGGATGGCGGCCAAGCCTTCCGGCACGGCGGCCACAGCCAGCGAGACAGCCAACAGCAGGAATCAATCACGTCATGGACGTCGTTGAAGCCTTCCAGCACGGCGAGCGCCACCAGCACCACGACAGCGATGACGCACACCGCAATGCCGAGGATCTTGGAGACGTAATCCATCTCCTTCTGCAGCGGAGTTTTCTCATCTTCGGTGGCGGAGAGCATGTCGGCGATCTTGCCGACCTGCGTATTCATACCGGTGCCGGTCACGATTGCGCGGCCGGTGCCTTGCGTCACGGAAGTGCCGTTGAAGATCATGTTGGCGCGGTCGCAGCGCTGGCTTCGGTGAGTGTGTCCGGCTTCTTGCCAACCGGCACGGATTCGCCGGTCAGTGAAGCCTCGGCAATGCGCAGGCTGGCCGCGTTGACCAGTCGGCCATCAGCGGAGACCGAATCGCCTTCCGCAAGGACGATGATGTCGCCGGGGACCACGTCGGCGGTGTTGATGCGCATGACCTTGCCATCGCGCAGCACCGAGGTCTGCGGGGCCGTCATTTGTGCGAGCGCTTCGACGGCCGCCTCGGCCTTGGCTTCTTGCATATAGCCGAGCACAGCATTGACAATCAGGATCAAGATGATCACGATGCGTCGAACGGCAGCACTTCGCCGCCTTCCGCGCCGGGCTGCGCATTGGCTTTTTCGATGAACCAAGCGATCACCGAGATAATAGTGGCCGCGATCAGCAGGTAGACCAGCGGATCTTGGAATTGGGCCAGGAATTTCTTCCATTTCGGTACGGGCGGGGCGCTGGCGAGCTCGTTCGGGCCGAATTTGGCCAGTCGGCGCTTGGCTTCTTCCTCGCTCAGGCCGTGGGATGGGTCGACGTTCAGGGCTTTGGCCACGTCGTCGGCGCTGGTCAGACTTGGATCAGTATCCCCCAATAGCGCTTCCTGTGCGCGCACCTCTTCCGATTCCACGACCCCGTTCGTTGCGGTCGTGGACACTGCGGATTGATCTTTGAGATCATCCATAATATTCTCCTTGGTATTGCCGCGGAGTAGTCAGCCTTGCGGCCGCTGCCGGGTTTTCTCTCCCGGCTGGACGCACAGGACTGCGCGGTTATGGACACCGGCGCAACTGCTGCCGATGCATACGATTGCCATTATTCCATAACCGCGTGGCGCACTTGGCGCACAGCGTAATAGCGTTTTGCCTAGAACAGGCGACGCAACCAGGCCTCAGCCAAATCAGGCCAACACTGCACGCATTCGACGATGTGCGCATAGAAGCCGTTACCGGCAGTTTCCGCATTGGCCAAGGACAGGCCGTGGCTGCCTTCAGGGAACAGGTGCGCCTCAATGCTCACGCCGGCGGCCCGGCAGGCCTGGATGAGCATTAGCGTGTTCTCCACGGGCACGGCGTCGTCGGTCATGGTATGCCAGACGAAGACGGGTGGCGTTTTGGCATCGATGTGCTTTTCGATGGAGAACTTGTCCAGCAAAGCCTGATTGTGAGCTTGGTCCCCTAGCAGGCATTGGAAGCTGCCGCGATGGGCGTACTTGCCGGCGGTGATTACTGGGTACGAGAGCATCAGCGCGTTCGGGCGCACGGCGTCCGGGTCTATGCCGCCCTGTTCGCGGATGTCTTCGTCGCCGACCGAGGTGGCGAGGTTGGCGGCCAGATGCCCGCCTGCGGAAAAGCCGAGTACGGCCACTTGCGCGGGGTTTACATGCCACTGATCCGCATTGGCGCGAATCAGGCGCATTGCCTCGGCAGCCTCCAGCAAAGCCACCGGATAGCGGCTGGGCTGCACCGAATAGCGCAGCACGAATACGGCGAAGCCTTTGGCCAGGAATTGCAGGGCCACTGGCTCGGCTTCGCGGTCAGAAGTCATGGCGTAGCCGCCGCCAGGCAAAATCAGGATGGCCGGGCGTATACGGTCCGGTTCCATCTCCTCGCTGTTGTCGGCCACATAGCCAAAGAATCGCGCCTCGCTGCCATCAATGCCAACGATGGTTTGTTGAATGTATTGCATGCCATACATCATACGCGCAGAGAATAGTTCTCGATAAGAACCACTCGCCATATGCGGTCTTGCCCGTATCTCCAAACCGAATAACGCTTACAGCGAATCGTGAAGACTGCGGGCCATGGCGCGGTCGCGCGAGCCTTTGGTGAGCTTGAGACCGAGGGTCACGGCAATCAACACAACAGTGCAGGCGATCCACAGCGTTCGACCGCCGAAGTTGCTGATAGTCCAGCCACCAATCAGCGGCGCCAGCGCAATCGACGCCGACCACACTACGTTGTAGACGCCTGATACGTGCCGCGCGCCGACGCGGGTGCCATGGCGGCAACCGTAGTGGTGGCGATAGGGAATGTGCCCAGCTCACCCAGCGTCCACAGCACTACGGCAAGCGCGAATCCGCCCCAAGAATGGGCCGCGGCCTGCACCGCATAGCCGATGACGGTTACGGCGAGGCCCATCACCAGCACGCGTGAATTGCCCATGCGCGCGAACAGTTTCATCGCGGGAATCTGCAGCAGGCACAACATACCGCCATTGATGGTGAGCAGCACCGAATACTCGCCCAGCCCTAGACCAAGGTCCGTCATGGCAATGGGCAGGCCGGAGGTGCTTTGGAAGTACACAAGGAAGTAGCCGAACATCAGCAGGGAGAAGCCGAGGAATGGAGTATCGGTGAGCACGCGCCGCCAATTGCGAGACATGGCGCCCTTGACACTGGCAGCCGGTGCGGCATCCGAGTGATTCGGCCTCTCAATGCCGGCGAATTCCGCATGGGTAACACTGCATTCGTCTTCATGGCGCACCGCACTTGGCACCGATACAGTAATCCCCAAATGCCGCACCTCGCGGAAGAACGCAATCAGCAATATCGTGACGGGCTATCATCACCGCCGCTTCAACGTAGAACATCAGCGAATACGAGATCTTGACCAGCTGGTTGGCCACAATCGGTCCAATCGCGTACCCAAAATTAATCGCCCACGATTGCAGTACGTATGCACGTTGCTGACGTTCGGCAGGCACCACATCCGCGATATACGCGGCGATGGCCGGGCTGGGCAGCGAGGCGAACGCACCATAGACGAACAGAGCCGCGCCTAAAGACACAGGATCAGTGAGTACGGAAACGACCAGCAGGGCAGCCGCTGCGCCGATTTCGCCGATGATAATCATGGATTGGCGGCCGAATCTGTCGGACAAGGTACCGCCGAACAGGCAGCCGATGATTGCGCCGAAGCCGTACATGGCCACGACTGTGCCCACCACACCCTCATCGAGGCGCAGCGCGGAAACCAAATATATCGACAAGAATGAGGTCACGAAGCGACCCATCCACAGAATCAGAATCGCCAACCATAATCCCCAATACAGCAGGGACAGTCCGAATATCATACGCTGCTTCTTCACTCTCAATACCTTACCGGCTACCGACGGCGGAATAGCCGCGTTTTGGCGCGGGGTGCTGGGACAATAGCACCTATGGCTATCAAAAAAGGACCGACCAAGGGGTCGGGTGGCAAGCATCGCAACAAACTGAAGGGCTACGGCCCCACTCCCAAGGCCGAGGACCGCGTCTATCACAAGGCGTACAAGGCCAAGAAAGCGGCCGAACGTCGGCAGATGGCCGACCCGCGTCTGGCAGCCCGCCGTCGAGTGGACAAGTTCGCTTCGGCGGATACTTCGGATCTGGTGTACGGCCGTAATTCCGTGCTGGAAGCACTGCGCGTAGGCGTACCTTCTTCCACGCTGTACATCATGTCTCGTATTGAACATGACGATCGTACTCGCGAAATCGTGAAAATCGCTGGTATGAACGGCCTGCACATGCTGGAGGCCGATCGTCTGGAGATGGATCGTATCGCCCGCTCTGGCAACCATCAGGGCGTGATTCTGAAGGTCGATCCGTTCCAGTACTCCTCGCTGAACGAGCTGGCCGATCGTGCTGAGAAGAAGGCCAAGGCAATGGAGGCCGCGAATTCGGCGGCCGCCCGTATTGCTGCGCGACCGCTGTTTATCGCATTGGACGGCGTGACCGATCCGCAGAACCTGGGTGCCGTGATTCGTTCGGCGGCCGCATTCGGTGCCAATGGTGTGATTCTGCCGGAACGCCGTTCCGCTTCAGTGACGCCGCCGCTTGGAAGGTGTCTGCCGGTGCGGCCGCGCATATGCCGGTGCGCGCGTGGTGAACCTGACTAAGGCACTTGAGGGCTTGAAGGAGCGTGGATACTACGTTGTCGGCCTTGACGGTGGCGGCGATAAGCTCGTCGGCGAGACTGGCTTTGAATCCGATCCGCTCGTTGTAGTGCTCGGTTCGGAAGGCAGCGGTTTGGGCCGACTGGTGCGCGAACCTGCGACGCGATTGCCGGCATCCCGATCAGCTCGTCTGTTGAGTCGCTGAACGCTTCAGTGGCGGCGGGTATCAGCCTGTACGCGGTGTCCAACGCACGGCGCAAGGCTGCGGCGGAGTGATTGTCGCTTGAGGCCGTAATAGGTTGTACATACACGGAAGCCCCTCTATTTGAGGGGCTTCTTTGTGTGATGGGCTCACCTACAGACAGTCCACCGGATTGTCCGCTTAATGACTCCACACTGCCGCATCCGGATCGTCATCGGGGTTGTAGCCGTCGTCGTCCGGGTCGCTGTAGGTGGATTCGTCGTCAATGACGCCGGAATCGGCCTCTTCGTTAAGTTCGGCGAGTGCTTGGAGTCAAGGCTGTAGCTCGGCAGAGCGTTGTCGATGTAGCTGGTCACGGCCTCGCCCATCGGCACGTCGTGGCCGGCCTTCTCCGCCAGGAACCAGCGATGGTCAAGCACCTCATGGAAGAACTGAGCAGGCTCGATCTGGGAGCGATATTCGCGCGGAATCATACGCACGGTCGGCTCGAACACCTCACGCATCCAGTCGGTGGCCACGATTTCCAGATCCTCGCCCTCACGCCACGTGGAGGCACGGTAGGCGTCAAGGTCGTTGAGCAGACGACGGGCCTGGTTCTCCTGCACGTCAAGGCCGGTGAGGCGCAGCAGCTTGCGGTTGGCGTAGCGGCGTCCACCACGCGCGGGCGGACCAGCACACGCTTGCCGTCCTCGGCGGTCTTCATTTCCAGCTCGTCCACGTCGAAGCCCAGTTCGTTGAGCTTGTTGACGCGCTGCTCGATCTTCCACATTTCGTCCGGGTTGAACTTGTCGGTGTCGGTCAGGGCGCTCCACAGCGAGTGGTAGCGGTCGACTAGGCGGTTGCCCACCTCGATCTCATCCACGTCGCCGGGCAGTAGCTTGCCGGACGCAAATCCATAAGTTCGCCGATGATGTTGGTGCGGGCCAAGTCGATATCGTATTCGCGCTGGCCGTCGGTGAGCTGGGCTTGCAGGTCACCGGTCTCGGCGCCACCAGGAAGGCGGAGAAAGCGTCGGCGTCGCGCAGGAACAGGACGTTCGACAGGGACACATCGCCCCAATAGAAGCCGGCCAGGTGCAGGCGCACCAGCAGCACGGCGAGGGCGTCAATCAGTCGTTCGGCGGTGTCCGGGCGCAGGTTGCGGGCGAACAACGCACGGTACGGCAGCGAGAACTTCAAGTGCCGGGTGACCAGAATCGCCTCCAGCGGCTCCCCTTCACGGGTATGACGGCCGATGACCACGGCGATCGGGGTCACAGTTGGCAGTTCGAGCTTCTGCAGTCGACGCAGGATCTCGTACTCTCGCTCGGCCACCTGGCGCGTGATCTCCTTCATGGCGTACACCTCGTCGCCCACGTGCACGAATCGCACGACGTGGCGGGAGATGCCTCGCGGCAGGTTGGCCAGCAGGTCCTTAGGCCAGGTGGCCAAGGGCTTGTGCCAGGGCAGCGTGAACATCTTTGGGTTCGAGCTGGCGGCGGTGATTTTCAGTGCTTGCGGTTCGGCTGAATTGGCGTGTTCGTCTTCGGCTTTGACAGACGTGGCCTTCAGCGCACGCGGATCCATCTGGGGCAATTCGTTCAACTCCATGTGTTCGATTTTACGTGTCGTTCGCGATGTGTGCTCCTTTGCCACGACTTCGGCGCGTTATGTTTACGGACGATTCAACTCGCCCCATGCCGCTCATTGCATATCGTTGGACTTGGTTTGCTGTGCAAGCTGCAAACGCAGCTCATCGATCTGCCGCTGCAGGCTCTCGATATAACGTGTTTGCTTGCAGATGATCAGATCGCGCACGTCACGCACATCGACCTTGCTGACTTCTCTGTCTTGCTCCGTGTCCATATCCACAGAAAACAGGCGTTCCGGGCTGCTTGCCACTTCCAGATCTTCCAGCTGCATTTTCTTCCGCCATCGGTCCATGCAGCGTTCAATACGTTTTTCGCCTATGAGCTCAGGCCCTAGTCCCGCCTCACGGAACAGGTACGTGGGCGATTCGCCGGCATCGGCGCGCATCACGCATTCCCGTTTGAACCACTCGGCATACCTGATGCGTGATGGCGATACCTTCACCACCGCCCGCAGCTTGATCAGACGTTTTATCTGTGCGGATGAGAACGAGGCCTTGCTATGCGTCATGCTTTTCCTCCGTCGGCACGGAACTGGTGTGATGACTCGGTATCATCGGAGCGATATCGCACGCGTAGTTTCAACACGGCAAATGCGATGACAAGTATGACGGCCGCAACACCGGCGATACCTCCCACGGCGGCACCGGTATTGCCGATAACGCCAGGATTGCCCGGCATCTCTCCTGGGTTGTGTTCGTGTTCAGGCGGGGTGGGCGGAGTACTGGTGCTGAATTTCGGCTCTACCGTGATGTTGAGATCGGCGGCCGTATCTCCGCTGCCGGGGAATCGAGATGAGGAACGGATCACAGTCGTATGCCTTGTTGGCTTTCGCCGAATCCGTGCGGGAGACCAGATATAGGCCAAGCGGTAGGTTCTGGAAAGTAAGTTGGCCAGCTGCATTGGTGGTGCCGGAATGCTGGTATAGCTTGTTTTTCGCCGCGTGTGCAGCCAGCTTCTTGGCGGCATCGTGATATTCGCTCGATGTCAGGCGTTCCCAATCGGCAGTGAGACCGGAAAAATCACTGACGGTTTTATATGAGGAAACGCTACCGTTGCTGTTCGTTGTGACGGTAGCGACGCGCACGATGGCGTAGGTATCGCCGGCAAGTGATTTGGGTGAAGCCGCGTCTCGGTTCCACACGGCATTGATGGTGAGAGTGCCGAAGGAATCAGCTTGCGCGTATGGCACCATGAAGCCGAAAGACACAAGACCAGTGAGGATGATAGTAATGGTGGCGGCAATCATGGCAGCAATGCGCGCCGCACCATACTCGCTTCCGCTATGCGGGTCTAACATGTCTGCCCGGTCCTTTTCGCCGTGATGAATGTGATTGGTTATTTGTATTGGCTGGCTGAGGAGGCAAGTCACCGTCCGGCTCGATGGCTGTGGAGCTAGAATCACCGGATGCGACCTTGGCGCTCCCACTCTGCCGGCGTCGCCGCTCATGCCGCTGCCACAAATGCCATGCAATAAGCAAGGCAATCAGCGCGAGAGACGGCAACAAATACTGCAGCGGAATGTCCACGTGGAATGTGGATTTGGCGTCATTCTGCTGCTGTGGTGTGTATGGAATACGATGACCGCGCACCAGCAGCCGATGCGTGTTGACCGCATACGGTGTGCAGGTAATGAGCGTGACCAAATCCTTGCCGGGCTCAATCGCCAGTTGTTTGGCATCAGTCGGCAGAACGGTAGTGATCTTATCGACCTGATACGCATACGTGTCTTTAAGTATTGTGATATAGAACTTGTCGCCTTTTTTCATAAGGTTCAAGTCCGTGAACAGTTTTGCCGTGGGCAACCCTCGGTGGCCAGACAGCGCCGCATGAGTGGACGCGCCACCAACTGGTAGTGAGGTCTGTTCCAAGTGACCGATGCCGGATTGCAGTACTTTCTCGGAAGTGCCGTGATAAATAGGCAGGGTCTCCTTGAGCTTAGGCACAGTGACGTATCCCATCATGCCGTCGCCGGCGAGGTTGAGGAGCTTCATGTACTCGGCGTCGGTGGCTTCGGTGTTCACCGCTCCGGTGAGGGCGCTGGTGATGCCGGAGCTTTCCTCGGCGAGTCTGGTGTTGTAGGCGTGCGCGGCGTCGATCATGCTGCGGTATTCTCGTCGGAGAGCGCCTCGACGGCCGCGTCGTAGTTGCTGACGACGCGCGAGGCGTCTTCATGACGAGGAAGTTGCTGATCGTCGGGTAGAACAGGACGAGCAGTCCGATCACGATGACCAGCAACGGCGCGAGGCCGCGCAGCTTCTTAACCATGGATCTCCTTGGTGGGGCTTCCCCGGTCAGGGAAGGCCGGCGCCCCGGTCCCCTTGACGCGGGTCAGGGGCAGCCGGGGGTCGAGTGGCGGTCTCAGGCCGCGTGACGGGACTTGCGGTTGGACTTGACGTACCAGGTCGCGCCGAGGGCCACGATGGCCACGCCGAACACGGTGAACAGCACGGTGCCCATGCCGCCGGTCTCGGGGAGGGTGACGCCCTTGTTGTTCTCGACGGTGATGACCGGGACGGTGGTGCCCTGCGCGTTGGCGTTGTTTACCTTCCAGGACTCCAGGATGCCGGTGTTCTCGTCGTACGTGGCGGAGATGGTGACCGTGATCGGATCCTTCAGCAGGTTATAGCCTGTCGGAGCCTTGATCTCCTTCACCTTGTAGGTGCCTTCCTTGAGACCGGTGAACTGCAGCTTGCCGTTATTGTCGGTGACCACAGTCTTGTCATCGGCGACGGTTTCCGTTCCCTTGGCCGGGCGGAACACACCATCGGAGACCTTCACAAGATTGATCTTGGTGCCGTTCTCGCGCTGCAGTTCGAACTGGGCGCCCTTCAGCTTATCGTTGTGGTCGACCGCGTTGACCTTCTCGATGTCGAAGTTGAAGGTGTAGGTGTAGGTCTTGTCTTCCTTGGTGGTGCCGGTGCCGTTAGAGGCCGGGTCGTTGCTGTACTCGATCTTCGCGTCGTTCTGGTTGCCGGTGGAACCGACCTCGGCGTCCTTGTTCAGGGTGGCGGAGTACTCGACGGTGATGGCCTTGCCGGCGTCATTCTGGTGCAGATTCTTGAAGTTCATCATGTTGACTTCAAGAGCGGTCTTACCAGTATCGGAGTCCGTGGTGTACGTAGCGGTGTAGTCGAGGTCCTTGGTCAGCGTGGTATCGCCGATCTTGACGGTCGGAGCGAACGTGCCGCCCTCGGCGGTGCCGTTCAGAGTAAGGCCCTTGGACAGGGTATCGGTGAACTTGAAAGTGTAGCCGTTGGTGTACTCGGTCATGTCCGGCACGGTGGAGGCGAGCTTGAAGTCCACGGTGTCGCCGATCTCGACGCTGTTGTGCTTCTTGTCGTCGGTGCCGTTCTTGACGGTCTTCTGGATGGTCGGGTAGGTGCTCTTGAGGTCCTGCTCGACGGCGGTGCTGTTCAGCACATTGAGCAGGATGGCATCGGTGCCACGCTTGTCACTGGTATCGGTGGAACCGGCCTTCGGGCTGACGAGGTAGGAACCGTAGGCCAGATCGGTGAACGTCGCCGTGTACTTACCGTCCACGGCAATCTTGGCCGCGCTCTCGGTCTTAATGGTCAGGCCGGTCTGGGTCTTCGCCCAATCGGAGGCCTTCTTGGCGAACGGGACGACCTGGGTCTTCCCGTCCTTGAGGCCGGAGACGTAGTCATAGGCCCTTTGGGCGACGTTGTCGACGGTGGTGTCATCGCCAAGGTTGAACTCAGTCTTGTTCGAGATGAAGAACTGGTTCCACTCGGAGTTCAGCGTGAAGCCGCCGTTGTCGGCGGTTCCGGCGTTGACGGCATCCAGATCGTAGGAGAACATCTGGTAGGCCTTGATTTCCTTGCCGGCGAACTCGGCGTTGGTGCTGCTCACCTTGATGCTGCCGTTGGCTTCCTGAGCGTTGGCGGTGGTGGCGCCGAGGCCGGCGATGCCGAGCATCGTGGCGGCTGCGAGGACGCCCGCCGCTACATTCCTGATTAGTGACTTCATCACTGTTCCTTTCTCTGTACTGCACCCGGTCCCGGTCGGGGCCGGTTCGAGTTGGTTACATTGGTTGCCCCGCCGCCGTGCGACGGCGGGAAGTCTGGTTATCGGGTGTGCCGACCGCGTTGCGGCCGACCGGCAGCGCGTTCCCCGCGCCCGCTCCCCCCGGCCGCGGCCGGTTCCATGCGGTTGCGCGCAGGTACCATGCGGTGCCGAGGGCGAGCATGAGCACGCCGAGCATGACGAACAGGAGCGTGCCGTTGCCGCCGGTCTCGGGCAGGGGCGAGAAGTTCGTGACGGTGGCCACGTACTTGCCGTCCTTGTCCCGCTGCCGTACTGACGGACACCGAGTAACCGGCCTCGGCCGGGGTCTTCGTCTCGGCGTTGCCGTCCGTGTCGCCGGAGGCGTAGGTCATGTTGAGCTCCTTGACGGTGTACGTGTAGTAGCGCGTCACGTCCTCGCCGTTCGGGCCGGAACCCTTATCAACGAAGGCGACCGGCAGGCCGGTGAGCTTCGTGCGCCACGTGTCGCTCCACGCGGAGCCGTTCTCCTTGGCGGTCATGGTCACCGTGAACGGGTTGGTCCGCTCCTCGGTGGCGCAGTCGTCCTTGAAGCATTCGAGCTTCCCGGCCTTGACCTGTTCGCCCGCCGCATTCGTGTACGTGGCGGTCACCTCGAGGGTGATGGCGTCGGGGCGTTCCAGCTGGCCGTTGCGCCACACTTTCTGCAGGGTGAGGTCCACGGTCTTGCAACCGTCCTTGCCGCACGGGTCCTGGCCGTCGTCCGGTTCGGGGGTGAGTCCGCCGTTGTTGTCGGATACGGGCACGTCAAGCATGAGCACGGCCTTGGCCGGGGACTGGTAGGCATCGAGCTTTGTGCTGCTGCCATCAGCCACAGTCACGGCATCCTTGATGCCAACCCATGTGGTACCAGCGTCGCCGGATGCGGAGCTGTGCACAGCGCTGCTGTCGTATGTGTTGACCACGTCGAACAGCTTCACTTCCCAACGATCGAGTCCGGTGTTCAGCGCATCGTCTGCCGTGTTCTTCTGCGAGAAGATCTTGTTGCCGTCCTGTGCGGAGGTGCGGGCCTCACTAGCGTTCGCGGCCGCCTTGCGGTAAATGCGATAGGTGTTGTATGCCTTGTCGCCGTTGCCGTCATCGACCGGTCCGAGGATGTCGCTCATGGTGTTGAAGTCCCATACGGACTTGAGTTTGGTGTTCGAGAACGGGTCGACCAGTCCGCTGGCACCGCGGATCGTGTCGGCGTAGACCATGTGGTCGTCTGCCAGCACGCCCTCGTCGTTCAGTCCGGCGAAGCGCCCGTGTAGCCTGTGGAAAGATCCTTCACACCGTCGGTATCCTGAGTTGCCCCTCCGCCGAACACGTCATAGCCATTGGCGATGCCCGTTACGGTGGACTGTTCGACGCGCGTACGGTTGCCCTTGATGAGCTGGACGGTCAGGTTGCTGCCCGACCCATCCATATCAATGCCGTCTTTGCTGCAAGGCAGTTTGATGACACTATCGCCGATGGTGACAATCGCCACGTCGGTCTGCTGCTGGTTTTCATCATCAGCCTTGGACAGAGCAACACTCACCTTCAGTCCGAACAGGTTCACGTACAGCACGTCGCCTTCCGAAAGCACCTTGAGATCGAATACCTTGCCGAAGATGGCCGGGAACCACTTGCCTAAATCGATGACGCCGACCTGTTCCGCCTTGTCGAGGTACAGGAGCTTGACCAGCGCGTTCACCACTTGCAGCAGCAGTTCCACAAGTACAGAGTTGACCTTCGCGTCAACCAAATAGGCACGGCTGGTTTCACCGACGAATCCGCCGGCAATCTCACCGCTAGTGACCTTCTTGAGATTGTCAGACGTGCAGCCCTTCACCCTAGCCAAATCCACGTATCCAACAAAACCGCCTGCGACCTCACGTCCGGTAGCCTTGTCGGTGGCTTTGCCGTAATTGTCGCCATGGTGTGTGGCGGTGACGGTATAACCGTCCGGGATGCCGGTGACGCGCGAATCGCCAACGTGCGAGCCCCAGATGTCAAGTACGCCGGCCGTGGCACCAAGCAGATTGAGCGCATCCGTGCCGAGTTGTGCATTGTCGGCGGCGACCGTGCCGGATTTGCCAAGATGCCCGATGAAGCCGCCCACGTAGTTCACGCCGGTCACACTGTTGAGGTTGGTGACCGCAGACTGCTTCACAGAGCCATTGATCAGTCCACCGCCGAAGCCACCGACCGCACCGGTGTAACGCTTCGAGTCAAGCATGCCCTTTGTGGTGGAATCATGGGCGACAATCTGGATGCCGTCGCTCACACCGTTGACCTGACCGTCATAGATGAAGGTGCGGAATGCTTCGAGCACGCCCACGTTGCCGACCTTGAGCAGTTTGAGCAGCAGGTTGGTATCCTGCTTATCGCCGGCCTCGCCGCCGCCGACGGAAGCGACGCTGGATACATCAGCAAGACCAAAGAAGCCACCGGCGTATTGCCCGCCTTCGACAGCGCGCAGCCCGTTAACAGTAAGAGAAGCCGGGTCATTGTTCGGATCCGCTTCACTGCCGGTGCCTTTGGCGGAATCCTTGTCACCGAGGATCGCGGCTTGCAACGAACCAGCGAAACCACCGGCGTTCAGGGCATACTTGGCTGTGGTATTACCCTTATCGTCCTTGCTCTCATATGCGCCATTGACCGTGTATCCCCATGCCGGGTCATCCGAGCTCACATGTGCACCGCGAATCGTCGTAACCGTGGCCTGCAATACGCTGACCAGACTTGCCGGGTTCGATACCAGCGAGTCGAGGATTCCTTGCAGGAATCCCTCGGACGCATTGGTGTCCACATCCGCAACCGCACCGGCAGTGGCCACGCCGATAAATCCGCCGACATTGTTGCGCCCTTCCACCTTGCGCAGGTTGGAAACGTTGGCGCCGGCAGCGGTGACACCCTCGACAAGCTTCTGGCCGTTCTGGTCGAGATCGCCCCAGATCTGGCCACCGACCGCGAGACCGGCATAGCCTCCGGCATTACCGGTACCGTGCGTGATGTCTTCACCGGTGGCCACGACCTTCATACCCTTGCGGTAGCCGGCCACGCTCGAAGATTTGACGACGGGCACAAATACCTGTGCCACGTCGAGCATCTGTCCCAAATCAAGTTTGATGCCTTTGTCGCCGAATAGTTGGATAGAGCCGAACGAGGATGCCGAGCCGGATTCCATCGTGCCTGCATAACCGCCTGCCGCACGCATGGCAGAGACGGTCTTGACATCCATCGATTGGCCATCGGTGATCGTGCCAGTGCGCATCAGACCGACGTGTCCGCCGGCGACGCCGGAATCATGCAAGTTCGCGCCAGTCCGATACTCCGCACGTCCTGCGACGACGTTGAATCCGAAGATGTAGGATTCGAGGAACTTGTCCAGGGAATCCTGATCAGTAACAGAGCCCGCACCATCAGCCGTGGTCACATCGGTGAATTCCTTGCCATACGCACCGTACTTGCCGATGTTGTCGACCCACGTCTTCCACTGGTCGTAGCTCATATTGCGCAGCGGACCAGTGACCTTCGAGTGCTCCTCGGTCGGGTAGACCACGGACAGCACGCCGGCGAGGTTGCCGGCCTTGATGAGACCGCCGAGCAAGGAGAGCGAACCGCCTTCAGCGGTATCGGCCGCTTCCATGAAGCCGGTGTAGCCGCCGGCGATTTCGGCACCGTATACGCTGCGGATGCGCGCGGCATAGGCTACGCGTTGCGGCCCGTTGTATTTGCCGTCGGTGTTCTCCTGCTTCCATGCTGCGGTGTTGTTGCCCCAGATATGGCCGCCGCGGTTACGTCCCGCATAGCCGCCGGCCATGCCGCGGCGTGTGGTCGTATCCGATGCCGCCTGTGCGCGCACCGCGCCGCCGCACACTGTGGCATCGGTCGAGCTGTTGCGAATCGTCGGCACGAAGTCCTGCACGAGCGAGAGCAGGTTGTCGAGGTTGACGAGCTTCTTGAGCACGCTGCCGTCGCCGAGTACGTTTGCCACGGCTCCCGGCTGCATGGTGCCCACGTAGCCGCCGGCCGAAACCTGGCCGATGATGTATACGAACTCATGCGAGCTCGAGTCCTGGATATGGCCGCCTTCGATGTCTCCGGCGAAGCCGCCGGCCATACCCAGTGGATCGGGCTTGTTGTTGGCGTTCCTATGGTCTGCCGTGCCGGCCAGCACGGAGTATCCGCCGATGCCGCCGGTCACATCGGAATGTTCAATCGTCGAGACGACGACATCCAGCACACTGAGTACATCGTTGAGATTGACGTTCTGGCCGAGCAGGCTCAAGCCGCCGCCCACGGCCGCCGCCGAGCCGATGTCCATTTTGCCGATGTAGCCGCCGGCATACCGAGCGGCGGTGACTGCATACGAGCTGTCTTTGCTCAGATAGGTGTCGTCGATGGATCCGGTGGTTTCCAGATTCTTCGGTGCCTTGACATCAGTACGGCGCAGTTGGGTCACACTGGAATGGGACACCTGCACACCGGAACCGTATCCGATGTAGCCGCCGGCGGAACCGGATTGCGTATCGGACTGATCAAATCGGGTGGCGGAAACGGTGAAGCCGGGATCATCCGGGTCGGAAATCTTGTTACCGCTAGTTGCCTCCACGGTGGTGGCATCGGAATGCACACCCGCGTAGGAGATGAACGGCACATAGCCCTGCACCACCTGCAACAGGTTGGCGAGATCCACCGTACCGAATTTGCCGAGCAAACTCAGGCCGCCGTTGCCAGCCGAAGCGAGCGCGCCGGAAACGACCTTGCCGCCGAAACCACCTGCGTATGCGCCGCCGGTCACATGGTCAAGGTTGACAACGGCCACGGGGTTGGCTTGAACGCGGGACTGCACGTCTGCCAGCGTTGAGTCGTTCTCGAGATCGGTTTCGGAGACTGATTGACCTTGCCGCTTTGGAAGTTTCCCGCATAGCCGCCCGCGATATCACCTTCGACGTAACCGCCGTTGACGTACGTCACGGTGGTATCCGTATAGCTTGGAATCAGATACGGCATGGCACCGAGCAGGTCGTTCACGGACAGCAGTCCGCCCTTGATGAGGTTGTCCAACACGCTGGAATCATCGGCGTTGCTAAGTGCGTCGGCGAGGCCGCCGGTGGTGGAGAAGCCCACGAAACCACCCGCGATGCCATCGGACGTGCTGGTATCGGCTGTGACCGATTTGAGGTTCGTCACATGGCTTTCCCGGGTCTTGGTGCTGTTGGCCTGACCATAGAAACCGCCCGCAGCGTAATCGGTGGTCTCGTTGTTCTCGTTCTTGCCGGTCGCCTTGACCGTGAATCCGTTGGCGATGCCGTTCACATTCGATGCAGTGACTGCAACCGAAGAATATTGGGCAACCGATAGCAGACCGGAAAGCTTGATAAGCCCAAGCACATTGAGACCGCCAGCACCGATGGCGTCGCCTGGTCCAGAGAAGCCAATAAAAACCGCCGGCTTCTCCCCTGGCCGAGACCGTGGCCAGATTGGTAAGGTTCGTGTTGGCCACGTCGCCGCCGGTGGCGCATCCGATGGCACCGCCCGCATAGTATGAACCGGCCTTCACCGTCAAACCGGATGCCGGAGCGGTGACAGACATGTTCTCCACGGTGAACGCGGCAAACTGGTCGAACTTCTTGAGCGTGGCGATATCGCCAATTTTCACCACACTGTTGAGCAACCCAGCTACCGTTGTCGGTTGCAGATTGCCGGCGATGCCACCCGCGTAGGAGCCGTGGCCGTGACCGATTCAAGGCCTTCTATGGTGGTGGAGCGCTGCTGAGGGAAGTCACGAGGATTGTTGTACTTCCAGAATGTGAGATTCTGAAGGCGGTTCCGCGAGGAATCACCGATCACCGTACCCGAACCTTCGCCCACAAGGCCGCCCGCGTAATCACCGCCGGCAGCAACTGTGAGGGAGCCCTTCATCTGCGTGCCGAGAATCACAGAAGGATTCACACCGACGATGGATAGCAGTTCTCCTGCACCGTTATCGCTGCCGCTCAGCAATTTAGTCACAGCCTTGGTGAGCTGTTTCAACAGCGATGCATTCGTGGTATCGTCCGTACCGAGTTCCAGGCCCCATCCCACGGAGGCGAATCCGGTGAATCCTCCGGCGTGGGATCTGTCGGCAGTCACGGCGACCGAAGCCGTAATCGAATTATTGACAGCATAGGCATTGGCCATGGCACCGTTGAAGCCGCCGGCGTAGTCTTCGGCCTGCACGGTGATCTTATCGTCACCGTTTACCGTCAGGCCACTGTTTTCGATGAGGCTCTGCGGACGCAGCGCAGACAGCAAGTCGACGCCAAGCGAGTTAATCAGACCGCCCACGTTGCCGTTGCGACTTATTCCGGCAAAACCACCGGCATATTGCGTTGCCCGCACGGTGAAACCATTCGTGCTCGTCACCGAAGAGTTCTCAATGATTGCACCAATCTGTGCACCGACAAAGCCGCCGGCCTGCGGGTTGTCCTTGTTGCCGATCACCACGTTCTTTTTGAACCCGTTCACCGAACTATTCGAGATAACCGGGTTGTAGTAGCCAACCGGAATCAAGGCATTCAGCCCGAGCGTGCCGGACAGCAACCAGTCCACCAAATCGCCCAGCCCGAGGAACGGGATGACACCCAAGATCTTCGAGAGTACATTGGTGAGCGCTCCTACGATGCCGGAGACTGCATCGTATCGGGTTGCGCCCTCAACATATCCCACGAAACCACCGGTCATACGGCTTACGCTAGATACCGAAACATCTGCTACCTCGCAGTCCGTAACCTTGGTGTCCCCGTAGATACGGCCGGCAAATGCACCCGTGGCGAGGTTGGAAGGATTGTCTTTGTGCAGGGTGAGCAGACCTTGAAGATTGAGGTCAAGATCTACTTGTCCGAATGTCAATAGTTTTACGCCTTCAACAGTGTGTCGAGCAGTAATCCCACTGCCGAAGTGAGCATACCGAGCAAGGTCGGCGGAATATACGATTCACTCGTATGATTCGTCACCGACACATCCTGCAGCTTGAGGTTCGACACCACGGCCGTACCGGCGCTGCCCAGACTGTTGCTGTTCATCACGGTCTTGTTCGTGATCGAGGCGAAGAAGCCGATGCCCTGCTGCTTGCTGACATCCAGCTGGTCGCCTTTGACATTAGAGACCATATCTTTCTGATTGACGACCACATGGCTGATGACCGGCCGAGCTGCGGTAGCGTGAACCACGCTTGCGTCATCGGCCCCAACAGCCTTCCACAGGCTGGCTTCGGTGTCGCCGTCATTGGAGACCGCACCGAGCATAGTGCCGGAGAACATGAGCGGAGTCCACTCGGTGTTGTTGGTATCTGCCGCGTTCTTGGACAGGTCGATGTCACGGAAGATCAGGTAGTTGGCGTCTGCGGAATAGGTCAGGCCGGTGTTGGCAGCGGAGTAGTCCGTTTGCGTGCCATCAGCACCCACGCCGTAATACTTGGTGCGGGTCCTGTTGACGCTTAACGCCGTGCATGCCAGCAGTGGACTGTCGTGGTCGGAGGCATCAGTATCGCGCAAAATATCTGAATCGGAGAGATCGGCGTCACCGGCGTATTCGGAAGACGGCGTGCCGTCCACCCACTGATAATTGAGGGCTCCTTGCTGTATGCAAGTCTGCGTGACCTTGTTGATGCGGCCAATAACCTTCTTGCCAGAACCAATCGCACGCAGCTGCTGCTCGTTACCAATCAGGATGTAGGTCTTGCCGTTGATCTCCTTGGTGGCCTGACCCTCAAAGTCACGGCCGCCAAGCGCCGTCGCGGCGACCTGCACATCGGCCTCGCCGGCGATTGATCCATCGCATTTGAGGAATCGTTCTTGGCATCTTGAGAAGAAGCATCGTTTGGAGCCTGCGTTTGGGCTCCATCATTAGCGGAATTGCCAGCGGTAGCTTCTGCTGAGTCGTCCGCCTTATTGTCTGTCGCACCATTTGAGGATTCGGAAGAATCACCAGTAGTAGAAGATGAAGGAGATGAATCCTGCTGTGCGTCTTGATTCGTTTCGGAAGGTGTTGGCGCACCGTTTGATGTATTGGCCTCTTCTGACGTCTATCGTCAACGTTGACATTGCGGGCAGAAGGAGCAGCTACGACAGTATTATCCCCCCCCCCTCCAGAAATTACGGCGTTAGGAGAGCTACTCACATCGTCTATATTCTGAGCATATGCTGCAGGCACCATGCACACGATGGACAAGGAAACAGCAATAACCGAAGCAAGGCAACGCTTCAAAGACAGGCACTGCCGTCCAGATTCCTGTTCCGTTCCTCCGTTAAACCCGCAACGGACGAACTTCAATTCCGAGCTCATTGTCTCCCCTCATAGATTCGCAATCCCCTTTCGGGAGATTACTGCATACAACTATACGGAAGAGATTGACAAAAGAACAAAAAAAAACGTTCATTTGCTGGGGCCGGTTAGCGTATGTCTTTCTGAGCAAAAAGAAAAGCCCCGCAGCTATGCAGGGCTTTTCCAACGAGGTCATGAGAGAGGAAGAGAACGACCCCGTTTAATGGTTGACGAAGCTTTAGGACCTCGCCAAATCACTCATCATTCCGCACTTTCAAGTTTACGCCAATCTCGCTTTCAAGTTTACGCCAATCTCGCTTTCAAGTTTACGCCGACAACACTGCTGACGATTACACTTTCGATATTGAGAAATCACAAGAAAGCAGCAAAAGGTCATAAGAAAACCCGCCCGGGAAAGAGGGAAGACTGGGCGGGTTGAGGAAGGGAAGAAAAGGAGGTCAGTTATGGATTACTTGGCGGCCTCCTTGGAGTCCTTGTTCTTCGGCATAACCCAGAACTTGAGCAGCGGGTAGCTCACGATCACGGCGAGCAGGGTGTTGACCACGGAAGCGATGGTGCCAGCAATGCCAGCGCCCATGCCCCAACCCTGGCACAGACCGGTCACATAGCCCGGCAGCACAAGGTTCACAACCACGATGATCACAGCGAGGATCACGTACTTCCAAGCGGCGTCCTTGAAGCTGGAGTCAGACTTGAACACCCACTTCATCTGCACGAAGAAGTTCACCACCTGGGCGAGCGCCTCGGCAAGCAGGAAGGTGAGGAAGCCGCCCAGACCGTTGCCCTGGGTGTCGTAGTTGAAGATCAGGAAGTGGAACGGCTGAGTCAGGCCCATGCCGCTGATGAAGATGGCGGTGCCGATCCACGTCACCACGAAACGGGTGATGGTGGAGATGTTCGACAGCACGTTGAACAGGATGAACTCCCAGATGTTCGGGTGGTCCTTGATCCACTGGCGGATCGGTCCGACCTTCTTGGCCGGCTGCGTTGCGTTGTTATCAGTCATTGTTCAGCTCCTTTGCAGTACGCTTGTTTGCGGATTGGTTGCGGAAGAAGCCGGCGATGACGCCGCCCAATCCGCGGAAGGTGTGTCCGTTGGCGATTTTGACGATGGCGTCGACCATCGCGGAATCGACCATGCCTTGGGTCATCTTGCTCATGGCTCGCGGAGGCATGTTCAGGATGAACAGGGTGTTGAGGTCCGGAGCGCCGGTCTTCTGACGAATCTTGGCCTCCTGCTTGGTGAGCGTCTTGGCGACGGTACGCGCCACGAAGCCCTTGGAATCCACCCACGACATGATCGGATCGTTCACGCCGAACGTCACCGGCTTGCCCGGTGCCACAACCTCATGGCCGAACAGCACGGCCATTTCGGCGTCGGTCACTTCCTTGACGTGGCCGCTGAGATAATGGCCGAGCGCAGTATCCGCGGCAACCGGATTGACATCGCCTGCGACGGTGTGCGGAATCGTAAGCGGCAGGTGTTCGGCGTTGTCGCCCACCATCAGCGTCCACTCGCCGGTTTCCGTCTTCCATTCGTTGCTGGCAACGTCGAAGTGACGGAAGGTGTAACGGTCGAAATCGATGTGCACGCTCTTGCTTTCGTGTGCGGCAAGCGAAACCTTGGCGAAGCCCTTGAGTTCGCGATCCGGACGCAACACACCACCCTGCGGACCGCGCACGTACAGCTGTACAACGGTCGAACCGGCAACATCGGAATCGTTGCTGACCATCACGTCAATGCCGTTCTCACCAGCAGTGGCGGCACTGTAGGTGAACGTGGAGTAGCTCAAGCCGTAACCGAACGGGAAGCGCACGGGCACACCGGCGGTCTCGTAATAACGGTAGCCAACGAACGGGCCTTCGCGGTAGATCGCATCGCGACCAATCGCCGGATACCAACCGGAGCTCGGGCAATCCTCGTAATGCATCGGCCAGGTTTCAGCCAAGTGGCCGGACGGATTGACTTCGCCGGTCAGCGCGCGCACGGTTGCGGAAGCGCCGGCCTGACCCGACAGACCCACGTAAAGTACTGCGGCAACATCATCAATCCACGGCAGTTCCACCGGAGAGCCGGCGACAAGCACGACCACGATCGGCTTGCCCGCGCCCTTCAGCGCTTCGACCAGATCGTTCTGCACCTGCGGAATCGCCATGGTGGAACGGTCAAGGCCTTCGGATTCGCTGCGTTCGTCAAGACCGACGACTGCAAGCACCACATCAACGCTTTCCTTGCCAGCCAGCGCGACTGCGTCTTCCACGAGCACGCGGTCAGCCTTGCCCTGGCGGTCATAGCCCTGCTCATAGCCGGCAAGCACGAGGCCTTCGGCGTTCTTGACCTCTTCAAGAATGTTCTCTTCCTTGGTGGCGTTCACCTTGGAGGAGCCGGAACCCTGATAACGTGCGGTTGCGGCCATATCGCCGATCACCGCCACGCGGGTGCCGGCCTTGAATGGCAGGGTCGCGTTATCGTTCTTCAACAGCACACTGGAGCCTTCGGCCACCTTGCGTGCCACGTCGTGATGCGCTGCTGCGATATCGTCTTTGAGCAGATCGTTACGTCCAACACCGACCAGCTTGGTCGCTGCCGCGATTTTTGCGACTTCTGCGGCACGCGCGTTGATATCGGCTTCAGACAGGTTCCCGCCTTGACCGCGCCTTCCAGCTCACGCACGGAAGTGAAGCCCGGAGACGGCATTTCCAGCGATCCGCCTGCCTTGACTGCTGCGACCGCGGAGTTGGATCCGCCCCAGTCGGAGACGACCATGCCGTCGAAGCCCCATTCGTCGCGCAGAATCTCCTGGAGCAAATGTTTGTTTTCGTGCGCGTAGACGCCGTTGATCTCGTTGTAGGAGGTCATGATGGTCAGCGGCTTGGCTTCACGCACTGCGATTTCGAAACCGGTCAGATACAGTTCGCGCATGGTACGCTCATCGACCACGGAGTTGCTGGCCTGGCGGCGCAGTTCCTGGCTGTTGACCGCGAAATGCTTCGGGCATGCGGAGATGCCGTTGCTCTGGATGCCGCGGATCAGGCCTGCCGCCATACGTCCGGCGACGATCGGATCTTCGGAATAGTATTCGAAGTTACGTCCGCACAGCGGGTTGCGCTTGATGTTCAGACCCGGGCCGAGCAGCACGTTCACGTCAAGATCGTGCGCTTCGTTGCCGAGGGCCTCGCCCATTTCTTCGGCGAGCGCCGGATCCCAAGAATTGGCCACGGTTCCTGCGGTCGGGAAGCAGGTGGCCGGCTTGGATGCGCCGATGCCGAGATGATCGCCTTCGCCGAGCTGGCGGCGCACGCCGTGGGGGCCGTCGCTCATCACGAAGCTGGGGATGTCTGCGCGGTCGTTGCCTCGCGAATCCCATTCGGATCCACCGGAAAGCATTGCGGCCTTTTCAACGACCGAAAGTTCTTCGAGTTCCATTGGTTCTCCCTTGCACTAACTCCTCGAACCCGCTTGGCCCTCCCTGAGCCTGCGCTGTTCTTGTTGCGGATGTTCTTGGCTGCATCGCATGTGAGCATCCGCCGCTAGTTTGATTGAACCAGCCTTTCGCCGCCAACCTGCGCTCCATTACACAACCTGTCGTTTTGCCCGCACAATCGGACATTCCTTAACTGATTTGGGAATCAAAGGAATTCACATGGCAGATACGTTTTTTACCGCTCCGCCGCGCTTTCGTATGCGTTCCATACACACCATACGGCGTAGGAAATGAGCGGACAGATGGTGGCGGAAATAATCACGTCGGTCGGATAATGCAAGCCGAGCAGCAATCGCGAACAGGCAACCGCCGCGACAAGCGCGACAGCGCCGATGACCGCCCTGCGGAGGAACACCCGTCTTCCGTTTGCACGCCCGTCATCTTCTCCGTCGGGAAAGCGTTTGCGCGCGAAATTACGCACGGTAAGAATCATCATGACCGATACGATCACCGCGGCTGCCGTGTGACCACTCGGAAAACTTGGATCGCCCGGCAATAGATCACTGCCGACGGACGTGATCGGACGGGGGCGTTCGACCAGCCATTTGACACCGGTCACGTACAGTATCGGCGCCGCCGACACGACGACATCGCGGATGACGACGCGCCTGCTGCCGGTAATACGCAAATCGACAGCGGCAAGCGCGGCGACGATTGCGATGCAGCCTACCGTTGAAAACAAATACGCAAGTACCGTAGAGCAGTCGCGCAACCCTTCTGGCAGCGCCGCTAAAGCCTGCAAAATATTGGTCTCACGCATTGTCGCGATTGCCGAATTGCGCAGTGCGACGCCAATCATAGGCACAATGCCGCACAATATGGCGGTTGCGATTACCACAGCTGTCGCTCTCGCGTTATTTCCGTTCTTCGTATGCATGATTCCAGTTAAGCACAGTTCACCATGCCGTTGCCGTATGTTCACATCCGGGGTATCCCCGAAAATCGACGGGTTATCCTTCAGGGCGCTTCCCCGACATGCGCGCTGCAGACGGCCGCGCAACGCAAATATGACATACCCGCACGGGAAATACCGCGAACGATGCGAGAATCGGAATTGGCGTTTAAGGAGGAAGGAAGGAAATATGACCGAACCGATCGCAATGACCATACGCCATATGAAAATCGAGGATTATCCGCTGGTATACGGACTGTGGACACGATGCACAGGTTTCACTATGAGGGATATAGACGATTGCGAGGATGCGATAAAGACGTTTCTCAAACGCAATCCCGACACCTGTTTCGTAACTGAGGACGATGACGGAAGGATCATTGGCGCGATTCTTGCCGGTCACGACGGAAGACGGTCACGCATCTACCACACGGCGGTCGACCCCGACGCACGCGGTAGGGGCATTGGCTCGATGTTGGTGGGCCGTGTGGTTGAAACGCTTCGTGCAATCGGTCTGCCGAAAGTCGCTGTCGGAGTGCCCGCAGACAACGACGCCGGCAACGATTTCTGGGAACGGCAGGGCTTTGCAGTCCGTGACGATTTGGTTTATCGAGAACTGCCGTTGTAATAACGAACCATCACGATGCCGTGCACGTCGCCCAGCCCACGTTGTTCGCGGACAGCAAGTAGAAGCCGGCCAGCATGCCGCCCCACCCATGGACACGTAGGCAGCGGAGGCGATGCCGCGGCCCAACGCGTTCATTACGTGGCGCAGCAGCCACGTGTCAAGAGGCCCCTGTCGTAACGGAAGTCCGAGAGGCCACCGATGGTGGATCGCTGTTCGGACGGAAGACACGGTTTAGGCGAGCGAGCTATGCCTTGGCTAGCTTCTTGTGCCTGAGAGTGTAAACGGCATCGGCGGAATCGGCGACACGCTTGGAATGCGTCACCACAATGACACATTTACCGAGTTGATGAGCGGCATGCCGCAAAAGATCAATCACCTCATCAGTCATTTCCGGATCCAGGCTGCCAGTCGGTTCATCCGCCAGAATCGCGCGGC